>Ga0134099_1000009_pt1 | contig 327600 bp, 270 predicted proteins | sample 10_taG_2_FD_105482 | JGI IMG/M metagenome (GOLD analysis project Ga0134099, IMG submission 105482) | Switchgrass degrading microbial communities from high solid loading bioreactors in New Hampshire, USA - 10_41_5_180_A2 metaG | ecosystem: Engineered > Bioreactor > Semi-continuous > Anaerobic >...
ACTGGGGTTCCTGTACACGGATGAGTTGATGTCCCGCTCCGTCACCCAGTCCCGGCCGACGGGCGATCCGCGGCCGTTGTTCCAGTTGAAGGAAGGACCCGCTCCGGTGGTCTATCCGGCTCTTCGACCGGACGGTTCGCTGCCGTATGTCGGCAATCCGGGAGGCCACAGCGCCAACATCGTGGACAGGAACCTTCAGGCTGCGTACACGATGAACTGGAATTTCGGCATCCAGTACGAACTCAGCCGGGATTACCTTCTGGAAGTTCAATACAACGGCAGCAGGCAGGTGGGCAACAGCGGCAGCCTGCAGTTCAACACCCTGCCCTGGGGCTACCTGGCCGACGATCCGGTTGCCCGGGATGCCTGGATTCCCGTTGCGCAGTACTCGCGGCCCTTCCCGAACTGGGGCAACCTCTATTACCAGGGCAACTACGGGCAACTGAGCCACCATTCCGGCACGGTGAAAATCGAAAAGCGCTTCTCAAAGGGCCTGAACTTCCTGGCCTTCTACACGTTCGGCAAAACGATCGACGAAAACGTTTCCAACATCTACCTGGAGCGCAAGCTGAACAGAGGGCGCGCCGATTGGGACCAGACACACAGGTTCTCCGGCAGCATGATGTATGAAATCCCGATAGGCAAAGGCCGCAGGTGCCTGAACCGCGGTGGATGGCTGAATATGCTGATCGGCGGTTTCGATTTCGTGTGGACCTACTCCATCTACAGCGGTGAGCCGCTCGGAATCGGCATCTCCGGTATGGACACTCAGAACTACCCGAGTTGGATGCCGCAGACCACCAGCGCGGTCCTGCTGCGCAGGCCCAGACTCCGCGAGAACTGGCAAGATCTCGGTCCCGACCGGTGGACCCGCCAGTATCAGAACTCCCTGATCGATTGCGGACCGGCAACCCCCTTCGGGAACGACTGCGTGACCTACGCGCCGTCTTATGAACGGGGCAACGCCGGACGCAACATCTGGAGCAAGCAGCGCGTCATCGCGGCAAACCTCTCGGCATCCAAGGAAGTGCCGATCAAAGAGCGCGCTCGCGTCCAGTTCCGGTTCGATTTCCAGAACCCGTTCAAGTGGTACAACTTCGCGGAACCTAGCACCACGCTCAACCTGAGAAACCCGCACTACTTCGGAAAAGTGACGTGGGATGCAATTAGTGCCCACTACGGTGGTCAACCGCTCATGAACCTCACACTTGCAGTTAAGTGGTGATGCGGGAGCTAACTCCAGTGGCCGGATGTTACTATCCGGCCACTGGCCTCCAACGCCGGCGGAAATTGCCGCCTTCCGCTGGTTGAAAATCCCCCTCAATACTCAGCCCCCTCCGCGACTGGCCCGCATGTGGACGCAGCTCGTGCGCCTTTTTGTGATATGCTCGGACACGCCAAAATATGACGAAACGTGAGAGAGTGGAGGCGGTCTATGCATTGAAGCCGGCGGACCGCATTCCCTTCGTTCCGGCCATCTACGAGCACAAGGGTGCCTTGATCGGAAAGTCGCCCTCCGAGATCTGCCGCAGCGCCGACCTTCTCTACGCGGGGCTGATGAAGGAGCTTGAGGTTTACGATGCCGACATGCTGGTGATCGGCATCGATGTTTACAACGTCGAGGCCGAGGCGCTGGGATGCAAGGTCGTTTATTTCGAGGATTCGAACGACTGCCCTGCCGTGGTCGAGCCGGTCGTCCATTGCCCCGCCGATCTGCGCAGGCTCGGCGTGCCCGACCCTGAGTGCGCAGGGCGCATGCCGCTTTACCTCGAGGTGGCGGACCGTTTGAGCCGGGAAATCGGAGCGTGGATCATCGTGCGCGGAGCGGTCACCGGGCCGTACTCCATGGCGGCAGAACTGATCGGCGCGGAACAGTGGGTCTTACTTACCGTAGACGACCCCGGCTTCGCGCGGGAAGTGATTGAGTTCTGTGCCCGCGTCACCGTGGAGTTCGGAAAGGCTTTCCTGAAACGAGGTGTGGAGCCGATCATTTTCGACTCCAGGGCGACGCCGACGCTCGCTTCGCCCCGCGTGGTGAAGAGCCTGGTTCTGCCGGTCTATCGGGACTATGTGATCCCCGAGTTGAAGGCCGCCGGCGGACGGTTTCTGCCGTTGATCATCGGAGGCAACACAACGAGCATCATTGACGATTTGATTGCCACGGGCGCCACCCAGTTCCTCTCGGACCGTCCGGCGAATCTGGCAAAGTGGTGCGAGAAGGCGCTGGCCGCCCGCGTTCCGGTGCGGGCGAACGTCGACGCAGTGCTTGTCAACCGCGGACCCGCAGCTGCCGTCCGCCGCCAGGCAGTGGAAATCCTGAAGGACTTCCACGCGCACCCCGGCTTTCTGCTGGGCTGCGGCGTGGTTGCCTACGACGGAAACCCGGAGCACGTTCACGCCATCAGGCACGTCATAGACGAGCTGGCGGCGGGCACTCTCGACTTCGAAAGAGAACTCTCGTAAACGCGCCCCGCTGTTTAATTTCACCGCTGTGCTATCATTCAGGGCAGAGGGGCAAATTCTCCCTTCTTGCGTGGAGAATCGTGCATCCGCCAGAGAACAGGGGCGTGGTAGGCTCTCTTCTCAAGTATTTCGGTATCGCGGCCAGCCCGCACCGCGAGCCATCGTACACCTCATATCGGCGGGCACGGGCGACTGAGGCATTGGAGGGCCGGTTTTTCGCATACTTACTCCGCGAGAACCTGGGTGCCGTTTATGTCGCCCGGCCTGGAACCCGCACCGATTTCTGCCGGAATCCGTTCCACTGCGAATAGCCCCGGCCGTGACCTCGCCAGACGGTTTGCGGAAGGAATTATATGGCTGCGCGTCATCCTTTGCCCGGGCATTACACGGCTCAGTCGCCACCGGCGCGGCCGCGCCTGGAAAAACGGTCCAAGCCGGAAAGCGGCGGCGCCCGCAGGTCGGTCGGACTCAGCCTGATTACCGGTGCCGCGGATAACGATCCGTCGGCGATCGGAACCTACGCCGCTGCGGGCGCCAGGTTTGGGCCATCATTCCTGTGGGCCGCTCCCGTTGCGTTCCCGATGATGATCGCGGTCGTGTATCTCTCCTCGAAACTGGGACTGGTCGGAGGAGAAGGCCTGTTCGCCAAGATCCGGACTCATTACTCGCGATGGATCCTCTATCCCGCGTTGATCGGAGTCCTTATTTCGAACACCATTGAAGCGGGAGCCGATCTCGGTGGAATGGCGGCAGCGCTCGGGCTGTTGATACCCGTGCGCACTGAATGGCTCGTGGTTGGGACGACCTTCGTAATCCTGACCCTCCAGTGCCTGGGCTCGTATACGCTCATCCGGAACACATTCCGTTGGCTTGCTCTGGCCCTGCTGGCCTACATAGGATCGGCAGCTCTCGCCAGACCCGACTGGGCGGCAGTCCTGAAAGGGACGTTGATTCCCGCCATCCATTTCAATCGTGAATTCCTTCAGTTGCTGGTCGCCGTCATCGGCACCTCGCTGTCCGCCTATCTCTACACATGGCAATCCAATATGGAAGTGGAAGAAGCGATTGCGCACGGACACGCAGGCGCCCCAGGGCGTAGAGACGTCACAGACAGAGAGCTGAGAAGGGCCAGATGGGACACGATCGCCGGCATGCTCTTTGCCAGCATCGTAATGTACTTCATCATTCTTTCGACCGGCTCGACGCTGTTCCCCGCGGGGAAGACCGAGATCAGCACGGCCGCAGAGGCCGCTCAGGCTCTTCGGCCGCTGGCCGGTGATGCCGCCGGACTGCTTTTTGCAATCGGAGTTGTTGCGGTGGGTTTCCTCGCGGTGCCGGTGATGACCATCGGAGCGGCGTATGACCTGGCTCAGACTTTTGGCTGGAAGAACGGCCTCTATGCGAAGCCCTCAGAGGCAAAAAAGTTCTACGCCGCTATATTCGCAATTACCCTGGCCGGGATGAGCATGAATTTCTTCGGCATCAACCCCATCAAGGCTCTGATTTGGGCCGGAATCGTGCAAGGCTTATTGACGCCGCCTCTGATGCTGTTAATCATGCTGATGACGAACAATAAAGCGATCGTGGGAGGGCGCGTGAACAGCCGCGCTATGAACGTGCTGGGGTGGATCACGACGATCGCGACATTTGCCGCGAGCATCGGCCTCCTCATCACGTGGATCGCGTGATTTTGATTTGAGGAGCACACGAAGCTTTTCGGGCTACGGTCTCACCATGAATGAGGCCCGCCAGAAGGGGCATGGTATTCAGCCTGTTGCGCAAAGCATGCGCGGCTTTCAGCGGCGGAGTCTCGCGGGCAAGGAACGGAATCGGGTAGGTGCCGGAGATGGAGCTGCCAGCGCCTATGCAGTGGCACGGTCAACTGCGTAGGGATGGAGCCTCAGACCGTACTCTTCGAGGTCGTATTCGATGCCGTGGACCGTGCCGCGGCCGTTTGCGATCGTCAGTTTGCGGGCGCGTACGTCCTCGACAAATTCGGGGCGCGCTGCCGCCGCCCGCCGCTCCGCGATAATGCGCATGCGGACGACTTCGGCATCCGCAGATCCTGGCGGGAAACGCAGCGCGGCGAAATCCTGGAGGATCTGGGCACGAACAAGCGCACTGATAGATCCGTTCTGCGTGCAGATATCGAACATCAGCGCCACTGCGCGCTCGGTCTCCAGCCCGTATTCGGCGGCCATGGCCACCGCGCGTTGGTGAACGGCGCCGGCGGCCTCCACCTGAATCGCCTGGAACTCCGGGGTGCGGGCGATTGCCTTCAAGAGTCCGCGCCACGGTTCCAGGACCCTGGACCGCCGTACGTCCTGGATAGACCGGGCCCAGGCGAGCTGCTCGGCTTTGCTTGAGCCCAGCATGGCTTCGAAAACCGGCAGGTGTTCGTGCAGGATTGCACTGCACACGTCGCGGTGCCGGGATAGCATCTCGATGAGTAGCGGCTGCAAGCTGCCCTGTCCCAGATTCCACTGGAGCACGCCCAGGCTGAGCCCTTGCCCGTCAAAGTCTCCGGTCAGCCCCGCATAGCACTCGGGAATGCCGGCTCCGGTTTCGAACGAGCCGGTCAGCGCCAGGCACCGCTGCGCCAGCGGGTAGCTGGTGGGATCCTCGGTCTCGGGCGCCGGCTCCCCTGGAAACAGCGCGGCCCAAGTCTCGAATCCGACGATTCCATCCACCGCCAACGCGCGCGCCTGCTGGAAAGTCTTGACTGCGGCTTCCGTCCCTCCTCCGTACAGACCGTCCACCGGCCCGCGATATAGACCGAGTTCACGCAGCCGGCGCTGGATCTCTTCCACCTTCGCGCCACTGGAGCCTCTTCTGATCCGCATGCTCCGGAACCCCTTTCGGCGAACGTCGCGCGGCGCGCGCCAGCGAGCTGCCGCCGCCTCCCAGTGTAAAGCAGCTTTTCGGGGAATCGAAATTCTTGCCCGACAGTCACTCCCGGTGGCTCCGTGCAAAAAATATCTCGAAAAGCGATACACCGTCGAGATGAACCACCAGGCCAGGAACAACACCCGAACTTCCGGCCGCGCCTACACGACCACAGTGTTGTCTCAACGGGCCGAACCTACTTGAACCAGAACCTGTCATCGGAAAAAAACAGAGAGTTCGAGGGGACAGACTTTCGGACCATATTGCCGAACGGATGGCGGATACGCGTAGATTCAGGCGTATGGAATGGCTCCCCTCTCTCAACGGTCCTCGAACTTTCTACGGGTCCGACATTATGTTTTGGGCGCAATTCGTGCCATGCCATTGCACGAAACGCACACAGACCATTATCATAGGACTGGGGTGATCCTACGCCACGCATCTTGCGCGCCGAAGCCAAGGTGCCGCCGAAGACGGCTGGCTCCAGGACCGCCCAATTGCTGACCGCCCTCTACGAAAATGGCCAGACAACCTTCACGCACGCCGAGGTCGAGAGCATCACCGGGTTGCCGCCGGCGTCGGCGCGGAGTCTGATCCGGCATGCTGTAGCCCGAGGTGTGGTGTCGAGGTTGCAGCCTGGTCTCTTTGTGCTCGTGCCTCCGGAACTCGGCCGAGAGACGGAGTTCGCCGGCAATCCGTATATCATCGCCCGACACCTCGCGGCTGGTGCCGAATACTTCATTTCACACGCATCCGCCATGGAGCTGCACCGAATGCTCACGCAGCCCCAGTTTGTGATTTTCACCAGCACAACGAAACGCCTTCGCAGGCGAACCATTCACGGTACGGAGTTCCGGTTTGTTCTCGTTCGCCATGAAGATGTTTCCGGTGTGACGACTCACTGGATCTCGAAACAGGAATCGGTGAAGATCAGTGATATCGACCGGACCGTAATCGACGGGCTGCACCTGCCGGCGTACTGCGGCGGGATCACCGAGGTCGCCAAGGGCCTTTGGATGCGCCGCCAGGTGTGAGGTGGACCCCAAGGACTGGACAGTTTTTGCCCTTTCCTTAAGTGGGTCGCGGCGGGTTCGGAGGGCGGCATTACTACCGCCCTTTCAGTCCGGACCTCGCGAGGCGCTCGGGTCGCATCCCTGCGTTGCCCTGTCTTCCCGCGAGGCTCCTTGATTGTACGGCAGCCCGGCGGCTCTCCAAACGCGAAGCAGCCAGTCTGGCCGAAAGCGATAAATCCCGGGGTTTGGGGCGGAGCCCCAAGTTCAAGTCATCGCGGGTTGCTGGATGCGAGCAGCGAAAACCTCGGCGGGCGTCCGGTAGCCCAGCGCCTGATGCGGACGGCTGTGATTGTAAAAGCGGAAATAGCCGTCCAGCGCCATCCACAATTGCCGCCCGTCGGCGAAATCGCCCGGGTAGATCAGTTCGCACTTCACCGAGCGCCACAACCGCTCGATGAAGACGTTGTCCATCCAGCGGCCGCGGCCGTCCATGCTGATCAGGATCTGGCGTTGCCGCAGGACGCCGGTGAAATCGGCAGAAGTGAATTGCGATCCCTGATCGGTGTTGAAGATGTCCGGCGCGCCCTGGCCCAGGGCGGCTTCCAGGGCCGCCAGGCAGAAGCCGGTGTCCATGGTCGTCGACAGTTCCCAGCTCAGCACATAGCGGCTGAACCAGTCCATCACCGCCACCAGGTAGAGAAAGCCCCGCCGCATCGGCACATAGGTGATGTCGCTCGACCAGACCTGGTTGGGCCGGTCGATGACCAGATCGCGCAGCAGGTAGGGATGGATCTCGTGACCCGGCCCCGGCCGGCTGAGTCGCGGTTTTGGGTACAGCGCCTCGATGCCGGCGATGCGCATCAGCCGCTGCATCCGCTTGCGGTTCACGCCGAGCATCGCCGCCATGCGGCGGCTGCCGAAGAACGGCAGTTCCATGTACAACTCGTCCAACCGGCGCAGCAGCGCCAGCGTTTCCTCGCTTTCCGGCCGCGGCCGGTAGTAATAGCTGGAGCGGGCCAGCCCCAGCAATTGGCACTGGCGCCGGATGGCGAGCTCGGGATGGAGCGGATCGATCCATTGGCGTTTGTCCTCAATCGTGCAAGCCGACTCTTTTTTTGAGAAAGTCGAGCTCCACTTTCAGCCTCCCAATCTGCTGGTAGAGGGCGTCCTTTTCGGGATCGGAATCCTGGCGGCCGGCCTGGGCGCCGGCGAAGATCGTTGGCATCTGCTCCAGCGCCTGCTTCTTCCATGTGGCGACCAGATTCGGATGCACGTCAAAGGCCTTGGCGATCTCAGCGGCGGTCCTCACGCCTCGGATCGCCTCAACGGCGACCTTCGCCTTCAAGCTCGGCGGGTGGGTTTTGCGGGTTCTCGGCATTGCTTCTCTCCATTTTCAATGCCGCCGATCCACTTAAGCAGACTGTCCAGAAAACGGGGTCCACTTCAGTGAAGCCTGTTCGGCTGATTGACTACGCCCTGCGCTTGGGAGTTGGGGCTGTCGTCCGGCGGCTCGGATACCTGCTCGATTTCTATCAGATCGCCGCGCCGGAGGACCTGGATCGCCTTCGTAGTTCTCTAAGCGCGACATATGCCGTGCTCGACCCGATGCTGCCGGTCGAAGGGCCACACGTTTCCAGTTGGCGCCTCCGAATGAACGTGGCGCCCGACGAACTCGAAGCCGCCCGGAGGACCTGAACTGATACCGCAGCGCAATCTCTCTCTCCTCGCCAACCGTCTCGCGAAGGCCGGCGGCCGTCGCATTCCCGAAAGCGTCCTCGAACGGGACTACTGCCTGGCTTGGTTCCTGGCCGAACTGGCTGAAAGCGAACTCCGGCGGAGCCTTGCCTTCAAAGGCGGAACCGCACTCAAGCGCTGCTACTGTGGCGACTACCGATTTTCTGAGGACCTGGATTTCACGCTAACAGGATGCTGAAATTCCTCGCTCGGTCATAAAAGAGAGATCGTAAGTCACAGATTTTATGTTCGCCAAAATACTGGACCGTGCGTTCTTCAGCATCCTGCTAATCGAGCCGATGCCATTCGAGGAAATTCGCCGGCGATTGGAATCGGTGTACGCCGCCGTTCGCCACGCCTGCGGAATGGAATTCGCGTTCGACCGCGAGGACCGCCACTCGCACGCGAACAGTCACACGTTCTACTTGCGATATGTCGGACCGTTGCCAGCTGGCGGCGGCGTTAAGGTAGACATTACAATTCGGGAGCAGATCGTTTTTCCGCTTGAGGGCCGACCGGTTCTTCGGGCCTACGAGGAATTCTCAGACCTGCCGGACGGCCGAATAGTCCAGGCGTACTCGCTGGCCGAGACCACCACGGAGAAAGTTCTGGCACTCGCCGATCGCGCCCGCAATGAACCGCGCGATCTCTACGATCTCTGGCATCTCGTCTCCTGCGAGGGCATCGACCTGTCAGAACTGGTGCCCGCGATGAGTGCCAAGCTCGCCTTCCGGCAGCAGGAGGCGGCGGGAATCCAGGAGGCCATCATCAAGAAGGAAGCGCGGCTGAAGGCGCTCTGGTCTACACGGCTCTCGAATCAGATGGCCGTGCTGCCGCCATTTGATCAGGTTTTCCGAGAGATCCGCCGGGTCCTGCGACAGGCAAACCTGCCATGAGCGCGCTTCTCGTACCGCGATCAAGGCACCGACGATCCGTGACGTTATCATGGCCATGTGAACTCGCATGGCCATGGGAATTATGGAGGCACTGAGATCTGAGATCAAGCCTGCGCAGATGCGTCCAGCAGTTTCGGAAGTCCGCGACAGAGCAAGCGCGGGCAGTGCTTGAAAGCGGTCGATTCGAAGCGGCACGAGGGCGGTTGGGGCGCTTGGCCTATTTTCGAGGGCAGTTCTCCAAGCCCCGATTGGGGTTCAGGCGGATGAAATTGCGGGGGCAGCGCGGACACGAGGAGGCGAGGGAAGCGATGATCAACTGGTGTCGGGTGCGAGCGACCGCGACAGGCCCAGCCAGAGCAGGAGGCACAGTTGGCTTGCTGAGCGCACTGGGTGCGTACCGCGATGCAGATAGCGAATGCGATAGAGCCGTTCAATGACCATCGCCAACAAGGTCAGCAACCAGTTCACCAAGATGCTGTTGGGCTGGTGATGGCAGATGTGTTCGAGGCCGTAGCGGTTCTTGGCGTCGTTGAAACCCTGATTCTCAATCTCCCAGCGGCTTTTGGCGATGTGAAACAGGGCGAGAGTGCCCGCCTTGCGGGTGGGAAAGTTGGTGAGCCAGTCGGCCTGGATGATGCTGCCATCCGGCTTGTGCTGCCGGTAACGGAAAGCTCGCACGGTCTGCCAGCGGAGCGTTTCCCAGGGATCGAAGTCGTCCGCATCCCAAACTTCCACACGGTCTTTGCCGACGTGGTAGATGCGCGTGGGCGGCTGTGAGCAGAAGCGCTTTTCCACGGCCGCCTTTAGTTCGGGCAGGTTGTCTTTCAGGCGCGCCACCACGAACGTGCCCGCCCTGTCGGCGGCGTGCAGAAACGGCGCGGTGGCAAACTCGCCATCCACCACCAGGTAATCGGCGAAGCGCGCCCCCCGGGCCTGGATGGCCCGCGCCAGTAAGCGCTGTGCGGCGGAGTATTCGCTGTCGCCTGGCCCGTAGGGCTCCACGTCGAATGTCAGCGACAGGCCCGTTCCGACCACGCTGATGGCGGCGCAGGGATGACCGTAACCGATGACTTTCTTCTTGGCATTGTAGATCGGGCGACACAGCGGGCAATCCCGCTTGGATCTGCGCCCGGCGGCGGTCCCGTCAATCGCCAGGCCGATGAAGCGGCAGTTGTCAAAGGCCTTGTTGCGCTTGGCCAGACGGATCACATCGACCAGGGCGGCACGGGTCACGCCGGCATCCAAGCGCTCGGTGAAGTAGGCCAGCGTGTCGTCGCCGAACGAGCTCGCCACCCCTAAGGCACGGCAATCCGCGGTCTGCACCAGTTGCTCGACCGCATGAAAGCTCAGTTCGCGCATCACGCGGCCGATCAACAGAGACCACAACAGCGTGCGCGCTGGAATCTGCGGGTGCGGGCGCGTGTCGCCGGGCGATTTCAGGTACGGCTCCAAACGAAGATGCTGCGTCACATAGCGCAGCAGGCTGCGTGGCGTGGGACCTTTCATCGCCGGGGTTTACGCCGCTGCTTGCGGGCCAGCACCAGCAGTTCAGCATTGGCGGTCAGCACTTCCCGGAGCGCGTTCTGGAACTCGTGGCCGGCCTCGACCTGCTGGCGCACATGCTCGATCCACTCGCGCGGGATGCGTTCGACGCGCCGCTTGCGGCCAGACATGAAGGTGAGGGTCCAGGCGGGGTGGCCTTCACCTTCCGCGCAGTGGCAAGTGGGCTTGCCACAACGGGTAGTACTGAGGGTGAGAGAGCCGGGCAGCAGATCAGCAGGGAGAGTGAAGCGCCGCAGGAGGTCGAACTTGCGCTGCCGCCAGTGGGAGGCGAGGGAGCCTCTGGGGTCCGGGATCATCTTGTAGCAATTATGTTACAAGACAAACAAGAATGCAAGCGAATGTTTTGAACGCGAAAATAGGGAAGCATCGCCGGAGCGGGGCAGAACACTCTCCGCGCCTTACTCTGCAGGCTCGCCGCGCACCTGCCGTTCAGCGGTGTTCCGAAACTGCTGAGATGCGTCCTCCCCGTGGCGGCGTCAATCGCTGCCGGCAGAAGGGTGACTCCGGAAGCCGTGCGCGAAAGTTGTCAGTACGTCAGTACGGACTTCAACAGCTCATGACCGGTGTTCGCCAGTAATAGCACGATTAGACGGTGAACTTAGCGGGAGTTGAGCGGACACGATCCGAGTTGTGGGGGCCGGCGTAGGGAGGGCGAAGCCCGACCACGTGTGTTGGATATGAGTGACCGATTGGGGGTGCAAGTCCCCTACAGGGCCTGTTGGAGGCAACTGTGAGCCGAAGGCAACTGCGCGACACCGCGAGGGCGCGTGGGGAGAAAGCTGGAGGCGAACTGCAGCACCGAACGCAAGTGAAGCCCCGTGAGGCCGGCCTGGTGGAGGCAAGCGTGCTCGGGAACGCGACGCCCGATATCCAACCGTGGCCGGGACGGTATGGGGGACGGGAGCGGCAGGACATGGGTCACTCTTACTCCAAGAGATCTCCCTGGGTCCGCGCAAGCGGTAGGGCGGAAGGCAGGATCAACGACTGTCCGAAGCCCGGAGAGAAGTCGGATCTCCTCATAGTAGCCGGGAAGCCGGTGAAAGCCGGTGGAGCGAAGGGGGAGATGGATTGAAAAGCGCAGAACCACGGCAGTTGGCCTTCGCGTTCGCCGACTGCCCGAAAGGGGACAAGGCACGCGCCCCGCGGGACGAGTCCTATGGGAAGCGATTCTTGGTGCATACAGCGAAGGGCAGCGGCCGGATGGAGCCTGCCACTTGCGCAGCCGCCGAGGGGCGGCTGATGGAGGCGGTGGCGTCGGCGAGCAATCTGGCGCAGGCGCTGCTGAATGTGTTGCGAAACAAAGGGGCGCCCGGTGTCGATGGGCGGAGTGTGGAGCAGGTGGTCGATGAGGCGCCGGCTCTGCTGCCCGAGTTGCAGAAGTCTCTTCTCCAGGGAACCTACAGGCCGGGTGAGATTCGGCGCGTATGGATTCCCAAACCGGGAGGCGGCGAGCGCGGCTTGGGTATTCCGAATGCGGTGGACCGGTGGGTGCAACAGGCCGTGCTCCAGGTTCTGGAGCCGATCTTCGAGCCGCGGTTTCATCGCAGCAGTCACGGATTCCGCGCCAATCGGGGCGCTCACACCGCCATTGCGGAGGCGAAGCAGTATCTGGGAGAAGGCTACCGAGTCGTCGTCGATTTGGACTTGTCGAAATTCTTCGATCGAGTCCATCATCAACGCCTGCTCAACCGCTTGGGGCAGCAGGCGGGTGACGAGCGGATCCTGGACCTGGGGCGGCGGATGCTGAAGGCGAAGGTGGTGATGCCGGACGGTACAAAAGTGTCCACGGAAGAGGGCACGCCGCAAGGCGGCCCGCTATCTCCGCTGCAGTCCAATATCGTCCTGGACGGATGGGACTGGGAGCTGGAGCGCCGGGGACTTCGGTTCGTGCGCTACGCCGATGATTGCAATATCTTCGTGCGGAGCCAGCGAGCCGGGCAAAGGGTCATGGCCTCGACGCGTCGTTTTCTGGAGAGGCGATTGCGTCTTCAGGTCAATGAGGCGAAGAGTTCAGTGACTCAGCCGGGGGAGGTTCACTTTCTGGGATTTCGATTGGGAACCGACAGGGGTCCCAACGTCGAGGTGCTCAGATCGGCCAAGACAAAGGCGAAGCTCACTGCCCGGATTCTGGAGTTGACACCAAGAAGCTGGGGGAACTCGCTGCGGGCTTGCATGGAAGGACTGAACGAATATTCCCAGGGGTGGATCGCAAATTTCCGGATTTGTACCGAAGCAGGAGCGGAGGAATTCCGAAGGTATGACGCGCATGTCCGCCGCAGGCTGCGGGCCATCGTGATCTGCCAGAAGAAGCGCCCTCGGTTCCTGTACCGACACTTCGTGAGACGAGGCGCCAGCCCGGCGCAGGCGGCTGGGGTCGCCTATCAGGATGCTGAAATTCCTCGCTTGGTCATAAAAGAGCGATCGTAAGTCATTGATTTTACGTTCGCCAAGACGCTGAACCGTACGTTATTCAGCATCCTGCTATTCTGGGCGGGGTGTCTGGCACCGTAGCAACCGACCGGGGATGACCAAGGCATACCCCAATGCTTGGTTCCATGGCCAGCTTGGTTCATTGTATGACCGCTGGCGCGTGGCCAACCCTCTACCGCAAGTTCCCCGCCAGATGCTTCTGGCGTGGTGAGACATCGATCCAAAGAGCCGGATGCGAGGCCCGCAAGTCCGGTTCTGTGAGAGGCGCGGCAGGGCGACCTGCCGCGCCTACTCGACAGCGGCCCCCACAACTCGGGCGCCCACGCGGTCCTGGTGATAGCGTTTTGGTTTCCAAGACAAAACGTCACAGGAGAACCCGCATGAGCACCCGAGAACAACTTATCAAAGCCCGCCTTGGCCTGCTGCAACTGGCCGAGGAACTGGACAACGTCAAGCTCCCCTGCAAGCGCGCCGGCATCAGCCGCAGCCATTTCTACGAGATCAAGGAAGCCTTCAAGAAGTTCGGCCGGGAGGGGCTCGCCCCGCAGCCCAAACGCCGCCCGCGCATGCCCAACCAGACCCGCCCGAGGTCGAGCAACAGATCCTCGACATGTCGGCCCGCTACCCCACCTACAGCTACATCCGCCTCAGCGGCCAGTTGAAACTCGCCGGGTTCGGCATCGCCCCCTCCACCGTTCGTGCCGTTTGGCAGCGCCACGGCCTGCTCCACCGCTCCGACCGTCTCCTGTGGCTGGAACGCCGCAGCCTGGAGCAGGGTGGCCCGTGCTCACCGAAAGGCAGATCCGCCTGTTGCGCCTTCACCGCGGCCGCACGCAGGACCCGAAGAGCACATCGAGTCCTCACATCCGGGCTATCTGCTCTGCCAGGACACCTACTTCGTCGACACACTCAAGGGCGCTGGCGAGATCTACATGCAATCCGTTGTGGACGCCTTCTGCTCCCACGCCTGGGGCAAGCTCTATCTCTCCAAAACGCCCATCACCGCCGCCGGTCTACTCAACGACCGCGTGCTGCCCTTCTATGACGAACATGGCCTGGCCGTGCAGCATGCGCTCACCGACAATGGCCGCGAGTACTGCGGCCGGGAACTCCACCACGCCTACGAACTCTACCTGGCCATCAACCAGATCGGCCATCGCCGCACCGGCGTCTGCTGCCCGGAAACCAACGGCTTCTGCGAACGCTTCCACCGCACCGTCAAAGAGGAGTTCTTCAGCGTCGCCTTCCGCCAGAAACTCTACGGCAGCGTCGCTGAACTCCAGGCTGATCTCGACCGCTGGCTGGAGCTGTACAATACCCAGCGGCCCCACCAGGGCTACCGCACCAAAGGAAGAACGCCCCACCAGGCGTTCTTGGATGGACCCGACCGTATGCGGCAGGCGACTGCCGCCAAACTGGCTACCGAAACACCCCACCAGACTTCGGCGTGGGTGTCCGGTGACCTCCCGCCAAATACAAGTTATGGATTGGAAGCGAGCGGCGGCGACGGCGAGGCGGTCGCCTTCACCGACTTCGAGAGCCCTGACGGCCGCGCGCTCGCGTTCCGTCTGAATGACGATCAAGCGCCTTGCCGCCTTTGAGCGTCTCTCTTCCTCCCAAGGACCTCTTCGTAGATTCTGCGGAGAGCTGACGCGTGCGCGAAGAGCGAAAACCTCTCTTGGACAGTCTTCCGGGCGTTGCTCCCCAGCCGGTTGCACAATACGGCCGATGCCGCGACCATAAGTATGCGCTGCGCCAACGCCTCGGCATCGCCGGCCTTGAACAGCAATCCGTCGTGATTGTCCGTAATCATCTCAGGGAAGCCGCCGGACTGCGACGCAATGATCGGCTTGGCCATCGCCATTGCCTCAAGTACGGAACATCCAAGCGGCTCGTCTTCAGAACATAGGGCTACTGCATCCGCAGCAGCAATAAGTGTGCGCACATCGGACACAAATCCTGTAAAGGACACTGCATCCTCAACACCTAGGCGTGACACTAGCGCTTGCACTTCGGACATCGTACTCTGACCATCTCCGTCTCCAGCGAGTAAAAGACGAAGACTTAAGCGCTGAGCTCTTGCCCTAGCAAAGCCGTGAATCAGAAGGTCGTGCCGCTTGTAAGGCACAAATCGTGCTACGCAGAGTATGGTGAACTCGTCGGCTCGCAATTGCAACTTTTCGCGCATGCGGAGCTTCCTTTTAGACTCCACAGGACTGAAGTATTCCGTATCAATGCCGTCGTAAAGCACCCTAATTTTCCCAGGATCGATCATCTCCTCCTTCAGTCGCTCACGGACGAAGCCAGAAACTGCTGTGATGATGTCTGCTGCGATCAGGTGGTCGAGTATCCCATCGAAGCGCGCCAGTCTAACCCATTGTAAAATGGGGACTCCGCCCGCCCTCGCCTGTGCTAGCAAGGGAGTTCCGACGTAAGCATTGCAGTGAAGAATCTCAGGGCGGACGGCGTCGAATACGGCTCTGGAGAGCAGGAAATTTGGAAGAGTCGGGGCCGCGAAGTCTCTATTCGGGCAGTGCACTTTGGCGCCAGCCATCTTCAATCGTTCTGTGAACAGGCCTTCTTCTCCAATCAGGCAATGGAGGTCGATATCGCCACCGCGGAGGGATTGAACGGTCGAGATGAGCGCCTGTTCACTGCCGGAAAATGCACTCGGATTTGATGCGAAAAGCACGACGCGTTTGCCACTCGTCCGTGTCGCTGTCGGCCAAATGACCTGGCGACTTTCTGCTGCCCAATCTCGCATCAACAAGTCTCGGAAGGTTCGCAGAGCATCACCAGTCCCCTGTGCATCGGACAGAGCAAGGGCAGTCTGAATTCGCTCGACATCAACCTCGCTTTCCATCGGAATGCACCGTGGAATGCAGCCCCGATTGAGACCGAAACCGTGCAGCAACTCCAGTCGTCGAACTATGAGTTGGTTTGTTTCTTCTAATGTCCCTGCAATGCTCGCCAAATTCGCGAATACAGATCTGGGATCTCCATTTGCTGCTACGCCCTCCGGCAAACTGGCGAAAAACTCGAGGGCCCTCTCCTCACAGATTCCCAAGTATAGCGGAGCGGGTAAGTCACCACAAAACGTAACATCGGAGCGTAGCTCGCCATGCAATGTTATTAGTTTCTTGATGACGGATTCCGGCAACAGATCCAATCCCACTAATCCGTGAGCCAGAACAACACGGTTCAGGCCGTTGTTTAAACTGACGAACCCGATTGAGCGCAGCCAAGCTCCGCCGCGCGATTGCAACTCCTTGACTTGAAGCTGCGCTAAGGTGCTCGAGATTTTCATATTACAGGGGGGGGTCACTAGCGCGGCGACCGGCCAAGGCGATCTTCCTTTCAAGCCCTCCAGGCATCGGGTAAGCAGGGTTGAATTGCCAAATGGCCTTAGCCAGCCGAAACGGTTCAGAGTCGATGGCACATGTCCTAAAGGCACCAGGCACGCAGCACTTAGTTCACTGCCAGAAACCTCTGTCTCTTGCCTAACTTGCACGTCACGCATGCTGCTTCACTCACGTTTCACGTTCAGTCCGAAAGAAAAGTGCGAGGCACGGTCTCGGTTCCCCAGCATTCAAACACGCGTAGTAATGCGTTATTCTGCGCAACAGCTAATATTTTCTACCTACTACAGTTATAAGACATTAATTCTTGCTACACGTTAACTTTGGGACCTCATGCGTGTAGAGGGCTCCATCCATTCTCTAGGGAGTAATTACCACGGGCGATTGCCAGAATCGCGCCCGCCCGCGAGCCGGGTCCACGATGTTCACTTGGCAAACATATTCGCCAGGGTCGAACTGTTTCAAAGGAATGCGGAAGCGCAGGACGTGGCCGCGCAGCGGTTCCCGTAAAGAATAGGCTGGCCCAACCGGAGCTGTTTCGAAGGCCAGGGCTTTATCGCGGTAGAACGTCACATACGCCAGGGGCTTCTCGCTTTGATACACCTGAAGGTACAAGAACAGCTCCTCCTTCTTGCGGAACACTTTGGTCAGGGAAGGGAGGAGCTTCAGCCCGTTTTCCACGAGCGGATTGCCAGCCTCAAGGCGCTGATCTTTTTGCTTCAGCGTCGCACGGATCGATTCGCGCAGGTCGACGCGCTGGCTGCCGAGCACCACGGAGCTGATCGGAAGTTGGCTCACCTCTTTGTTGAGATTGAGAATCACAAACGGCATGTGATACGTACCGATTCGCCCGGTTTCATTGTCGCGGGCAAGAAACTTGATGTGATATCGGCCAGGAAAAAGGGTAAATCCGGTGTCGTACTGAACGATGCGCCGCGACAACTCAATCGCGGAGTTCGCACCAAGTTTGATATCGACGCTGTCCCGTACGTTCGACACCGTTTCTCCGTAGTCACTTTTGATTTCGCCGATAAACTCGATGCGTGTGCGCTCCTGGCTTTGTGCTTTGCCCGTCATCAATTCGTGGCCCGGAATGGTTACCGAAAGGTTGACAAAATATTCTGCGTTATTGATCTGAAAATATGCGATTCCCAACGCCAATTTTAGGTCCGTAATCGGATCCTCCAACATGAACGCTTCTTCCAGCTGGTGCTCCCTGTCGGCAGCGTCAAACGCGCTGAATTCTTTCGGTGCGTAGTAGCTTTTGCGGTACTCGAGCTTTGCCCCAGGATATTTTGGCAGCGCGATACTCACTTTGCGAAGCTTGCCATCACGCTGATCGTTGGTGGTGTAATAGCCCAGGATATAGTGGCTGCTCATGGATTGTTGCGCTTGCACGATTTCTGACAACAGGTCGTTGGAATCCAGCAGCGCCCGGCCCCCCGTTTCGGCGGCCAGGGTCCATAATGTGTTCTGCCGGCGCTCCCGGTTCTCGACCGCACGCTCCAGAGCTGCTCCCGTATACAAGGCAAGTCCGCTCACAGAACCGCTCCGGGCATCCCCAAGCGGCGGCTCTGCGTCAAGTCCGCGCGCGTCTATAGGCCAAAGCGAAACCCCCGCACGGACTGCCGCATTGATGGTCGCGCGAAGCTGTGCTAAGTTGTTCACGCCCTCCAGCCGAAGTCCCGTCGTGAAGTAAACCAGGACCTTCATCGCATTGACGCTGCCAAGAAGATTCGCTGCTGTTTGCAGGGCAGAAAGTTGGCGGTCATTGAAAAAGATATTGAACTCCGGGCTGTTTTGGCCGAAGGAAGCGCCCGGACCTGGCTTTTCGGCGCCCAGCCCGCCGAAGCCTTCACTGTATTCATTGGATCGTCTAAGAGTTTCTAATGCCTGAAGCAGAACCTGGCGGTCGGCGGTGAAATCGAGTAACACTTGAACACTGCCGCGAGTAAACGCGAGGATGGCGACCAAGTCCTGGGAGGACATGCGCGTCTGCACGAACCGGGCAGCGGCATCAAGAGCCTGCAGTTGATCTGGTATTGCTAAAGTGGCGAGATCGAAGTAAAAAGCCAGAAGCCGCCGGTTGCGGTAGAGGGCATCGTCGGGGCGGATGGAACGGATAGAAGGGCGCGCCCGGTGGACGTTGGAAGCCGTTGGCTGATCCACCGATATGGGCGGCAAAGGCGCCGGCTCTGCGAGTTTCTGAAATTCAAAAAAGCGGATCTGTTGAGGAACTCCGTTTTCTGTCACCACAAAGTCGTCAGCGGTCAGACCTTCGATGAAGTTGCCGCGCCTGTCCTTCACGATTACGACTTCGGTGACTAACTGCGTCGTGATGCGAAAATCGGCATTTTGGCCGGTTTGTGTGTTTGGCGCGACTTGGGCGGAGAGGAGGGCCGGCGCGAAGAGCAAGAGTAACCAAGGCCGCATAGCAAATGGTCAAAACCGGGCGCGCAGGACCACCCGCACGGTCCGCATCGGGTTTACCGCATTGGGTAAACCGAACTGACTATTGCCAATGATTGTGTTCCAGCGCGTATACACGACGTTGTTCAGCACATTGACCGCCTCCAGGCGAACATCGAGGCTGAGACGGTCCCAGCCGCCGAACGTGCGGCCAGCCGACGTGTTCACCCCAATCCTCGCTGGACCGTTGATGATGTTGCGGCCGGCGTTACCCCATCGGCCAGGAGGAGCCGGGGCGAAAGCTGCCGGATTCACGTATAGACCCGGAGGAGTGTCATATAAGGGAGCGCCAGTGTAGTCTGGCCGTATGCTCCCCACAACGCCCGTACCCGGCAGGTTTACAAAATAGATTGGAGTGAGCGGCGATCCGCTGCCCGCGACAAATTGAGACGTGAATGTCCAATTGCGAAGAAGCGGATTGCGGGCCCAGATGCTGTACTCCAGGGTTGCGTCCAGCACATGACGCTCGTCGAAATTCGAGCGGGCGCGTTCGGCCTTGAAATCCAGCCAATTCTGTGCGATCAAAGGTCCGGCCTCGTTGCGCCCGCCCAGCGAGGCATTATCGATCGATTTGGCGTACGTGTACTGCATCGTTGCGGCAAACCCGTTTGAGAGCCGGCGGCGAAGTCGCACTTGACCTGCATGGCGAATGGAATTGCCGTCAGAGACCAGGTAAGTAAATCCTGCCGGTTCGAGGAAGGTGTCCGGAAAAGTGTTCGGCAGGAATTGCTGCTGCGCCCGCGTACCTTTGATTCCTTGATAACTCACTGCCAGTTGCATGGCGGCAGGAAGATCTGTCTGTAATGTGAACTGCCATACCTGCGCGTAGCCAACCCGGAAGTTAGGAGTCACGCCGAACGTTGTCGCCTGGGTGATGGAGGGCGGTCGCGGAAAGCCGTTCGCCAGCGTGAGGGGCGTTTCAGGCGTACTCGCGACGCGCAGACTGGTGGACAATGGCGCCTGTTGCGCCATTCGTAAAGCGACGGGCTGGTAGACGCCAGAGTCGTAATAGATGCCATAGCCTCCCCGGAAAACCATGGCCGCCGCAGCGAATGGGCGCCAAGCCAAGCCGATGCGCGGGGCGATATTGTTGCGATCCGGCCGCGGGAACCAATCACCTCCCGTGTCGTCCCTTTGGATCACGGGCACGGCAGACGAAAAACCGGGAGAAATTGCCAGATTTACTAGGCGGCCGTATTTTTCCCGTACTGGCGACGAATAGTCCCACCGTACCCCGACGTTAACCGTAAAAGTGGAGCTGGCACGCCACTTGTCTTGGATAAATAACTCGTAGACGGAGTTCCGCAGATATTTATCAGCATTGCCAAAGGCAATCGAGCTCACCGCGGGAAGACCCAGAAGAAACGCTTGAAAGTCACGATCCCCCGTAAAGCTAAAAGTGCCACGTGCATCTTCCTGTGACAAAAGATTCCAATGCTGTCCTTGAAAGGCAAATCCGAGGGCGATGTCGTGACGGCCGCGAACCAGACCATATTCCAGGGGTACCTTGAAGCTCTGATACCGGTTGAAGGCCGCTTGTGGAAGTGTGAGGCCAGCGATGCCACTGGCAAATTGCAAGTTCGGCGGTCCCCAGTTCTCAGGGTCCTGGTTGTTGCCCTGTATGCCTGCGACCGCGGAGAAATTGATTCGATTCGAAAAGAATGGCGTCACGCGATCCGAGAGGCGGCTGAATTCCAGACGAGCGGTAAAAAACTTTGGCGAGCGAAACAGACGGCGATAACCCAAGCTGGAAGTTAGTCCGAGGCCGCGGCTCGTGTTCAGGAAACCGAATTGGTCTGGCTTGCTGTCACGGCGGCTTTGCGCGCTCAGGTTGACCTGGAACGTGTTCCGGTTTACTACTTGGTTGAAACTGGCCTGGAAGTCGTCTCGATGCTCACCGGATACAGCAGCCACCTGGTAGTTGTATCCAGACCCGCCGTCGAAGTTCGGCAAGGGATATAGCGCAAGCAGTGCCCTGGCCTGCGAGCTCATGCGATCGTCCGGGACCGAAGTCCGTTGCTCGAGCGTTGGCATCAATGCGGTGAAGGTCTCAGCGACGCGGTTTCGATAGCGTTGATACTGGACAGTGAACCAGCCGAGGTTGCGCGTCTGAGGAATGCCGGGAATTCGGAGTGGTCCGCCGAACGAGAACAGACTCTGCACCCGGCTGTAATCCGGTTTTGGAGTATTCTGCCCGGTTAGTGAATAGGGGCGGGCATCAAATGACGCATGGTTCAGGAGGATGCCCAGATTGCCGTTGTAGGGAGATCGCGGCTTGGGACGGTTGTTGCCGAACGACGGCGTCAGTGCAAAGGGCGTAGCAGCGCCGTTGTTCTGGCTGCCAGAAATCAGAAAGATACTGGCGCCACGCGCTGCAATCTCCTCCGATTCGGATTGGGAGGGGGCCACCTGATTCGGTGGTGGGTCCGGGGGCCTGTCGACGGATTTTGCCGGCTTGACGGCGCGCACCTCAACCAGTTCGAAGTTGGGGGGGACTGTGCCCCGTCCGGACGCGGTTGCCTCTGGGAGTGAGGGGGCAAGGGGCAATTCGAACTCAACCGAGCCGGATGTCGGAAGTACGATCTCGCGACGCTGGGAAGCAAGCAGTTGCATGTGTGTTTCCACTATCCAGACTCCCTCGCTCAGGTTGGAAAACTGGAAGAAACCCGCGGAATCCGTGATGACGGACTGTACTGCACTTCCTTGGCTGGCAGTAACAGTGACGCCAGGAACGGGAATACCGCCGAACGTAATACGCCCGCGGATGTCCGCCGTCTCCGCCGCGGAGCAGGCGCCAAATATGCCGAGGCAGGCAAGAAACACTCCAAGACGACTGTGCTGTCTTCGGCTCATCGCACAAATAGGCTCGAATTGCGGCAAATTGGCTGGTGCAGCACCGCTCGAAGGCGGCGATCTCCACCGCGCGACCAGTTATTTTGGGTAGGCAGTGCCACATGTTGGACTACCCAGTAGTCGGCAGGACCCTTCGCTCGCGTCAGGCGGAGTCCGAACTGGCTTCGCAAATTGGAGATGAGCATGGCTAGACCCTCCGCACCGAGGCCGCCCGAGGACGCCGCATCCGGGTCCGGACTTTTCCAGGCGGCGTCCAGGTCGTAATACCCTTTAAGGCCGGTTTCATCTCTTACCGGAGCGTCAAAAAAAAGAGACAGGGCCGTCGCTAGCCCCTCCATCGTCACCTGTCGGCCAATGATCCGGCCTGACTGGTCGCCAACGGCTATGTTCACTCGTCCCGGCATCACCGGCGGATGGGCAGGCTTGACCTCCGAAATCTTCAAGCCCCCTTTGTCAACTACGAGGCGGTAAATGGGGCCTACCCATGTTTCCTTCTGGATTTTGAGCTGGAAGTGCTTCGCCAACATTCTGCGCAACATGGCCTTGACCGCCCTCTTGTTCTCTTCCGGAGGAAGATCCGGAAAACCGTCGGCGGGCTGCGCTGATACCGCGTATGCCTTCTCATGAGCCCACTTTGGCAACCCAAGTAAGTGCCTTGACGGGTTGTTCACATCATAAGCGATCGCGATCATGAAGAAAAGGGTTGTTCTCGGGTCGCTGAAGCGACCGCCTGGTAGAATCGGCGTAAAGTCGGCTGACCGAAGAATATTCGGGGCGTTGGGCGGCACTGGTCGGATGGAGACCACTTCGAATTCGGGCTCATTCACCTCGGCTGCTGGTGTGCGACTTGTCAGGAGAAGGGCAGCAAGGCCCAATGCCATCAGCGCGAAACCTCGTCGACCCTTCACGTGAGAATCACTCCTTTCTGATTTGGCTAACAAATAGTGGTGCTTTGCATAGAGCAGAACCTAATCTAGAAGACACTATCGGTTAGCGACGCAGACGGACTGTTCCTGGCTCCGACTCTTATCTTCGTTGGAGATACAGTAACAGTGGGTCTTGTCGCCTTCCTTTTCCCCACATGTTCCTGGAAGCGGCCGACCTCTGTCGTCAAAGTATGTACATGGCACGCTTCTGCACCGCCCACCTCGCAGGCTATGGCTGATCACGAGCCACGAAGCCAAGCAAACGACGGCTGTTGCCACAGCAACAAGGATGAGACTTCTTCTTCGGGGGTTCAATCTGGCCTCCCTCCGGCACAATCCGTCTCCTTGCTACACTAGGGACACCGTACTTGCAAATCTTTTTCCAAACAACACCTGCCACGACACCATGGCACCCCGAGCTCAGCCCGTTTTTGCACCTCGATCCGAATGAAGTCTTGCCAATTCGCGAAGCGCCTTGGCCAGAGCCTTCTGGTCCATAGTCCCCTCCCGATACCATCGAATACGTCCATCTCCGTCCAGGAGAATGGTCTGAGGGGTAACAAATGGGACTAGGATACGCCCAAGGCGGTAGTCGACAAACCGAAGATGGATGGTACCCCAAGCATCGCCTTGGAAATTCAGTGGTCCACTTCTAGGAGAAACAATAACCGATTCGCATCCAGCGCGACGCACTTGCTCGGCAAGGCGACGATAAAAAGGCTGGTCGACCCGGCAATAGTTGCACGAGTCAGAGGATACGCGAAGCAAAACGCAGGGGGTAACGGCAGGAATATAGCGCTGAGGGTTTGACCCAAAGCCGGCTAAGGAAGGGAATGTGGAAGTGGGTTGGTAAAGCCCTGTTTTGCCTCGTACCCAGTAGAACAGCTCCAATTCAAATACGTTGACTACAATGAGAGCAACAATCAGGCACTCATTGAAATGCCTCCAGTTTATCCGCATACATCATCCTCTCAGGTGCTTCACTATGAGGCTAGCTTGCAGTGACGGTTCGTTTGAGGACGGGATGTGGGACCGCAGGATCATTGCCCGGTCGTACAGCAGCGCTCCATGGGCCTGGATCGTGTTGGCGACGACGTGCATTTGATAGAGATCGAGGAACGCAACGATCGTGAAATTTGCAAGCCGCTGATACTGATTGCACGCGTTTCCGGCGTTACAAATTCCCCAGTAATAAATTGGTCGGCCTCCTTGAGGACGCGCTGCGGCAACCGTCTCGATAACCTTATTCCAATACTCGATCTCCTCAGTGCCTTTTCCTACATCGATGACGAAAAGCAAGAGGAAACCTTCGCCTTCGAGACGACCGTTAGCAGCCACCGCAGGCGAGATCACCTTCCCGTCTGACGCGATACCGTTCAGGCTGCTGTCGCGTGGCAAGTATGCAAATCTATCGCGGCGCGCCTTGCAAATCGATATCTCGTCAGAAACCCTTATACCGAGGTACAAAGAGTTCGCGGACAGCAGAACGATTGCAATAGCAGGGAGCCAACTCGCCAAAGGGGCCCTCCGATGGCAACCAACCATCAACCCTCTCCAACACTCGCACCTAACCCTTGACCGCTCGCTCAATTTTGTGAGTGTCGCGAGGGATCGAGTGAAGGTCGGCAGTCTGGAGCAGTTCGCTACAAATCACAAGCCGACTGCTGTTGACTGTTGTTGTCTTTAGTGCAGGCGCAATTACTGCCAGAGCTTCCAGTATATGTCCCGCAACTCCCCGTAGTCTAAGCCATTGGAACAGCGGTCGCAATTGCTTCCGGAAGAGGCACAACTCCCAGAGGATGGGGTACCACTAACGTAATACGTGCAGGACTTGCTCGTGCATCCGTCGGCGAACACACTGTCCGTGGGCAAGCTCAGTGCGAATGCCAATGCAGCTATGGAGGCTCCTAGCACAGAAGTACCGTGTTGCTTCAGCGCCATTTGTCGAGAAATCTCCTTTCTTTAGAGATAATGGGAGGCCACAACGTGTCTGTATGGATAACAGGCCGCAGGAGAAGTGCCGAAAGCCGCGCTGCGAGTGCCGCCGGTTTGAACTGCGGGCAGCGGCGACGACGGCGCGGACAGCCATCGGTAAGGAGAGAAGGCAGAGCAAAGTCGCGGGGAATCGCAAACCGAAGGGCAGCGATGATTTGCGACTATAGCTGGCTGACTGTTCGTAAGCGAACCGCATCAACCCTCATTTACTGCTTAGCCTTTCCTAGCATGGGTTGGGTGGGTCTGTCAAGTCCCAAAATCTTCCGTGTCAAGGCAATTTAGATACGTCATGCCCCGGGGCAAAGTAGAAAGGTCAGCTTTTTGGCCCGACGCCGGAGGGAGCGTGTTAGTTTGGGTCGTCCGGGAGGGGTCGCGCCCGTCCGGATGCCCAAAGCCGAAGCGACGGGGCTGGCTCCGGCGTGATCGGTTGCAGAACCCGGGACTGTGTTCCCGGGTTTTGCTTTGTGTGCGATCATGCTGGTGAAGCTCTTGAGCTTCGGCTTGTGGGCTTTAAACGCGAAGATGAGCCGGGCGCAGTTTGCCCGGCTTTTCCTTTTTTAGCTGGTGGCGTTAGCGATGTGGATCGCCTGGTCTAACGTCGGCGACTTGGACTTCCAGAAGTTCTTCATCCATTTGCTCTTGCCGCCAGCGTTTGGAGCCTTTCGCGAAACAGCCTGAGCCGGCTTCGATGTACCCTCCTCTTTGACCGGAGTTGACGCCGGCGTGGGTTCGCACTCACGTACGGCCAGGTAAGTCCCCTCAAATCGAGCTGCTATGGTTCCGTCGCGCCGCTGCTCGACTGTGATGAACGCTCCGCGCAAGCGAGGCCGCACCTGCAATGGGTCGCTTTGCCAGCTTCGCCCGTTCAGACGGAATGTATAGTCATTGGTGACCTTTCGCTGCTCGCTGCGGCTGAGAATCGCGTGTAGATCGTGATGCATGGCAAGCGGTCGGTGCGCGTCGTCGCTACAGGCTGGAACTTCCGCAAAACGGGCATGCCAGTCGGGCAAGTACTCCCGCTCCAGAAACTCGTTGGCTTGCTCCAAGGTCGTGATTCCTTCTACTCGCATTAGCTTGACCAGCCGGTCCTGCGCCGTTTGAAAGCTTCGCTCCACGCGGCCTTTGGCTTGTGGCGAATGCGCAGCAATGCAGCCGATGTTTAGTTCCCGTAGCGTTCGGCCGATCTGGGTAGGCGGCAGTGGCTCCTCGCGCGCCGGATGATTCTTCTTCGGCGTGGTGTGGAAGATGCTCGACTTGTCCGTATAGAACTCGAGCGGTCGACCATAGCGGTGTAGGTATTGCTCCAGCACCGCCATGTTTTCCTCCGTCGAATCGTGGCGTACGAACCGCGCAAACACGCGGCTGGTTGCGTCGTCGATCAACGTGATCAGGTACCGCAATTCGCCCCGTCCTTCCAGCCAGTCGTGCTCGGACGTGTCCCACTGAACCAGCTCCCCAAATCGCTCGCGCCGCTCACGCCAAACGTGCACTTGGCGCACTCGCTGTGCCTTGGGACGCCACAACCCAGCGCGCGTCATCCACGTTCGCATCGTCTCTTTGCTCACCTCAATGCCGTGCTTGTTGGCCAGAACTTGCGCCGCCAGTGTCGGCCCGAAGCCGCCGAACTTGGGATCGCTCAGCATCGTCATCGCTTGCTGCTCCACATCAGCCCCGACCCGGCGATTCGACGCCCGCCCACGCAAGCCATGGATCACGGCCTTGTCCTTACGCTCTTTGAGCGCTGCCAGCAGCCTGTATACCTGCCGTTCGCTCACCTTCAACTCTTGCGCAGCCTGCTTGCGGGTTATCAGCCCCTGAGCCGCTTTCTTCAATGCCACCAGGCGGTCCCGGTCGGCTTGGGTCATCAGCAGACCTCCGTTTTCTGCTACCTCCCCAGCGTCAACCTGTCAACCTGACATTCTTACTTTGCTCTACCCTGACATTCTCACTTTGCCGCGACAGTCCCAAAATCTTCCGGCGTAACTGAATGTAAGAGTGGCCGATCTAATGCTATTGGGGCATGCCACAGCCCCAGTTCCTGTTTCGGCTCCACATAGTCGCGCTCGACAATTTAGCGGTGCTTGGCCAGCCGCACCAGCTCTTCGAGCGGCGTCTCCTCGGGCAGATTCGCCAGCCAGAACTTCGCCGGCTCTTGTGCTCCGCGCGGCCACTCGGCCAGCAGCCACAGCTCGCCGTGCGGCTTCGAGCGCCAGTAGTCCCGGTGCACCGGCCGCACCCGCACGGCCACAAACCGCGAGCCGAGCGGCTTGCTGGCGCCCTCGCGCCACCTGACGCGCTTCAGCTGCTTCTCGCCCAGCTCCATCACCAACTCGCGCGCCGTCAGCGGCCGGTGATCCTGGCTGCGCCGCAGCAGCTTGGTGGGCCGTCCGCGCCCGCTCCAGGGCTTGGCCTCCAGCGGCGCCTCACCCGGCCGCCACAGGCTCGTGCTGCCCTGAACGCCCACCACATAGCGCAACCCAAGCTCCTCCAGCGCCTCCCGGACCCGCGTGTCGCTGCCATCGGCCGCATCGGCGAGCACCGCGCCGGGCGGGACCCCATCCTTCAGCGCCTGCCCGATCATCGCGAGCGCGATCTCCGGCTTGGTCTGGAACTCGACCTCGTCGGGCACGCCGGCCTTGCGACGCCGGGCGCGGTCCTCGGCCCAATTCGCGCGGCAGATACAGCCGCCAGACCACCGGCAGGCTCGCCTCCCAGGTGGCCACGCTCAGACTCACACTGACTTGGCAATTGTCCTGCTTGCCCAAGTGGCCGCAATACTGCCGGGCCACGCCCACCGAGTGCTTGCCCTTCTTCGGAATCCCAGTGTCGTCGACGATCCATGCTGCCACCGGCCCCTGCCTTTGCACCCTGGGCAGCACGTAGCGACGCACTTCAGCCAGCAGAGCGTCGCTCGACCAGGGGGCCTTGGCAGCCAAGTGATGCATCGACTGCCGGGCCGCCTGCACGCGGCCCGGATGCAGGCGTGCGGCCATGGGCTCGATGCTCTTGCGCTCGACGTCGAGCAGCAGGCCGGTGCAGTAGTCCTTCAGCGGCTGATGCCGGTCCTTGTGCCCCACGGCTTGGCCCAGGCGGTTGAGGTAATCCGTGAGGCGCGTCTGTTGAGAGCCTGGCCCGGAACGGGCGGCAGTCACAAAACAAGCATAGCATGAAATGTTCTATTTATGACCCAGTAGTACTAACGCCAAAGGAAGGCGGAGAAGCGCACAGAAGCACTGGAGCCTCGCCGGAACGCGACAGAAACGTGGCATTTCCCCGCTCTTCGTTTTGGGCAGTTACGGATTGGTGTACAGCAATATGTAGCCGAGGGTGGTCCCGGCGGGGGTCTTCACTTTGATTACGCCGGCCCAGCCGGAAGGATTGTTTGCGGCGCCCAGTTCTGCGAGACGGTAGCCGTTGCCGGAGCCGCCAGCGAGGATGAGTTCGCCGTTGGCGGTGAGCTCGAGGAGGGTGCTGTCGGCAAGGTTGGAGGCGGGGCCGTGGATCTTGAGGGGTGAGGCGGAGGAGTCCGGCGCGGCGATGACGGCGGGGCCGGCGGCGAGGCCGGAGGCGATGTGCGGCGTTTGGGAGGCCCAGGTGCGGGCGTAGGCCTTCTGTGGGTCGCTGCCCTGCTGGAGACAGGCGCCCCAAAGGTGGATGTCGCCGGTGGTCCAGTCGTCGCCGTTGGCGGCGTACTGGCGGATGACGATCCACAGGCCAGTCTGGCCGGTCGCCAGCGTGCCAGTGATCTTGAAGCGCTGCCACGAGGTCGTCAGCGTCACCTGCGTGGGTCCGGCCAAGTAGGCCGCGTATGCATTGTCGACGATGGCGATGGACACCTTGCGGTTGCCGGAGGGGACGCGCGCCCAGACGTAGAAGGTATAGGTGCCGCCGTCGGCGAGGCCCGCGACCTGCTGCTGGATTACCGGCGTCTCACTGATGGCGGTGATCACGTCTGCGGTCTGATTGCCGTCCGGGGCGATGACAGCATTCGACGTGACTGAGCAGGAGCCGCCATTCTTGTCCCAGACGGTCGCGGCGAAGTCTTCGGAGTGCTTCGCCATGTTCTCGAGCGGGCCTCCGACGGTCTGATGGGGACCGCAGTCGATCGGCCCGGTGAAGTGCTCGCCCGCGCGGTTGGCCGGGATGTAGGCGAGGGCGTTGGTGATTTCGCCGGCTTCCGGAGGACTCGCGCTGATGGTCACGCTCACGCGGTCGTTGGCGGGATCGTCGGCGGCAGCAAGTGAGACGCGCGTGCCTTGGACGAGGTTGAGCGCACGGCGCGTGCCAACGTCGGCGCCGTCCTTCTGGACCTTGTGCGGGAACTCGCCGCTGACGATATCGCCGGCGGTGTGCGTGTGGCCCGGCAGGTCGCCAGCCGCGAGATTTGCCCCGGCGGTCACGCGCCCCCTGGCGTCCACTGTGACCTTCGGATACGTGCCTGGCGCTGCGCCGGACGCAGCCATCGAGAGCACACCCGACTCGATGGCTAGGCCTCCGGCGGCATCAATCTGTACGATGCCCTTGTTGCCATAGCCCGCATCCGGGTATGAGAACGCGCCGAAGGTCTGCCCGGGCGCGAAGTCGATGATGGCGTCTACGACGAGGTGGTCGTTGGCGTTCAGCGCCAGGCCCAGATCACCTGAGCCGTCGGCCTTGCGCCATTTCAGCGCGCCGTTGTTCGGCAGGCGCACCAGGCCCGTTGCGGCCTTGTTGCCGGAGCCGAATTCTGCGCCGTCGACGAAGGTCTTCGCGCCCGTGATTGTCACCGCGCCGTCTTTACGGACGTAGTTGCGGCTCGATGCGACCCCAAGTTCCTGTTCGATGGCGACGACGGCCTCCTGAAGAGCCTTGATGTAGGCCGAGACCATGTTGGCCCGCACGGTGGCGCCGGAGGTGTGTTGCGCCGCAACGGTGCCGAACGCGCCGCGCTGGCAGCCGGTGAACTGCGTGGCCGTCTTGCCCGTGTAGACGATCAGTTCGTCGTCGATCGAAAGAATCCCGTACTCGTCGGGGAAGCCCACACCGGTGGACTCGACGCCGATAGTCGTGTCGCCGGCGTAGACCGGCATCGTAGTGATCGTTTCGAGCGGCTTTGCGGAGAAGGCATCGGCGGGCGAGTAGAGACTCGATGCGTCGTCGATCGCGTTCGGATAGTTACTCATCCGTTCAACCTCCTCGCGTTCAATCGGAATGTGTTCAGCCGGCTGCTCGGCTCAGGTGCATAGGCAACAGCGACAGGCGCTTCGGGCGAGCGCGCGGCGCGCGGCCGGCGATAGGAGACAAGCGTCGCGGCGGCCTGCGCAGGCACTTCCAGCGGTACTGGCCGCGAGTTCAGGCAGAACTGATCGAACGCCCAGAAGCAGAACGAATACAATCCGCGGTTGCGCCACATGCCGTAGGCCTCGCGCATCGGCGGGTCGGGCGGGCCGTAGATGCCGGCCAGGTACATGCACTCCGACGCCGGGCGGCCGAGCTTCAGTGGGAACTCGAGCGTCTGCCGCATGAGCCGTGCGTTCTTCTGCCAGACGTCATAATCGAAACCCTCCGCGCGGAAGTACTTCACACCGTAGCCGGAAGTCTTCCATTCGTTGGGCAGGTTCACGTGGAAGTTGAGCGCGCGGAATGCCGGGTCAGGTGCGGGTTTGCCCTGATTGGCGTCGAGCGGCCAGAGGCACTCGAACACCGCCGAGGGATGGAACCGCCGGACGTAGCTCATGACCTCGGCGCAGTACTCCCAGATGCGATCGCGCAGGAAGTTTGCGGTCTCATAGGGGTGAGCCGGGTCTCCGATGGGGTCATCCGTGTTGCGGCGGAATGGCCAGATCTGACGGCCGAAGCGCTGCTGGAATGCCTGGATGGTCTCCGCGTCGTAGAAAGGCATGCCGCCCTGCGGGTCGAGACCTTGTTCGGCCGGGCCGATGTTGTCGAAATACCACCACTGCGTCTCGCCGAACTGGAGCACGATCGGAAGCCCCGCGGAGGCAAGCTCGTCGGCGCATTCCTTGTACATCTGCCTGAGATAGGCCCGCACGCGCTGGCCGAAATGCATCTGGTGCGACGGGATCGGCAGGAACACCTCCTCGCCAGGTAACACTACCCCGTTCTCGTAATGCAGGTACCGCGCACGCATGGCCGCTGGCGGCAAATAGCACTCCATGGAGAAGGCGAAGCTGGCAAGGATGCCGGCCTGCTTAAACTCGCGCGCCAGGTCACGGATCCAGTTCCGCGCCCCGTGCGTCAGCACGGGCGAGATCGAGTCGATCATCTCCCAGTCGCCTTCGGCGCCAGCCTGATGCAGTGCGGGTGTGCCCTGAGAGATGCTCCATTGCGGACTGGCCGAGATGCTGAATCGATAGCTCGGCGCGCGGGAGCGGATGTGAATCGAATTGCCGTCGCTCGTGCACCAGACGCCCGGAAAGGTGACATTGATCATCGCGCGCACATGCGAGGCGATATCCTCCGTGGCGAGGGCTGCACCAGGTGAGAAGTACAGCGTTGTGCCAGGCTGCTGTCCTAGCGGGTCGCCCAGCGTGATCCAGAGCGGCTGGTCCACTTGCCAGGAGTTCAGGGTCAAAGTGCAATTTGGGTAGGTGGCCTCAACGCGCCGGCGCTTGTTGTTCCAGAAGACGCCCATGTAGACGTCGGCTTGGCCCATGAAGCCAAGCTGCTTGAGGTGCCACACGTGCCAGGCAGGCGGCTTCTTGTAGCCGTGGTCGGTGTCGAAGTCGATTGCCGCGGAGACATCGGTATAGACCTTCGGAGGGTCTGGCGGATCCTGCGGCTCGAGTGGCCAAAGATAATCGAAGTAGAAGTAATAGCCGTTGCTTGCTGGATGCTTGTCGAATAGAGCGCGGATCTCGACCGTGTGCATCCCGCCGGGCAGCGCACTGGCGAGCTTCTTCATCGCCGCGAGGCCGTTGTAGTCGTTGAGATACAGATCGTGTACGATGGGCGCGTCGCTGTCGATCGTGACTTCAATCCGGCCCGCATCGCGGCCGAGCCAGGTGCCGAGATAGAGATCGTGCTCGCGCGGGTAGGAGTAGCGGATGGTCACGGCCCGGCGGTCCTGTGCGTCATTGGGCGCGCACCGCTTCGCGTGGCCGAGCGACCACCACTGCGTGGGCCAGCCCGCGCCATAACGGTAGTCCTCCCAGAATCCGTCATACCGGCAGCGGCCATCGGATTCTTCGATGCGCGGCGCATCGCCTCCCACCTTCAGCGTCCGGTCGCCTGTGACGGTGAGATTCGAGATCCTCACTTGCCACTCGATGTCCGAGCGCGTCCCGGTGATCGTGGAGATCCGCTGGATGCGGGTGCCGGGTGCCCAGGCCTGCGGCGGCGAGGAGTCTTCGCCGCGGCGGACCAGCACACGGTAGTACCATGTGTCCGGATCCTCCAGGTCCGGCTTCATCAGACCGAAGTTTGCGACGCAGGTGATGCGCTCCTCAACGTCCGGCGTGCCGACGTAGTACTTGCGCCCGGGCGCCATCTGCTCGGCGTCAGTGACATGCCACTCTTCTTCCATTCCAGACGGCGCGGCGGTGACGGGCTCTTTCAGCCTCCCGCCTTCACGCAACCCGGCCTCAACATCCTCGAAGCGCGGCGCGAAGGTGAGGTGGACCTTCACGATATCGGTAGCTGGAACTGGCAGCAGCGCGCTGCGGTCTCCGTTTCTATAGCCCGCGAGCGCGGCGAAGGGAAAGGTGAAGCGATAGAGGCGCGTGTTCTCGGCGCCTGTCACGGCGGTGGCAACCGCGGACGTGCCAAAGCCATCTTGCTTGTCCTCGATCCGAACGATCTGGTTGCCTCCATCCACGGAGACGCGCACGGGCATGCCGTTGGCATCGCGTCCGTAGTCGCCCAGTTGCCCAGCGAGTCGTAGCTTCAACTCGCAGGAGGTATTCGTCGTGGCGAACTGGTCCACTGCCAGGCTGCTCGGCTGCTCGCCGTAGTCCGGCTGCGGAGCATCCACCATCCGGCTCTTCAACGCCCGTCCAAAGTGCTTGGCCCTGGGCAAGACGCGGCACACGGCGCCGCTCAGATGACGGTGATTGAAATGCGCTGTAAAGCCGCCATAGCCAACAGACATCACCTTCACAACTTCGTCGTTCGCGGTACCGATGTCGATCCCCACGTAGTCGCCGGCGTGGATTTCGACGGATGAGGCGACCTGCGCCTTGTAGACGCCAGGCACAAAGCGCGTCAATGTGGCCGGAGCCGAGCCACTGTTGGACCACACGACGACGGGGCCGTTCACGTCCGGCTTCAACGTAGCGGTGACCACGTTGCCCGAGGCACTGCACTCGACCAAGTGGTTGACGCCGCTGCTCGAGGAGTTGAACCAGCTCGCCATGAACTCGGCAATCTCAGCCGCGCTGGCAAAGAGGTTCTGCGGCACGGCCAGCGTGACGCTGTTGATGAAGAAGTTGTGCCAGAACCACAAGTCATCCTGCCACCAGATGGCCTGGTCCGTGGCTGGAGCGTCAGGGCTGCCAATGTCCTGGTTGAGCACGGTCTCGAGGTTGCAGAATGAGATCGCCTCGGCCGAGGAGCAGGACCAGCGCGTGCCCATGAAGTAGACGTAGGCCGTGTCGGTGAGCGCCGGCGTCGGCTTGCCGACGAGCAACTCGTCGAGCGTGGCCGCATCGCGATCGTGAAGCGAGAAGCAGAAGCTGCCCGGAGTGTAGTCGCCAGAGACGACTGCCGCATGGTGCATCAACGGAACTTCGTAGATCTCGCCCGCTCCGGTCGTAATGGTGAGCTTGTCCCACCCGACCGAGGCGTAGCGCACGCAGTCGGGACGCACATTGCCTTCCTCGCCGTTGACGGGCAGGATCTCCATGTCGTACTGGAGGGTCAGCCCGGAGAGATCCGCAACGGGCAGCGGCTTCACGCGGAGGTGGTTGAAGTAGTCGTAGGCCGAGAAGAGCTGGACGTTGGCGAAGTCCTCGGCCGCCTGGAAGATGCCGGAGATCTGGAAGCCCGTCGCGGTGGCGTCGTGAAGCGTGGTGGTCGCGGCGCGGCCAGAGAAGCCCTGAAGCTGGACGGTGCGGCGGGGGTCGAAGAGGAGGAGAGGATCAGCCGGCATGATTCGCTACCCGTACAAGTTCGGCAAACGGTACACTTGAGTCATGGCGCGAAAGGCGAGCGTGGTCATCGAGAAAGACGAGCACGGCTACTACGCCTGGTGCCCGGAACTGAAGGGCTGCCAGTCACAGGGGGCTTCACTCGAGGAGGCGTTGACCAATATCCGCGAGGCCATCGAGCTTTACCTGGAGACGCTCCCGCCGGAGGAGCGCGACGTTCTGCTGAGCCAGGAGATCCTCACGACCGCCATCGAGGTCAATGCCTAAACTTCCTCGCTGGACGGCCGCGGAAGCCGAACGCGCACTCCTGGAGGCTGGCTTCCTGCTCTCGCGGTCAAAGGGAAGTCACCGTATTTATCTGAAGGGCACGCGCCGAGTCGTGGTACCATTTCACTCCGGCGTCGTCCTCCATCCGAAGATCATCAAGCAGGTCCTCGAAGCCATCGAGGAAACCCGCGACTAAAGCACCTTCAAGTCTGGATCACCACCGTGAGGTCTGACCCCGGATCCGGTGAGGCGACGGCCAGGATGTCGAAGGCCAGATCGTCGCCCTCATAGAGCACCGGCGTCGGCCAGATCGTCGGGCGAATGCGCTCACCGGCGGCGTGGTCCTTGGTCAGGACCGCCTGGAATGATTGATTCTCAGCATCGGAGCTGATCACTCGGACGTACTCTTCATTCGCGCCGCCGGGATCGAGGAAAACGAAGCTCCCGGCGACGAGACCGAGCCGGTTCGCGCCGTAAGAAGCCGTTTGAATCGTTTGCGGGTCGGGCCCGGCGATTACCGCTGAGATCAACACCAGGCCGTAATCGACATACGGCAGGCGCCGGGTGGCGGGCAGGCCGTAGCCTTCGTTCTGCACCAGGAAATCGTAGGTGTTCTTATACGCCGTCGGCAGCGACTGCGCGATGCCCATGTACTCGAGCGGCGACCACGTCGCACCGCCGTCGCGGCTGATCTTCACCAGGAACGCCGACTGGCCATCTGTTGTGCCGCGTTGAAGGTAGGCGTAGACGCAGCGGATCGAGGCGGCGTCCTGCACCTTCATCGGGATGACGACATTCTCCTGGACGGTGAGCGGACCGGGCACCTGGAAGGTATAGGCGCCGCCGTTGCAGGTGCGGAGGCCAGGCATGTAAGGCTCGTTGTGCCGCGAGAGCGGGAACACAGTGAACGGACCGTAGCCGAAATGGTTGGCCACGCCGGCCAGCGCCGCTACGATGCAAGCGCTGGGCAGCTTCGCCTCGATTCTGGCGGGCAGACCCGGCGTGCGGAAGAAACCCTTCCGGACGCTGAAGCTGAACGTCTTCTGGTCGAGCTTGTAGAAGCGGATGCCGGCGAGGTGGGCGCACCGAAGGGTGCCGAAGGTCGCTTGGCCCTCGGGCACCCCCGGGTAGGCGCGCTGCAGGTGAAACTCGCCGCTCGCCACGACTTTGCCCGGTGCGCCCGGGCCGGTGATCTGAGCGCACTCGTAGGAGCGCCGGCCAGGGTTCGCCGGGTCGGCCGACTCGTCGTTGAAGACGACAAAGTCGCCTACGCGGAAGACTCTCTCGGTATCGGGATTGGCGGTGCAGACCACGGTGACCTGGTCGGTCGTGGCGTCGATGGCCGTGTCGATGGACGCCCAGAGATCGGTGGCGAGCTCGTCCACGTAGTAGAGCGCCAGCGTGATCTCGTGTGCGCCGACGATGTTCGAGTTGCCCGAGGCGTCCGGCTCTACCGTCATCTCGTCGATGGCGAAGGTGCCGTAGTCGCCGAGACGCGGAATGCCGGTCAGCACGCCGGGGACGCCTGTGTCGATGAGCACTTCCTCCGCGGGCGGCTCCGGCACGACGTCGGCGGGCTTCGGGCCGGCGACCAGGTCGTACATCGAGTCGGTCGTCGTGCGGCCCTGGATGTCGATTGAGTAGTCGCGATTCAGCCGCCACGCGGTCACCCGGAACTCGCCCTGCCCGCCCGGCATATCCGGATGGGTCATCGAGCACACCATGCCGGGTTCGGTGTTCAGCGCGAGTACTGTTGTGCGGAAGCCGATCTGGCGCGCCTTCTTCCATTCTCCCGGTGTGATGCCGCCCAACTCTTCGCGCAGCCGCACGGTAATGATGCGCGCGGCTTGCGACTTCGAGGCCGTGCCGGAGAGATTCACCGTCGACTTCAGGAACAGCGGACCCGCCCCGCCGGCGATGAGCGTGGCGTGGTCGATGTCGTAGAGCGAGATCGAGTTGGCGACGAACTCGAAATCCTCGTCGGCGAAGTTGGCCGTCAGGTGGTTGAAGCCGGGCTTGAGCGGGGCGAGTTCGAGACTGCGAAACAGGATGTTGCCTTCGGTGAAAGCCTCGACGGCCGAGGAGTTCACGCGGACGCCGAGTTTGAGCTTGCCGTTCGAGAAGGTGTAATAGCCCAGGCAGTTCATCAAGACTTCCTGGAGCCAGTCACGCAAGGGCTTCTCTTCCTGGAGCACGCCGCGGAACTTGAACTGCGTTTCCGTACCTGTGCCCACCAGCTTCGTGACCTGCGCATTGCAGATCTCAGCCGCCGCGATGGCCGCCTCCACGTCGAACAGGGTCTCGGCGAAGTCGAGTTGCTGCGTGGTCGCGCCCGCGCCAAGGCGCAGGCCTCGGGCACGCAGGAGCATGTTGACCGCGATCCAAATGGGGTTGGTCAGTCCAGGCATCCATGCGCGAGCTCCCGGCGCAGTCCACACCCAGCCGCCGAGCCCCTGCGCGACGACGGCTTCCATCGAATGCTCGCTCAGGCGCGAGAGTTGTAATCCCTTGGCGTCTGAGCGCCGGATCATCAGGAATGCTGTGCCGGCCGCGCGCTCCGGACCAGCATCCGTGTCCATGCCGAATGTCACTGGATTCGGATCGGGGCCCAGGCTGGTCATCAGGCCGAGCGAACCCGGATAGCCGTGGTGGTACTGTCCGTCGAGCTTGTGGCCGCTGCCGTAAGCGCCCAGCGGCCCTTCGCCCACAATGCCCACGGCGGCGTAGAAGTCGCTTTCGTCGCGGCCCGAGGCGATCTTGGCGTTCACGGGCATGGGCGAATCGGTGTAGATCTCAGGCAGGACCTGATCGTAGATCGAGTCGGCGACCAACGAGACGGAGGTGAGCGTCGAGCGGCCGAAGCCCCACACGCCGGTCGAGTTGTCCTTGATGCGCACGCCCTGCGGCTTGGCCATGATGCCGCCGTAGTAGTCGCTCATGCCGTGCGCGCGGCAGCCGTTCGGCGTGTCGAAGCCCTTGTCGCAGCGCGATGGGTCGGCCTCGGGGAAGTTGACCAGGTCGAGCGCGCCTTGCGAGGCAAAGGGACAGGCCTGCGAGTTGAATGCCTTCCAGCAGGTGCGGGAAATCTTACGGGTCGGATAGGGCAGGTTCAGTTCATAGAGGCCGTCCGAGGCCGTGACCTTGAACTCCGGGCCGGCATCGAGCGACCAGTTGACGATATCACCCTTCCAGAGGTCGAGCTTGATGCCGGTGCCCACGTGGAACAGCGAGAACTCGATCGAGGCGCGGTAAAGGTCGACGTCGTTGGCCAGATCGCGCATGACGCGGTCGGCGTTGCCGAAGGTGAAGGAAGCGTCGTCGGCCTCGTTGCCCATGCCCTGCGAGATGCCGTCGAAGTCGAGCAGGCGGGCCTGGTAGAGTTGGCCGCCGACGGTGCAGCGGCGGTCGGAGAGATAGATGGCGGGGTAGCCGGCCTGGAGCGGCTGGATCCTGACGAGCGGGATGACCTGCTGGACCTGCGAGAGCAGCGCGTCTTTGAGCGCCTGCGAGGGGAAGCGGGTCACGGTGGAGTTGAGCGGGTATGCGGGCGTAGTGGAAGGGATCTCTACCAGCGTCACGCCAACAGAGCAGGCCCAGTCCGCGACCATTTCCCAGGACAGCGGCTCGTTGGCGAAGCGGCAGATGTACGGCGTAGTCCCGATGCCGTCGTCGTTGGGCGCGTTGTAGGTGAACGCGCCGTAGGGGCCGTACTTCGATTCCCAGAAATTCCGCAGCGCGATCCGTTCGGAATCGCGGAGCCACTGCCGGCGGATGAGGAATCGCCGGGCACCGTTGCCCAAGAGGTAGCGCTGCTCCACCTTACAGTTCCCACTGCCGAATTGGTGGATCACGACCTCTGGCCGAATGGCAAGCCCGCACCCATAGTCCGGCACAAGCGGGAAGACTCCGGACGGAACGATTTCCGGCACGACGACATTGCCAATTTGGTCCATCTGTTCACCTCGCCCAGTCCGGGCGGTAATCTATAAAGCGTCCGTTCTTTCGGCGATTACAGTCCAGGCAGAGGGGCTGGATGTTATCGATGGTGTTCGGGCCGCCCATGCAGACTGGAATCACGTGATCGGGTGTGAGGAATCCTTCCCGTGTGGCTCGGGCGTCGACGCCGCACGCAGCACAGCGATACCCGAAGATAGCGAGCAGTGCATGCCATTCCGCTTCGGAGTACGACTGGCCAACGCGCAGCCTGGCCCGCCGCTGGCGGTGCCATTCAGCCAATCGGCCGGGATGCATATCCTTCCAGCGCTCGAAATTGGCGCGGCAGCGCTCGCGGTTGGCGGCATTCCATTCGCGGCACAACTTGAGGTGCTTCTCCTTGTTCTTCTGCCGCCAACGCCGATAGTGGGCGTTGGCCCGCTCGCGGTTCTGCTGTCGCCAGCGGCGATCAGTCTCCCTGGCACGCCCACAGTTTTCAGCCTTCCATTTGCGTGAGGCGGATTTTCGGCAGTCCTTGCACTTTCGATCCAGTCCGTCACGGGTGCTCGGATGCCGGTAGAAATCGGACGTAGGCTTCGTCTGCCCACAAACAGAGCAGGCCTTTGTGATCGCGGATCCGATCATTTCGGGAAGCGTTTCGATATCGAGAGAATTGGGCTGTTAATGCAGCACTGCGGCGCGTTATCGGGTCAACGGCTGCTTCTGGTCGAACTCGACATGGACGTGATCGTTTTCAAGCACCACGTCGTAGTCGGTGCCGAGGCACTGTCTGATGCGCGCGATGGCCTTGTCGAGGTCGCCCGGACGGAAGTCGCGGCTGCGGAGATCGGCGGCAAGGCCGCAGTAATGCAGAGAGCCGGCCTGGTGAACGCCGTCCACGCACGCCGTCACGACGCAATCCACGCCCATCTCGGCGCAAACGCGCTCCGCGGCGATGACCGCGAACAGGATCTCCGGCCGCAGGCCGGCAACGCGGACTCCCGGTTTGAGCAACAGCATCAGGCTACCTCCAGCAGTTCGATTTCGACCGCGGCACGCCAGGGTGACACGGACTGGCTCCACTCGCAGTTGAACCGCACGGTGTATCGGCCCGCGACTGCCTGGCCGGTCGGATCGTAAGAGAACTTCGGGTTCGTCTCGTAGGGGTCGTAGAAATAGAACGGCTCGGCGGGGCCGTTCCGGGCCTCGTAGAAAGCCCGAAGCGCCTGGAGTTGCGCCGGTGTCAGCCGCTTGGCCAGACGCCACCGCTTGCGGCTGGTCGAGGCCGCGACCGAGCGCTGTGATTCGCCGTTCCGGTACTCGTTGTCGATGACCGGGTACTCGCGCGTGTGGGTGAACGCGCGGCACAAGCTATGGGGCAGCACGGTGGCAGGTGCGGCGTTCTGAACGGAGCCGGGCATCGGTATATCGCTTGACGTTAACTGTAACGCGATATATTCTGTTGATGATGATTCGGAATTTCCGCGACAAGGACACCGAACTGGTGTTTGCGCGGCAGTTCAGCCGGAAATTCCAGACAATTGCGCACGTAGCAAAGCGGAAGCTGGATCATCTGAATGCCGCTACGTCGCTGCTCGACCTCGGGGCGATTCCCGGCAATCAATTGGAGGCGTTGAAGCGTGACCGCGCCGGGCAGCACAGCATCCGCATTAACGACCAGTTCCGCATCTGCTTCAGATGGGATGGTGGCGACGCATTTGACGTCGAGATTGTCGATTACCATTAGGAGAACCAATGCCACGTAAGGCCACGAAAACGATGCCGCCGATACACCCCGGCGAGACACTGCGCGAAGATTTCATGAAACCGTTGGGCCTCACTGCCAACCGCCTCGCAATCAACTTGCGTGTGCCAGCGGCCCGCATTGGCGAGATCGTCAACGGACGCCGCGCCATTACGGCGGACACAGCGCTCCGGCTTGCGCGGTACTTCGGAACGAGCCCTCAGTTCTGGATCAACCTGCAGTCCAACTACGACATTGAGAAGGCGCAGGACATGGTTGGCCAGGAAATCTTGGACGAGATCAAACCACATCGCGCAGCCTGAAGTCGGCGGGCTACCCCACGCTTGCGGCGCATTGACGTATCAACTTGTTAGTAGGCCCGGACTCACTTGCAAGCTGGTCAGCTCCCGCCGGCCGGCATTCGCTTTCATCGCGTTGATCGCGCCTTGGGCCACCACGCGCCCGTTCTGGATGATCACGTTCCCGACCGTCTTCGAGTCGATCTGGAGGTTTACCACGGTGGTGCCCAGTCCGGCTCCCGACGCCACGCCGCCGGCGATGGTGTCGAGCGTGGGAAGTCCGCCGAAGCCGGGGAGCACGGAGCCGTTGGAGTATCCCGGCGACTGATATAGAGAGCCGCCCGTCTGCACAACATCGAGTGGATGAACCGTGGCGGGCATGCCTCTCGTCGGCTGGCCGGTGCTCATCGCATACAACTGGACTAGGTCACGGACCTGCTGGCTCCGGATCGCCATGTCGAGGTTGCCGCCGAAAGCCTGCTTCGCGGCATCCACGATCTGCTTGAGCAGTCCCTTGTCGGAGATATCGACGCCGTACAGCGCCTTGATCTTCTCTCGCGCTTTCTCCTCAGCGCTCTTGACAAACAACCGTGCCAGGCCGGCGACGAACCCGGCGCCGGCGCCGATGGCCGCGCCCAACGGTCCGCCGAATTTCGCGCCGATCATCGCGCCGCCCGCTGTGGTCATGGCCACGCCGGACCAACCGCCGCGCCGCAGTCCCTCGAGCGCAAGAATGCTCCCGCCGGCCAGCAGCGCGCCGCCCTGCCAGCCGCCGATCCCGCGGGCATCGGCGATCTTGGTCATGTTGCCCATCTCGTCCAGGCGCCAGCGTTCCGGCCGGTAGCCGATGTAGCCCAGGCTGCTCAGGAGGTCTTTCCATCCTTTGAAGCCGCCCAGGATGCCGACGCCTGCCTTCGAGGCGAGGCCGCCGCCACCGGCGCCGCCAGTCGGGATGAACGGAGGCGTGCCCCAGCCGCCGGCCGCACTGCCTGGAATCGGACCGCCCGTCCTGCCGAACACAGGCATCGCGCCGATGCCCAGCAGGCCACCCAGCCCGCCGAGAATGCCGCCGCTTCCGCCGGAACCAGCGCCGCCGCCCGCGAAGGTCACCTTCTGGCCGGTGAACAGGTACATCAGCATCGCGGCTACGCGTGACGTGACAACTTCCTTGATTGCAGTCAACAGCGCGGTTTTGAACGAGTTCGCGATGGCCGACCACACCGACAGCGACTTCTGAAGCAGCGCATCAAACACGCCGCCCGCCTGCTGCTTCAGCGACTCGAAGATCGTGCGGTTGTGCTCGCGCACCAGTTGAGCCGCCCGGTTGGCGGCATTCTCGCGCGCGGCCTGGATCGCCGCGTCCGTGGCTTCCTGGTTCTGCCGCCGGATGTCTTCGCGCTGCTGGCTCAGTTCCGCGATCCGCGCCTTGATCTCGTCGGCCTGGTAGCCGAGCCGCCTCAAGGTCAACTCCTCTTCGAGCAGCATCCGCGAGGTGTCCATGTCGTAGAGGCGCTGCCTCACCTCGTGGACCTTCTCCAGGTAGTCGACCTCAATCTCCGCTTTGCGCTGCTCGACGGCGATCTTCTGCTCGAGCGTCTGCGCGTCCGCGCCCTCAAGCTCGCGGAGGCGTGCATCGCGCTCGAAGCCGGCCCGCTGCTCCTCGAAGGCATAAACCTGGCGCAGGTGATCGAGGTTGCGCTCGGCAATCTCCGCATCGTTCTGGATGCGTTGCTGGAAGCGGCGCGCCTCGAATTCCATCGCGCGCTGGTGCGCCTCTTCTTCGTCCTTGAGGTAGTCGGCCAGCGCCTTCTTGTTTTCGATCGCGAAGTGCTGCTTGAAGGCTTCGAGTTTCTGTCGCGCCTCGTCAATGATCGCGTTCCAGGCCGCCTTGGTAAGGGCAACGTAGCGGGAGACGCCGCGCTCATCGACGAACGTGGTGCGCTTGGCGATCTCGGCGTTGATCTCGGCAATGTCCTTGGCGAAGCCGGTCTTGTCGGTGCCCGCCGCGGCGATGGCGCGCTCCCGGAAGAACTTCTCGTTTTCGGCCTGGCGCTTCCGGATCTCTTGCGCGAGCTTCAGCGCGTCCACATCCGGCTCGCCCGCGATCTTGATCTTGGGCAGGCCGGCTCCGAACTCGCCCCACGGCTCCTCTTCGCCGGGAAGCAACCTTCGGCCGGTGACCAGTTCGCGTATCTGGTCGTCCGTCATCCCGCGCTTCCGGAGGTCGGCGAGGGACGTCTTGCCGGACAGGAGTTGCTGCCGGAGCGCTGCGTTCTCCATCTCGCGGCCGCGCGCCTCCAGCCCCTCCTGCATATCCCTGTACGACTTGTAGACGATCGCGCCCGCGGTGACCACGCCCGTGATCAGCAACGCCCAGGGATTCCGCGTGAGCGCGAGAGTCAGAGCGTCGACGGCCTTGGCGATGCCCAGAATCTTCGTCGCGATGGCGTAGGTCGCGAGGATGCCCGCGAGCCAGACCGCCATCGTGCCGAACTTCTCGATCCAAGTGACGTTCTCCTTGAGCCAGCCGACCAGGTCCTTCAAGTGGCCGACGACGGCTTTCAACTCGCTTTGGAAAGCGCGGCCGACATCGTCCTTGAGGTCCTTCAGCTCGCGCGAGAGCTTCTCCATCTGGCCGTCGACGCTCTCGGCTTTGGCGGCGGCCGCGCCCTGAATCTCCGTCGCCGCGCGCATCACGGCGTTGTAGCGGACCTGCTTGGCTTCGAGGTCGGTGAGCGTTCGGCCGCGCTTCATCTCCTCAACTTGAACCGCCTTGTTCAGATCGACAAACAGGCTCATCGTCGCAGGCCGCGGCTCTGGCCGGTCTCGATCGCCAGCATGATCTTCTCGAAGGCCTCGGCGGCTCTGATGCCTTCGGTGCTGACGGCGGCGGCGTCCTTGGCGATGCGCGCGAGACCCTGCGCCTTCTCCAGGCCGATGTCGGCGATGATGAGCTTCTGGATGCTGGTGGTGGCGTCCTCCGAGGTGTAGCCGACCTGGCGAATGGCCTCGATGGCCTTCGTCGCGGCGGCCGCGCCGTCGCCGTGCACTCTGGCGAGAGTGCGGGTGATGGAGACAAGCCGATCTTCCTGGGCCGCCTGCCGCGCAGCCCCAATGGTCCACTCCTTCCCAAAGTCGATAACCTTCTTGATCGCGTCCGCGAGCAGGTTGCCGGCCGTGGCGCCCTTCACCATCGAGGCGGTCATCCCGTCGATGCCCTGCGAGGCGCCGCGCGCGGCTTTCGTGGCGGTCGCTTCGATATTCGACAGGTTGGTGTTGACGCTCTTGATGGACTGGTTCCCCTTATCGACGTCGATGGTGACGACCAGCTCGAGCTTGTTATCGGCCATGAGAGCGAAGTCGGAACGCTACAGTGCAGGAACTAAGACTAAGCGAGAGACGTTTCTAATGAACGACTGAACGACTGAGATTTTAGATCGTGGTACGGGAGCTGATCGGTCGAACGGTCGAACTGCCTTTCACAACGTTAATTAACGTTTTCATCTCTGAACTGCAGATGCTGGCATGCCAGTTCAGTTGGAGTATGGAGGATGTTAACTCCCCGGCACCTCGTAAATCAGCTCGTCCCCCCGGATGCCGCGAATCAACAATCCGATCAATGCTCCGATCGCCGCACCACCTGCGACTACCACGGCTGTTCCGGCGCCTGAGAGATCCCACCCCTGACCGATGGCAGCAAATGTACCCGCACCGGCAGCGGCACCGATGAGCGGCGCGGACTTGGCCGCGCCACGGCTGGCCGTCACCCGGCGAATCGTATCCCTGGCGATGAGGCGAGTACCTCCGCGTGCCTGAAGCACTGTAATAGTGGCGTTATCTGCAGACACGAATGCGCCCTTCACTGTAACCTTCGGCCGATCAAGCTGGACCGTGACCTTTCGTCCCGGACGCAAGCGGGATATGCTATTCCAGTCCCGCTGCGGCTGGCTTGCAAGCGCCTGAAGCGCAAGGACCTGTATGACAAGGAACCGGCACACGAACCCGCGTAGCAGCTCCTTTGCAGAAACTCGGTGTTCGGCCCGCGCTATACCTTTCGGCTCGCTCATCCCATTCACCTCTCAAGGTACGCTTACAACAATTGGTGAAGTGGGGCCCCTCTGGATTATCAGCTCAGTTTTGGTCAGCCGAGACCCGGTCCGACCCGCTATCAGAACAGCCTTTCCAGACGGCACTCCTCTGAACTCGGACGATCCATCCACACCGGTCCGGGCGCGGCGGTTCGCGGCTGCGTGCAGGCTCCTCGACTGCATAGCCTCGGCAGGATAGCCTTCGTCCTTCGCCGACGCGTGCAGGCGCACATAGGCGCCGGTCACGGGGGCTCCTGTAGCATCCACCACCTTCCCGCGGACTGTCACGCCAAGTCTGTCCAAAACGACGGTGACGCCCTGGAGCTGTTCTCCCGAGGCGAGCAGCCGGCCGGAGAACGCCGGCAGCCAGTCGTCGGCAGTTGCCTCGATGACAAAGGGCTTCCCCTGGGCGACAAACGGCAACACAAAATACCCGAACTCGTCCGAGCGAAACGGGCCCACTTCCTGCTCGAATACAAAAGTCCGCAACTCGCCAGGGTATCCTATCCGCACGGCGGCGCCAGGGACGGTGTTGCCCGCCCGATCAACCACCCGTCCCGTGACCACACTCGAACGGGGGAGCACGAACTCAAGCGTGGGTGAAGGGCTCGCGCCCGACACCATAACCGAAATCTCTTGCGACACGTATCCGTCGGCCTTGGCCACGATGGTCGCTCTGCTAGTCGGATCGATGTTTAGCAGCGCCACTCCATCGCCGCCCGTTTGGTAATTCGTCGATTTGACATGCGTCGTACCTTGTAGGACCGTCACGTCGCCCGACACCGGCTGCCTACTGGCGTCAAGAATACGGGCCACGAGACCGACAGTTCCACTCTGCGCGGAAAGGATTTGGCTCGCCGTGAGAACCAAAGCCGCCACCATAGGCAACTGTGTTCTTTTCCCCAACATTGCCATTCCTCCTTTGTTAACCCAGTCGCTTCACCACAAGCAGTTGTATCGAGGATAGGAGAACCGCAGATACTCGCAATTGGGTCCGTCTACGTAGTACGCGTAGTTTACGAGCATTTGCAACTGCGCCTCAACCCGCTGTTCGTTGCTCGGGTCCTGATACCAGCTCACGCCGACCCAGGGGCTCGCCGCAGCATCACACCAACCGACTTCGCAGTTCAGATAGGCCGTGGTGTTCGGAAAATACAGAGTCTGGACCAGATCGTCCGGGTCCGGGCGGTCAAGTTCATACAGCGACATCCAGTTTGTACCGCTTGACCAGGCATACAAGTCTTTGCATCCACCGCTATCGCAGATTCCGTCGTCGTCGGTGTCCTCGGGGCAGTTGGCGTACACATCCGCTCCGATGGTTCCGTGCACGTCGATCGACATGGCGGACGATCCGTATAGATGCTGTACCTGTTCCGTGCAGTTGTTCCAGTTGTGGTAGGAGCAGTTGGGTGGTGCCCATTCGTGGAATGTGCAACTGTTCCATTGATACTTGCTGTCGGTCCAGTACCAGCCTTCGAACTGACGACCGTCTTCCTTCTGGCCGTAGTTCGATGTGACGCCCCAGTTCCCGAACGGTGCGCTGTGAAACCAGCCACACTCAGCATCGACCGGGCCCATCACTCTCCGCCAATTGTTCAGTCCCGCAACTGAAACGCGGCAAACTTGCGCTGGTGCCTCAGTCGAAGACAGAAACGATGCGAGCATTAAATTGACAACCAAGACTCCCGTTCTGTTCATCGTGAGTTGCATGCCGCGCCAGTCGATGGCCTTGGCCCCAAAGTCGAGGCGGGCCTTGATCTCAACGCCGTCCACGTCAAAGCCCTGGCGCGTTTCGATGTAGACGCCGTCCTGGCCTTCGAGATAGGCGTACTCGATCGTGTCGATCTGGTCCGGCGCTGCGAACAGGTACCAGGCCGTGGCGCTCGCGGCGTCGAGGCGCGGCTCGGCAATCGGCGTCAGCGCCCTGATGTACTCCGGCACCACGTTGGCCGACTGCGCCGGCGCCAGGTTCGACGCCACCAACTGGAACGCGGTGAGCTGCAAGGCCACCGGCACGGCCAGGTAGCGCGCCTGCACGTTCAGCGTCGTAATGCCGTCGAGGCCCTTCTGCTTGGCCATAGCGGCCATGCCGGCGCCCAACCCGGCCAGCGCCAGCGCGCTGCCGGAGCCGGAATTGAGATTCGCGTGATTGGCATGGAACAGCGCCACGCCGTCGCCCATGTTCGGGTTCGAGGTAATAATCCCCCAGACCGTATCGCTTTCAAGCGTCGCCGCGGCCACGCCGAAGCCGGCCGGAATGCGCGTGAACGCGCCCAGGTCGTCGTTGATGATCACCTGCCGGGTGATCGAAACGATGCGGCCGTAGGTGGCGAGCTTGTAGGTCTCCTTCGATTCGCCGATCGAGCCGTGGGTGAACTCGCCCTTCTCGTTCACCTTCTGGAGGCTCGGCGCCTCGCCCAACTGCACGGCATTGATGTTCTTGAAATCGACCGCCGAGCGCCGCCTAGAGAACGGCAGGAACGTGCGCGGGTAGGCGTCGTAGGCCTGGCGCAAGGTCTTGTTTGCGACGTCGGCCAGGATGTACGGGAAATCCGAGGTCGAGAGCGCCAGCTTGGCGATCTCGTGCCGCGGCATGCGGCGCGTGCGCGTGCCGGAGGCCTCCAGGCACTCGCGCGCCAGATCGAGCAGCGTTTGCCCCGCCCAGTCGCGGCCGAGTTCGTCCTTCAGCGGAAACAGCGCCGGATCGTAGCGGTGCAAGAGCGCCGCCGTGATTCCCGCGCGCCGGGTGTCGGCTTCATCGCGCGTGACTACGGCGGCCGCACTGCGGATTGGCGCAGCCTCGCTCCGCTTGGCGAGTTCATCGAGAGCGACCTTGCGGAAGTCCTCGACCGAGGTGCCGGCTTCGACGTGCTGCGCAACGAGCCGCTCGTCGAGACCGACCGCCCGGCCAACTTTTTCGATTTCCTGGATGCGCGTGCGTTCGGCCAGCGCCGCGGCCTCGCGCTCGGCATCCAGGTTGATTTCGACACGGGCTTCTCCGCCCGCGTCAACGATGGTTTCTTCCATCTTCTGCTCCTGTGGGCCAGTTGCCCGTTCGAACTTGAATCCTGCGCCCGGGTCGGCGCCGATCGGGACGAGCGACACCTCTTCGGGCTCCCAATCGGTCACGAGAACCTCGCGCATTTCCGCGCCCTGCGGCGTGACATCCTCGACAGCGTGAATGGCCACACCCATCGAGGCGTTACGGAGGATGCCATCCTCGACGTCGTGCCAGATCGGATCCACGTCGGCGCGCTTGGAGAATCGCACCGTCGCCTTGCCGTGGCCGTTCTCAATCCAGGCCTTGGTGATGACGCCGATCACATCGTCCACCGTGAAGTCGCGGTGCGAGTTGAGCAGCGGCGCCGAGCCGCTCGCCAGGCGGCCCATGCGGATCGCGCTCGGCTCCATCGAGAAACGCATTTCGTAGGGGCCGCGCGCATCGTAGCGGCGCACGGCCGCACCGGTGTACCAGGTGAGTGTCGCGGTGCGCTCGCCTCGATCGGCCGGTGCCAAGGCTTCAAACTGGGCTTCCAGCCGCTCTCGTGCCGGATATTCGGCAAGATTCTGCCGGATTGAAGATTCTTGTCCGCTCATGAAATGTCCTTCTGTTGAGTGCCCGTCTGTGTGACTCTGCGCGGATCACCATCGAGCACGATGCCCTTCGTATCGAGCAGCCGGTTGATCTCGGCGATCTGCTCAAGCTGCGCGTCGGGGTCGTAGCCTTGCATGGCGATGGCCTGCCGCAAGGTCAATGTGCCCGTGCGAATCTGATTCAAGACCGCTATCGAATCCTTGTACGGGTCGACGCTGCCGAACCCCGGCGGTGTCCACTCCGCTCGGATCGGGCTTGGCCGGGGAATCGCGCCGGCGGCATAGGCGACCGTGACGAAGCGTTCCCAGACCGGCGTGCAGAACATCGGGATGAAGGTCAGCCAACGGAATCCTTCGATGCCGTTGCGGAAACTGAGCAGCCCGGCGCGGTACGAGGAGTAGTTCACACGCGAAAGATCGCCCGTCAATTGTTCGTAGGTCAGATTCAGCCCCGTGGCGATCTGCGCCTGCTTCGCCGCAACGTAATCCCGGTATCCGGCGGAGGTCGAGGGCGAGGCGAAGGTGATCTCCTCGCCCGGCTTCAGGTACTCGATCATACCCGGCTCGAAGCTTTCGACCCGCTTGCCCGTCGCAGGATCCGGGGCGGCTGGCGCGATTGCCGGTCCTTCCGGGCCCTGCGGCTGTGTCACGAACGCCGCAAAGCAGGCCTCGATCTTCTTGCGGACCAGTTCGGCTTCCTCGTACTCATCGAGATCGCGCAGCGTGACCACCACGGGCGCGAGCCATGGCACGCCGCGAACCTGACCGGGCCGGTCCTTGCGGTAGATGTGCAGCACTTCGCTGGCAGGCACCCGCAGGGATTGCAGCGCCGCTCCGCCCCGTACCCCTGTCTGCACGATGTCGCCGGGATGCTGTCCGTAAAGCCAGTGGAAGATGCGGCGGCCAACCCGATCGAACTCAACCCCTTGGATGATGTAGCCCGTCTCGGTCTTCTGGGTTTTCGTGTGGTCGAGGTAATCCGGCTCGAGCACCTGGAGCTGCAACGGCACTGTAAAGCCGTCGCTTTCGCGCCGCTGCCGGAAGCGCACCAGGCATTCGCCGCTCTCGAACACCGTGCGTGCTACCAGCGCCTGAAGTCCATAGAAGTCGAGCTGCCCGTCGGCGTCGCACTCCTCCATCCAGTCGGCCCACACGGCGTTGATCGTGCGGTCGACCTCCGGCGCGCCGCTGCGCGCCTGCACCGTGATGCCCGTGCCGATGGCATTGCCCACAACCTCGGCTACGGCGCGCGCCGCGTAGGCGTTGTTGCGGATCAGGTCGCGCGAGCGCTCGCGGAGCTTGGAGAGCGCCACGGCGATTTCGGCGTTGGCCGAGTTGCCCGTGGTGATCCATCCACCGGTGCGACGGTCCGTTCGGGCACCTTCGTAGGCTAGGCGGATCAGTTCCCCCGCGCGGCGCGCGCGCAGCCGGCGCAGCCCTGCCTCGGGGGCGATCCAGGAAATCGCCTTGTCGAGCCAGTTCATCCTTTTGAGGTCTGGGCAAACGAGAAGCGGTCGGTCGCGGTTCCGGCTTCCGCTGCCAGTGATTCCTTGATGACGGCGCGCGCCTGGAGCAGTTCGTCCATCGAGCGGTAGGTCACCGTACGATCACCAAAGCGGACGGTCAGTTCGCCGCTTGCGATCGATGCCTCGATGGCGTCGAGTTGCGTCTGCGTCCAGGGCATTCAGAGCTTCCGCCGCTTGAAGTAGAACGTCGCCCGCGTGCCGAACTCGCGCACCACGGCCACCAGTTCCCACCCTTCAGCGCCGCGTTCGGCAAGCCACTCCGGCGATTCGGCTTCGCCGGTCGTCACCAGGTATTCCCACGCACCGCGGACGCCCTGAGGTTCACTGCGCACCTTCATCGAGACAGCCACCTCCTTCCTCGATCTCCCAGCCATCGATCGTGCTCCCGGTCGTCATCCGGAACCGGCCGTGGGCGGTTGGCCGCCAGGATCCGGTCCGCTTCGTTGTCGAGCGACAGTCCCATCGAGACAAGCGCCCGCAGCGCGGCGTAGGCATAGACGCGCGCGTCGAGCGCTTCCTGCCGCACGCCGGGCTTCGGCCGCCACTCACGCTTGGGCTGCCCCTTGGCGTACGTGGTCAACAGCACTTCGCCCAGGAGCTGCTCGAAGTACGTCTCCTCCCGATCCGCCGGGAAATGCGAGTAGCCGGGCGTGCCCGGGGTCGGATTCTTGAGCCGCCCGTAGATGGTCTCTTTGGCGGTGTCCGTGCCCACAATCCAGGGCTTCTCGCCGCGGATGTTCTTCGCCGTCGGTTTGCGAGGCCAGACCGGAAGCGGGCCGCCCTTGCCTTTCACCGCGAAGATGCGCCGGTGATACCGCATCCGGCAGAACTCATACACGGCCTGCGACTCGTAGCCAGCATCGATGGCGCATGCGGAGATCGGAAGCGAGATGCCGGTTTCGTGGGGCCAGCGGCGCTCGAGGTACGTATCAAGCTCCTGCCAGACCAACGCGCCCGAAGGATCGCCCGGCAGCACGCGGTACTCGATCGACCACGACTCCTCGCCGCGCCCCCAGCCCACGAGTTCCAGCTCGAGCCGGTCCTTCTGCACGTCGACGCCTGCGGTCAGCACCGCCGCCCCGTAGGGAACCGCCGCGCGGTAGTGCTCGCGGCGCGCCATAACGGCGGCTTGGTCGACCGTGGTCTCCGCGGCATCATCCCAGGGCTCGGCCAGCACTGTGTTTACGAATTCGCGCAGTGTCTCGACCGACCGTTTATCCGCAAGGAACTTCTTGGCCAGCGCGCCCCACTTGCGCCAGGGCGAGTACAGGCCGTTGATCCAGAACCCGGCGACATCGGTCACCTCGGGCCGCGCCGCGCGCCACTCGCCGGCCTTGAGCATCTGGTGCTTCTGCCAATCGGCGATCCGCTTCGAGCAGTGCTCGCAGCGGTACTCGGCCTTCTCCGGCGCATCCTTGGGCCAGACGAGGTTGCCCCAGGCGAGCACCTGGAACGCGCCACAGTGCGGGCAGGGAACCCAGTAGCTCTGCTGGTTCGAGTTGAGCCATGCCTGCTCGATGCGCGAGGCGCCCTTGGTCGTGGGCGTCGAGCACAACACAATCTTCCGGTTCCAGAAGTTCGCCGTGCGCGTGATGGCCAGGTTCACGGGATCGCCTTCACTGCCCGCGCTCGCGGGATACCGATCCACTTCGTCGAGCAGGCAGTAGCGAATCGAGCGCATCGCCAGGCCGGCGGGCGAGTTCGCGGCCGCCAGGGTGATGTTGCCGCCCAGAAACTTCTTGTGCAGGATTGTGTTGTTAGAGTCGCGCGAGCGCGCGTCGGCCACCTTGCCGTGCAGGCATGGCGTGTCACGCAGCATAGACGCCAGACGGTCCTTCGAGAAGGCTTCGGCATCCACCTCGCGCGGTTCGACCAGCAACACCGGCCCTGGGTCGAGCTCGATAATGTAGCCCAGAAAGTTTTCAAGCAGACTCGACTTTCCGCTCTGGGCTGCCCACATCATGACGACCGTCTCGTACGGGCTCGCCGGCCCCATGGCGTCCATCACGGCGCGCTGATACGGGGCGCGGTCCGTGCGCCACTCGCCCTTCTCCGCGGCCGATTCCGACGACAATCGCCGGTTCTGATCGGCCCACTCGGAAACCGTGAGGTCCGGCGGCGGAGCCAACATCTCGGCCGCCAGGATCTGGATCTCTTCAACGCGCATACTGCACGTCAGCGCGCAGCTCGTTGACCAGCGCCCGCGCCTCCCGCAGGATCACTTCGCGCACCTGCCGCTCGTCGGTCAGTGCAGCCACCTCGGGCGCCAGCCGGTTAGGCCAGGCCAGGATCCGGTCGACGATCAGCCGGTAAATGGCCGACCAGCGCTGCTTGACCAGCTCCGTCTCGACGAGCTTGCCCATCCGGACGTCGTACTCCATCTTGCGGAGCTTGGCCTTGAAGACCATGTCGGCGGTCTTGGCCTGCGCGAAGGTCGTCGTGCCGGACGAGGTGGCCTCCGCCGGCGCCGTCACGACCCTCTCGGAGACCGGCTCCGGGCGATCGTCGAGCACCGCGTCGGAGGCGGCGGCGTCGACCTTTCCGCCACGCATCACCAGCACTCCGGCCTTGGCGAGCCGGCTGATGTACTGGCGGCTCTTGCCGCGGTGCCGCGCGTACTCGGCCTGGCTCATCAGCCCATTCGGCATGCCTGCCCCGATCTGTTTGAAACGTCGCGGGATTCAGTTGTTCGATTCCGCTTGCCTTCCCGCGGAACCGAAGCAATGAATGAAGTCGCCATGATCACCCGCGAAGAGTTGATCGCCTGGGCCACGCGGAACGGCTGGAAGCTCGACCGCTGGGGCCACCTCAAGAAGGAGTTCGACAACGGCACGCACCGGCTGAAGTTAAGCCGCATCGCGGTGCGGCACGAGGCTCACACGCCTTTTGGCTACGCACGCATTGAGAGCGGCTACTACAAGGACCTCACCATCACGGCCGACGGAAAACTCGCGGGCATGAAGTTCTGAATTGAAAGGAGCGATCGAAGCATGAAACTGTTTGCCATCGACACCGACAACAACATCACGGCCTTCCCTGCCGCCGAGCAGATTCCCGAAGGCCAGGAGCATTTCGCGAGCGAGAAGGAACTCGCCAAACTCGCCGCGAGCTGGCCAACCGACCGGCTGGTCCAGGTCTGGAACAGCTTCGCCGGAGTGGCGCCCTTCGACGACCTGAAACCGGTCAAGAAGTTCACCGACCGCAAGACGGCCGTGGCCCGCGTCTGGAAGGCCATCCAGCGCCTGGACGCCCCTGCCGCGCCACAGGCGGCCGGCGTCGCGCCGAAGACCAAGGTGCAGAGGAAGGCGGCCAAGTCCGAGGACGCCACGCCCACTGCACGCGAGGGCAGCAAGAAGGCCGTCGTCATCGACCTGCTGAAGCGCCCGGACGGCGCGTCCCTCAAGGACATCATGGCCGCAACATCTTGGCAGCCGCATAGCGTCCGCGGCTTCATCAGCGGCACGCTCTCCAAGAAGATGGGGCTCAAGGTCGAGTCCAGGAAGCGCCCCGACGGCGAGCGCGCCTACCAGCTCGCGCAGTAGCCGGCGGCCATGATGATCGAGTTCGGAGACCACGGCGAGGAGGAGCAGCGCCTCCTCCTCCGCTACCTGGAGGCCGCCAAGTCGCTGCCGCCTGCCATTCACAGGCCGAAACCAGGTTGCCTCTGGCGCCTGATCGGCCGCCTCTACCTCGCCTACCTGCGCTGGCGCTACCGGGCCGCACGCCAAAGGTTGTGACCGCGCGGTCACAACCTTTGCTCGGGATGATCACTCAAGCTCCGTGGATAGCCCTGGCGCCCGCGCCCGAATGTGCGACCGGATCTCCTCGGCGATCGAATCCAGCCGCACGTGCACGTTTTCCTCCCGCAGCCGGCATTCGGCCGAGCGCACGTACAGACCGTTCAATCTGGAAATCATTCGGTTCTCCTGCTCGGCCAGTTCCTTGCGTACCTCAGCCAGCAGCGCCCGGTTCTGGAGGCTCACGTAGGCCGCAATCAGCCCCGAAACCAGCCCGATTCCGGGGACAATCAATCCAATCAGCCGCTCTTCCATTACGCCGCGGTCTCCACCCGTGCGGACTTGTCGAACGTGCGCCCGTCCGCTTCGAGCACCGCCTGCCTGCCCGTGAACTCCTGCCAACGCCGCACGATCACGTCGCAATACTTCGGTTCGAGCTCGACCACGCGCGCCTGGCGGCCCGTCTTCTCGCACGCTATGACCGTCGAGCCGGAACCGCCGAAGGGATCGAGCACCGTGTCGCGGCTTTTGCTGGAGTTGCGAATGGCGCGCTCGACCAGCTCGACCGGCTTCATCGTCGGATGCAGATCGTTGGCGACGGGCTTCTTGATGAACCACACGTCGCCCTGGTCGCGGGCGCCGCACCAGTAGTGGTCCGAGCCTTCTTTCCAGCCGTACAGGATCGGCTCGTACTGGCGCTGGTAATCGGAGCGGCCCATCGTGAAGACGTGCTTGGCCCAGATGACGAACGTGGACCAGTGGCCGCCGGCCTCGGTGAACGCCCTGTGCAGCGTGTGCAGCTCCGAGGACGACATCGAGATGTAGACGGCGCCCTTCGTCACCGCCAGCACATTCGCGCAGGCGTCGCGCAGGAACTGCTCGAAGCCTGAACCCAAATTGTCGTTCGCGATCTTCCGGTGCGTCTTGCCCCGAAGCTTGTCCTTCATCGTCGCGCCGTAGTTCACGTTGTACGGCGGATCGGTGAACACCATGTCCGCGAGGCCGCCGCCCAGCACCTTTTCGATGGCGTCCAACCGGATGGAGTCGCCGCACAGGAGGCGGTGATTGCCGAGCACCCACAGGTCGCCCGGACGCGTGACGGCGGTTTCCGGAGCTTCCGGTACCGCATCCTCGTCGGTACGGCCTTCGAAGCCCTCGGGTTCGGGTTCCACCAGCAGCGCCTCGAGTTCCTCGCTGCTGAACCCGATCAGGTCGAGGTTGAAGTCGTCCTGCTCGAGCGAGGCCAGCTCGACGCGCAGCATCTCCTCGTCCCAGCCGGCATTGAGCGCCAGCCGGTTGTCGGCCAGAACCAGCGCGCGGCGCTGCGTCTCGGTCAAGTGTTCGAGGACGATGACCGGAACCTCGGTCATGCCCAGCTTGCGGGCGGCGAGCAGGCGTGCGTGGCCGGCGATGATCACGTTGTCCGGCCCGATCAGAACAGGATTCACGAACCCGAACTCGGCGATCGACGCCGCGATCTGGGCCACCTGTTCCGCGCTGTGCGTGCGCGCATTCCTGGCGTACGGGATCAGCTTTTCGACCGGCCACGCACGGACCTGCAGAGCGTTCATGATTGGGCGGGTCCCGGAGACTTCGTGAACAGCCCGAGTTCGTTGTGGAGGTCCACGATCCGGGCGATCATCGGCACGACGATGGCGACCAGCTTCTGCCAACTGAACTCCTTGGCCAGATCGGAGCTGGCATCGTAGGCCGATTTGAGGATCTCCAGGATGAGATCCAGTTTCTTCTTCCCCTGCCCGGGCAGCGGGATGGCCGCCTCGACGGCGCGGACGACTTCCAGCACGACGGGCAGCAATTTAAGGATTGCAAGCAGCGTCTTCATGGGATGGCCTCAGGCCTTTTTCGAAAGCGCCTCAGCAACGGCAGCGGCGACCACGGCGCCGATCGCTTTGAGCGAAACGTCGTCGATGGAGACCGCACGCGCGGTCAGCGTATCTCCGGCGCCCTGTTGCACCGGGTTCCACTGGCCGTCGATGGCGATGTCGCCGTGCCGCACTGCCTGCTTCGACACCAGGTTGGCCGTCTCGACGGCGTTCTGGAGTGCCTGCGAGGCGATCTGGTTCAGGCGGGTCTGCTCGATCAGGGCTTGGCGCGCGGCCTGGATGTCCAGGTCCTGGTAGACGTCGTAGGTCCGCTTGATGTTGGCGAACGCCACGCGCTGGTTCTCGCTATGAGCAGCTCCAGCCGCGGCGCTCGTGTTCTTGAAAGATTCGTCCGTCCCGGTTTCGAACTCGCGTTCGGCCTGATTGGGCGTGGCAACTTCGGGCATAAAACTCTTCTCCTTTCGAAAGGTTTCAAACGGTCTGGACTGCATCGGCGCCAGCCCTGCGCGGCGCGTAGCACGGCATGCCGTTAGGTTTTCGCCGGATGGACTTCCGGTCGCGCCCGCGCAGATCCGCGGCGGCGTTCAGATCGATATCCCGCTCCGCCGCCACCTGCTCGAACGTCCGGCCGGTCGCGGCGAGGATGGGAACGCGCTCGTGTTCGTTGGCGCTCTCCTGGGAAATGGCTCGCTCGATGCGGCGCGCGATGACGTCGCAGTAGGCTGGACTGATCTCGCAGCCGTAGCCGATCCGGCCGAGCACGGCTGCCGCCGCCATCGTTGTCCCGCTGCCCATGAACGGATCGAACACGATGTCGCCGGCGTCCGTGAAGGCCTTCACGAAGAACTCTACCAGCGCCCGCGGGAACGGAGCCGAATGCGCACCCTGGCTGCTCTCGGACTTCACCTCGATCACGTTGCTCGGCCGCGCCAGGCCGCGGTGCCTTCCGTCATCCTCCGCCGCGCCAGGTTTGCCGGCCGCCCTACCGCGCGCGCCCGTACCCAGCAGCCCGCTTCCGGAAGCCGACTTCGGGTTGTCGGGAGAGTAATCGAAGCAGTCGTCGGAGACATGCCCGACCGCCTTCGGCCGGAACTTGATCTGGCGATTGCGGCTGAAGTGGAAAATCAACTCGAAGGCGTTCTTAAACCTGTTGCTCCATCCGCCCGGCACGCCGTTGTCGGTCTTGCGCCAGCAGAACTCGTCGACGAACCGCCAGCCCCACTGCCGCTTGTGCGCGATCACGAGGTCCTTCACGTACAGGCTGCGCTCGCCGCCCTCGGCGTGCTCCTTGATGTTCAGGAGGTACGAGCCGTCCGGCGCCAGCACCGATTCGATGGCGGCCGCCACATCTCGGTACCACTCGACGTACTCGTCCGGCGGCACCGGCTGGAAGCCGCTCGCCGGATCGTATTCGCGCTGCCTGGCATACGGCGGCGAGGTGACGACCAAATTGGCCTTGGCGCCATCGAAAAGCCGCGCAATTGCGCGGAATTCCCGGCAGTCGCCGCACAGCAGCCGGTGCGGCCCGATCAGCCACACGTCGCCGGGCTGGGTGACTGGCTTCGCCGGCGGCTCCGGAATTGTCTCTTCCGCCTCGGCCTCCGGCGCGCCGGCGCCAACATCGGCGAGCAGCGCCTCGAGTTCGTCCTCGCTGAAACCGACGACGGCGAGATCCAGGCCTTCCCGCTGCAAGTCCGCGAGTTCCTGCGCCAGCAGCTCCTCGTCCCATCCGGCGTTGAGGCTCAGCTTGTTGTCGGCCAACAAGTAAGCACGCCGCTGGATCTCGCTCAAGTGGTCCAGCACCACCACCGGCACTTCAGCGAGACCCAGCTTGCGCGCAGCCAGCAGGCGGCCGTGGCCGGCCACGATCCCGGCGTCGGAGGCCACCAGGATCGGGGAGTTGAAACCGAACTCCACAATCGAGGCAGCGATCTGCGCGACCTGCTCATCGGAGTGCGTCCTCGCGTTGCGCGCGTAGGGCACGAGCCGATCGAGAGGCCAGATCTCGATCCGGCGCGCCATGGCAGGTGTGATCTTCGGGGGCGTCGTCATGCGAACAGCAGTTCCTGCCGAGGGTCCGGCGGCCGCGGCGGTCTCCCCTGCAGCCGCCGCTCCCGCCCGCTCAGTTGCCGCCGGCCCGTCTGGATGCGGATCTCGTCGAGCCAGATCCTGTACGGATGATGTTCACGCGGGCCGAAGGGATAGGCCGCGCGGAGCGCCGCCCTTACTTCCGCCTTCGGCCTGCCGGCGTTTTCGGCCAGGACGCGCGCGATGATCGGCGCGGCTGCCCTTCGCCACCGTGATTGCATCGCACGCGTGTCAACCAAGGTGTCAACTGTCAACTGGAAAACAGGCGCTATCGCTGGCCACAGCGTGCAATCGTCTCACCCGCCGCCCGCCGCCCGTTCCGAGGACCCAACGGAGATCGAATTGCACGCCTCGGCCGCCACGAGGTCGCCAGCGTCGCCGGTGGCGCCGCAGGCCAGGCATCGGAACCGCTCGCCGGCATGGTGATACCCGGTCTGCGGGCAGATGCCGAAGGCGTACTCCTGGACCGTGACCTCGTCGCTCAAGCACTCGAGGCAGGGCATATCACACCGCCGGAGCCAGGCAGTCAAGCAACACGCGCAGGAAGATCGGCCGCACTTCCTCGGGCGCGAGGTTGGTTTCGCTGCGGCCGCCGGCCAGCGACTTCAACCGCCAGCACCGACGCCCCTCCTCGAGGTGCTGTCGGAACGAGTACGCCTGTCCCATGTAATCGGTCGCCCGCATGGGCACCGGCTCGCCCGGCATGCGGTGCAGGATCACGCGGTTGATCGTGCCCTTCTTGTGGCGCACGAGCTTCGCTCGTCCCATGGCGGCGAGCCTCCCGGCACGCTTCGGGGAAATCCAATCTACGAGGGCACCGTCGTATCGGTAGAGCGGAATCTGCCGTTCGGCCACACGTCACCACCGGCGCTCAGTTCCGCTGCTGGTTCTCTCAGGCGATTGGCTGGATGGTTGAAAACACTTCGCCCGGAGCGGATGCGGGAAGGAGTTGGTAAGGAGTGTCCCGGCACTCCCTATGGACGGCGCGTTGCCGCGCCTGAAGGGATTGTCTCACGAAGCCCGATTTGTGTCAATCGCGAAATCGCGATCAAGGCTTACTCCGTGAACTCGGCTCCCAGAATCTCCGCGTTTTGGACACGCAGGGCAGGCGCTTGGTCCGTCGCCTTCGCGATCCAACCCAATGCTTCCAGGATGTCGTTCAGTTGCTGCTGATCACGCCGCATAGATCAACCGAGCCTCGGCCAGCACGCCGGGCCGGATGATCGGCTTCAACGCCGGTTTGACGGCGACGTCGACACGGCGCCCCAGCAGAGCACTGAGTTCGCGTATCAGCGCCGCGACACCCAGCAAACCAGGACGGGCTTCGGGCAGGAAATCAACGAGGAAATCGATATCGCTGTCGGGACGCATCTCACCACGCGCGGCTGATCCGAACACGGACAACTCCCTGACCTGGTGGCGGCGGCAGATGGCCGCAATCTCAGCCTCGGGCAGCTCGATGCCGGCGGCGATGGTCATAAACCGGACTCTCCTGACCCATCATCCTGCACCAGCAGCGGAATGCCTCCTAGCGCGGTCACCCCCTCCTCGGTGGCTTCCTCATCTTAGCTGAAGGGTAGCGGCTGTTCCCGGATCACGGTGAGTCGTCCTGCGAAAATCACCCTTGACACAGGTTTATAAAAATACTAATAGATACTCAGTTCAGTAGTCAACCTAGTAAAAGGAGACACCTGCTGCAAAAGAGGGGATTACATGAAGAGATACGAACACGTGTTTGTTTTGGCGCTGTTAGGCGTGGCGCTGACCACGTCCGCAGTGGCGCAGATACTCTACGGCTCGCTCGTCGGGACAATTCAGGATCAATCGGGCGCTCTCGTGCCGCGGGCCGAAGTCACGATCACCAATACGGCCACCGGCGCGGCCCGCAGGACCACCACCGACAGTGCCGGAAGATACTCGATTCCGAACGTTCTTGCCGGCAGCTACAACCTGACAGTTACGGCGCCGGGTTTTCGCACCGCCGTGAGAGAGGGCGTGGAAATTTCGATCAACACCGTCACCCGCGTAGATGCGACCCTGGAGCTCGGCGCGGTCACTGAACAGGTGCAGGTGGCTGCCAGTATGGTCATGCTGCAAGCTGATAAGTCCGACGTGCGGCACGAGATCACCGGCGCCACGGTGCAGAATCTCCCGCTGCCGGCCTACCGCAACTATCAGAGCTTGATGGTGCTGATCCCCGGGGCTTCGCCGCCGGCGTTTCAGAACGCCGTGGTGGATACGCCCGGGCGGGCGTTGCGGTCCTTTGTCAACGGCACCGCTACTAACAATAACAATACTCTGGTGGATGGCGCCGCGAACATCAATATCTGGCTGCCACATCATGTCGCCTATGTGCAACCCGTGGAGTCGATCGAAACAGTAAACATTTCCAGCGGCAGCTTTGACGCCGAGCAGGGCATGGCGGGCGGAGCGGCTATCACGCTGGCGACCAAATCCGGCACGAACGAGCTCCACGGCACCGCCTGGTGGTATCACAACAACCAGCACCTGGCCAGCGACGGCGTTTACTTCCGCTCTGCCACTTACAAGAAGCCCTTGAATATCATGAACATCTTTGGCGGCAACATCGGCGGGCCGGTCGTACGGGACAAGCTGTTCTACTTCTTCAACTTCGAGCGCACCACCGAGCGCACCGGAAACTTCGGGAACTACTCGGTGGCGCCGGAAGACTTCCGCCGGGGCGACTTCAGCCGCTTCATGGACCGCATGATCGTCTACGACCCGGCCACCGCTCCCATGGACAACGCGGCCGCGCGCCAGCCCTTCCCCGGAAACATCGTGCCGCAGGCGCGGTGGAACCCGATTTTCCCAAATATTTACAAGGACATGCCCCCGCCCAACCAGATCTCCGCGACCGATCCCCTCAATCTCAGCGGGAATTACGGGGTTTCCGGAGTGCTGGCGTTGAACCGCAACCAGTACGACACTAAGATCAACTACAATATCTCGCAGAACCTGGTCACCTGGGGCAAGTACAGCCGCATGGATGCGCTGGTGCAGGGCAAGTATCCATTCGGCGACCTGGGCGGCTCGGCACTGGGCACGGAAGGCTTCGGCGACACCACTACCCAGATTGTGACCGGCGGCTTCAACTACACCATTTCTCCCACTTTCCTGCTGGACGGCGTCTTCGGCTACACCCGCATGGACCAGGTAGTAGGGATTCCCAACGTAGACCGGAACGTGGGTTTGGATGAGTGGAAGATTCCCGGCACTAACGGCGGTACACAATTCGCCGACGATCCTCGCTACGGCGGCGCGCCGCAGATAGAAGGTTTCGGCTTCAGTTACATCGGCGTCGGCGCCACCTGGGCGCCCGTATGGCGCAAGGAGCGGGCCTATACCTATGCCACCAACTTCAGCAAGATTTCCGGCTCTCACGAGCTCCGCTGGGGCTTCGACTCGCGGCGGCTAGAGCTGAACCACTGGCAGCCGGAGACGGCCAATCCCCGCGGATATATCAACTTCGCTGGCGGCGCCACGCACAACCCCAACGACACGCGGCGCGGGGCGGCCAACAGCTATGCCGCGGCGCTGCTGGGGCTGGTGAATAACTACAACAAGTCCATCCAGTTTTTCGAGATGAAGACCCGCGAGTGGCAGCTCGCCTTCTACCTGCGGGACCGCTGGCAGGCTACCCGCAAGCTGACCATCAACATCGGCTTGCGCTATGAATACTACCCGCTGATCAACCGCGGCGACCGGGGCATCGAGCGCTGGGATCCGGCCACGAACATCGTCTACTTCGGCGGCTTGGGCGATACGCCGCGCAACGTGGGGATCACGGTGAGCAAAAAGCTGTTCGCTCCGCGCGTGGGCTTCGCCTACCGCATCGGCGACCGCATGGTGTTCCGCTCCGGTTACGGCATAACCTACGACCCCCTTCCCTTCGGCCGTCCGCTGCGGGGCCTCTATCCGGCCACCCTGACGGGGAACTGGACCGCTCCCGTTGCCAACTACGGCTGGTTCAACACCATCGATCAGGGTATTCCGCCAGTGCCCACGCCAGACCTCAGCCAGGGGTGGGCGTACCTGCCGCTCGATATCAACATGGGTCCGCGGAGCCCCTGGGGCGGCCATCTGCGGCGGGGCTACATCCAGAGCTGGAACGCCACTCTGGAGCGCCAGTTGCCCTGGGAAATGCTCGCCGCCGTGGCCTACGTGGGCACCCGCACGATCGGGCAGTTGCTCGACCGCAACATCAACACGGTGGGGCCGGGGCTGGGAGCCAGCACCGCCAACCTGCCGCTGGCCAAGGCCCACGGCCGCACCATTGCGATGAACATGTGGGACGGCTGGGGTTACGCGGCGTATGACTCCCTGCAAGCGGCTTTGCAGAAGAACTTCACCCACGGGCTGTTCCTGAAGTCCACCTACACCTTCGGCAAGGCGCTGAACATGACGGATGAGACCGGATGGGCCAGCCCCAGGTGGCACCACTGGGAACCCTGGTTGCGTCGTAACTATGGTCCCGCGGGCTACGACCGCACCCACTCGTTCGTTACCGCGTGGAATTACGAGCTGCCAATCGGAACGAACAAGCCCGTGGCCCTTACAGGCAGGGTGGCCAACCTGGTGGCCGGCGGGTGGAAGATCGCCGGTATTCTGGTGGCCTACAGCGGGCTGCCGTTCGGCGTGACCGGCAGCAATTCGTCTCTCCAGTGCATCGGTTGCCAGCAGACGGCGGACCAGATTGCGCCGGTGAGGAAGATCGGCAAAATCGGCCCGCAGCAGCCGTACTACGACCCCATGAGTTTCCGCGATCCACTCTGGGAGTTCACCAAGACCGGCGTGTACCGGCCCGGCAATACGGGTTGGGGAATCCTGCGCGGACCGGGCTACTTGCGCCTGAACCCGGCCGTCTACAAAGACTTCACCATCAAGGAAGGAATGAACCTGGAATTCCGCGCCGAGTGCAACAACCTGACGAACTCGCCGATTTTCAGCAATCCGAACAATGCTTCCTCTTCCATGCGGCTCCGGAGCGACGGAAGCCTGGACACCTCGGTGGTGAACCCGACGGGCAACTTCCTCTCGATCACTAACACCAGCGACGTGGGCCGGATGTTCCGCTTTGGGCTACGACTTTCGTTCTGACCGTTCTGACCGGCGGCCCCCACGCGGGGCCGCCCTGTTGGGCCTGCCCGACCTGCAGATTAGCAATATTCAGAAGAAGAGATCATCAGAATTTCGGCCCGGTATACCGGTGTCCGCCTGTGGCGGGCATCGACGAGCACTTCTTCTCCCGCGACGGACTACGAGAACTCGGCCTTCAAGATCCCAGCAACCTGACTGCGAAGCACAAGGGCGTGGTCGGTTGCGGTCTGCCACACGAAGCGGCCAGTAAATGCCGAATTACTCATGGACCAGGATGTTTCTCAGTCCCACAATGTCAGGCCACGGCACGGAGCTATAGCGGGTCGTAATCTCAGGACTGAGCCGCGCCACGGCTTCCCCGATGATTGTCAGCTTTTGGGCGACGGCGTAGCACAGCGTCTCGTCGGCAGGAATTCAGCCTCTGTCCGTCCTGCGATCGCCTTCGCAATCCAATGCTTCCAGGATGTCGTTCAGCCGCTGCTGATCACGCCGCATAGATCAACCGGGCCTCGGCCAGCACGCCGGGCCGGATGATGGGCTTCAACGCCGGCTTGAGAGCGACGTCGACACGGCGCCCCAGCAGAGTGCTGAGTTCGCGTATCAGCGCCGCGACACCCAGCAAACCAGGACGGGCTTCGGGCAGGAAATCAACGAGGAATTCGATATCGCTGTCGGGACGCATCTCACCACGCGCGGCCGATCCGAACACGGACAACTCCCGCACTTGGTGGCGGCGGCAGATGGCCGCAATCTCAGCCTCGGGCAGCTCGATGCCGGCGGCGATCGTCATAACTCGACTCTCCTGACCCATTATCTGTCACTGGGCAAGAGGAAGTAACGGAGACTTGGCCGGCCGGGATGCCATCCAGCCGTGATTCTCATGTATAGGGGAGGGCCTGTTTTTTTCTCCTTGAGGAGCAGAATCGAAAAAAACGCATGACATGGCCATCATGACCACCCAGCGCTCGGGGAAGGGCAGGCGAACAAGCGAGGCGTGGCGTCCAAAAATGGACTCCAAAACGCCACCAAACGGACTCCGGGCAAGCAAGGGAGTCACGCAAGTGGTTGTAAGTATTTGAGTTATTTGGTCGGGCCGCCGGGATTTGAACCCGGGACCTCTTGCACCCCAAGCAAGCGCGCTAGCCAGGCTGCGCCACGGCCCGAACCTTATTCATTCTATCGCATGGCAGGCGTTGTCTTTTACTCGCCCAGTGTTTCGGCAGATCCCGCCAGTACTCGCGCGTGGTCCTCCGACATCTCCAGCCAGCCGCCGTCGATCCGGATCGCCTGCCGCCTTCCCTGAATCACGTAGGTCAGCTCGCCGCTCCCGAGTTCGGCCAGCAGCGACGCGTGCCCGGGCAGCAAGCCCAGATACCCGTTCGCTGCCGGAATCTGGGCTTCGCTTACGTGCTCGCGCACGAGCAGCCGTTCCGGCGTCGCTACTTCCAGCAAGAATGTCTCCGGCATCGCTCTTACCGTCAGGCGGCCGCCGCCTGCAACTGCTCCGCGCGCTCCAGCACGTCCTCGATGGTGCCCTGCATGTAGAACGCCTGCTCGGGAATGTTGTCGTGCTTGCCTTCAACGATTTCCTTGAAGCCCTTGATCGTGTCGGCCAGCTTCACGTACTTGCCCGGCAGTCCGGTGAACTGCTCCGCCACGTGGAACGGCTGGGAGAGGAACCGCTGCAGCTTTCTCGCCCGCGCCACGATCAGCTTGTCTTCGTCGGAAAGCTCGTCGATTCCCAAAATCGCAATGATGTCCTGGAGGTCTTTGTACCGCTGCAGCACGGCCTTGACCCGCTGCGCCACGCTGTAATGCTCCTCGCCCACGATGCGTGGATCCAGGATGCGCGACGTCGAGGCCAGCGGGTCCACCGCCGGATAGATTCCCAGGGCGGCCAACTGCCGCGAGAGGTTCGTCGTCGCGTCCAGGTGCGCGAATGCGGTCGCCGGCGCCGGATCCGTGTAGTCGTCGGCGGGCACGTAAATCGCCTGGACCGACGTGATCGATCCCTTCTTCGTCGACGTGATCCGCTCCTGCAGCTCGCCCATTTCCGTCGCCAGGTTCGGCTGGTATCCCACCGCCGAAGGCATGCGCCCCAGCAGCGCCGAAACCTCGGAACCCGCCTGCGTGAAGCGGAAAATGTTGTCAATGAACAGCAGCACGTCCTGGCCTTCCACGTCGCGGAAGTACTCCGCCACGGTCAGCGCCGTCAGCCCGACCCGCAGTCTTGCTCCGGGCGGCTCCGTCATCTGCCCGTAAATCAGGGCGCACTTGGACTTCCGCCAGTCGCGCGGGTCGATCACGCCCGATTGCTGCATCTCCAGCCACAGGTCGTTCCCTTCGCGCGTCCGCTCGCCCACGCCGCCGAACACCGACACACCGCCGTGCTTCATGGCGATGTTGTTGATCAGCTCCTGAATGATGACGGTTTTGCCGACTCCCGCGCCGCCGAACAACCCGATCTTCCCGCCTCGCAGATACGGCTCGATCAGGTCGATCACCTTGATGCCGGTCTCGAACATCTGCAGTTCGGTGGACTGCTCTTCAAACGACGGCGCCGGCCTGTGGATGGGGAAGTATGTCTTGGCCTCGATCGGACCCATGCGGTCCACCGGCTGCCCCACCACGTTCATAACCCGGCCCAGCGTCTCCGGTCCAACCGGAACTTCCACCGGACGCCCCAGGCTGACCGCCTTCATCCCTCGGACGAGGCCTTCGGTCGGCTGAAGCGCGACCGTTCGCACGCGTCCTTCACCGATGTGCTGTGCCACCTCGACAATGATGTCGATCGGCACCGGCACGTCGAACCCTTCGCTGGTGATCCGCACCGCCGTATTGATGACAGGGATCTGCCCTTCCGGGAACTGTATGTCAACCGCCGGTCCGGCAACCTGGATCACGTGCCCGGTCACTTGAACTCCCGTGGACTGTTGCCCCCCGTTTTCGGAATGGAGAGCCATCGGAAATCCTCCTCGCTAATCACATCTGCGCCGCTGCGCCGCTCACCACTTCGATCAGTTCTTTGGTGATGCTGGCCTGCCGCACGCGGTTCATGTACAGCGTCAACTTGTCGATCATCTCTTCGGCGTTTGTAGTCGCCGCTTCCATCGCCGTCATGCGCGCTGCATGCTCCGCCGCCGCCGATTCCAGCATCGCCTGGTACACGACGATCTCCACGTATCGCGGCAGCAGCCCGTTCAGCAACTGCTGAGCCGGCTGCTCGTAGATATAGTCGCGCCCGCCCGATCCCGCCGGCACTTCCACCGGAAGCACCTTGAGCACCGTCAGCTTCTGCGCCATTACGCTCTTGAACTCGTTGTAAATCAGATAGACCGCGTCTACCTCGCACTCCTCGAACCGGCGCCGCGCGTCGGCAGCCACTTCCGCGGCGTCGGAAAACCGGGCCGTCTGGGAGATGCCGGTTTTCTCGGCCACGATTTGCGCTCCGCGCTTGCGGAAAAAGTCGCGCCCTTTGCGGCCTATCGTGTACAGCAGCGTTTCCGCGTCCTCGTGTTCCCGCAGAAACTGCTGTGTCGTTTTAATCAGATTGGAGTTGAACGCGCCCGCCAGCCCGCGGTCCGCCGTCAGCAGCACAACCAGAATTCGTTTTTCCGGCCGCTGTGCGAGCAGCGGGTGCGCCGCCAACTGTTCGTCGCCGGCCAACGCCGCCGCCGCTACGTCTCCCAGCACCTGCCGGAAAATCGCCGCGTACGGCCGCGCGTCGAGCGCCCTATCCTGTGCCCGGCGGAGTTTTGCCGCCGAGACCATTTTCATCGCCTTGGTGACCTGCTGCGTGCTTTTTACCGAGCGAATCCGCCGCCGCAGGTCGATCAGTGATGGCATGAATCAGCTCCGGCTCTCGGAAAGGAATCGCTGCTTGGCCTCTTGAATCACCGAGTCCAGTTCCGCCCGAAGGGCGTCATCGATCTTCTTCTGCTCGCGGATCTTCGCCAGCAGTCCCGGGTGCGCGTTGTCGACGAACCGGTACAGCTCCTGCTCGAACGGCCTGACCTGTTCGACTTCCATGTCGTCCAGATATCCGTTCGTGCCCGCATACAGCGCCAGAATTTGCTTTTCCACCGGCAGCGGTTCGTATTGCGGCTGCTTCAACAGCTCCGTCAGGCGCGCGCCCCGGTTCAACTGGGCCTGCGAGGCCTTGTCCAGATCCGAACCGAACTGCGCGAACGCCGCGAGTTCCCTGTACTGCGCCAGATCCAGCCTCAGAGTGCCCGCCACCTGCCGCATCGCCCGGATCTGCGCGTTGCCACCCACGCGGCTCACCGAGATGCCCACATCAATGGCCGGCCGTATGTTCGAGTTGAACAGGTCGGCCACCAGGTAGATTTGCCCGTCCGTGATGGAAATTACGTTCGTCGGGATGTAGGCCGATACGTCGCCCGCCTGCGTTTCAATCACCGGCAAAGCGGTCAGCGACCCTCCGCCCATCTCGTCCGACAGCTTCGCCGCGCGCTCCAGCAGACGGCTGTGGAGGTAGAACACGTCGCCTGGATACGCCTCGCGCCCGGGCGGCCGCCGCAGCAGCAGCGAGATCTCACGGTATGCCGCCGCGTGCTTCGACAAGTCGTCGTAGACGCACAGCACGTGTCGCTTGTTGTCGCGGAAGTACTCGCCCATCGCGCAGCCCGCGTAAGGCGCGATGTATTGCATGGGCGCCGGATCGGACGCGGTGGCCGCCACCACGATGGTGTAATCCATCGCGCCGTACTCTTCCAGCGTCTTCACCACCTGGGCCACCGTGGAGCGCTTCTGCCCGATCGCGACGTAAATACAAATCACGTCGCCGCCCTTTTGGTTGATGATCGTATCGATCGCGATCGCCGTTTTGCCCGTCTGCCGGTCGCCGATGATCAGCTCGCGCTGTCCCCGCCCGATCGGGATCATGCTGTCGATCGCCTTGATGCCGGTCTGCAGCGGCTCCTTCACCGGTTGGCGGTCCACTACGCCGGGTGCGAGTCGCTCGATCGGGAAATATTCGGTGGCCGAGATGGGCCCCTTCTCGTCAAGAGGCTGCCCCAGCGCGTTCACCACGCGCCCGATCAGCGCCTCACCCACGGGCACGGACATGATCCGGCCGGTCCGCCGGACCTCGTCCCCTTCCTTGATTTCCGTGTAGTCGCCGAGCAGCACCGCGCCCACCTGATCTTCCTCCAGGTTCAGCGCGATCCCGGCTACTCCGTGTGGAAATTCGATCAGCTCGCCCGCCATGACCTTTTCCAGGCCATAGACGCGCGCAATTCCGTCTCCGACCGAAATCACCGAGCCAATTTCGGAGACTTCAACCGCTTTATCGTAATTCTCGATTTCCTCGCGGAGTATCCGCTCGATTTCGTCCACTCGAAGCTGAGCCATATGAAAACCTTTGGGTTATTGATCGGTTAACGTGGACCGCAGGCTGCTATCGGCGTGTTTCGAAGAACCGCTCTTACGATCTTGTGTTCTGCCTACGCTCCCGCTCCCGCCATGCGTTGTTTCAATGTTTCCAACTGCCCCCGCACCGAGCCGTCGAAAACTCTCGAACCTACCTTGGCGACTACTCCGCCGATCAGGTTCTCGCTCACCTGGAATCGTGCGCGGGCCCGCTTTCCCGTCGCCCGGCTGAACTCTTCCAGTAGTTTGTCGCGCTGATCGGCTGTCAGCTCCCGCGCCGAAATCACGTCAACTCGCACGACGTTGAGGCGCTCGTCCAGCACCATCTCGAACGCTTCCCGGATGTCCCCGATCATCGGCAGCCGCCGGTGATCGATCAGCACCATCACGAACCGCCGAGCCAGGTCCGCCAGGGGCAACTCCTCCGCCAGGCGCCTTACCACCGCGTGCTTGCGCGCTTTCGGCACTGCCGGAGACTGCAATGCGTTTCGCAAATCCGTTGACTGCGCCAGGGCGCGTTCGAATTTTTCCAAATCCCCGATTACGGCCTGCGGCGCCACGCCCGGCTTCATAGCCAAGTCCGCCAGCGCCCGCGCATACCGGAATGCAACGGCGTTCGGCACGTTAAGAAACCCTCACTGGCTGGCCCGCGAACCGGTTCCCGATTTCTCCGATCATCGCGTCCACAATCATTTGGTCTGTTTCCGGCGTCAGCCGTTCCTCAATCTTGGCTGCCGCCAGCTCGATCGCCAGCGCCGCCGAATAGGCCCGCAGTTGCTGCCTGGCCGAGTTCGCCGCCGCTTGAATCTCCTGCTCTGCCTGCTCCTGGATTTTCTTCAGGCCGCGCTCGGTTAGCGCCCTCATGCGCGCGCTCTCCACCGCCGATTCCTCGCGCGCCCGCCGCCGCAGTTCTTCTACTTCCGCGTTGAGGCGTTTCAACCGCTGCTCCATTTCCGCATAGCGCGCCTCGGCATCGGCCTGGAACTTCGCGGCTTCGGCCAGTTCGCGCTGGATAGCAGCCGACCGCGCCGCGAAAAAGCTGCCGGCCTTCTTGTAGATGAAGTATCCCAGCGCCGCTGCCAGGATTACGAAATTGATCAGCTTCCAAAGGGTGTCCGATCCGGCGTGCCCCGATTCACCATGCTCGGCCGCCAGCGCCGCGACCGCAAAAAAGAGGATAGATACCGTGATCCGCTTCAAGCCGGTCTCCTGCTCAGAATGGCTTGCACGATTTGGTCCGACAGGGCGCCCGCGTCCTTCCTCAAGGCCTCCTTGGATGCTGCGAGTTCCGCCTCGAGCTGCGCGCCGGCTTCCTTCACCATCTGTGCCGCCCGCTCGCGCGCTTCCTTCAGAGTCTGCTCGTGCTCCTGCTGCAGTTTTTGCCGGAACTCTTCCTGCTCGCGGTACAGCTCATTGCGTGCCGCCCGCAGCGCTTCATCGTACTCCGCCGCCATGGCGGAAGCCTTTTCCAGGCTCTCTTGGGCGCGTTTCCGGGCCCCTTCGGTCGCCTCGAACCTCGCGGTCAAGACCTTTTCCACCGGCTGGAAGTAGACCTTCTTGAGGTAGAAATGAAGCAGCAAAACAATAATAAGGGTGGGAACCGCTTCCAGCAGAAGTCCGGTTAACGCCCGCAGAGTTTCTTCCATCGGATTGCTATCGAGGACGCCTAAAGAAAACGCTTCGAAATACGCGAGACGCTTTGAAATCTCAACCTAACACTATCGGCCATATCCGGTCAACTCTTTACGGTGCTACTCGCTGCCTCGAATGGTTCTTTCGACGCCGGGACAGGGTGGACCCCTGTGAGACCGGTGCAGCGGAGCTTTGGCGCGGGCTGGATTAGCCCTTCTTGTTGGGCTCCACGCCCATTTTCTCGATCTCGTTGAAGTACACGCGGCGTCCCTCGTCCATGGCGAGGTTCGCAAGAATCACCATGGTGGAATCGGCGAGCCCGATCTCAAGGTCGGCGCGCGGCTTCTTGCCGGTGCGGCAGGATTCGAAGAACGAATCCATTTGCACGTCGACAGGGTTCCGATCCTCCTGCGGGACCATCACACCCTTGCGGTACATCCACATGCGGGCGTACTTCAACTCGCGTTCCAGGAACGATTCCTTACCGGTGACCAGGTCACGCGACAACATGAGCGGCAGTCCGCGGCGGCCGGCAGCGGTGCTGGTGAGCGTAGCGCTCGCCACGGCGGCCTTTTCCTTCTGTTCGGCAGGGGAGGGCTGCTGCGGGCTGGGTTCGTAATACCACATGGCGATTGCCGGCTCTCTGTCCGTGCCGACCGTGATCTCAATCGTGCCCTCGGTGCCCAAAATCGTCTCGCCGAACTCGGTCCGGGTGCCACCGAACAGGTTCAGGTGGCGATTGCTGCTGATCGCCTGGTACATCATCTTCTGCCCTTTCGGGTACTTGAAGATGAGCTGAATATTGTCGTAAACGTCGCGGCCGTCCTTGCGCAGATCCAGCCCGCCCACGCCGACGACGAACTCGGGTTGGGAGCCGAAGATCCAGTCCGCCACGTCAATCTGGTGCGACGCCAGCTCGGCGGTCAAGCCGCCGGAGAACTCACGGAAAAGCCGCCAGTTCAGCTCGCGCTGCCGCGTCGGGAACGGCTTCATGGTCCAGCCGGGGTTCCGGTTCCACTGCGCGTTGATATGCGTGACCTGCCCGATCAAGCCCTTGTCGATCGCCTCTTTAGCCGTCTGATAGAACTGGCTGTAGCGGCGCTGCAATCCTACCTGAATGATTTGCTTCGGCCGTTCGGCGGCAAGCTTCCGCAGTGCGTGAACCTCCTCGGGCTTGAACACGAGGCTCTTTTCGCAGAAGACGTGCTTGCCGGCGAGCAGGGCATCGCGGGTGACCCGGAAATGCTCGTAAAGCGGCGTTGCGATGATGACCGCGTCGATATCCTTCCTGGTGAGCAGCTCGCGGTAATCCGCGTACATCGCCGGATTGTTGCCGGCCGCCTCCGCACCCTTTTTCAGATGGGGCTCATAAACGTCGCAGACCGCCACGCACCGGCCCGAGTCGATCTTGGTGAGGTGTTGCAGCAGGTATTGCCCGCGCCCCCCAGTTCCAATCACCGCGTACGGCACCTGGTCGCTGGCTGCCTTAGCCTTCCGGATTGCCGGGCCGGCAACGCGCGTTGCAGCGGCGGTAGCGGCGACGGCGCCAGTGGTTTTCAATAAGTCGCGTCGGGTGAGATCGGGTGTTTTGGCCATGCCATAGTCCTCTCGTGTCAAGACGTCTTCGGTAGGATCTCCGTAACCTAAAGTATAGAGTATAGGGTTAGCTGTCCTGAGATGCAATCGGGCCGCCCGCAGCCGCCAACTGCCGGGAGCGCCGCGCGGACCATTCCGCGCCCGCCAAAATGATCATAGCTCCCAGGAAACTCCACACAATGATGGTCACGGAGTAATAAAACGGGCCGTATTCGGCGTGAAGTTTTTGCCGCCAGAGCGTCCAGCTCAACAAGTTAATGTTTTTCAAGATTTCAAGCGCGATGCCAACAAGAATTGCCGCCGGCAGCACCGACCGCCACGGTATCCGGGCGTTGGGCAGCAGCCAGTAGACCAGAAAAAGGATCAATATCGAAACCGGCAGGGCCGCCATCTTGTATGCCACGACGTCCAGGAAGGGAAAGTGCGGGAACGCGGCCCCAACGCGCTTCACGTTCATGCTGCTCAGCACCGTGGAAGCCAGCGCCAGGCTGCCGCAGCAGAAGATCATCCCCAGCGAGATCGCCTGGTTCTTCAAATAGCTCCTGTTCTTTGTCACGCCCCAGGCCTTGTTGAGCGCGATCTCGAGCGGTACAAAAACTCCATTGGCGGTGAAGATTAGCAGGGCCAGCGAGAGCGCCTGGGAGCCCCGCGAGTTGACGGCGGCCAACAGGTTGTCGCGGATGAACCCGACCATCGTGCCGTGATCGCCGACGTCGCCCGGAAAATAATCGTCCAGCACCAACCCCACTGCCTGCAGCGCGCCTCCCCATCCGAGCAGATGGCGGCAGATGGACAGGACGATGATCAGAAACGGAAAGAACGACAGCAGAACGCTCGCGGCGATGGCCAGCGCGTAAACGTGCACTTCGATCTCCATCCAGTACGACAGAGTCGGACCGAATGTGCGCCGGAACCACCCTTCGGGCGGCGCTGACAGCACTGGCCGCGTCGCTTCCCCCATATAAATTTCAGCGTACACGTTCTCGGCGGGGCGCCGTATGTGATACGATCCCGCTGCATGAGCCAGGTCTGGATCCAGAACTATAACCCGCTGGGGAATGCCGCGCTGTCAACCGCTGTCGCGGCGATCCCCGTCTGCCTGCTCTTTTACCTTCTCGCCGTCCGCAAAACGATCGCATGGCGCGCGGCGGTGTACGCATTTCTCGCCGCCATCGGGCTGGCAATTGCGGTTTTCGGCATGCCGCCGGTCATGGTGGGCGGCGCCGTCGCTCACGGGGTTCTCTATGGGATTGTCAGGATCGCCTGGACGTTGGTCGCGGCCGTGTTCGTATACGATCTGACGGTTGAAAGCGGCCATTTCGAAATCATCAAGGAATCGATCGGCGCCATTACGCCCGACCGGCGTTTGCAGGTGCTGCTGATTGCTCTGGCGTTTGGCGCGTTGCTGGAAGGAGCCGGTGGCGGCGGCGCTCCCGTGGCGGTGTGCGGCGCGATGATGATCGGGCTCGGCTTCAAACCGTTCGACGCCGCCGTGCTCTGCCTGATCGCAAACACCGCACCGGTCGCCTGGGGCGGAGTCGGCAACCCCATCCGCACGCTGGCCGCAGTTACGAACCTGCCCGAAGCGGATCTGAGCGCCATGACAGGCCGCATCCTGCCCTGGACCGCTATGATCCTGCCGTTCTGGCTGGTTCGCACGCAGGTCAAGACCCGCGAGATGTTTCAGGTCTGGCCCGGCCTGGCGGCCTGCGGTTTGAGCTTTGCGATTATCCAATTCTTCTGGTCGAATTACGTCGACGCTGCGCTGGTGGACATCATGGGCGGCATCGGCACCATCGTGCTCCTGACGCTGTTCTTCAAGCTCTGGCAGCCGAAGCACGTCTGGCGCTACCCCGGAGAAAAGCCCGCCTTCGAGCCGAAGAAGCGCCCCTTTCGCGAGGTGCTGCATGCCTGGTCTCCGTTTCTGCTGCTCTCGGCGCTTGTGCTGGTCTGGGGCTATCCGCCGGTGACAAGGACTCTCGATGTTGTGACGTGGAAGGCGCCGGTGCCGGGCCTGCATCAAGCGGTGGTGCGCACACCGCCCGTGGTCGCATCCAATTACGCCGAAACAGCCGTATTTGATTTCGCCTGGCTCTCCGCGGTAGGCACCGGCATCTTCGTCGCCGGACTGATCTCCGGTCCGCTCCTGGGGCTTTCCTTCGGCCGCACCCTGAAGGTCTTCGTCCGCACCTTCTACCGCATGCGGCTGAGCCTGATCGCGATCGTCGCCATGCTCGGCCTCGGATTCGTGACCCGCTACTCCGGAATGGACGCGGTGCTGGGGCTCGCGATGGCCAACACCGGCGTTCTGTTCCCGATTTTCGGCACGATGATCGGCTGGCTCGGCGTTGCGCTCACCGGCACCGACGCCGGCTCCAACGCGCTGTTCGGCAGCTTGCAGGTGATCACCGCGAACCGGCTCGGTCTGGACCCGGTCCTAATGGCCGCGGCCAACACAGCCGGCGGCGTCATGGGGAAGATGATCGGGGCGCAGTCGATCGTTGTGGCCTGCACGGCGACGAACCAGATCGGCAAGGAGGGCGACCTGTTCCGCGCAGTGATCAGGCACAGCATCCCGCTGGCGCTCATTATCGGCCTGATTGTGATGGCGTACGCCTACCTGTTCCCTGGCGTCGTGCCGCACAATCACCGCTTCTGGTAGACGGAATATTCGCCGTCCCAGACAACCTCTTCCGGAATGCTTTCGGCCTCTGCAATGAAAGCGCAGTATTCGGCGCCCACCTTTGTCCTGGCCGGGATCCAGCGAAATGTTTTTTCGCCGAACAGAACGCCGCGTTCGATCATCTGGCGGCGGGTTTCCGGCACGGGCGAAACGCCGAACTCCATGCCGCGCGTGAGCGTTCGTCCGTTCCACGGCGCGTGCTGCCGGTAGTGGTTCTCTTCCCAGATGCCGAGCCACGGGAAATCTTTTCGGTTCCATACGTAGCCGAACAGCACGCGGCAGGAGGGCGAGAAGGCGGCAAAAAACACCTGCTCGCGGCTTGGATCCATCAGGTGCGTGGAGTAGCCCGACGACGCGGGAAGGTCAGTGAAAACCCGCATGTCAACGAGCCCGCCGTCTTCGCGAGGCGCCAGCGGCCAGTCGAACTCAGCGCCGGCTTTCATCCCCTTGCCCCCGCTGGCTCCGGCCAGGCAAACCTTCGAGTGGGTGGCGGGCATGCGGAACTCGGTGCTCCCTTTTTGTAGGAAAGGCGGGCCGAGGGTCACGTGCTGCGTCCAGCCGATCGGGCGGTCCGTCGCCGAGAGATTTTCCAGGGTCTCGGCGATGCGAATCACCGGCGAGCCGGGCGCGAGCTGAATGCGCCGCTCGAACCTCAATTGCGCATTGGGCAGTTCCGCGCGCGCAACCAGGCCGCCTTCGGTCTCCTCGATGTCGTAGGGCGCCACGGCGGCCTCTCCGTGAACGGTCAGCCCCGCGGCGGCTTCCTCTTCGCTAACCCCGCCGAAAATATCCATGCAGATGTTGTGGCCCATGATTCCGGCGAGCAGCTTGCTCTCGGCATCGGCCCCGTATTCCGGGTTCTTCTCCGGTGAATAGGTGGACGGCTCAATGGAAGGCCAGGGCGGCGTCCAAAGAGGGTTCACCCCGCTCGGCTTGTGAAGAATTTCGGCAATGTGGCCGCCTTCCGCCAGCACGGTGAGGCGCACCATGCCGGTTTCGATCTGAACGCAGCGGCGATTGCGGTATGTGGTCTGAGGCATGGCGTCCCCCAGCATAATCGATTTTCGGGGTCCGCCAGAAGCCGGTTCACTCCTCGAATTCCCAGGGCCGGAAAACGTGCTGGTGCTCTTCCATCACCACGCACGCGCCGCGGAACTTGACGCCTTCCATCTCCAGGCGAATCCGCTGTTCGTGGGCCATTTCGCGTTTCAGCCGTATGCGGCCGCCCGCTCCGACCACGCGCTGCCAGGGCAGCGAGTCTCCTGCCTTCCGCAGCACCTGCACAACCTGCCGGTGATAAAGCGGATACCCGGCGGCGGCCGCCACCTGCGCGTACGTGGCCACCTTGCCTTTCGGTATCTGCCGGATTGCCTTTTTGATTGCGGCGTCGCGCTGCTCGGAAGCGGGTGCGCGCAACAGCCTGCGGGCCGGGGGTTTTCTCATTTCTTTTTGGATACGGGCGCCCGCTTGGAGGTCGGCTGCTTCTTCGCGGTCCCAGTTGAAACCTTCTTTACGGGTTCTGCCTGCGCGTATAGCTTGCGGTATATCTGTGCGTTCCGCAGCACCGCGAAGATATAGGTGCGGGTTTCGGTGAACGGCACGGTTTCGATGAACTCGGAAGGTTCCTGGTAATCGCCCCAGGTCACCCAGTTCCGCACGCGGGATCCGCCCGCGTTGTAGGCTGCCAGCGCCAGCTCCACCTTCGCCGAATGCTGATCGAGAACCTGGCGCAGGTACGTCGTACCGAGCCGCAGGTTCACATCGGGCTCGAAGAGCACTGCCGGGCGGAACCGGCTGCGGCTCACCTTGAGCAGCGCGCGCCCGGTTGCCGGCATGATTTGCGTCAGCCCGTACGCCTTGGCCCGCGACACCGCCCGCGGGTTGAATTCCGATTCCTGGCGGATCAGGCCGGCGACGAGAAAAGGATCGAGATTCCGGGCCTTGGAATGCCGCTCGATCAGGTCCCTGTAGGGCAGGGGGAACAACAGGCGCCAGAACTCCTGCGGCGCGCCGTCTAAGGGCATGGAAAGATAGTCCGGCACGATGCCCTTCATCGTCCGAAGCGCCGCCGAAGGGGAGTCGAAGCGCGAAATAGCCTGGGCCAAATGGACGGCGAGCACGTGCGGTTGGCCGTCGGTTGCCGCACCATAGCGCAGTTCTCTTTCGCAGAGCTTAGTCAGACCGGCCCGTTCGAGCAGGTGCCCGCGCTCGGCCCGCAGCTTTGTGGCCGGCGTCGGCTCGAACGTCTCCGGATTCCGCCGTGCAGGCCACTTCACGCTTTCCAGAAAAGCGCTCACCTGTGTGGATGCTGCCGCCCTGCGCAAGGCCGGCTCGGCCAGCCGCTCCTCCGCGAGACCGGCATAGTAGTGATTCGGAAAACGCTGGATTGCTTCGGTATAGTATGCCTTGGCGTCCTCGGGACGCTTCGCCGCTTCCGACAGCCGCCCGAGAAAATACAAAGCTGAACACGCGCGGTCCGAACCCGGGAACCTTACCACGTGGTTGCGCAGCCGCTCCTCCGCGCCGGGGCGGCGGCGGATGTACTCGGCCCAGAGGACTTTCCAGTGGCAGTACTCGGCCTCGGCGTTGTCCGGAAAATCTTCGGCGCATGCCCGATACAGCGGCACGTACTGTTCGACGAGGTTGTCGATGAGATACCGGTTTCCGGCGGTAACCAGCGCTTTCTGTCTCCAGACGGACCGCCGGTGGCGTCTGGCCAGCGCGTCCAGGCACTCCCTCATCAGATCGTCGCGGCCCAGGCGGCGCGCGCACTCCACCATGTAATAGAGGCGCTCGGCATCCACCTCGGGAGAGGAAACCTTCAGTGCGGCCAGCCTCTTATAGGCCGAGTTGTTCTCGTAGCGGAAGTAATCGATCGCGGCCAGGCGCAGGTGCGCGCGTTCGCGGTCCGGTCCCGCGCTCTGCGCGGCGATTGACTGGTATTCCGAACGGGCACGTTGGAATTCACGCGCCCGCAGCCATTTTTCCGCGCGACCCAGCATGGCTTGCGTGGTCGGCGGCGGATAAAGGTCGCCCAGCGCGGCCTTGAGTTCGTCCAACGCGGTAGCGGCCTGGGCGGCCTCCGGCGAAGCCGGGTATTCGTAGTAAACCCGCTGGTAGTAAACGGCGGCCGATGCCAGATCGTTTGCGCCGCGGTAGTTTTCCGCCAGCAGCAGGTCGCCCGACGGCTGCGGCAATCGCGAGTAGTTAGCGCGGAGAACGCGAACGGCTTCCGCCGGCTGGTTGATCTCCTTATAGGCGCGCGCCGCCAGCATGGCCGCGTCGCCGGACATGGGCGAAGGCGGAGTACACGTCCACACAACCTCGGCTTGTTTGGCTGCGTTGGAAAAATCCCGCTGATCGAAAGCGGCCGCAGCCAGGTAATACGCCACGTAATCCGCCAGAAGGGTCAGGCGGCTGCTGGCGCTGCGCAGCAGTTCGGCAGTCTCGCCGGATTGTCCCTTCTCCCGGTCCGCCGCCGCCACCGCCAGCACCGCCAGGGCGCCGTCGCGGCTTTTCGGGTTCGCGGCGGCAAACCGCAGCAGCGCCGCGCGATTGGCGGGCGTGGGATTCTTGCGAAACGCCAGGACGAGCGCTTCCAACCCTGATGCGCCGCTCAGGACGGACGTAAAAAGCAGCGCGAAAATGCCGCAGAGGGCCCTGCTAAAAGAGCGGGCCGGGGTAGTCTTCGCCCAGAACGGCAACATCATTATTCGCCAGTGTTCGAATCAACTCCAGGTGAAAGTAGTCGGGCATCGCGGGCGAAGCCGCCGTAAATTCCCGCCGGAATGTCTCTCGCGCGGCGTCGATTTCCGGTTTAAGCGCTGCGTACAGGTTTTTCTGGCTTCTCCCGGCACGCACCGCCTGCGACTTGTATAACTGCATCTCGGCGACCCGCACCCGGGCGAAGCGCTGCGCCCGCAGATGCAATTCCTGCTCCTGGGGAGAAAGCTGGGCCCAGTCGGGCAGGGTGGGAGACGGTTTCTCGGAAGCCGGCCGAAGGCCTGCGCCCGCCAGCGCGGCCACGGCTTCCAAGCCGTTTAGATCGATCTCATCGCCCTCGGCGTACACCACCGCAGCCACCCGCCCCATCGCGGTCACCGGAAACAGGTGGCACATGGAATCCGCCTCGGGATTGTCAAGCAGTGCGGCGAGGTCCGAAAGCTCGGCGGCCGTACGAGGGGCTGTCGCCGGCTCCTGCGTCCGCAGGACGGTTGCAAAGGCTGGCGGCACGGGCATCTCCAGGCCGGCAATGGCCCCTATGCCGCGCGCGCAAACGCCCCGCACGTTGCGGTCGTCTACCATGAAAATCGCCGTGCGAGGTGCAAACGGCGCGGTGGCCTCCAGCACCGCGGCGGCCCACTCTTGCTGGTCCGCCGGCCGCGTGATGCGCCGCATGGCGCGGTTGAAATCCTCCGACGCCCGGCGGCGCGCCTCCTCGAGCTCGGCGGCGAACTCGGCCGCGAGCCGCTTGGCCAGCTCCTCAAAACGCTCCTCGAAGATGAGCGCGAGATGTTCCTTCCAGCCCGCGTGCAGGAGGTCCTCGATGCGGGAGATCTGAAGCTGCCAGGCGGCGGCCAGTTGCTCGCGTGCGGCCTCCCGCTGTTCGGAAAGGACGGAAGCGACGCGGCTCTGTTGGGGAACAGGCAAAGAAGACATCAGCCGGAAGACCCATTCTAGCGTACCCGGAGCGGGACAGCGCTCCGCTCCTCCGGCATTTAGAGTTTCCGGCCCGCCATCTGGCCCGCCGCCGCCAAACCGGCAGGGTCCAACGCGGCGACGATATCGGCGATGTCGCAGCCCCCGTTCAGTTCCGCGACTTGCCGGAAGCGGCCGGGGTCCTTGCAGTACACCGTCACGCAGTTCTGAACCACCCGCCGCTCCTCGGTCGTCCGCCCCGCAATCCACAGGCCGCCGGGACGTAGGCTGCGGAAAACCGCTGCTGCTCCGCGGGCGATTTCCTCATCGCTGAAGTAGCAGCGGTTGAAGATGTTCATGGTCCGGATCAGATCCACCTCGGCGCTTAGCGGCGAAAAGACCGAGTGAATGGCGGTGCGAAAGCGAGGCTCGCGGGCCAGCGCGGCCAGCGCAACGGGATGGATCAGCGACACGCGCGAGATTTCCCACTCCCCGGTCGAGATCGATTCCGGGCATTCCTTCAGCCACGGCCGGACCACACACGCTACCTTTCGCGCTCTTCCGATCGCCCGCCGGCGCAGGATCTGGTTCACTACCCGAAACCGTGGCGCGGGCCGGGCCAGGGGCAGTACAAACGGCGGTTTAACGTACTGCAGCGCCCGGCCGTTGTCCTCGAACACGAATTCTTCCTGTGTGCTGGTGTTGCGGGCGCAAATCAGTTGAAAGGAGATGTCGGAGGCAGTCAGCGTGGAGCGGGGAAACGCTTCAAACAGCACGGTGGCGAATTCGTAGGATGCCAGGCAGTCGGAAGCCGCCCAGTCGTGCGCTTCGATCGGGTAGGCGGGCGTGTAATCCCGCTTCAAAACGGCGAGCACGAGCTCGTTGACGTCGGTGAAGCGGTTCGCGTACGTCGTCCGGACAACGCCCGACGAGAGCTGGAGGTCCCGGATCACGCACTCAAAAAGCGCGCGCCCCACGGGGCCTTCCGAAGCGTGGCGCAGCAGGCTGTAAGCGATGGGCTTTTTTACTTGCCCACCGCGCGCATGCGCTTCGAATTGAGAAAGCTTCCAGATCCCAGTCAGCAGCATCGAAACTTCGGGTATTCAGCCCTTTTGACCGCCAAGGCGTATTATAGCCTTGCACCGGCGCGGTCACGGCGGACTACCCGCCCCGCTGCTTGCTCCAGGTATTCTGATAGCTGATGCGAGCCCCCGTCCCCGTGCTTCTGATGACCAGGGAGTTGGGGATCGGCGGCACCGAGCGCCAGCTTTGCGAGATAGCCAAGGCGCTCGACCGCAAGCGCTTCCAGCCCCATGTCGCGTGTTTCCATTCTCGGGGCTTTCGCGCGGAAGAGTTGCGCGCCGCGGGCGTTCCCATCCTGCATCTTCCCGTTCGCTCCTTCAAGCGGCCCGGGGCGATCAAGGGGGCCTGGCAATTAAGGAATTACATCCGCCGGGAGCGCATAGCCCTGGTGCATACGTTCGATGTTCCGATGAACCAGTTCGGCGTTCCGGTTGCGCGTGCTTCCGGCGCGGCGGTGGTGCTGTCGAGCCAGCGGGCTCACAGGGACCTGGTCTCGCCCGCCGTGCGGCGCCTGCTCCGGCTGACAGACAGACTGGTGGACGGAATCGTCGTCAACTCGCAGGCGGTCGGCCGCCAGTTGATCGAAGAAGACCGCGTGCCGCCGGAGAGGATCCACCTCTGTTACAACGCGATTGACACTGCCCGCTTTTTCGCCGGACCGCGCGTGCGCCCTTCCGCGCTGCGCGATGCCTCCGTTGTGTTTGGCGTCGTATGCGCGCTGCGCCCCGAGAAGGGTCTAGCCACTCTGCTCGACGCATTCGCAGAGGTCCATCGCGCGGATGCCGCTAGCAGGCTTGTTATCGTCGGAGACGGACCCGTTCTGGAAGATCTGAAGGCCCGTTGTAGCGCGCTCGGGCTCGACGGAGCCTGCCGCTTCGAGTCCGCCACCGACCGCGTTGCCGAGTGGCTCCATGCGATCGATGTCTTCGTGCTGCCCTCCCTCTCTGAGGCGCTCTCCAACTCCCTCATGGAGGCGATGGCTTGCGGTTGCTGCGCCGTAGCCTCCCGGACCGGCGGCAATCCCGAGCTCATCGAACACGAGCGTACCGGGCTGCTGTTTACTCCGGGCGATGCCGCCGGCCTTGCCCAATGCCTCAAGCGGCTGGCCGGCGATTTCGAATTCCGGCAGCGGCTGGCCGATGCCGGCGCGGCCTTCATCCAGAAGTTTTCGCTGGAGGCCTCGGTCCGCCGCATGGAACAAATCTACGCCGGCTTCCTTCTCCGCCGAAGCAAGCGATGCGCGTAAACTGGTGCAAGCGGGAACATGCTGAAAACCCTGAAGCGGACCGTTTTGCGCACAGCGCGCAACACCGGCGTCTTTCGCACGGCTGCAGACAGCCGCTGGCGGCAGCGCCGGCTGTTGATCCTCTGCTATCACGGCGTCTCGATAGAAGACGAGCACGAGTGGAACCCCGAACTCTACATGCCCCCCGCTGTGCTCGAACGCCGGTTCGCTCTCCTCAGGAATAACGGTTTCCGCGTCCTGCCGCTTGATGAGGCGCTCAGCCGGCTCTACAGCGGCAGCCTGCCGCCGCGCAGCGTCGCTCTTACGTTCGACGACGGCTTTTATGACTTCTACTGCAAGGCCTACTCTCTGCTGAAAGAGTTCGGTTTTCCTGCTACGGTCTACCTCACCACGTGGTATTCCGGCCGCAACGAGCCCGTGTTCGATCCCGCCTGTCACTACCTGCTCTGGAAGGCGCGCGGCGGCGTTCTGGACGGCCGCCAGTTCGGTATCGCGGAGCAACTCGACCTGAGCACGCCGGCCGCGCTGGACCGTGCACGATGGGCACTGCTCAACTTCGCCCGCCACAGCCTCGACGAAGAAGGCAAGCAGGAACTGCTTAAGCAGCTCGCCCGTACCGCCGGAGTTGACTACGGAGAACTGGTGCGCAAGCGGCTGCTGCAGATCATGACGCCCGGCGAGGTTTGCGAGCTCGCCCGCGCGGGAATCGATTTCCAGTTGCACACGCACCGCCACCGTACACCCTCCGATCGGGATCTGTTCCTCCGGGAGATCCGGGACAACCGCGAGAGGCTTCAAGCGCTCACCGGCCGCAACCCGGTGCACTTCTGCTATCCCAGCGGAGTTCACAAGCCCGAATTCCTTCCGTGGCTGGCGGAAGCTTCGATTGCTTCCGCAACGACGTGCGAGCCGGATCTCGCGTCCCCGCGCTCCAATCCCCTGCTCTTGCCCCGGCTTGTTGACCACTGTGGGCTGGACGAAGTGGAGTTCGAAGGCTGGCTGTGCGGTTGTTCCGCTTTTCTGCCGCGCCGCGGATGAGCCGCGGCTTCCGCTCAGCGGCAGTAGAGTTGCCCAGTTTACGATAGAATACACGCCATGCGTGCGCTCGCGGACAGGGCCTATAAAAGGCTTTACGAAAGCGTCAACTACCGCCTTCGTACGTTTGCCTCGGGACGTTACGCTTCCTTCTGCCGCCCCGTTTCGATCGCTATTCTGCTCACCGAGCGCTGCAACGCGCGCTGCGTGCACTGCGACATTTGGAAGAACAAGGGCGCCGAGCCCGGCCCCTCGGTTGATGAGTGGCGGTGCCTGCTGGACGAGCTCCGCGACTGGCTCGGTCCCGTTCAGATCGTCATCACTGGCGGGGAGGCGCTGCTGAGACCCTATGCGGTCGATCTGGTCGCGCACGCCTCTTCGTCGGGCCTGTTTGTGGAGGTGCTCTCCCACGGTTACTGGCTTGACCAGTCGCGCATAGAAAAACTCGCCCTGGCCAATCCCTGGCGCGTGACGATTTCACTGGATGCAGTCAGCGACACTCACTCGAAAATACGCGGCCGCCCCGGCTTCTTCTCCGTCACCATGAAAAGCATCGAAACGCTGCTTCGTCTCCGGCGCGAGAAGAAGCTCGGCTACCATCTCCGCCTTAAGACGGTAGTGATGGAGCATAATCTCGATGAGGTCGCCGGCGTCGCCCGCTTCGCCACTCAGGACGGCGTTCACGTCTTCTACCAGCCCATCGAGCAGAACTACAATACCGAGGAAGATCCCTTCTGGTTTGAGAAGAGCGCGAACTGGCCGCGCGACACAGAGAAGGCCGTTCGAGTCGTGGAGGAATTGATTCGCCTCAAGCGCGAGGGACTGCACATCGACAATAGCTACGAACAACTCCGAGCCATGTCCGCCTATTTTCGGGACCCGGCCGGCCTGCGCATTGCCACCGAGTCCCACACCGCCCACGAAGGCCGGCCCATCTGTTCCGCCCTGACGATGCTTCAAATCCAGGCCAACGGAGATGTGAAAGCCTGCGCTTCCGCGGAGACAATAGGCAACTTCCGCCAGACCTCGATCCGGAGCATCTGGGAGAATCGCCCCCACTGGTGGGAGCAAGGCTGCTGCATGGAAAGACGCAGCGCGGCTGCGCAGCTCGCCGCGAAGGCTGTTCAGAGCTGAGCCGGTGCTGCCCGCCGTACTGTCCATCTTCGGCATCTCGCCGCGCCGCGTAGGCGGCGTCGAAATGTTCGCGCGCGAGTTGTCGCAGCAACTGCACGATGCCGGCTGGCGCAGCGTTCTGTGTTTTCTGGAAGAGCCTCCCGCTGACGTCCGCCGGTTCCTCGATACCCCCGGCGTTTCGATCGAGGTGCTGCGCGGCGCGGTCTGCCCCGGACCGGCAGCTCTCCTTGATGCCGCCCGCCTCATCCGAAAACACCGGCCGGAAATCCTGCACCTGCACTTCACCGGCTTCACGACGCTTTACCCGTGGCTCGCAACCGCGCTTTCCGTCCGGCGCGTCTTCCTCACCGATCACACCTCGCGCCCCGAAGGCTACCATCCGCGGCCGGCCCCGCTCTGGAAGCGCGCCGCGGCCCGGATCATCAACCACCCGCTCGATAAAGTAATCGCTGTCAGCGAGTACAACGCACGCTGCTGCGCCGTCTGCGGCTATGTGGCGCCGGACCGTGTCTGCCGCATCTACAACGGCGTCGACTTCCGCCGCGGCGCCGGCGATCCCGCCGCATTCCGCCTCGCCCACGGCATTCCCGAAGATCGCGCCATCGTGCTTCAGGTCAGCCTGCTGGTTCCCGAAAAAGGCGTCGAAGACCTGCTCGAAACCGCCCGGATCGTGCTGGCGAAGAACCGCAAGGTGCACTTTGTCGTCGCCGGAGACGGCCCGCGACGCCCCGACTACATGGAACAGGCCCGCCGCCTTGGCATCGCCGATCATTTCACCTGGACCGGTTTGATCTTCGACCCCATACGCGAGGGCGTCTACGCCGCTGCCGACGTAATTTGCCTGTTGTCGCGCTGGGAAGAGGCCTTTGGGTGGGTGATCGCCGAAGGCATGATGTTCGAAAAACCCGTAATCGCGGCGCGTGTTGGGGGCATCCCCGAAGTCGTCGAGGACGGGCAATCGGGTTTCCTCGTCCCTCGCCACCGCCCGGATCAGGCGGCCGAGAAGCTCTTGGCGCTGCTCGCCGATCCCGCCCTGCGGCAACGCATGGGCTCCCGGGGCAGGAGGCTGGCTGAAATCCGGTTCAACCTCGAAAGGAATGTCGCCGAACTGCTGAAGCTGTACGGCGTGGCTCCTCACATCCTCGCCGGGCGCAGCCACTCAGCGTGTGCGTCTTGAAGGCTCCCGCACCAGCGGCCGCGATTGCCGCGATCCGCCCATGGCCGCCTCAGCCGCCCGCTTTACGGCTTCGATGTCCGCTCCCAGATCCAGGCCGTCCGTACCGGCTCCCTTATAGGGCCCGCCGGTTAGCCGGTAGTCGCTTGCGGCCGGATTCGCGAAGTGGATCATGTTCAAGTTTGCCGGGAAAAAGTTTCCCGGCGGGTAGAGAGACTCCTTTGCGCCCGCAAACACGTTGTGTGTCACCACCGCGCCCGGAAAATGGTACTCCAGCGCGTTCGTCCCGAGACCCTTTCCCGCGGCGCTGCAAATATCCCCCGTGCCGAGGTTGTTCGTAAATACGAAGCGCACCGCAGGCCGGCTGGAATCCGCCAGAACCATGCACCCGGACCCGAAAATCGTGTTGTGATCGATGGTGATATCCGGCGGCCCGCTGAGGATTAGAAACGATACCCCCCTGCCTCCCCAGCGCGTGCGGTCGATGTCCTCGAACAGGTTGTTCCGGAACGCAAGCCGCTGAGTGACGCCCTGGTTTCCCGATTCATCGTCGTGGGCCAGGATATTCATCCCCCCACCCGCGTGGCGGAAGAGGTTCGTGGTGACGGAGATGTCCTCAACCATGTTCCACGGCATGCTTGTCCCCTGGGTCCGCACGGTGAACAGAACCGCGAAACCGTCCCACGTGTTCTCGAAGACATTCTCCTCCACGATGACGCGCCGGGCGTTCTTGAATTCCAGCAGGTTCTTGATCACCCACGCCTCGCCCGCGAAGCTCGGATGATCTTTCTTCCAGGAAAGCGGCTTGTAAAAATGGTTGCCCCGTATCTCGATGTCCGAAGGCACAATGCCGGGGATGAAGCCTGTCGCGCCCCCGAACATCACGTTCTCGGTCGATGCCGAAAGAAAGTTGTTTTCAATCCGAAATGGGCCCGGCCCGTTCCATCCACAGATGGCCTGCGAATCCACTCCGGGGGCGTGGATCTCGGAGAAATACGAGTCGATCACGGCGGAGTGTGCGCTGTTCAACGCGACAGCCCGCTTGATCCTCTGACGCGGGCTTCCGTGAATGTAGCACCGGTCGATGATCAGGTACGCCGGCGCCGCTTCGAGCGTCCGCTGCGCCTGTGATCCGTCGCCGAAACTGATCAGGTCGTACACCATCCCCGGCGGCGCTACCGATGAGGTGATTTCCAGCCCGGTGAGCCGGTAATACCGGGCGCCGGGCTCCGTCCGGATGGCCGGGTTGCTGTTGGCGGTTACGATCCTCGCCAACCGCCCCGCCTTGTCCGGAGTCATTCTGGAGCCGGGACTGGGCAACGGTGTGTCTGTTTGAATCACGATCCACCCGGCCCCGGCGCCCTTGTTCCGCAGGATGAAATTGCCCGTGCAGGTTGCGCCTGCCGGAATCAAAATCGTGTCGCCCGGGCGCGCGCCATCGATCTTGGCCTGCAAATCGCTGCAATCGGCCGCGACGCGCAAAGTGGTTCCCGATTGCGCCGGAAACTCGGTTGAGACCCGCTCGCGCGGAGGCTCCGGCAGCGCCCCCCAAGCAGCGAGGGCCGCCGCGAGCGGCAGTAGGAACACAAGGCGCCTGTTCAGCATAGCCGTGGTTTGCAGTTTGGGCCGAAAAGGCGTTGCCTGTCAAGCCTTCCCGCCGGCGGCGGAGGCCATCTGCCGGGCGTCGGTCTCGACGCCGTGGTAAAGCTCCAGCCACTGCTGTCTCACAGATTCCCAGCGATACTTGGAGCATTCCCGCCGCGCGTTGCGGATCAGTGCGGCTGCCAGCGCCGGATCCTCGAGCAGACGCAGTGCCGCATCGGCCATGGCCCGGTAGTCTCCTTTCCCGACAATCAGCCCGGTTCTTCCGTGCTCCACAACGTAAGGAATCCCGCCGGCATCGGTTGTCACTACAGGCAGCCCGCAGGCGAATGCCTCCAGAATCGAAAGCGGCATGTTGTCGATTTCCGACGAGTTGAGGTAGATGTCCGCCTGGTCGTATACCTGTGGCATCTCCTGCGGCGTTACCCGCCCGAGGAAACTGACGTCCCGCAATCCCAGTTCTTGCGCGAGCGCTTCGAGTTGACTCCTCTGGCTTCCGTAGCCGGCGACGATCAGCCTGGCGTCCGGGATCCGGCGCTGGATCAAAGCGAACGCGCGCAGAGTGCAAGCGACGTTGTACATCGGCTCGAGATTCCGGTTCGAAAGGAAAACCGGGCGCAGCGGGTTTCGCTCGCGGAACGGGAACCGTTCGGTTTCGACAATGTTGAAGATCGCTCGCGCCTGGAGGCCGAATTGCCGGAACACGTCCACGAGATAGGAGGAAGGCACCGCGATGCTGTCCGCCAGCCGGATTGCCGACGCTGCCGACCGCCAGCGGCGCAGATGATCCTCCGCCTCGCCGCTGTGGTAGTTCAACACGACCTTGCGCCGGTAAAGCCGGCCGGCCAGCATCGCAGGCAGCGGCGCCAGCACAAACGACAGGTAGGAGGCCGAGAAAACATGCAGCACGTCGTACCGCGGCACACGCAGCAGCAGGCTGAGGCAGTACACCGGCCAGGTGACCAGCGTGCGCAGGTACTTCACTCGTTGCAGGGCGCGCAGCGGGCCCGGCAGCGCCGGGTTCACCGGGAGGAAGCCCGCCTCCAGCGTTGGCTCTTCACGGAGCCGGTTGTAAAGATCGGCTGCCTGGACTGCCTGCCCGCCCAGAATTCCGAGCGACGGCGCGACGATCAGTACGCGGAGCCGCGCGGCCGCCTTCGGGCTTTCCGGTCTGGCTTTCTCTAAACTGGGTTGCGCGCCTGTCATCGCGTTCGCATTGCCTGGGCCCGGAGCGACGGCCTTCTTCGCAGCGGGCGTGCCGGCGCTACCTCTGCTTTCGCCTTCTCCGCCGAGGCCGGGGTGGCCGCGGCCGCTCTCTCCAGCGCCACAGTCAGTCCGGCCAGCGTGGGTAGCAGATTGCCATAAGCCACAGAGGAGAAGAACGCCGTAACAGCGTAGGTCACAAGCGCTATTTCGAGCGCCAGCGCGGTGTGGGCTATCTGCAGAAGCGCCGGGTCGCGGCTGCAACCTTTATGGAGCCTGTGGCAGGTCCGGAGCGAAAGCACCAGGACGGCGGTGAAGAAGACAAACGCCGGCAGGCCCCCTTCGCTTGAGGCTTGCGTGAACGCGTTGTGCGTCTCACGCCAGTTGGCGCTTCTCCCCTCGGCTTCCGCCAGGTTCTGCTCGGCCACCTGGAACATCCCTGGCCCGGCGCCGAACAGCGGGTTTGCGAGAGTGATCTTCAGGCTGGCCCACAACAGCGCCAGCCGGCCCTCTTTCGACCCCAGCGCCTTTTCCAGCGAAGGCCCATCTTCCTGCGCCTTTTGGAAAACGGATTCGTCTGGTTCGAATATGGTCAGATACCGCACTCGCAAGGAACCCGGCAGGACGATGACGGCCAGCGTGAACGCCGCGGCCGCGGCGGCTGCAAGTCTCAGCTTATTGGGAAACGAAACGTGCAGGAAAAATACGAACCCGGCGCCCGCTGCCGCCAGCAGCGCCGCCCGTGAGCCCGTCAGTCCCATCGCGTACGCAATTACCGCGAAGGCGGGGAACGCCGCCAGCCGGCGCAGTGGACCGCCGCCGTACCGCGTCGCCATCAGCCACCAGAACGGCATCCCGATCAGCAGGGCTTGCGCGAAGTCGTTGGGGTTCGCGAACTTCCCGGAGGCCAGCATCAGGCGCCCGTCCATTTCGCCTCCGAAGAAAAGCCCCAAAAGCGCGAGGGTCAGAATGGCGTATGCCAGCGTGTGAACAACCCTTCGGACTTCGCCGAACTCCCAGATCAGGCCGGCGACCAGGAAGTAAACCGGGAGGTTCCTCGAAAGCTCGATCAGCACCCCCACGCTCCCGCCTCTCCAAACGCTAAACGGCGTCGCGATAGCCAGCCAGATCGCAAACGCAGCCAGAAAGCATCCGATGCGGTGCAATAGCGCCGGCATAAATCCGCCGGATATGAACAGGAGTCCGAGCGTGGTTGCATATACCAGCGCGGTGATCCGCAGCGACGGTGCGGTAACCTCGATTACCCTGCTGTACGCGATGAAAAGATAGAACAGCACAAAAAAGTATCCGGCTTTGCGCGTCGCCGAGGTGGGCGGGAGGGCTTGTGTCGCAGTCGCCATCGGATCGTTTCTCTAGCGCAGCCCCATATTTTCGGGTATTGTCACATCAATATAGCATTCCGGTATCTGGTTGAAGGCGGCCGTTTACGCTCTCGGTGACGGGCAGGCCGTCCGGATCAGACCGCCGCGAAACCCTCCGCGGCCAGCGACGCCCTGCCGGTGATGAAGATGTCTCCCCAAAGTTGGAAATTGAGCAGCCGCCAGATGCGGTCCGTCGCGTCTTCGATCCCGGCAGTGTGCCGGGCGAGCAGGTTTTCGATCTCCTTTTCCTGCGTATAGGCCGCCAGCAGGCCGCCGCGGTCTCGAAGCTTTTCGAGTAATGGAGCCGCATCCGGCGAACGCAGCCAGGCGCGCAGCGGCGTGGGGAACCCCATCTTCCGGCGGTAAATGATCTCCTTCGGGATCAGGTCCTCCACCGCGCGCTTGAGAATGTACTTGCCCGTGCGCCCGCGAATCTTGAGCGAATCCGGCACGCTGGCGGCGAACTCGACGAACTCGTGATCGAGAAACGGGACGCGGCTCTCGATCGAAGCGGCCATACTCATCTGGTCCTGCTTCATCAGCAACTCAACGAGGTAGGTCTTCTGATCCGCGTAGAGCAGGCGGGAAAGAATTGATCCGGGCCGCCCGGAATCCCACGCGCGTAGGAAATCCGCATACGGCAGATTGCCGGGCGAACAACCGAGCAGCCGTTCCTGATCGCCGGCCGAAAACGCGGAATAGAAGTTGTCGAGGTAAAGCGATTCCAGCGATTCGTCCCGGCCCAAAAACGTGTGCTGGAGCTTGCGGCGCAGATCGGCCGGCAGCAGGCTGGTTGCCGCCACCCAGTCCCGCACGCGCCGGCGTAATCCGGACGGCAGCACACGGTATCGCGCGGCCCAGCGCCGGTTCACGTCGTAGAACCGGTACCGGCTATAGCCGGCGAACAGCTCGTCGCTGCCTTCGCCTGTCAGCACCACCTTCACACGCTCGGAGGCGAGCCGCGAGACGAAATACAGCGACACGCTCGACGGCCAGGTAAGGGGCTCGTCTTCGTGCCAGATTAGGCGCGGCAGCGCGCCGAAGAACTCGTCCCTTCCGATAACCACTTCGTGGTGATCGGTGCCGATCGCCTCGGCCACCTGCCGCGCGTAGGCCAGCTCGCTGTAGGCCTGCTCGCGGTAGCCGACCGAAAACGTCTTCACCGGTTCCGGCGCCATCCGCTGGATCAGCGCGGCAATCGCGCTGGAATCCACGCCCCCGCTGAGAAACATACCGAGCGGGACGTCGCTCATCAGCCGCATCCGCACGATGTCTTCCAGCCGCCGGCGGCACTCGGCGATCCACTCCTCGGCTCCGCGCTCCTCCCCCCGGGGAGCCGGGATGTCCCAGTAGCGGCTGATTTCGAGCCGGGCGCCGCCTTCGGGCTGCAACGTGACCGTGAGCGTGTGGCCGGGCATCAGCTTCCGGATCCCGGCAAACAGCGTGCGCTCGCCGCTCGTGTAACCGAATGCGAGATATTCGGGGAGCATCTCGGGATCGAAGCGCGCCGAAATGGCCGGATGCTTCAGCAGCGCTTTGATTTCCGAGGCGAAGGCGAACAGCCGGCCATCCCAGTAGTAATAGAAGGGCTTGATGCCGAGGCGGTCGCGGGCGCAGAACAGCGTGCGGGTCTTCGCATCCCACACGGCGAAGGCGAACATGCCGCGGAAACGCGTGACGCAACCGGCGCCGTACTGCTCGTAAGCATGGAGAATCGCCTCGGTGTCGCACCGGGTTGCATAGCGGTGGCCGGCGCGCTCCAGTTCCGGCCGGAGGCTGGCATGATTGAAAATCTCGCCGTTATAGGTGACCCAAACGGTGGAGTCCTCGTTCGCCATGGGCTGCCGCCCGGCGGCGAGGTCGATGATGCTCAGCCGCCGGTGTCCGAGCCACGCCGTGTCATCGGAGTAATAACCCGAATCGTCGGGTCCGCGGTGGCGCAGGGCGGCCGTCATGCGCTCGAGGACCGCCCGTCCGCCGCTGTCAGGGCTTAGCGCAAGGAAACCGGCAATGCCGCACATTGGGGAATACGGCCGTCAGTTCGCCTCGGGCTTCACTTCGACCACGAGAGGCAGCCGTACTTGTAAATTCCGGCCGGGGGCGACGTGAAAATTCGTCACTTCCAGCTCGATTTCGACGTTGTGCCGTCCCGCGGGAGCCTGCCGCGATGCGCTGAGCTGCGCGCCGAAAGCGCCCAGCGGGTCCACCTGGCCCTCCCGCAGCGTGAGCCACTCGGGCTTGTTCCTCACGCGGTACCGGAAGCGAAAAGCCGAGGAGTTTGTCAGCCGGAGCACCGTGCTCCGCCTGGAGCCGGCGAGCGACATTGTTGAGTTTTCAACCTTCACGGCGCCCTGCCATAACGCGCGGAGGTGCTCCTCGGTGCCCCAGACTTCGCCGTTCGCCCACGCCGCCGTACGCCGCGCGAACAGCGCTTCCCGGATCCCGGCCGCGTCGGCCGTGCGCGCGAAAACCAGCGTTATCGGGCGCGTTCCGCCCCTGTAGACGGCGGGCATGGGGGAGTGCACATCGCTGTTGCAGAGAATGGTCCACGACTTCTCGGCAATCCACGGGTAGGCCTCGGGGTAAAAATCCGATCCATTTACCAGCTCCATGCCCTGGATCAATTTCTCGTCGTAAGCCTGGGCGATGATCGGGAACCATTGCGGCGTCTGCCGCCAGCCCGGGTGGTTCCAAACGACAAAGGCATTCTGAGCGCGGGCCTTGCGCAAAGCATCCAAAAAGCTCAGTCCCAAAAACTGGTTCGGATCATTGACGAACAGGAGGTTGGCGTGGATCAGGCCCTCCATTACCTCGACGCCGGGAATCAGGATGATACCCGCCTGAGCGGCCGCAGGCGATGCGATCTCATACGGCCGGTGCAACTTGAGCGCTACATCTTCTTTATTGGGGTTGTATCCCGCGTGGTCCGTGATGGAAATCGCATCCAGGCCATCGCGCCACGCTTCGGCCACGCGGGTCGTGGGCCAGACTTCGCCATCCGAGAAGACCGTATGCGTGTGAAAATCGCATTTTAATGTTTGATACCCGGGGATATTCGGAACCGGAAGGGGGTTTCGCTGTTGGGCCGTGGCAACCGGCGCAAACGCTGCCAGGCACAGGATTGCGCACGAAATCAGCAGAGCAATTCGTCTGGTTTGATGCATGTCGGACCTCCCGTCGGCGTTAAGCCGAAGTAATGCAACTAGAAAGCCTGAAACGAAATCCAAGACGGAACACTCTATAATAAACGTAACCGGCAGTCTCAAGAAGACTAAGGCAGCCGTCTGTAAGGATTACGCCTTATGAAGAGTGTCCAAGGCGCGGCGCTGTTGGCGGCCGCAATTCTTGTTGTATCCCCCATGGCGCACGCCTCGGCCCAAGACGGCCTGGCAGGCCTGGATCGCCTGGTGCGGCCAAAAGCCGGCCAGCCGGAGATTATGAAGGCGAGCGAGGTGAAGCCCGGAATGAAGGGCGTCGCCTGGACGGTGTTCGCCGGCACGGAACCGGAGCCCGTTCCCATAGAGATTATCGGATTGTGGCAGAACGCCTGGGGGCCGAAACAGGACGTCATACTGGCCAAGATGGGGGGCAAGGCGCTGCGCACGAACGTCGCGGGCGGCATGAGCGGAAGCCCCGTGTATATCGACGGCAAACTTGTCGGGGCGGTCGCTCTGCGGTTAAGCGTATTTTCGCCGGACGCCATCTGCGGCATCACGCCGATCGAGCTGATGCTCGAAATTAACGAATTCGACAACGCGCTGCCCACTGATGCGAAAACGCCCGACAAGGTTCGCGTGCAGGCTTCGCTGCCGCTGCCGGACGACATGATTGCCAAAGTAACGGCCGCGGGCGCATCTTTGAACTTCCCGGCGCAGAGCCCGGTCATGGTGCCCATCGAAACGCCGCTCACGTTTTCCGGCTTCCACCAGGAAGTGCTGCGCGAGTTCGCCCCGTTGTTCAATCAGCTCGGGCTCGTGGCGGTGCAGGGCGGCGCCAGCGGTCGGCTGGGAAGTCCAAAGCCGGCGCCGGGATGGGAGGAGGCGCTGCAGCCGGGCGACGCGGTGGCGGGCGTGCTGGTCTCCGGCGATATGAGCGTCACCGGCTTGGGCACCGTCACCTATAACGACGGCCGCCGCGTCCTGGCCTTCGGGCATTCCTTCTTCAACCTCGGCCCGGTGAAGATGCCGATGAGCAAGGGCGAGATCCTGTTCACCAACGCCTCGTCCTATCAACCGAACAAATTCGGCAACGCAACCGAAATCGTCGGCGCGTTGCATCAGGACAGGCACAGCGGCATCCTGGGCGTGCTCGGCGACGAGGCGGAGATGGTGCCCGTCACCGTGCGCGTGAGGTCGTTTGGCGAAGACAACACCATCCGCAGGCAGAAAGATCTCCACTTCAACGTTTTCGTTCAGCAGAAATGGACGCCGTACCTGATGATGCTCACCCTGTACAACTCCATTTCCGGCCTGAACGACTACCGCGAGGAATGCACCTACAGGATCAGCGGCAAAGTTGACTTGGACGGGCAGCAGCAGATGCTCGTCTCGACCATGGAAGCGCCGGGTGAGCTGCCTGTGCCGGCTCCGATGGTGCTGGCGGGATGGTGGGGCGATAAGTTCAGCCGCCTGTTCTCCAACGCGGTCAAGACGCCGCGGCTCAAGCGGGTCGACGCTACGGTTGATCTGCTGCCCGAGCGCCGCATCGCCAGCATCGAGAACGCGTGGATTCCCGCCACCGAAGTGCGGCCTGGAGACCAGGTGCCTATTAAGGTGTTTCTGCGGCCCTACCGGGGACCGCGCATCGAGCGCACTTTCAATCTGAAAATCCCCGCCGGCCTGCCACGCGGCAACCATCGCATCCTGCTGAGCGACGCCGGAACGCTGAACCGCATGCAGACTGCGGCCGGCATGCTGAACCGGTACATCGACCTGCCGCAGGTAGTCTCCCTCATCAACCAGGAACGCAGCAACGACAAGCTCTACGTCTCGCTCGTCGAAGCCCGCCCAACCATCTACTACGACGATAAGACGCTGCCCAGCCTGCCGGCTTCCGTTCTCAACGTAATGCAGACCGGCCGTGTCTCCAGGCGGCCTTTCGCGATTTCCGGCGAGAGCGCCGTCGAACAGATGGCGATTCCCTTCGAATACGTCATCAGCGGAAGCTACGCCTTGGACGTAACGGTGAAGTAAACCTGAGTAGTAAATTTGAAATGAAAAATCTCATTCGGCTTTTTGTAGCCATTCCGGCGGCCGCCCTCCTGCTTTCGGCTACCAACACCGAGATCTGGTCGCAAAGCGAATACGAGGATTTCACCAAGGGCAGCCTCAAGAAACTATCGGTATCGAGCGACGGCCGCATCACGCTTGCGCCGCGCTTCAAGGAAATCTTCGACAGCGCCTCCGTGTATCTCTGGGCGCTGGCGGAGGACTCCAAGGGGAACGTCTATGCAGGCGGCGGAGGCCCGGGCGGGCCCGGCGCGCGTGTGTATCAAATCACGCCGGATGGCAAGAGCCAAACACTGGCGGAGTTCGAGGACCTCGAGGTCCATGCCATTGCCGTGGACAAGCACGACCGCGTGTATGCCGCCACCTCCCCCGACGGCAAAGTCTACCGCCTGTCTCCAAAGGGGGAGCCCGAAGTCTTTTTCGACCCGAGAACCAAGTACATCTGGGGGATGGCGTTCAATAGCAAGGGCGAGCTGTTCATCGCTACGGGAGATCGCGGCGAGATCTACCGCGTGTCGCCGGACGGCAAGGGCGGCGTTTTTTACAAGACCGCCGAGACTCACGCGCGGTCGCTCGCCATCGACCCGCAGGACAACCTGATCGTCGGCACCGAACCGGGAGGGCTGATTATACGTGTCGCGCCCAACGGCGCCGGTTTCGTGCTCTACCAGGCGCCGAAACGCGAGATTACGTCGGTGGCGGTCGCCAAGAACGGCGCAATCTATGCGGTGGGCATTGGAAACAAGACCGCTCAGGCGCCGCTGACCACCGTGCCTTCGACGCGCCCGCCCGCGCAGCAGCCGGTCACCACACCAACCGCGCCCCCGACGCAGGTGCAGCAGCCCCGTACCGTAACGCAGACGGCGCCGGTAACGGCCCAGCAGACCGTGAGCACCCCCTCCATTCCCGGCGGATCCGAAGTCTACCGCATCGAGCCGGACGGCTTGCCGCTCAAGGTGTGGAGCCACACGCGCGATATCGCCTATGCCATCGCATTTGACTCCGAAGGCAGACCGCTCATCGGCACCGGCAACAAAGGGACGGTGTATCGTCTGGATTCCGATCGGGTGTATACCGAACTGCTGAAGGTGCCGCCTACGCAGGTCACCTTCCTCTTTGCGGGCCGCGGCGGCAAGCTTTACGCGGCCACCGGAAACGTGGGCAAAGTCTACCAGATCGGCCCCGGGTTGGAAGAGGAAGGCACGCTCGAAAGCGACATCTTCGACGCCAAGCTGTTCTCGCGCTGGGGAAGAATCTCTTTCCGCGGTAAGGCGAATCAAGGGCGCATTGAGATCGAAACCCGGAGCGGCAATATGGACCGCCCCGAGCAGGATTGGAGTCCGTGGTCGGCCCCCATCACCTCGCCCGAAGGCGCCGAGGTAACGTCGCCGCCGGCGCGTTTCATCCAGTGGCGCGTGCGCCTGTCGGCGTCCCCGGCGGGCGACTCTCCGGTCGTGGAATCCGTCGATCTCGCTTACATGAGCCGCAACGTACCGCCGGTTTTGCAGGCAGTGGAGATTACCCCGGCAAATTACCGCTTCCCGCCGCAAACGGTTGTGTCGAACCCAAGCGCGCGGAACATCACTCTGCCGCCGATCGGACGAACCTCCCGCCAGTCCACGCCTTCTACCAGCCCGGGCTCGTCGACGGTGTCGATGAACTACGCTAAAGGCTACATCGGCGCGCGCTGGGCGGCTTCGGACCAGAACGGCGACGACCTCATCTTTACCCTGGAAATCCGCGGCGAGGGTGAAACCGAGTGGAAGCTTCTCAAAGACAAGCTCACCGAGAGCCGCTTCAGTTGGGATTCCACGGCGTTCCCGGACGGCGAGTACCGCCTGCGCGTCACCGCCTCAGACTCTCCATCGAACCCCGTGGGGCAGGCGCTGTCGGCTGAGCTGGTCAGCGAACCCTTCCTGATCGACAACACGCCGCCGGCAATCACCGGCCTGACCGCCTCCATAGTGAACGGGAATCTCAGGGTCGCGTTCCGGGCGTCCGATGCGCTGAGCATCATTCAGCGGGCCGAGATTTCTGTGAACGGCGGGGAATGGACCGTGGTGGATCCGGTCACCAAACTTTCCGATTCGCGGCGGGAAGACTACGAGGTGGTGCTGCCCGCGCCCCCGGGGCGCGAACACACCGTTGCCGTGCGTGTGGCCGACGAGTACGAGAACGAATCGGTGGCCAAGGCCGTCGTGCGATAGCGCCCGGCTCAGGATGATCTTTCGCCTTCGGGTGGGTTAGAATCAGAGGATCACACCCGTTCGCGCTCACCATTTGTGTGCGAACCTGCTGAAGTAAACCCGGAAATGGCCACAAAAGAGACGAAAAACCGCCGGCGCGGCGAAGAGCGCTCGGAAGCGCCGGACCGGATGAGAAAGAAAAACTGCCCGGGCCGGGATAAGTACCTGGCCGGCAAAAGAATTCTGCCCAAAAATCTACGCGGCAAGGAGAAGCTTTCCGATCTCGTCGAGGAGACATTTCTCGCCTACAACTCGGCGCGGCTGCGGGAAGGCTGCCGGTTGTTCGTCGAGAAAATGCTCAAGCCGGACGTGACGATCGGCATGACGCTGTCGGGCGCACTCACGCCGGCCGGTCTGGGCTGCTCGTGTGTGGTTCCGCTGATCAAGGCGGGCTTTGTGGACTGGATCGTGTCGACGGGCGCGAACCTCTATCACGATCTCCACTTCGCGCTGAACCAGGCCGTGAGGGTGGGCGACTTCAGAATCGATGATACGGAGCTGCGGAAGAACGAAATCGTCCGCATTTACGACGTTTTGATCAAGGCCGATTGCTTGCTGGCGACCGACAAGTTCCTGCGCGACACCCTGGCGCAGCCCGAGTTTCAAGAAGAAATGGGCACGGCCGAATTGCACTACCGTCTGGGCAGGTATGCCGCCGAATTGGAGCGCAAGGCCGGGCTCAAGGACGTTTCCATCCTCGCCGCCGCATACCGCGCCGGAGTCCCCTGCTACACGTCCTCGCCCGGCGATTCCAGCATCGGAATGAACGTGGCCAGCCTGGAGTTGCGCGGCAGCAAACTTCGCATTAACCCCTCGATCGACGTCAACGAGACCGCCGCTATCGTGCTTGCGGCCAAGCGCTCCGGCGGCAAGAGCGCCGTGGTGCTGTGGGGCGGCGGCAGCCCGAAAAACTTCATGTTGCAGACCGAGCCGCAGCTTCAGGAAGTCCTCGGCATCCAGGAAGTCGGCCAGGACTATTTCTTCCAGGTGACCGACGCGCGCCCGGACACCGGCGGACTGAGCGGCGCCACGCCAAGCGAGGCCGTAAGCTGGGGGAAAGTCGATCCGGCGAGCCTGCCCGACACGGTGGTCTGCTACACTGACACAACCATCGCCATGCCGATTTTCACCCACTACGCGCTGGCGAAGCACAAACCGCGCAAGCTGCGGCGCCTATACGATCAACGGGCCACGCTGGTGAAAGCCCTCGCCAGGGAGTATTTCCGTGAAAATAAGTTGAAAATGCTCGACGGGTCCGCGCCGGATCTCGACTGAATTCGGTAGACGAAGGGCGGCCTCAGGCGTCTTTTTCGGCCGCAGCCTCTACTTCCTGTTTCTTTTGGAGAAAGAGCTCTTTGGCGCGGATTTTAATGGCGCGCAGATCCTCGGCGCTGACTCCCATTTCCACCGCTACCTGCTCGACCGGCTGCTCCAGGACGTAAAAGCGCGTCAGCGCCTCGCGCTCGAGCGCCGGCAAAGATTCCAGCACTTCTCGCATCGCCCGGACCGAATCCGGGCTGTCCTGGCGGAGGGAAAGGGGAGCCGGTTCGATGTGGCGGGCCATCCGCGCCTGCAAAATCTCGCGCACAAAAGCCGGCAATTCGTCCGGATTGCGAAGGCTGTTCCGCCGAATTCCTTCGATCACGTCCTGAAGCGTCTCGCGAACGCGCTCATCGACCCCCTCGGGGCCGATGCGCCTTCGAATCAGCAGTCGCAGCCCTGGGGACAACAGCCGGGAAAGTTCGCTGATAGCGCTTTCGTCGGCCGCGCCCACGCGCTCCAAGAGTTCCTGGCTAACGGCCCCTTTCAGGGGCTTTTCCCCGAAACGCTTCGGCTGCGCGGTCTCGTCGGTCATCTCCCCTCCACTCCGGTTAACGAATGCGCACAGAGATATTGTCGTACATTGACCCCGGAATGTAACCTTTTTACGAGGGTGGAAATACCTCATTCGTACTATTCGGATTTGCGTTGGTTCTATTCCCAGTAGTCAGTTATCACCACTTCTGCGGGTATCAGGTGATTACGCGGCGCCGGGTGGCCCCCATGCGTGCCGGATTAAAAAAAATTGCACTGCATTGGGAGGGGTGTAAAGAAGGTGAAAGCGCCCTAATACCAGTATTACCTCTGGTACTTTTTGAGGGCGGCCACGAACTCGTAGGCCAATTCCGCCTTTTCGGCACATTCGGGGCACTGGAGAAAATGTTCTTCGAAAACCTCGGCCTGCGCCTCCGTGAGCCTGCCGAGCACATAGAGATCCGCCACTTCCGAAGCGTCGGCCGGGCACCGGCCAGCGGACAATTCCAGCGCTCGCTTCCCTTGAGTTCCAGAGGATGGGCTCATGGCTGTTCGCTCCTTGTTCCGGTCTTACACCCGTTTTGGGCCTCGAACTCTTTTGGCCGATCAATCCCTCGCAGTTCAGGGGCCAAAAAATTTAGCGCAGAATCCCAAGTATCCAGGTCCGAATTGTAATGACTAGGTAGATTCTACACGGAAAAATTTACTCTGGGCAATCCCGAATTTGTGAAATTGGTACCGTGCGGCCAGGAGTCCGCTCGCTATGGCCGGCGCCGGCGCGAGTTTTTTCGGCCCATCGCTGGGCGGGATTGGGACAAAAACCGGCTTATTAAGGGACTGTTGTTTTCAGGATTCGCTTTTCGCTTGCTTGCTTTTGTGAATACAGGCGATCCAGTTCAAGCGGTCGTGCTGCATAAGCCGGAATTACCGCACGGCACGCGCTCTGCTGAACAGCGTCTGGTGAATAGCCGCGTTGGGGGGAGGTGCGGACCTGCCGGTGCGCCGCGGCGGCCCCTGGAGGCCGCCCGGCGAGAAGCTGTGTCAGGCGGCGAAGGTCGGGCTGGGGATGCGTTCGAGCTCGAGAGTGGCCGCCAGGGCGTGGATCACCGCGGCGATGCGCACGCTTGCCAGGATGGTTTCCTCGCTGACGCCTTTTTCCCGCAGCACGCGCTCGTGCGAGCCCACGCAGGCCTGGCAGTTGTTGATTGCCGAGACCGCCAGGCACCACAGCTCGAAGTCCACCGGGTCGCCGCCGTGGCTGCGGATCACCTGCATGCGCAAGCGGGCGGGAATCGTGCTGTACTTTTCGTTGTTTACCAGGTGCAGGAAGCGGTAGTAGACGTTGTTCATCCCCATGATGGCGGCCGCGGCCTTCGCGGCGCGCAGCGCCTCCGGGGAGAGATGCGCCGCGGCTTCTTCGAGGATGGCGGCGCTCAACTCCGCATTCCTGGAGGCGGCCGCCGCGGCAACGGCGGTCCCCCAGGCCTGCTGTTCGGTCAACTCGGGCTGCCGCAGAACGTTGGACAGGTTCAGGCGCAAGTCCTTCGCGTAGTCTGGCAACCCGGCTAACAGCGTCTCGAGATTCATGGTCACACCGCAGCGGAGAGAACGGCTTCGCCCTTCTTCCAGTTGCAGGGGCAGAGCTCGTCGGTCTGCAGAGCGTCGAGAACGCGGAGCACTTCCTCGGGGCTGCGGCCCACCGAGAGATCGGTCACGTAAGCGAAACGGATGATGCCGTCGGGGTCAACCAGGAAGGTGGCCCGCTGCGCGACACCCGCGTTGGGGTCGAGAATGCCCAGCGCCGAGCTCAGCTCGCGCTTGACATCGGCCAGCATGGGGAAGGGCACGTCTTTCAGGTCCTCGTTGTGCTGCCGCCAGGCGAGGTGAACGAATTCGGAGTCGACGCTCGCGCCCAGAATCTGGCAGTCGCGATCGGCAAACTCCTTGTTCAAACGGGCAAAGCCGACGATCTCAGTGGGACACACGAAGGTGAAGTCCTTCGGCCAGAAGAAATAAAGCTTCCACTTGCCGGGGTAGTCCTTGTCGGTGATGGTCGCAAACGCCTTGCCCTTTTCGGTGCTGACGGTGGCGGTCACAGAAAATTCGGGGAATCGGTTACCAACTCCAAGCATCCATTTTCTCCTCTGTAAATATTGCATTCATTTTTATTTGCGGCGTGTTAGCGCCGTTTTGTCTAACCACGATATTTGGATGCGGAAAGGGCGGTTCAGGAAGCGGGAAAATACGCCCGGTTTCCACATCCGGTCTCAACCGTCACGAATACGGTTGAATCTTGAAAAGCGACTTCTTAGCCATTCGATCCCTCCGCATTCCGGGCGCACGAGGCGCACAGTCCCCGCATCAGAACTTCGCAGTCATACACGCGGCGGCCTTTGAGAACGGAACGCTGCGGCACGGGCGGCCGGGCGATCCATTCCACGTCTTCGATAACGCCGCAGTTTTCACACAGGAAATGGCCGTGCCATTCCCGGTTGGCGTCATAACGTGCCGGACCGCCGTCCACGTGGATTTCCCGCACCAGGCCGGCGCGCACCAGGGCATGAACGGCGTTGTACACCGTGGCCCGCGAGGAGCGCGGATCGTCCTGGTTGATGCCGCGATAGATTTCCTCGGCGGTAGCGTGCCCGGGATGCTCGGCCAGGTAACGGTAGACGGCGTAACGCTGCGGGGTGGACCGCAGGCCGCGCCGCCGGAAGGGATTCGAATCATTCAAATTTTAGAGTAGTTCTAAATTGAGAACGTGTCAAGCCTGCGCTGCTGGCTTCACCCGCCGCCCTATAACTGCCGGCGCCGCCCTTTGGGCGCTATACCCTCACTCTGAGGCCGGAAACCACCCTCAAATGCGGCGGGGGCTCAAGGGAAACGATCGAAACACTTTGGCGCTCCGAACGCCGCACTGCCATGACATTAAAGTTGTTTCTTGGAGGATTCACTTCGTAGGCAGGGTGGTATTCTGTATCTGTTCTCCTCGCGTTCGAGCGATAGAATCGCAGCCGGTGGCGGGGGCCGGAACTCGGCCGGTCCCCGCCGGCACAGATATCCCCCCTCGTTTGTGGTGAATTAAGCTTTCCTCATTTGTGGGCGGCGCTCGCTTCGCCCAACAACAGCGTGATCCCCAGGATTCGAACAAAGCGAAGGTTGCAATCGTGGCAGCGGCGTATCCAGGCGCCGGTAACCGGCAGGATACGCTCCCAAGACGTGCGGTGCCGCGAGCGGTGAATGCGGGTGGAGCCGCAGCGGGGGCACGGCCGGTGCACCTGTACAATAGCCTTTCTTTCAAATCGGCCAGTCGTCAAGGTTCCAATGCGCCGGCAAGCCCGGTTCCAAGTCCCTCATGATCCGAACAATGCCAGCGGACGTCCCGCCACAGGCCCCCTTGCACGGCAGTGTCCACTAAGCGCGCACGGCGCGGTTCAAGAAACGGCTAGCATGGAAGTAAGGGGCGGCGGGCTATGGGCGAGCCTACCGGGGTTACTCCAGCTTACGTTCCGCCTGCTGCGGGCGCCTGCCCGGCCGGTAAACCCTCTGTTTCAGAGATTGACGGGGACGCCTCACCCAGGCTGCCCGGAGGGACCACTGTATGAGCAACCCCATCTCTCCCGGCTTTTCCCGGCCCGTCGATGGTGTTGAAAACCTGGCGGAGCTCGCGCTGGACCTGCGCTGGTCCTGGAACCACGCCTCCGACGAATTGTGGGGCCGTCTCGACCCCGAATTGTGGGAACTCACGGCGAATCCCTGGGTGGTGCTCCAAACGGTGTCGCGGAAAAAATTGCTGGAGGTTTCCGCCGATCCAGAGTTTCGCCGCAGAGTCGAGGAGATACTGCGGGAAAAGCGCGCCGCCGAGGAGTCTCCCGCCTGGTTTCAAAAGGCGTACCCGGATTCCAGCCTCACGCTGGTCGCCTACTTCTCGATGGAGTACATGCTGACCGAGGCGCTGCAAATCTACTCAGGCGGGCTAGGCAATGTGGCGGGCGATCAGCTTAAGGCGGCCAGCGATCTGGGCGTTCCCGTGGTTGGGGTCGGCCTTCTGTACCAGCAGGGCTACTTCCGCCAGGAGGTGGACGCCCATGGGAACCAGCTCGAGCTCTACCCGTTCAACGATCCCGGCCAGTTGCCGATCACGCCCCTGCGCGAATCCGACACGGGAGAGTGGCTCCGGCTGTCGATCAACCTGCCCGGCCTGAAGCTCTGGCTCCGCACCTGGGAGGTCAGGGTGGGGAGAACGAAGCTCTACCTGCTCGATTCCAACGACCCGGCCAACCCTCCTGCCTACCGCGGAATTACCAGCGAACTCTACGGCGGCGGTCCGGACTTGCGGCTAAAGCAGGAACTCGCGCTTGGCATCGGAGGGTGGCGCTTGCTGCGAGCCCTCGGCTTGAAGCCGGAGGTCTGCCATCTGAACGAGGGACACGCCGCCTTTGCGGTGCTCGAGCGCGCCCGCTCGTGCATGGCCGAAATGAAAGTCCCGTTCGACACGGCCTTGACGATCACGCGGGCCGGCAATCTGTTCACCACCCATACGCCAGTCGATGCGGGTTTCGACCGTTTCGATCCCAGCCTGATGGAGCGTTTTCTCAAACGGTACGTCGAGCACAGACTGTGCATTCCCTTCGAGCGCTTCCTGGCACTGGGCCGCAGGGACCCGTGCGATCGTTCCGAGCCCTTCAACATGGCCTATCTCGCCATTCGGGGCAGCGGCGACCTCAACGCCGTGAGCCGCCTGCACGGGGTCGTCAGCCGGCGGATTTTCCAGGGTCTCTTTCCCAGGTGGCCGGAGGTTGAAGTCCCCGTGGGCCATGTCACGAATGGAGTACATGTGCCGACCTGGGATTCCGAGGAAGCCGACCGGCTCTGGACCGAGTCCTGTGGAAAGGGGCGCTGGCTGGGTGAAACCGCGGTTCTGGCGGATTGCGTGCGGCGGGTGGACGACGAGCGGCTTTGGGAACTCCGGACCAAGTCTCGCAGGAGCCTGATCGAGTACGTGAGGAAGCGGCTGGCTCGCCAGTATGCAGGCCAGGGCGCATCCAGGGAGGAGATCGAGGAAGCGGCGCGCGTGCTCGATTTCGACGTATTGACCATCGGTTTCGCGCGGCGCTTCGCGACGTACAAGCGTCCAAATCTTCTGCTGACGGACCCCGAACGGCTGATGCGCATCCTCACCAACCGCGACCGTCCCGCGCAACTGATCCTGGCGGGCAAGGCGCACCCGCAGGATGAGGGCGGGCAGGCCCTGATCAAGGAGTGGCACAATTTCGTCACCCGGCGGGAGGTGCGGTGCAGCGCCGTATTCCTGGCGGATTATGACATGGCGCTGACGGAACATCTGGTGCGCGGCGTCGATCTTTGGATCAATACGCCTCGGCGGCCCTACGAAGCCTGCGGCACCAGCGGGATGAAAGTGCTGGTGAATGGGGGACTGAACGTTTCGGAACTCGACGGCTGGTGGGCGGAGGCCTATTCGCCAGAAGTGGGATGGGCGATCGGCGACGGCAAGGAGCACGGCGACGACCCCGCTTGGGACGCGGTCGAGGCCCGCCAGCTTTACGATCTGCTCGAGCGCGAAATCATCCCGCAGTTCTACGCGCGCAATGCCCGGGGCATTCCCGAAGCGTGGGTCGCGAAGGTTCGCGAAAGCATGGCCCGGCTTACTCCGTTCTATTCGGCAAATCGCACCGTCCGCGAGTACACCGAGGAACACTATCTGCCGGCGGCAGCCGTTTACCGTGAGCGCTGCGCGCGCGGCGGCGCCCTGGCCGCCGAGATCCAAGAATGGCAAAAAGCGCTGGAGATTCATTGGGGGAGAATCCGTTTTGGCGCCGTGAGGGTTGAGACATCCAACGGCGAGCACTGCTTCGAAGCGCAGGTGTATTTGGGCGAACTGGATCCGTCGGCGGTACGCGTGGAGCTTTATGCCGAGGGCACGCCTCCGACCCGCAAGCTGATGGATCAGGGGCAGCCGCTGGTCGGAGCGGTCAACGGCTTTCTCTACTCGGCGCGTGTTCCGGCGGACCGTCCCGCCAGCAACTACACCCCGCGCGTCGTCCCGTTCAAGCCCGGAGCCAAAGTGCCCCTCGAAGCTCCGTTTATCTTGTGGCAGCAGTAGGCGGACCCTGGCGGACGGCCCGCTTTTTCAGCTCACCGGGGCTTCAGCGCGGACCTCGACGGCGCCCTTCGGCGCCGCCTTGCGCGTCACATGGATGGAAGCCAGCGCGCCGAGGTACATCGCTCCGCCGATCAGCATCGTCTCGCGCAGGCCAAAATAGATCGCAAGCACAATGGCGACCACCGAACCGAGCACGCTGGCGGCGGCGTTCAACGACCACGCCCAGCGCACGGAGGCCTTGTGCCTCATCTCAAGCCGGTGAAGTCCCACGGGAAAGGGAATCCCCATGAGGAAGCCGGCGGGCGCGATTAACATCGTGCTGATGAAGAATTTCACCGGCAGGGGCAAGCCGACGCCCTCGCCCAGCACCGGCGACACCGCCAGCGCAAGCACCGCGACCACCACCGCCACCGCCGCAAGCACGACTTCCAGACGCGAGTCGCGCTCCCGGACGATCCGCTGGCTGAAGTAGCTGCCGAGCCCGCTCGAAACCAGCATCGAAAAGATGATTACGGTGAGCGCGTAGGTCGGGTGGCCGAGGAAGAGCACGAACCTCTGCACCAGCGCCACCTGGATTACGATGTAGCCGGCGCCAATGGCAATGAAGTACCAGAGGAATTTCAGCACCCCAGCCTCGCGCGGCAGGCGGCTGCCAAGCAGGAAGCGCGGCAGCGCGAGCATGACGGCCGTCGCGAAAACGCTCACCAGCAGCAGTCCGAACAGCAGCGGCACGGCGCGGTTGATCTTGTAGTCAGCGCTCAGGCGGGAGGCGTGCCGGAGGAACTCCCAAATGTCCCGCGGCTGAACCGTATAGAAGAAAAACGGCCGGTTGTCGCTGACGGCGGAGATGTCGAATTCGTAGTCGCGCTCGAAGGCCTTGCGGTCCTTGGTGCGCAGAAGTTCGGTGAACGGATTGGGGAGGTGTTCGTCGGGAAGGTAGACCACAGTGAAGTTACCGTTCGCGATTACGGAACGGAAGCGGGCGATCCTTTCCTGCGAAAGCGGCTTACGCGCGATCAGCACGGTGTCCTGTGCGCCCCATTTCTCCAAATCTTCTTCCGTGCCCTCCCGCACGACCATGATGTGGCGCCAGGCTTCGGTTTCGCCGAGCCGCGCCAGAGCGTCGATAGCCAGCGTGATCAGCCGCAGCGATTCCCTGGGAGGCTTCACGCCCCAGCGGGTGAAGACGAGCACGCCGTCATCGGTAAGGCAGTTCAGGTAGTCTTGAAACGCCTCGACGGTGTATAAGTTGTTCTCCGAAAGCGCGAAAGCGCCGGCGGCCGTGGAGGCCCACGTGTCCACCAGCGTCGCCTGGATCACCTGGTATTTTTCCCGCGTGCGCCGCACAAAACTGCGGCCGTCCTCCACCACGATGCGCACCTCGGGCCGGTTATAGAGGTTCAGACTGTAATGCGGAAACCGCTCGCGCATGATCGTGGTGGCGATAATCGGATTGATTTCCACCCCGGTCACATCGCGGCTGCCCGACGCGAGCGCGCGCGCCACGTCCCAGCCGCCGCCCGAACCGATGATGAGGGCTTTGGCGCCCGGAAGGAAGGCGTAGGGCAGGCCCGGTCCCTGGTAAAGAAGGTCCCGGCGCTCTTTTTCCGTCAAGTTGTCCAGGTCGAACGCCGGGATGCCGGTGGAGGCGTCGGCGTCGATGAACACCATGGCGGAGCCGCGATCTCCGGTAACGCCGATCCGGGAGAAGCTGTTCCACTTAACGAAGTGTTCGTCGCGCAGAACCTTGCCTTTGGCGTACTTCACGTCGATGACGGGCCGCCAGGCATTAATCGCCAGCAGCACGAGCACGGCCGCCGACACGGCTATCGCTGCATTTCGCCACTTCACCGCGCCCGCCAGGCTGTACCAGACGATGCCAGAGAGGGCGAACAGCAGGCCGGCGGCGATCACGGTGTTCGGCCCTCCAAAAAGCTCGAGCAGCGGGATCAGCGCCAGGCAGCCGGCGGCAGCGCCCAGCAGATCGGCGAAATAGACCCGGTTCACGCGCTCGATCGTGTCCGCGATGACCAGCGAGAGGATCGTGCCGGCGGTGAAAAACGGCAGCGCGCTGGTGAAATAGACAAGGGCCAGCGTCCAGGAGTCCGGCTCGCCCCGCCGCGTCAGGACAAAAATCAGCCCGATCAGCACCAGGGCCGCGTTCACAACAGCCAGCGTTCCGAGCTTGGCGAAAAAGTTCCCCCGCCGGCCCGCGACAACGTAGGAAAACACCCCACCTGCGCCGAGCCCGAACAGCGCGATCGAAATCGCCAGGAATGCGAAATGATAATAGAAAACGACCGAAAATATCCGCGTCAGCGCGAGCTCGAGCACCAGGGTGGCCAGCGTCGTCAGAGCGACGCCCAGGTAAATCCGGCGCCAGTTGGAAGGTGCTTTGTTCATCCGGATGTGAATACGAGACAAGCTACTATGTTAAGCTACCCCTGCCGGATATGGGCGAAGACCTCACCTCCGACTTCGTGCGGCGCGAACGCGTCACGGACGCCTTGCTTGAATTCGACCGGCGCATCCGGGAGCGCGTTCTGCCCGTAAGCGATTCAGAGTGTTGGGACGTCGTGCTCAACCGTCCCCCGGCTCCCCGTGGGGAGGCTCCCGGTGATGCGGCCGATCCTTTGCCACTGCGTTATGAGACGCGGGACGAGGTCAGCCTGTTACGGGTGATCGACGGATCCGCCCCGAACCGTGCCTGCCTCCAATGCGATCTTTTTGGCCGAAGCCACTGCGGCGGCGGGCTTGTGTTTCTTTATTACGCGCTGCGCGACGCGGGGGTGCCAAAGCCGATGGAGTGGCTGGCTGTTGAAATCGAGCCCGGCCTTTATCTGCCCGACTGGGAGGCCATGGAAGAAAACAGCCGGCGCATTGCGCGCAAACTCAGGGATTATTTCGAGGCGCACCTGAAGTGCGTCAGCGCCGACCCGAAAGCGTAGCCGGGGCGCTATTCCAGACCGGCAAGTATCGAATCTTCGCGGCCGTTGGGGGCCGGAACGGTCGACAGGGCCAGCCTCAGCGACACGCGGTCGCGGAACACCCGGGAGTTCATTTCCTTGAACTGCTGCATGCGCTCGGGCGAGAACTGCGAGCGGTGGCACTCGATGGCCCTCAAACCGGCTTCGAAATACTCGCGGCAATCGACTTCGGTGGTGATAAAGCGTTCGCTGACCGTATAGAGCGGCCGCTCCCGGCGCAAGGTGTCCGGGACATTGAGAATTTGCGATTCTGGCAGCGCCACATAGTAAAGCTTGCTCGGCTTGTGCTTGAGCAGGCCCTGCTGCTGGAATGCGAGCGTCACGATCGCGCCGGTTGCTGTGTGATCGACGTGGCCGGTTATCCCGTCGGGACCCCAGGTAATAACGACGTCCGCCCGGGTCTTCTCGAAGAGTTCGCGCACGCGCCCCGCGATTTCGTGCACGACGGGAGGGGAGGAAATACCCTGGTCCTGGTAGCCGAGCAGAAAAGGCTCATGGATCCCCAACTGGCGGGCGGCGCAGCGCAGTTCCTCTTCCCGCACTTTGCCGAGTCCATCGCCGGGTGGCATGCCGAAGTGCGCCCGGTAGCCTTTCTGCCCGGAGGTGACGCAGGCAAGGTACACGTCGTGGCCTTCGCTAGCGTACTTCGCGAGCAGCGCGCTGACGCCCATCTCATCGTCCGGGTGCGCAAATATGGCAAGAATCGAGCGTTTCCGCAATATTCCCCCTAAATGATTAGGTTACAACGGCGGGTACGGCTCTCAACCTTGGGTAATTTCTCTGACCTTGGCAAAGAAGGCCCGTTTGCGCTCGGTGTTCAGACCCCAGTTGACCGGCGGGGACTGGTAGCCGTCCACGTAATTGTTCAATCCGGGATCGAAGTAGCCCCAGGAGCAATATTCGCGGATGGCCGCCGTCATGTTGTTCACGGGCTTGTCGAAATCGAAGTGGTCGTCTTCGTTGAAGAGGATGGGCATGGGGCGGTATCCGGGAACTGCCCGTGCCTGCCGCACCATTTGGGAGATGCGCGCGGGGTCGTTCACGCCGTTGCCGTGCATTAAGAGGAAGTCGGCGGCGCGCACGACGTTCTCCCTGGGAACGGCGCCTCCCCCGTAACTGGTGCTCACCAGCAGCCTGCGGCCGCCGCGGGTCCGCTGCTTAACGTGTTCGATCAGCTCGTGGATGCGGCCGGGCATGAGGATCTCGTGATCGTACGCCTTTACGTCGCACTCGTTGTTGACCTCAATGAGGACGTTGCGGTAATCGCGGTCGAAAATCCAGTCCACCGTGTTGTCCACTGCCCGAAGGAGGCTTGCCTCATCCTTCACGCGCTGGTCCTGGCCGAAATAGAAGATGCCCAGGATCACCACCATCCCGAGCTCGTCGGCGCGGTCCAGAATGCGCTCGAGCCGCCTCATGTAGTCCGGACGCAATTCGCCCGTTTCCGTGATGGCGGAGTTGTGCCAGGGCTGTGACTTTGTGTACCGCTCGGGATTGCCGCCCTGCAGGTTGATCGTAAAGGCCAGCAGGCCATGCTTGCGCCACTCGGGCATGGCCGCCACGAACTCGCGCGTGTTGCGCTCCGGATCCCAGCGGCCCGTGTCCGGAAACTTCCAGCGGCTGCGCGTGTCAGGGTTCAAGTCGTCGAAAATGCCCTGCACCATGCGGGAGTTGAGCAGCAATCCTTCGATACGGTGCCCCTGCCAGGTTCTGCCCTTATAGGTGATCTCACCGTTGATAAAGAAGGACTGGCCCCGGATCTCCACCTGGGTTCGTCTCTTCGGGGCTGCCGCGGCGGCTGCGGCCCCCGCCAGCGTTGCCAGCACCTGCCGTCTCGAAAATGACTGTTCTTCCATGTGGGCCGAATTCTATCATGGCGCTAGGCGTCATGCTCCCCCTCTGTTGCGGGTGATGAGCTGGCGCGCAGGTGGGATAGTACCAAAGCGCAGGTACTATTTTGTGCGACAATGGAACCGATTGGGCTGTAGCGTCAGAGCTTGCTTCGAAATCCTGCAGTTTAAGCGTACTCGCGGCCGTGAACCTGTCTCTTCAGCTTTCACAAACGCCCGGAAAGGGTTAAAGGAGTGTAATCAATGAAGCTGTATGTGGGGAACCTCCCATATCAGGCAACCGAATCGGATTTGGAGAACTGGTTCAGCCAGGCCGGAATCTCCGTCGATAGTGTGAACGTAATGCGTGACCGGTTTTCCGGCGAGGCTCGCGGGTTTGGATTCGTGGAAATCGGCAACGAGCAGGAGGCCGCGCGGGCCGTTTCTTCCTGCAACGGGAAGGACTTTATGGGGCGCGCGCTGGTCGTGAACGAAGCCCGGCCGTTGAATGCCGGCGGAGGGAGGGGACCCCGGGGAGGCGGCGGTGGCCGCGGCGGCTCCCGGCGGGAACGTTCGCGGTACTAACGCTTAGTTTTTCAAGGAGCGCCTTCTCAGGCGCTCCGTCTAATTGAAGCCGGCCAGCCTTGCCTGGCCTGCGCGGAGCTGGGAGCCTTCAAAAGCTCAGCAGCACGTGCCAGATGTAGAGGTACGCCAGCGCTTCGTTCTCATCCCAGATCCGGCGAACAAGGCCGGCATCGCCACAGATTGGGGGCAGTTCCTTCAGTTTCTCGTCGAACGGCAGGCACACCCCAGGCGGAATCTTCGGCGCCGTGACCCAGGCCGGCAGCCCCGGCGTGCCGTTTGTGGCCGGCTGCGGCGGCAGCTTGGCCGACGGCGAAGAGGGCGAGCGGTAGACGCCGTACTCGCGCGTCGCCTCGGTCATCGCGATGATGTTCTCGACCTTGGCGTCGCTCTGGATAATGGCGCTGGCGTCCATGATGTAGCCGCCCTCGGCGCCGATGGTCTCGATCAGCTTCCTGCACTCCGCCTTCACCTCCTCGGGTCCAGCGAACGCCAGCAGCGTATTGGACAGGCCGCCGCTCAGACAGAATTTCTTGCCGAGCGCGCGGTAAGCCTCTTGCGGGTCGCTGCGATCGATATGGTAGATGATGCTGCCCGCGGGCAGTTCGGCGAACCGGTCGAAGTGAGCGTCCCACTTGCCCTCGGCATAAAACAGCACCTGGTTGCCCTGAGCCCAGAGCGCTTCGACGATCGGCTTCAGCGTCGGCCAGTAAATGCGGTCGAAGTCATCCCGGGAAATGAACGGCGTGCAGCCGCGGTGCATCCAGATGGGAATGGGAACCTGCTTTTGCGGATCGGCGCCGGTGAGCGCAAGGTAGCCCAGGTGGGGCATGAGGGCCTGGCACGCTTGCAAGACTTTCTCGGGGATCTCCTTCAAATCGAACGCCAGCCCGATGTAGCCGCGCAGCTTGTCCGCAATGATGTCCAGCGGCGCCTTCAGCATTCCGCAGATGGCCGAGACGGTTCCGCACTCGTTCTTCATGCGCTCAACCTGCGGGCCGAACGCATTGAAGTAGCTCAGCATCGCCATGCCGCCTTTCACGAAGGAAAGGTTGTTGCGATAAGTGGCCGGACAGCCAGCGGGGCTCACTTCGGTGGAGACGCGCGGCAGCCAGGTCTGATAGAGGAAGCGGACCGGATCCTCGATCAGCTCGTCGTATTCCTCTCGCTTCATGAACGCGTCGTCCTCGGATGGCTCGCGGTACTGGAAGCCGACATCCGGCCCGACGTCGATGCCGGGTACGCCGTAATAGCGGAGGCCGATGGCTTGCGTCAAACCGGTCCATACATAGACCATGTTGGGCACGGCGGCATCCCAATCCAGGTCCTTGCAGCAGCGAATCACCGCTTCAAACGCCTTCCGGTAGTCGTGCGTGACTTCCTGGCAGGTGTAGCCCGCGTAACGGGCGGTGATCTCCGCGGCAAACGGTCGCAGCGGGACGCGGTCGGGCATCCCGTTCCGCATCGCGGTGACGTACCGGTTTAAGCGCTCGGCATAAAGTTGATCAGTCGCTACGCTCATGGCACTGATCCCTCAGCATACACCCCCACACGCGGCGGCCGAAGGCCCCGGACGGCGGTCAGGCGGATCAGGTATTCTGTTCTGTGTTTGACTTTGCGGCGAAAGCCGCAACAAGAAAGAGGTGCTATCCGATGCTGCGCTACTTCCTTGTCCTGACCCTGATTGCTTCCAGTGGGCTTGCCGCCCCCCGCAGGGCGAAAAACGTGATCCTTTTCCTGGGCGATGCGGGAGGAATTCCTACGCTTCACGCCGCAAGCCTCTACAAGCACAATCACCCGCAAAAGCTTTTTTTGCAAAGCATGCCGCACATCGGCCTGTCCGACACGTCTTCCGCTGACGCGTGGGTGACGGACTCGGCCGCCGGGATGAGCGCCATCGTGACCGGGCAAAAGACTAACAACGGCGTGATCTCGCAATCCGCCTCCGCCATTCGCGGGAAGCAGGAGGGGGAGGCGCTGCAAACCATTTTGGAGCACGCGGAGCAGCGTGGGCTTTCGACGGGCGTGCTGACGAACATGGCGGTGACGGACGCGACGCCGGCCGCCTGCTACGCGCATTCGAGCGATCGCTCGCGCGCCGGGGAAATCTTTGCCCAGGTGCTTAAGCCGCGGTTTGGAGACGGCGTGGACGTGATCATCGGCGCCGGCCGCAAACGGGTGATCGAGGCCACTTCGAAAATGGGCCTGGACATCGAGGCTGCGCTGCGGGAAAAGGGTTTTGCCATTCGGGATTCACTCTCGGCGATATCGGAGGACGACCGGCGGGTCGTGGCGCTCTTCGATACGGCCGATTTCGATGTCTCCGAAGCGGTCCGGCGGGCCATCGCTATCCTCAGCAAGAACTCCAAGGGATACTTCCTGATGGTCGAGTGGGACATGCACACGGACCGCATCCGCAGAGGACTCGAACGGGTGATCGAGATGGATGAGGCTATCCGGAAAACCGCCGGCATGGTGGGGCCCGACACCTTGATTCTGTTCACGGCGGATCACTCCTTCGACCTGCGCGTGCGGGGAGGCAGGCCCGGCCAGCCGCTTCTGCCCGATGACGACAGCGAGGAATCTGCACGAAAGGGAGCGATCCGGATGGACAATGGCCACACGGGAGAGCAGGTTCTCGTGGCGGCGCAGGGGCCGGGGGCCGAGCGCGTGCGCGGCTTCCTCGCCAACACCGACATCTTCCACATCATGATGGCAGCCTACGGCTGGGAAAAGGAAAAAAAGCGCTAGCGGAATTTCCGATTATTCAGAAAGCGAAGCCGGCATAGAGTTGAATGGACCGGCCCGGGGCTGCGCTGGACACCTTGCCGAAGAGGGAACTCGTGATATTGGTGTTCGGGTTGTTCCAGCGGACGAAATTAAAGGGGTTCTGGACATCCGCCCGCAGGGTTGAGTGCAGCCGCTCGGTAATGCGGATGGATTTGGCCAGAGACAGAGACTCGCTCTTTTGCGGAAAGCCGCGCACCCAGTCGAGCACGCGGGCCGTGTTGCCCAGTTCAAAGGTGGCGGGCGCCGCGAAAGCCTGACGGTTCAGGTACACATCGAGTGCCGGGTCGAAGTTCCGTGAGTCTGTGTTCACGTAAACCGGCCCTCCGACGTAGTTGGCGCGAATGTTCGGGTATCCCAATCCCAATAGCGGATTTCCCGAAGTGATCGCGAGCGGCAAGCCCGCCGCGTAACGGCAGAAGAATGTCACCTGCCACCCGCCAACGAGCCGGCCGAGCAAGCCACCGGCGTTGAGAAACCGCTGCCCGGGGCCGAAGGGCAGTTCGTAGATCCCGCTCGCCGCAAAGACGAGCGGCGGCGTGCTGTTGCTGGGCGCGACTTCGGCGGCCCGGTTGCGCGGGTACTGAACCGCGCCGTCGGTCGGACCCAAATCGATCGGCCCGCCCTCGACGTTCGTCATGTTCTTCGACCACGTGTAGAAGGCGAGCAGTGTCAGGCCGCTCGAATACTGTTTCGTGAGCTTCACCTGCAAGGAATGAAAGCGGCCAATCCCGTGCGGGCCCCATTCCTCGGTCACGTTCAGGTACTGCGGGTATGGCCGCAAGGCCTGGCCTACGGTCCTGTTGCGCTGGTTGAGAAAACCCGGATACGGGGCCGTTATGCCCGCCGCAACGGCCTCCGGTGATTCGATGTCCTGGAACAGAAGATTGCCAAGCGAAAGATAGCTGGCGTCCAACGTGTTCATGTTGGACTGGGCGGATCCCAAAATGAGATGGGTCGAGTGGCTGCCAATGTACGCCGCCTCAAGCGCCAGAGTTGGCGTGATGGCTCTCTGGAGGCTTGCAGTCCAGGAGACGATTTGCGGCATCCGCGATGATCCGGGGAGAATCGAGCTCACATCTTGATCGTTCTGATAGGAGGGGTCGATGTGCGGAGCACGCGGGAAATCCTGCGGAAAGCTGTCCTTCCAGTTGAAGGCAGGGTCATAGCCCGTCGGAGATGTGAGCGTATATTTGTTATTCCATCCGTAGGCGATCAGCCTTGTGCGGAAGCCCGGCGCGTAGAAAACGCTGAAGGAGCTTCTCGCGACCGTTTTGGGCGTGAGCGAATATGCCACTCCGAACCGCGGGCCGAATCCCCGATACCAGCCGTCGGAAAGAGACCTGGCCCCCGAACGGCCCGGGCCCTCTCCGGCAAACACCAGCGCGCCGGGGCGGCCTCCCGCGGCGGGATTCGGTACAGACGGATCGAACCCGCTCAGCCTTCCTTCCGGTTCGAACGGCGCGGCGTTCCACTCCCAGCGCAGGCCGAAGGACAGGGTGAGGCGCTTTGTCGCACGCCATTCGTCCTGGGCGAATGCGCCGCCGGAACGGAAGCGCGCTCCCCGCGTATAGGGTTCCGCGACGCCCGCTGTCGAAGCGGCGCCGAGCAGGAAACTCGCAAAAGAACTTCCCCAAGATGTGTACTGCGCCGCGTTGGGCTGGCTCGTCACAAGATTTCTGAAGATGAACTGGCCGCTGCTCAGGTAGCCTTCACGCGCGTCCGCGTATTCCGGCCAGTAGTTCGCCCCGAATTTGAAGCTGTGTTGGCCCTTGACCCAGGTGACCGTATTTGCCAGAGAGATTCGGCCGCTGCTATTGGTTGAGAAATCGGGCCCTCCAAGCTGTCGCGGGCTGGCCACTCCTCCGGAAAAACTCACCACCGGAAAGGCGCCCTGGTCTCCGACGATGCCGTTGATGCCGAGCCGCTGGTTCCAGTTCTCGAATTGCGAAACCTGCCGCGTCGTGTTCCGGTACTGATCGATTCCAACGGTCACATGGTTCAGCAGGTTGTGTCCGGCGATAAAGTCATAGTTCAGCCGGGCGGTGCGGGTGCGGATCTTCTTTGGAGATTGCGAGCCCTCCAGCGGACTGCTGATTCCCCAGCCTTGCCCCGCAATGACGCGGGGATTGATCTGGCTCATATAAGTGACGCTGATTTTGTGCTGGTGCGAGACGTTGTGATCCACTTTGATCGTCGAGACGTAGTTGCGGTAGCTTCCCCCGCCTGTCCGGTTATGGAAATTGTTTTCCGCTAGTTGCGGGTAATCCGGGTGGGGAATCAGGTCCAGAATGCGCTGCGAAACCGGGCTGATGCGGCTCGACGGTATGCGGTTATCCGGGAACGGATCGCGGACGAATCCGCCCTTGCCGTCCGGACGTGTGGTTTCGGGGTCGAAAATCGGGATCACGTTGTTTGACGCGTCCAGGAAATTGCTGAAATCGCCCTGGCGAAAATCCTCTCGCGGCGCGGTGAAAAGCCCGCCGGTACGGGACTGGTCCCAGCGCACGAGCTGCTGCCCGAAGAAAATAAACGTCTTGTCCCGGCCGTTGTACAGCTTGGGCAGCATCAAAGGCCCGCCAAACGTGAAGCCTCCCTCGGTCTGGCGGACCAGCGTCCGCTTCTCCTGAAAGAAGGAGCGCGCGTTGAAAGCATCATTGCAGAGGTAGTCGAACACCGAGCCGTGTATTTCGTTCGTGCCGGAACGGATGGCAACGTTGGTAAACCAGCTTCCCGTTCTGCCGTACTCGGCGTTGAACGAGTTCATCACGACACTGAACTCTCCGACGTGCTCCACGGCCGGACCGTTCTCCTGGATTGCGCCGCGCGCGTTTCCCTGGCTGGCCGGAGCGCCGTCCAGAAACACCTCGGTGTTCCCCGGATTCGACCCGTTCACGCGTGCGGACCACGTCGATGCGGTCATCACCCCGGGAAGGAGCTGGAGAAAGGATGTGATGTCCCTCTTGCGCCCGACAGTGATCAGGGGCGAATCGTGGATCTGTTTTGCTGACAGTTGTGCCATCAGTGTCGGAGTCGAGTTGTCGAGCATCGGCGCGTCCGCGTGGACTTCGATGCGAGTGGTGATCGAACCGACCTCCAGCCTGAAGTCGGCGCGCACGCTCATCTGGGAGTGGAGGACCACTTTGTCGAGCCGCGCACGCTGAAATCCTTCCTTTTCGGCCGTGATCTGGTAGGTGCCCAACGGGAGATTCGGGACGAAATACCTTCCGGACTCGTTTGTCGACAACAAAATCTCGTCGTTGGTTTCGAGGCGGAAAATCAGGATACTCGCGCCCGCGATGGGCGCCGCGTCCGTGTCGGTGACGATTCCCTCGATCGTTGCCCGATCGGCTTGCGCAAGAAGAGGGGCGTGCGAAACCGCTGCCGCGATCAGGGCAGTGAACCACGCGACGGCCCAGGTTTTTCGGAATGCTGGCTCATAGCGGCTCACTGCTCGACCCAAAGCGCAACTCCGCAAGCGTTCTCCGGTCAGAGATGCCCCACTTGCGTGAGTGTATCAGATCCGGTTCGGACCTGTTCCGGAAGGGAGCAACAAGAGACATCGTGGTGGGATATACTCTGTGAAGGTTCGAAGCGCAACCGCGATTCCGGCCGGCGTGGATGAAGCAGGAAGACGCAACAAGACTTGTCGCCAGCTTGTTTGACGAATGGGCGCCGTTTCTTCTGCGGTACGGCGTTCGCATGACGCGGTCTTTCGAGATCGCGGACGACCTCGTGCAGGAGGTCTTTCTTGCCCTTTACATCGCCCTCCGGAAAGGCAAACGCATCGACAATTTAAAGGCGTGGACTTTCGGCGCGCTTCGCAACCAGGTTTTGAAACACGCCCAGTACTTGGAGAGGCGAGCGGAGGACCTTGAACCTTCCGAGGAGCTGGATTTGATTGCGGCGCAACCGTGCTGGCCCGATGTGGCTGCCGGATTCGACGAAGGCGCTCCCCTCGACCTTTCGGTGCTGAGTGTCCGGGAGGAAGAGGCGCTTCTGCTGCGCATGCAATCTTTCAAGTACCGTGAGATTGCCAGCCAGTTGGGAATCAGCACCAAGTCCGTCTGCACCCTGCTGGCTCGCGCGCTGAAAAAACTTCAAATCGCGTCGCGCCACCCGGAACTGGCGAGGCGGCGTCGAAGCGCTTGGGAGGTGAGCTGACCAGTGCATTGCACTGACGAAGAACTCCTGCTTCACGTTGACGGGGAACTCTCCGCCCTCACCGAGCGCCGTGTGAAGAATCACCTGAAATCCTGCTGGCGTTGCCGGACACGCCTCAGCCAGTACGAAGAGCAGATCCACCGGCTTACCACCAGGATGGATGAATGGCCGTTTCCGCCGCCGGAGTGGAGCAAGGAAGCAAAGCAGCGGCTGGAGCGGCGCCTGCAAGATTTCGAAGTTGGTTTTTCGGAGTCTCCCTCCCCGCGATTCCCGCAATGGGCGGTTCGGGGAGCCCTCGCGGCTGCCCTGATCCTCTGCCTGGGAGGCGGGTTCCTGTGGATGCGGCAGTCCCGGCAGCTCCGCCCCGCTGAAGTGATTGCGCAGACCACTGTCCTGGAGCGCACTCTCTACGAACAGCCCGTTCACCAGAAGTTTTCGGTAAAGATTGCCCAAATCCGGCCCGTGGCGAAGGCGGTCAGCACGGAACTGGAAATCTGGTGCGATCGCGGCAGCGGAAAGTTCGCGTCCCGGTTGAGCGAGAACGGCGGTGCCATCAAACACGCGCTGTGGCGGCCCTCAGTGGACGAGGAGTTCGTCTACCGCCCCGCCGTTTCGCGATCCGTAATCCGGCGGTCTCCGCATCGGGAAACACCGGTGAGGCTGGTGTCGCTGGCCGACAACGGCCTGGAGGTGGAACAACTGGAAGCCGGATTCATGCAGTGGCTGGAAAGCCGCTCCTGGACCCCCATCTCTTTCGCTTCGGATATCTCCACGTGGTCGGCTGAAGACGGGACCATCGTGCGGGCTGAGCGAGTTCATGATGAACAGGGCAGTCCTCTTTTCCGAATCACGGCGGAGCGCAAGTCGCGGCGGATGGTGGCGGTGCTCACCGTGGAAGTGGAGTCGCACAACTACTGGCCCCGGCTTCAGAAGCTGCGCTTTGAGACTCCCGAACAAGCCGTTGAATTTAGCCTGCAGACAACCAGCATCAGGCCGGTCCGGCCGGCGGAGATCGCCTCGGTTGTTTATCCTCCCGATTTGACTCCCGCTACCGGCACGACGGCCGCCATCCCGCGACGGGATGAAGTGCCGGCTTTTCCGGCTCAGCCGGCGCCGGACGATATAGACAACGAACCCGCCTCTGCGGAGATCGAGGCCCACTACGCACTTCACAAAGCAGGAGCTTGCCTGGGGCAGGCGGTCAGGGTGTCGCAGGACTCCGATGGAACCTGGATCTGGAAGCTGGCCGGCGAATCAGGCGCGCAGGTGGAAGGCTTTACCACGCCCGTAGCGATCGAGCACGTTCTGGGTGCGCTCGCGGACCTGCGCGAGGCTCCCCCCGTTGGAATACAACTTCCGGCAGAAGACTCCCGGCCGCTGGCCGTCGCGCTCCGGCACGCCTGGGCGATGGAACGCCTGGCGCTTCGTTTCCCGCGCGAACGCAGTTCGTCGATGTCGGCTGGCTCGCGGCGCTTGCTCGCCTTGATGCTGCGCGAACACGCAGAGGCGGCTCGCAAAGCCTACTCGGAACTCGGCATGCCGGCCGCCGCACGCGCGGAGCGCCTCCCCGCTCCCCCGGACTGGCAGCAATCGGCCTCCGATCTGTTTGCCAGCCTGGCGCGGCTGCAAGAGCTCTTACAGGTCCAGCCGGCCAGCGATGATCTGGCGCGGCTAGGGAGGACCATCGACAGCCGGATGCAATCGATTGTTGCCGCCCTCTCCCGTGAGGCCCGGCAAGGCGCCGCCCAACGCGGCGAGAGCCGGCGTCCCTGATTCCGTTCTTAAGGCGTTTCAATGCGGCTTCAGACTTCGGGGGATTTGCTCAAGTCCCCGAACCGGAGGAAGGGGCCTCCAGACGGCAACTGACTGACGATAGGGACGCTCCCCGGAGGGCGCCTAGTTCGTGGAAAGTGAAACGCCCCGCTTGGAGCGGGGCGTTGGGCCAGGGATGCTATCCCTGGGGATGTACGAAGTTATACTATACAGAATCGGATGAGCAATGTCAAGATGCCGGGCAAGCGGACTCCGGAGAGGGTGATTGTCTATATCGATGGATTCAACCTGTACTATGGCATTCGCGGTAGCGGCCTCGGGCGGTATCTGTGGTTGAACTTGTGCAGTTTCTCGCAGAAAATCATCAAGCCTCACCAGGAACTCCGGGCCGTCAGGTACTTCACCTCACGCGTTGCTAAGCCAGAAAGCAAACGAAAGCGGCAGTCGGCCTATTTGGAGGCCCTCCAGACCCTTGACCGCTCGATGCTGTCGATCACGTACGGAAACTACCAGTCCGCGCCCTTCAAGTGTCGGCACTGTGCGAGGCACTCAGAAGTCCAGAACGAAAAACAGACCGACGTCAACATCGCCGTAGCAATGCTCGTTGATGCTTTTCGGGACCGGTTCGACAAGGCCCTGCTCGTGAGTGCGGATAGTGATCTGTGTCCGGCTATAGAGGCCGTCCACTGTTTGTTTCCCGCGAAACGAGTAGTGGTGTGCTTTCCGCCGGGCCGCGCATCGAAAGAGCTCGCTAAGGTATCGGGGAGTTGCTACCGCATTAGCAGAGCAACACTCCGCCAATGTCAAATGCCCCCGATAATCGAGACAGCCAACGGCTTCAAATTGAGAAAGCCAGAATACTGGGATTCCCCGGCATATCAGAGGCCGCATTGAACGCCAGCACTACGACAGTCTTTGTTGGCTGCCTGAGGAGATTGACTCCAATGCGGATTCCCTTGGAGCCGGCTCGAAATCAGCCGGCGCGGCGGTCCGAGAAAGCACGGCAGGCTGCAAGTTGCAGCAGAGCGGCGGGATCAAGCGGGCGGGCCGGTGTTGCCACCACGCGATCCGTGATCGAACTCAGCAGCCCAATCACTTCCGCAGTAAGGCCCGACGACTCAATTGTCTGGGCGTTCCCAATAGCTAGCGCCCCTGCAGCCACGCCTTCCGAGAACGGGTGTACGAGGCGTAGTGGAAAGTCTTGAACGGCGCTCGCGGAAGACCTTCCAGGAGAAAACAGCAGCGGGTGAAAAACCGGCGCAATTCCGACGCTCAACCTTGGCAAAAGTCCGGTTCGACTTTTAGTTCTTGCTTTGCTATCATATAATTACCGATGGGAATCAGAACAGCATACCCACAAGGCGCTCAGGTTGAGCACCTGAAGTTTGGCTTCGGCACGGTTCTTTCCTGTAACGAAGAGCACATCGTTATCAAATTCGACGATTTTGGAGAGAAGAAGTTTGTCACTCCTATGGTGCTGCCGGCGCTAAAAAAGAGCGACAGGCAGCCTCCGGTTGAAAAGAAGCGGGCCTCAAGGAGCCGGAAATCCAAGCAGGTCGTGGCATCCACAGCAAATTCCGCCCAGTAGCCTATCGGCCGTTTGGAAAGGTATTTGTAAAGCATAGTGCTTTCATAATGTACTGAGCCCACCGCTGGCGGCCAGCCGGCCAACAGCGTGCTACCCTTCTGCAACGCCCACTTCCCCCGCAAAATTAACATTTAGTACTCCTGGCCCCTCAAAAGATTTCACGCCTCGTTGTCAGTAAAAACGCTGCCCGCATGTACTCACCTAATGAGGAGTCTTGCTGTGCAAGCCGGCAGTGCCATTGGACCAAGCGCTGCCGCGCCTCAGAAAGGGACTGCAAAGGGCAAAGATGAAAGACCTTGAATCTCTAAGGCTAAGGTTCAGTCTTCGACTGTTCCTTTTCATCGCCCTGATCGGGGCGTGCAATCTCCTGCTCGCTCAGGCCGACAGGGCGACTATTGAAGGAATCGTGACGGACGCCTCCGGTGCGTCCGTCCCGGACGCCGTGGTCACGGTTGTCCAGATCGAAACCAATAATTCATTTAGTTTGCGGACCAACGAGGCCGGCCGGTATTTCGCGGCCAACCTTCCGTTAGGCACCTATCGTGTGCGGGTGGAAAAAGCAGGGTTCCGGCCTGCTCAGGTCGACAACCTGATTCTGCAATCCCAGATGAACGTACGGGCGGACATCAAACTGGAAGTGGGATCGACCACTGAGCACATCGAGGTGACCGCCGTGGCGCCGATGTTGGACGCGTCGACGGCAACGATTACCTCCCAGATGACGACCAAGCAGATTCAGGAGTTACCGATGATTACAGTCGGCCGGAAGCGCGATATCACCGCCTACCTGCAATTCCTCCCCGGCGTGACCACGGCTTCCACCTGGGGAGCGCGTGTGAACGGCGCCAACCCGGGCAACTCCGAAGTATTTCTGGACGGAGCTCCGGCGAGCCAGGGCAATGTGCGCGGCGGAATTCAGGAGAACGGGCCGGCAGTGGAGCATGTAGGCGAATTCAGCGTGGTGGCGAACGCCTTCAACGCCGAATACGGTAGAACCGGAAGCTGGTTTACGAACATCACCATTCGCTCGGGCACGAACGAAGTCCACGGCAGCGTGTTCAACTATTTCGACAACGACAAGCTGAATGCGAGGTCGTTTTTTCAGCAGAGCCGAAACATGGTGCGCCATAACGAGGGCGGCTTTACGCTCGGCGGACCGGTTTACCTTCCGAAGGTTTACGACGGAAGGAACAAGACCTTCTTCTTCTTCGGCCAGCAACTGGTGTACTACACCAACACGCGAAGCGGCAGCCTCTTCACCGTGCCGCGCAACGACTTCCGTCAGGGAGACTTCAGCAATTTCGTGGACGCGTCGAACACCGTGATCCCGATTTTCGATCCCGCAACCACCAGGCCGGATGGGCAGGGAGGCTTTGTTCGCGACCAGTTCCCCAACAACCGCATCCCGGCGCACCGGATCAGCCCGGTGTCGCAGAAGATCCTTGCGTTGATGCCGGAACCGGACCTTCCCGATTTGCAGATCAACAACTTCAGAAACCGGACCGGCTCGGGAACATATCGCAACTATGTTTCCACGCTGAAGATCGATCACAGCTTTTCGGACACGCACAAAATCTCGGTCACATACAGCGATCAGTACAACCCTCGAGTGATCGCCGGACAGGGCTATGGCGCGGACAACCCTCTGGAAGGCTCGCAGGATCCGAAGTTCATCCACGACCGGACGGGCCGGATCAATTACGACTGGATCGTCCGCCCCAACGTGCTTAGCCACTTCACCATCGGCGTTGACCGGTACAATAACCAGACCCAACAGTTGACGCAGTTCCAGGGGTGGAACGAGAAACTGGGCATTAAGAACGTGCTTTGGGACCAGGGCGCGTTCCCGGTCATCGGTTTCAGCGGAGGAACCGCTTCGCCGAGAGGGATGGGCGGCGGCGATTTTTCTACCAACGCCAACGGCCGTATCACCTTCACCGAAACGGTGGCATGGACCAAGGGGCGCCACACCATCAAATTTGGAGGAACTTACTGGCCGGAATATGCCAACGCGCGCGAGGGCTTCCAGAGCAGCGGATCGTTCAGCTTCAGCAACCTGGTCACAAGCCAGCCTAACGCTCCCCGATACACCGCTTGGGGCAGTTCATTTGCGAGCTTCCTGCTCGGAGAACTATCGAGCGCGGGCGTGCGCGAGCCGTACGCCAGAGGCGCGCGCTATCGCTCTTTCGGAGTCTTTGCTCAAGACGAGTGGCGCATGACCAATAAGTTGACGCTTTCGTACGGCCTCCGCTGGGAAGGCAATGCCGCTCCGTTCGAGCCAAACGGCACGGCCAGCGGATTTGATCCGACGATTCCCAACCCGAAAGCTGGAGGCCGGCTCGGCGCGCTCGTTTTCGCCGGCAACGGTCCGGGACGCACGGGGTCCAGGTCCCTTTCGGACGGCTGGTACAAGGGTTTTGGACCGCGCCTCGGAATCGCCTACCAGGCGACTCCGAAAACCGTGGTCCGCGCGTCCGGCGGTATATACTACGCGCCAGGTTTCCGGACACGCCTCATCGCGTATGGATTCACGAACGGCAACAGCATCAGTTCTTCCACCGGCTACGGCCCGGTGTACAACTGGACCACAGATGGATATCCGGATGATTTCCCGCGGGCGCCGTTCATTGATCCTGCCTTCCAAAACGGGCAGAATGTCAGTTCCATTCTCCCGGGCACCTCGCGGATGCCGCAGATCCTGACCTGGACGTTCAGCATTCAACGCGAACTGACCCGGAACCTTGCTTTCGAAGCCACATATGTTGGCAGTCACTCCACGCATCTGATACTGTCGAGCCAGCAATCCAACATGAACACGCTGGATCCCCAGTACCTGTCTTTGGGGAATCTGCTGTTCCAGGACATCTTGTCGCCCGCGGCCATCGCGGCAGGCTTCACCCCTCCCTACGAGGAGTTCACGAGCCAGTCGATCAGAACGGTGGGGCAGGCGCTCCGTCCGTATCCCCAATACCGCGACGTCACCGAGGAGTGGGGCAACCATGGGATTTCGCGTTACAACTCACTCCAACTCAAGGTTACGAAACGGTATTCGAACGGATTGACGCTGCTCGCCTTCTACACATGGTCAAAGAACATGACCAATGTCGACGGCGGCCCGATCGATTTAGGGCCGAACGACGGCGCCGTTCAGAATCCGAGGAACCGGGACGGCGAGGTTTCGGTCAGCAATCAAGGGCCGCCTCATGTGTTCGTGGCCAGCGGCTCGTATGAACTGCCGTTTGGTCCCGGCAAGAGGTACCTGACAAGCAACGGCTTCTTGAAGTACCTCGTGGGCGGCTGGCAGATCGCAGGATACTGCCGGTACACCAGCGGAGCCGCGCTTACGATTACGTCGGGCAACCCGCTCTCGGCTTTGGGATTTCCGAACATCAGGGCCAACTATGTCGGAGGAGACGTCTATGTGACGACAAACCCGAGAGAATTCGATCCCGCAATGGACGTTTACCTGAACCGAAATGCATTCGCTGCACCGGCTACCTTCGAGCTCGGCAATACCGCCAGAGTCTTGGACTGGGTACGCGGCTTTACCGGCAAGAGCGAATCCATCTCCCTTTCCAAGCGGACACCGATCACTGAGCGATTCCGCGCGGTGCTGCGGGCCGACGCACAGAACCCGTTTAACTTCGTTCGCTGGAACAACCCGAACACGAACATCACAAGCTCGAACTTCGGGATGGTCACCAGCGCACAGAGCGGACGTACCATTCAGCTTGGAGCTTCGATCGAATTCTGAAGCTCTTTCTGTGGGGCGGAGAAACCCTTGCGGGCCGGGCATCCCCGGCCCCTGCAGGGGGGGCGCCGGCAGGCCCTGTCTCCGCCCCACGCTTTTTGTGAAGCAAGGGATCAACTCATGAATCGGCGTGAATTTACGAAGTATATCGGAGCGGCGGCGGTAGTATCCGGAACAGCAACCGGCCAGGCGCAGGAGAGCGCCCGGACTCCTACCCTCTACTACGTGGATGGTTATCACGGCGGCTCCCGCGGCCACATGCCTCCGGGCGCCTGGAGGGACATTCTGAACGTCTTCCGCGCGCTGCCGGACTGGAAGATCTCCTTCGACATCGAAGCGGCTTCCTGGACCGATCTGCGGAGGCAGGACCCCCAAGCCTACCGCGAAATCCAGCGCTTGCTGGAGGACAATTCGGTCACCGCAAGGACGGAGATCGTCAATGGCACCTTCTCCCAACCGTTCGGCTGGGCCATAGGCGGCGAGAGCAACATCCGGCAGATTACCCGGGGGCTGCAAATCATCCGCGAGCATTTTCCGCGCGCCGTGATTGAAACGTACGCGGTGCAGGAACCCTGCTGGTCAAGTTGCCTGCCGCAGATATTGTTGTCTCTCGGTTTCACCGCCGCGGTGCTCAAAGATCCGGGGACTGCTTGGGGAGGCTACACGGCGGGATTTGACGCTGAGGTGGTGGAATGGGTTGGGCCGGATGGCTCCTCCATACCTGCGGTGCCGCGCTACGCCTGCGAAGACCTGCTGAACGTATGGGAAACGGAATCCGTCACCGGCTCGGCGGAGTTCGCCCGGAAATGCGTCCAGCACGGAATTCTGCGCCCTACGGGCAACTGCTTCCAGGATCTCGGCTGGGCTGCCAGGCCTAAAGTCAAGGGCGACCATATCCGCTTCGTGACCTGGCGGGAGTACTTTAAACGAATTGCGAGCAAGCCGCAGCAGCAGTGGCGCTTCAGCCAGGAGGACATTCTCGTCACACTGCCTTGGGGAGAGAAGACGCTCCAGACGCTCGCACAGCAGGTGCGGGCGGCCGAAAACCGCATATTGATGGCCGAGAAGATGGCATCGATGGCGGTGCTCTTCGGTGGAGCTCAGTTCCCGGCGGAGCGGCTCCAGCGGGCGTGGGACCAATTGCTCTGGGCGCAGCACCACGACGCCTGGATCACCGCCACCACGCGAAGCGGACGCCAGGCTTGGGCATTTCAGGCGGCAGCCCAAACCATGGAGACCGAAGAGATCAGCAATGAAATCATCCTGGCTTCCGCCGAGGCAATGTCCCGCGGGGCTGACCGGGCGCCGGCCATCCCGCTGAGATCGCAGGGAGTTCGGGTGTTCAACACGCTGGCGGAGGAACGCGAAGACCTGGTCGAGTTGGACTGGGCGTGCGATATCGGCACGCGCCGGGCCCGCGTTTTCGATTCCGCCGGGCGGGAGATACCCTGCCAGCTCGTACGGCCGCGCATCTACAATTCGCGGCAGAGTAACAGGCGCCAAAGCGAAGCTTCGCCTGCCGGAGTGCCCAGCTATGCCCCGGGCGAGAGTCTGAACGCGGCAACGGTCTTGTTCCGCGCGCGAGTCCCTGCGATGGGGTACGCGTCCTACCGAATCGAACCGGTTTACGATGAGGCTCCGCCTGCGAATGCTCAAGGCGCTACCGCGCGAAAGGAAGCCAACGGTACTGTTGTGCTGGAAACCGATCTGTACCGTGTACGCATCGATCCCAACCGGGGCGGGGCGATCACCAGCGTCGTCGTGAAAGAAGGCGGCCGGGAGTTCTTCGACCAATCTTCGGAGCGGTTGTTCAACGAATATCGCGGCTACTTCATCTCCGAGAAGAAATGGTGCAGCAGCGCGGACAGCTCGGCCAGCGTCGTCATTACCGAGAACGGACCCGTTCGGGTTCGCGCCGTGGTGTCCGGGCAGGTCGGCGGCTGCCGCTTTCAGACCACGATTTCGCTGGTGCAGGGCCGGCGCAGCATCGACTTCAACGCACGCTTCATTTACGACCAGGACACGTGGATCGGCGATCCCTGGGACATCAAGCCGGAGGACCGACGGAGGGAACGGCGCAGGTCTCACCACGACGGCCGGTGGAAGTTACAGGCCTTCTTCCCGGTCCCGTTCAAAAACCAGTCGATTTACAAGAACGCCGCCTACGATGTCTGCAAGAGCCGAAATCAAGACACTTACTTCCAGCGCTGGGACGAGATCAAGCACAACATCATTTTGAACTGGGTGGATGTGTTTGACGAGCAGCAGCAATCGGGCCTGGCGGTCTTTTCCGACCACACTACCGCCTACACGCATGGTCCCGACCATCCTCTCGCACTCGTTATGGGCTGGGGGTGGGAAGGCGGCTTTTGGTGGGCGAAGTGCCCGTTGCGGGGAACTCAGCAAGTCAACTACGCCGTCGTCCCGCACCGCGGCAGGTGGGACGAAGCCCATTTGTCAGCCGAAAACCAACGTTGGAATGAGCCGCTGCTGGCGCAGATTGTGAACGGAGAACCCGATGCGAGCGCAAGCCGCTCATTGGTGAGTGTAAGCGGGGGTGGAATCGAGATTCCTACGCTGCTCGTCGAAGGCAGGAACCTGCTTGTACGCCTGTTCAATGCCGAGGGCAGCGACGGCAACCGCACGATCTCCTTCGGAATCAAGCCGGCCAGCGTGCAGCTTGTGGAACTGGACGGCCGCGTCGTCCGGCAACTCCCTGTGCGGAGCGCCGCCGGCGGCCGGTACGAGGTGACGCTGGCGCTGCCGCGTTTCGGCATCCGCACTTTGCGTTGTGTGCTGGATTCCTGAAAAGCGGTAAACTGGCACGAACATAAAGCGCCTGTGCGGTCGAGTTTACGGCCGCCGAGGGCTGCAAACATTTTTCACTTTTTGTCGGACGAAAGGAGCGTTCTTAAAAGATGGGACAGGTAACACGCCGCTCGTGGTTCAAGAAGAGCGCCGCGGTCGCCGCCGGCGCGAGCGCGGCTGTCTCCCTGCCGGAAAGAGCGTCTGCGATGCGGCAGGGAAAAATCATTCTGGCGCACGTACTCAGCCTGAATGAGCCCGACCGCATAAAACTCTGCCTGCAGATGGGCGTCAAGCATGTCGTCTCAACGCCGTCGGTGAGGGGACTAAGCCGCGATCAGTATGCGGCCGCCATGCAGAAGCATAAGGAGCAATGGGCTGAAGCTGGATTCAAAGTAGCCGTTTACGAAACCATGACGCCGGTTCCCTCCGACAACATAAGGCGGGGTACGCCCGGCCGCGAAGAGGAGCTGAAGGACTGGATCGCCTTCATCGAGGCCATGGGCAAGGTCGGCATTCCGGTTCTTTGCTACAACTTCGGCCAAGGTGGAGCGCGAACCGGGAAAGTGATTCTGCGCGGGGGAGCCGTCACAACCGCACATGATTACGAGGAATCGAAAAAGCTTCCCCCTGCGAGGGAAATACTTACTGAAGATCAGCTCTGGGAATCGCTGACCTGGTTCATCCAGCGGATCATCCCGGTATGCGAGAAGGCAAAGGTGAAGATGGGGTACCATCCCAACGATCCTTCGGTGTCTCCGTATCGCGGTTCCGCCCAGATCATGATCAGCCCGGCCGCCTACCGGCGTTTGTTTGCGATTGCGGACAGTCCGTATAACGGTGTCAGCTTCTGCCAGGGGAATTTCCGGTCGATGAAGTACGCGCCGGGTGAAGATATCTATTCGGTGGCCACCGAGTTCGCCGAGAGAGGCAAGATTCAGTTCGTCCATTTCCGCGATGTGGAAGGCACGGCGGACACCCGCTACCACGAGACCTTCCACGACGACGGCCCGACGGATATGGCCAGAATGCTGCAGTGCTACGTGAGAGGTGGATTCGTCGGACCCATGCGCACCGACCACGCGCCGGCCATGGAGGGCGAAGATCCGGACAAGAGGCCTGGATATGCCATGTTGGGGCACATCTTTGCAATCGGCTACACCAAAGGCTTGATGCAGGCGCTGAACATCCCTTACGAGTAGTTAGCCTCCGGCGGTGAATGCGGGGCAGCCGGCGCTCGCAGCGAGCGCGCCCGTTCAGACGGGACAGAGTGGTATGAAGGTTGTTCGATTCAGCGCAATCGTCGCGCTTCAAACGGCAGCCGCTGCCCTGCTCGCGCTGCAAAGCGATGAAGAGTCGCGCCTGCTTCAGGAAGCGAATGCACACTATCTTGCGTTGCGTTCGGAGGAAGCCGTAACTTCATACCGGAAGTATCTTGAGTTATACCGCGACCGCGCCGACGTAAGAGTGTTTCTCGGCGCAGCCCTCCTTAACCTGAACCGCCCTGAAGAAGCGCTCGAGGAAGCCCGGAGGGCGCTGAGTCTGGATCGCCGGTACGCCCGGGCCTTCGTGCTGATTGGACGCATCCATGCCAGCAAGGAAGAATGGTCGCACGCCTAGGAAGCGTTCCGGCAGGCCATCAAAATCAATCCGAAAGACCGGGAGGCCTGGTACTTCTCCGGACGTGCATACTACGCGGAGCAACGGTTCGAGAAAGCAATTGAGGCGTTCCAGCGAGCGCGAGAACTGGGAAGTGAACAGAGCCGGATCTACGCGAATCTGGGTCTGGCCTATGACGCGCTCCTCCGGTTTGACGAAGCAGAGCAGGCATACCGGCGGGCTATCGAGCTTGCCGGCAGCGAATACGGGCCGTACTTAGCGTACGGAGTCTTTTTGCACAAACAGGGCAAGCTGGCCGAGAGTGTGCAAATGCTGAAAAAAGCCATGGAGCTCAATCCCGCCTCAGCAAACACCCACTTTGAACTTGCCCGGGCGCTGTACCACTCGGGACAACTCGATTCCGCTGCCCGGGTTCTGGAACAGGCACAGGCTTTTTCGCGCGAGTGCCGCTTGCACTACTTACTAATCAGAATTTACTCGCAGCAACAAAGAGACCAGGATGCCGCCCGGCAAGCTAAGGCGATGGAGGGCTGCGTTAGTGGACCGTGAAGCCGTTCAATAGTTCTTCGTCCGGCATCGGGGACCCATTTGGGAACCGATCCCGCTCTGATCCAGTTGTGAAACTTTCACCCGCGGCGAAATGATTCCAGCGTCCACTCGTCCGCGGGGTCGATGCTGTGGCGCAGCACGTAAAGGTGTCCGTCTTCGCCGCGGACTCTGAAGTAAGTGGCGCTTGGGCTGTACCATTGGTCGACGACCTCGACGACCCTGTACTCGCGCTGCCCGAGATAGAAGCGCACAGGGCGCTCATCGGCCTTGTATCCCGCGTAACACTCCACTTCAACCCGCGAAATCATGCGCTAATCGGCAATTCTCCAGTCGATGACGATCACGGCAACCGGCGCATTGTCCCCGCGTAGTGTCAGTTTCCGCCAGCCAGTCTGCGCGGATGGTGGTTCTGTCACCAGCACCCGCGCCGCGCGCTCAGGATCCAAAGCGTAGCGCGTAAGATTCCAGCCGTTCCGCGGGCCGGGCGGTTCCCTCTGCGCCGCCAGCGCCTTCGAAGTGTACACGACCAGCCCGTTGTCCGACAACTCAGCCGGATAGGCGCTGACACGAACCGGCACGCCGGGCAATTCTCCCGTCACGTAGCCGGTTGAAGCGGTTCTTCCGTTGATCGAAAGGGCCTGGCCGCGCCGGAGCAACCCCGTCCAGATCAGCCGTCCGGAAACCGGTCCCCGGTAGGCTGGTCTTGACGGCGCGGGCCGCTGTGGCGCGGCGGCGGTGAGCGGCGCCGTTGGAAGCGGCGCGGGAGCCGCCGGCAATTGGGCGGAGGCGGAAGGAAGCGAAGGAGGCTCTCCGAGCGCCGGAGCCGCCGCCCTATGAGGCCGCAGGTTTGCCAACTCCAACACCTTGGTTTGCTCTGACCGTGGCGGCGATTCGAGCAGTTCCGACCGCTGCCGGCCTCTCCTGCCACGGCGCGGCGGCCGCGGAGCCGGTTTGGGCTTCTCGGCTGCCGGCTCTCTTACGGGCTTCCGGGGGCTCGCCTCCTGCTTCGGCTTCGCGGTGGGCATAGCGCCGACGAATCTCACCAACTCCTGCACCGGTTTTCCGTCCGGCGGATTCACAATCAGGCGCACTTCTACGAGCCCCGACTTCCGGGTATAAGTGACGCTTCCGCGCCTGAGCGCCGCCGCGTTAAACGGGAGGACGACCCTCTTGCCGCCATCCACGATTTCCAGCGATCCGCCTGCGGCCTGAAGCACCGGGGCGGCCATGCGGTCCCAGGCGATCTGGAGCTGTCCGTTCACATCGAGCGCGCTCAGGGCCAGCGATTGCGAAGCCGGTTGTTTGCGCTCCCGCAACATCAGCGCTGAGGTCATCGCGATGACGGCGAGCACCGGGACTGCCACCGCTCCCCACAGCAAAAACCGCCGCCGGTTTACTCGCGCACGCGCAGGACGCGCGCGGTCGCGTTTCGAAATGGTTGTTTCCGCACGCGGAGCCGGAGCGTTTTCCGGCGTTATCACCTCTCGCGCCGCGCTCCGTTTTTTTGTTGCCCTCACCGGCAGGGCGAACTCGCCGTAGCTCGACTCGCAGCGGATCTTTCCGTTCGCTTCGCGGAAGAAAAACCCCGCCCGGGACGTCCCGAACGATTCCGGCCTTACAACCAGCGCCACCTGCCCGGCTTTGGGAAAGTGCCGGTTGTGAAGTTCCAGATCCTGCTCGGAGAGGCAGACCTCGCTTCGCGTGTGAGACACATACCAACCTACCGGCTCCAGTCCCGCCAGCAGCGGATCGGTCTCAAGCGCGCGAAGCGCATCCGCGAATGCCTGGCCGTCTCTTTCGGAAAGCCGGTACGAGGGCCCGAACTTGTACTCGCAGGGCACAGGCCGGAACGCCAAAATACGCGTGACGCCATCCTCAAGCCGCCCAAACAGGATGCCGCCCACTTCCACCCCACCGCGGGGAAATTTGCAGTAGCCGGCCACCGCCTCCGCACGGATCTCTTCGAGAACCGAGGCCCAATACACTACCCGGATGGCGTGTCCCTCGACACTCCACACACGGGTTTCGCTGTCATGCTGCGCTGGCGCCATGCCCCTGAAGAGTGCTTCTGGTTCCACTGTAGCGATGCCGCGGGCGGGGCGGCAACCCTGGCGGGCGTCGCTGCCGATCTACGATAACTTGAGCTTCTTCCCTTTTTCTCGTGCGCTCACTAAGTCTCGCTAAGTGATGCGATATGGCATTTTCGGAATGAACTCGTGAATTAACTGGTTTGCCGCTTGCCGGTGTCGAAAGTCACCGTTATAATTCGTGATTAGCATCTCAAGAGGGTAACTTAGGTTTTTGGACCGAGGCTGGCGCGCTGGAACGCGCGGCCGAAGCCTCCGCGCCGCCGGGGGGCCTCAAAAAAAGAACCGCAAGAGGGGCTATGGGAACAGCATTGGCGCCCGCGGTGCGGCGCGCTTTTGAAAGCGGCACCGTTGTCCAAAAAGACGACACTTACGTCCTGAATCACACTACAAAATATCTGGCCCGCGCGAACGTTGATGAGCGGCATAACTACGGGCAGTTTCCTCAAGGCGACCCGCGCGCGCGCATCTGCGAATCCTGGCGTTTCCCCGTCATAGACGGCTATTACGATCCGGCGGATCCGGAGGAATCTTACCACTGGAACGAAGTTACGTTTGTATACCGCACATTTGACGGCACGCAGCCGGGGAGCGTTTCCGTCGTGGGCACGTTCGCCCCGCTTTATCAAGAGATCCCTTTGCGCCGCATTGGCGGCACGCCTTATTTCGCCGTCACGGTGATGGTGCCCAAGGGCGAAGTCCATACGTATCGGTACGTTGTGGACGGGCGGCAGGAGCTCGACCCGATCAATCCGCAAACCGCGGTCGCCGACAACGGCAGGGTGTGGTCGCGCTTCTTCACACACGGCTGCACCCAGCGGCTCTCGTTCGAGCCCTGGGAAATGGACATACTAGAGCGGCTGACGGACCACATCCTCCCCTTCCGCACCGTCGAGGGGCAGCGTTTTCTCGATCGGTATTACCAGCAGCTGGACAGGGCGGCGAGGGAATCGCAGTATCCCATCGCCTACCGTTTCGATGAAAGCGTGGGCATCGCCAATTTCATCGACAAGCTGGTTGCCCGCGAAGAGAACCATCGCCTGATCGACTACAAGATCTGCCTCGAAATCATCAACCGCCTGCTCCGCATGCGCAATCCGTTCGTGGAGCCGCGCCTGATGTCCAAGGAGATGTACATCGAGCTGTACAACCAGATGGCGTCGGGGAACGTGCCCGGATGGGATTACGGAGCGTACCAGAATCCGCGGTTCTTTCTCCAGTTGTTGCGGCGGCACGCCATCACGGGCGCCTTCGCGCATCCCAAATACGGCGGCAACGCCGCAGCGAGCGGCTGGGTCTATCTGAGCGAACGCTACCGCGACCCGGAGACGGGCGCGACGCTATTTGACTGGAGGCGGGTGCAGGAACCGCCGCTGGGAACCGACCAGCAGTACCGCGGGTAGGAGCGAACAATGGCGAACGGATACGATGTCGTGGTGATTGGCAGCGGCGCCGGCGGCGCGCCGATTGCCAACATGCTGGTGAAGGCCGGCAAGAACGTGCTCATGCTCGAAAAGGGGCCGCTTTTCCGCACGCAGGATCAGACCAGCGGCCTGAGCGACTTCAAACGCGACGAGTTGTTCGCTACCGGCCCGGAAAAAATCATTCGCGTGGAGGGAGCGGCGAACTGGGGCGAATCGTATTACTCCAGCCACGTCGAGCCGGACCTGAATGACGAGCCGCATATCTACCGCGATGCCGACGGCCGTGACCGCGCCACGCTGGAGGGCTACACAGCGCAGTGTGTCGGCGGCGGGACCCAGCTTTACGGCGGAGTGTCGCTGCGCTTCTCCCCACTCGACTTCCGTCTGAAGTCGTTCAATGAAAACGGCGCCGCGCTGCGCAACGATCCCAACGGCGATGTGAAGCGCGAAGCGCGCGACTGGCCGATCACCTACGACGATCTGGAACCCTACTACACCCTGGCCGAGGAGCTCGTAGGCATCAGCGGGACCCGCCAGAACCAGCTCAAACCGGCCAGCCGCGAGGTCTACCAGAAGCCGCTGCCGCCCAATCCCATCAGCCGCTTCGTCGAAATCGGCATGGATGCGCTCGGCATGCCGCGCTACCGCACCCCGCTGGCCGTGATCACCGAGGACCACCCGCCGAGCGGGCGCACCTATCCAGGCGGCGAGGCCGCCAAAACGGGATACGTGAACCGCTACGGTTGTCCGCTAGGTTTGAAATCGAGCACCTGGGTTGCACTGCTGGCGCCTATCTACGGCCGGCCGAACTTCGAGTTGCGGCCCAACTGCACAGTCACCCACCTCGAATGCGACAGCTCGGGAAACGTCACCAAGGTCGTCTATCTCGATGCCGGCGGCCAGCGCCGCGAAGTGTCGGGCAAGCTGATCGTCGTGGCGTGCTCGGCGATCGAATCGGTGCGGCTGCTGAAGCTCTCGGCGCTTGAGAGCGCGGAGTTTGACCGCCGCATCAACCAGAACGATCTTCTCGGCAAATACTTCCTGACGCACTGCTTCGGCGGGGCTGAGGCGATCATGCCCGGGCGCTACGACAAATCGCTCTCCGTGGATAGCGATTGGGCCACCGATGCGTGCGCCACTCCGGATTTCATTCGCTCCAACGGCCTCTGGGCGGGCGGCGCCATCTACAACAACACGTCCGACCAGTGCCTGCCCATCTCCCTGGCGCGCACGCACGGCAGCCAGGACATCGACACCATCTGGAAGGCGTTCGTCGAGGATACATCGCTCACCGGCGAGCGCCTGGCTTCCTTCTTCGACGAGAACTTCGGCACGCGCCTCTCGGTCAGTTTCATGGCGAACCAGGTGCCGCTGAAAACGAACCGCATCGAGCTGCATCCCACGGTGAAGGACAAGTGGGGGCGCAACGTGGCGTACATCATCAAGGAGTGGCACCCCCACGACCAGTATCTGATGGACGTATTCGCCGAGCAGTGCGCGAGGGTGTTGCGCTTCGGCGGCGACGGCGGCAGGGGCAACTACCCCGTGTTCGAAAAGGGGGGCGTTTACCAGGCAGAGAACGGGCTGGCGCGCATCGCCAATCACATTCTGGGCGGCGCGCGCTTCGGCACGGACCGCAATGACTCGGTGCTCGACCCCAATTGCCGCGCGTGGGAGTTCGACAACCTATACGTCACCGACGGCAGCTTCATGCCCACTTCCGGAGGAGCCAATCCCACATTGACCATACAGGCGAACTCGTTTCGAGTCGCCGACCACCTATTGTCACGGCTCTAGCGCAGAAAACCGGCTCCGCCGGGTGAGGAGGATACAAACGTGGATCCACGATTCGACGAAGTCTTCAGCGACCGGTTTACCAACCCGGAGAACGAAACGTTCAAGGTGGTTTTCTATCCCGACCGCATTTATCATGCCCAGTACCTCAACGCCACGCGCAGCCCGCGCTACCGCTACAACGTGCACGAGGTCCGCAACCAGCTCGACATCGCGGTGCTCAAGGGCCAGGTGTACATGGATGGCGTTTACCTGTGCAACTTTCTGCGCATCGAGTACCGCGCCAGCCGTCTGACGGAACTTGCGCGCGAGCGGAACCGCTTTCTTCGGGACCAGGTCCTCGCCTGGGTGCACCTGCTGCCCGAAGATCCTTCGCTCGAGGCGCAGGCGACGGTGAAACTGATCTACGACAAGTGGGTGGACGCCTACCAGGTGGAGATTTGGGAAACGCTGGAGCCGCCGCTGGGCAAGCACCACGATTACACGGTCCTGGACATGATGGGCCAGAACGGATCCATCATCAAGGTGAGCGAGTTCAGCCCCGCCCTGCGGGACGTGAAGGCCATCCGCCGCGTGGAACTCGCCTTCCGTGAGAACGACCGCGACCTGCCCTTCGGCTACGCCATCCAGAACCCTGAGTGGGACAACAACTTCCTCCGCACGCACCAAGAGCCGCGAAGCGATATGCCCAGCTCTCCGGAGAACACGGTGGAGGACAGGTGTTATCTCATCGATTTCCAGCGAGGGTGGTACTTCCATGCGAAAGACGTGAAGCCGGTGCGCTATTTGAACGCTATGATGGAGCCCGGCAATCCCGATGCGAAGCCGGACAACGTGATCGAGATGCGCTGGCTGGTGCAGCGCGAGCTGGGCAGCTCGATGGTCTTCTTCCACGAGGTCACCATTCCTCCCGGCAAGGTGGAGGGGATCCACCGCCATATTGGAACCGAGGAACTTTATTTCGTGACCCAGGGCAAGGGCACGGCGTACATGGCGGAGGGAGACGATCCCTCCACCGATTCCCTGCCGACCGTGGAGCGCGACGTCTACATGCAGGGCAAGCTGAAGTGCAAAGCCCTTCCAGTGGAGCCTGGCACGGTGATCTACACCAAGAGCGGAGGCGTGCACGGTATCCGCAATGACGGCAACGAGCCGCTGAAGTTCGCGGCCTTCCTGTATCACACAGTCTAGAGGAGACAGCCCATGGCCACTACAAGCGTTCCTCCCTCGCCGCCGATGCAGGGAACTTCACCGCAGTTGATGGCGCACGTCGATAGCGTCTTTCAGGTGGATCCCTCCACGACGCCAAACTACGACAGCGGCAACTCGCTCGTGAAGCTGCTAAGCATCATGGAGAAGACAGGGCTTGCCGCGGAGCGGCAGAGTTACCTGGCCAATTCACTCCAGTACCTGTTTCCGATCAGGAGGCTCGAGCTGTACGGTCCGGCGGGCAGCGACTTCCAGATTCTGGACCCCACGCAGCAGGACAACAAGAACGATTTTCAGAAGCAGAACGTGCGCGATTTCGAGCTGACCGACACGCAACTGGTGCGCGGGTGGGCCGTCGCCGGCAATAACATCGTGCCTTTCCTGCGCGCCAGCTACCGCGGCGGGCCGGACTCGCTTCTTTCGGAGATGTCCGGCCATCGCCTCGGCCAGCGCATCAAGCTGTGGATCAGGGTCAACGGCGCGCAGGTTTCCTCGCCGCTGGTGGTGCCCTACAACCCCATCACGGACCGCTACGATATCGAGCTGTGGAATTCGCCGGTCCCCGACCTGCGCCCGCTGCTGGATGACAAGGCGCGCGACGCGATGGACCGCGGCGAATTGCAGGTCCGCAACGATCTGGTGCAGGGAGCGCTGTCGGATTTCGACCGGGGCAAGCTGGAAGACCAGTACACGGTCTTTGTGGCGCCCAACAACACGATGCATCCCGTGCTGCCGCTCCGCATCGAGCTGGCCTGGGCCGACGAATCCGAGCGCTTCTGGGACTCGCAGAACGGCAACAACTACGTCTACGAGTTCAACATGATTCTGCGCGGCTGGGATGCGTTCCTGGGCGTGGGCACGAGCCCGAATCCGCACGGCGGCGTGGGATTCCTGGAGTACCGCAACCTGATGTCGAACTATGGCCGCTACGCCGGGCGCAATGAACTAGGCCGCACGCCCCAGTTCTGGAACTTTGACGCCTTTGGCCGCAAGGACCACAACGGGCGCCGCGAGAACTTCATGGCCGTCGATTACATGGACCTTCACATCCTCAAGGCCAACTGCGGAATCGGCCTGCACCGGCACCGCGACAATCAGGAGGTGTTCTTCATGATGGACGGGCAGGGTTACATGGTTGTGGGCGATTGGGTCAAGTTTCCTAACCGCGAGCGGTGCTTCGAAATCCGCACTCTGAGGGCCGGGCATTTCGCTATGCTGAAGGGCGGCAATCTGCACGGCCTGATGAATCCCAGCGACGAAAACATCTCGCTGTTCATGTTCGGCGGATATGACTAGCGCGCAACCCGTAATTCAGCCGTTCTCGTGGGCGGCCATTGAAGGCTCGCCCTTGCCGCTGGGCGCTACCTATGTTCCCTCCGAACACGCTTACAATTTCGCGCTCTATGCAAAGGACGCCACCAGGGTTACGCTGCTGCTTTACTCCGAGTCGGATCCGGTGACGCCGGTGGACACGTACGAGATGCGCTATCCGGGGAACAAGACCGGGCGCATCTGGCACTGCCGCCTGCCGGCCAGCAGGGTGGAAGCGGTTAAATACTACGCCTACCGCATCGAAGGCCCGGCAGACATTTCCCAGGGCCACCGGTTCGATCCGGAAAAAATCCTGCTCGACCCCTACGCGGACGCGGTCTACTTCCCACCCAATCACAGCCGCATGGCGGCGTCGCGGCCGGGACCCAACGACGGGCGGGCGCCGCTGGGAGTGATCGAGATTCAGGGACAACCCTTCGACTGGGGAGACGACGTGCGGCCGCGCCACGGCCACGATACCGTCATCTACGAAATGCACGTGAAGGGGTTCACGGCGCGCGCCAACTCGGGCGTGACGCCGGAGAAGCGCGGTACCTATGCCGGTGTGATCGAGAAAATTCCCTACCTCAAGGAACTGGGGGTCACCGTTGTGGAGCTGCTGCCCGTGTTCCAGTACGATCCGCAGGAGCGCAACTACTGGGGCTACATGCCCCTGAACTTTTTCTCGCCGCACCATGCCTATTCGTCGAACCGCACGCCCGGCGCGCAGCTCGATGAGTTCCGCGAGATGGTGAAAGCGCTGCATGCCGCCGGCATCGAGGTCGTGCTCGACGTGGTTTACAACCACACCACCGAGAGCGACGAAAACGGCCCCACGTACAGCTTCCGCGGTATCGACAATTCCACTTACTACCTCCTGCACGAGGACCGCTCGCGATACCGCGACGACACGGGCACGGGAAACACGCTGCACTGCGCGAACCGCTACGTGCGAAAGATGATCGTGGACAGCATGCGCTTCTGGGCCGAGAAGATGCACGTGGACGGGTTCCGCTTCGATCTGGCGTCCATCTTCACGCGCAACAGCGACGGCTCCGTCAATTATGACGATCCGCCTGTTATTTCCCAGATTACGAGCGACCCCGCTTTCGAGGACCTGCGGCTCATCGCCGAAGCCTGGGATGTGAGCGAGTACCAGTTGGGAAAGAGCTTTCCGGGAATTACGTGGTTTCAGTGGAACGGCAAGTTTCGCGACGAGATCCGGCGATTTGTGAAGAGCGATCCCGGCATGATCGGCTCGCTGATGACGAGGCTTTATGGCAGCGACGACTTGTTTCCCGATGAGCGGGCGTTCGGCTACCGTCCCTTCCAGAGCGTGAACTACGTCTGCTCGCACGACGGCTTCTGCCTCTACGACCTGGTCTCGTACAACTTCAAGCGCAACCTGGCGAACGGGCACAACAACACCGACGGCACCGACGAGAACTACAGTTGGAACTGCGGCTGGGAAGGCGACGAAAACGTCCCTGCCGAGGTGTTAGCCCTGCGCAAGCGCCAGGTGAAGAACTTCTGCACCCTGCTGATGCTGGCCAACGGCACGCCTATGTTTGTGGCCGGCGATGAGTTTATGAACACGCAGGGCGGCAACAACAATCCCTACAACCAGGACAACGAGACCACGTGGCTGAACTGGGACCTTCTCGAGCGCAACGCCGACATCTTCCGGTTCTTCAAAAAGATGATTGCGTTCCGGAAAGCGCACCCCTCGATCGGGCGCAGCACCTTCTGGCGCAGCGACATTGAATGGTATGGAACCTCCGGCCCTCCGGACTTGAGTTACAACTCGCATTCGCTGGCCTATCTGCTGCGGGGCGGCTCCGTGGGCGATCAGGATATCTACGTGATGATCAACGCATGGTGGGAGCCGCTGACGTTTGACTTTCAGGGCGGGAACCCCGGAGGATGGCAGCGCGTCGTGGACACGAACCTTCCCAGCCCTGAGGACATCAACGATCCCGTGCCTGTGACCAACGCACGCTACACACTGGGTCCGCGTTCCGTCGCCGTCTTCGTGCGGTAAGCTCGCGCCATTATCCTGCCCCTGGAGCGGCAACCCTGGAGAGCTCCGCCCGGATTACAATGTAGACAAGCAGTCCAACTCAATACCGCCCGCGTAAAGGGTAGGGCGGAACATGCCGCCCAAAAGGGGATGGGTGGTACATCCATGCATTCCGGTTCGCAGCCTTTTTTCTGGGGGAAATGGCATGCTGCTGGGAAACATCCGAAGTGCCGCTCTGTGCACCGCCGCGCTTGTGCTTTGCTCCGCGCTCCTGGCGGCGGATGCCGAATTGAAAATCGTGGTGCTGGAAGGGCAAGGCGCCATCAACAATATACGCCAGTCAACGGCGAAGCCTCCCGCGGTTCGTGTGGAGGACAGGGCGGGCCGGCCAGTGCCGGGCGCCCGGGTCACCTTTGTGCTTCCCGATATAGGGGCGGGCGGCGTGTTCCCTAACGGACAGACTTCGCAAACCGTCGTGGCCGATGGGGAAGGCCGCGCGGCTGCCCACGGGCTTCGCCCGAACAACGTCGCCGGGCGCTTTCTGATCCGGATCGACGCGGTGCACGGCGACCGGAGGGGGCACGCCGTTCTGACTCAGACGAATGTGGCGCCACCGGCGGATCGCCGCATTTCCAAGAGAACCCTGATTATCATCGGCGCGGCCGCGGGTGTGCTCACTGGGGTTCTGATCGCGACGCGCGGCGGGGGAAACAGCAGCGCGGCGGCGCCCGCGGGCGGCACCGTCATCACCCCCGGCAGTCCCGTTTTCGGACCGCCCCGTTGACGCCATGCGACCGCTTGCCGCTGCTCTGATTCTGCTGGCCTGGCAGGCCCCGGCCCACGGCCCTGCCATCCGGGGGCCCATGCTCGGATATGTGTTCGACCCGGGCGCCGCGGCCATACGGCCCATCCTGGGAATTCCGGGGGCGGCCACGCTCGGCGCTCCGCTGGATCTCGGCGAACCTATCGTCCGGGCGGTGATCTCGCCGCGGCAGGACTTCGCGCTCGCGGTTGCCGCCTCCGATTCCCGCGTGCTGGCAGTCAGCCTGCCATCCGGAACGGCCGAGGGCTGCGAGTGTGCGCCCGGCCCGGACCGCATTCTTTTCAGCCCGCGCGGGGATGCCGCGGCGCTTTACTACTCAGCCGGTGCGAGGCTTCGCGTTCTCCCGCGCGCCGGGACGGCTCGGGGCGGAGAGTTCGACCTTTCGCTTTTTCCCGGTGAACTGACCGCGCTTGCGGTGAGCGACTCCGGCGCCGCGCTGGCCGCCTTTCTCAATGAATCGGCGGGGATCGTGTACTACCTGGAGTCCGGCCGGGAACCGGGGCTCGCGCTTTCGCTGAGCCGGGCGTCCGCGCTGGCCTTTCTCCCGGCAAGCTCCGACGCGCTTGCAACCGACGATGTGGACGACCGCCTGTACCTCATTCGGGATCCGGGCGGCCGCGCGGAAGTCACCTTGACGGCGGCCGCCGGCGACGGCTTGGAAAAACCTGCCGCGGTCCTCGGCCTAGAAAAATCGCGGGCGTTAACCGCGGATGCTCGTGGCATCGTTATGACCGATCTCACCGCGGGCTTCTCCTCGGTGATCGAGTGCGGGTTCGCTCCAGGCGATCTTCAGCCTTTGGGCGGTTCCGTTTACCGGCTGGCGGCGCCGTCTCCGGGTCCGCTGTGGTTTCTCGACGGCGGCGCGCCCGGCGCACGGGTGTTTTTCGTTCCGCCAGATAACTTTGCTCCGCCGCAGGAGGAACAGCCATGAGGCGCGGCATGTTTCTCCTGGCGGCTGCGCTGGCGTTGGCCCCATCCGGGACGCTTCAGCTCGCGAGAGCCGACGTCAAAATTGCCACGAACTCCTTGCCCGACGGCAGGGTGGGCGTACCTTACTCAGCTTCGCTCGACGTGAGAGGCGGCCGGCCGCTCTATCGCTGGACTGTCTCCGGCGATCTCCCTCCGGGCTTGAGCCTTGAACTGATCACCGGCGCCATTACGGGTATCCCTGAAGTGGCCGGGGTCTTTGACTTCGTGGTCCGGGTCACCGATTCCAGGGGCGACTCGGACACCGCGTCCTTCCGGATCAGAATCCGTACGGCTCCAGAGGTGGGTCCGCTGGTGGTCGCCACGGCTTCGCTGCCGGCGGGGATGGTGGGTCTGCCGTATTCTGCGCCCCTGCTTGCTCAAGGGGGCGTCCCTCCGTATTCGTGGTCCGCTTCGGGGCTGCCAGCTGGCCTCGGCATCGGTTCGGGCGGGATCGAGGGGACTCCGGCGCAGGCGGGGACGTTTCCGGTGACCGTGGAAGTCACCGACAGCTCGTCCGCATCGGCCACAAAGGATCTCGTGATCAACGTGGCGCCCGCCCTGACGATCACCACGGGCGCGCTCCCCACAGGCAAAGCCGGCTCGGAGTACTCAGCCCAGCTCGAGGCCATCGGGGGAAGCCCGCCTTATACCTGGTCCATAGCCTCGGGCGCGCTTCCCGCGGGACTGAGCCTCAAAGGCTCGCAAATCTCCGGAACGCCGGCTTCCGGGGGGACGCGAGACTTCACACTCCGCGTTTCGGATTCCGCGGGGGCTTCGGCGGTGAAAGCTCTGAGCATCCTGATTGAACCCAAGGCGCCGCCGCTGGCCATCTCAACGGGCTCACTGCCCGACGGGCGGACCGGCGCACCCTACAGCCAGACGGTGACGGCTACGGGAGGCACGCCGCCCTATTCGTGGTCGGTAATTTCGGGTACGCTCCCCGCCGGCCTGACGCTTGGAGCGGGCCAGATTATGGGCACGCCTACCGACGGCGGCACGGCGCGGTTTACTCTCCAGGTGAAGGACAGCGCCGGAGAAACCGCAACCAAGGCCTTCACGATAACCATTGAGTCTGCGTTGCAAATCGCCAGCCCGAACGTGCTACCCGCCGGGGCTGTGCATGCCCCTTATCGCTACAATCTGATGGCGGCCGGAGGGGAGCCGCCTTATTTCTGGGAGATCACCGGAGGCTCGCTTCCGCCCGGCCTGACTCTGGCGGACAACGCGATCTCCGGTAATCCCACCGCCGAGGGGAATTACAGCTTTTCGGCACGGGTCACAGACAAAGCGGGCGGGTCCGAGAGCGGCACATTCTCGGTCAAGATCAACCCCGGCCTGACGATCACGAGTACCTCGCCGCTTCCCGCCGCGGCCGTCGGGACACAGTATTCTCAGGCGCTTGCGGCGCTGGCGGGCGCGCCGCCTTATGAGTGGTCCGTTGTTTCCGGCGCCGTGCCCAGCGGCCTGAGCCTCGATCCAAGGACCGGCGTGCTGAGCGGCACCCCGTTGGTTGGCGGCACCTTCGATTTCACCGTACAGGTCAGGGATACCGCCGGCTCCTCGGTTTCCAAACCGTTCACGATCACGGTCGTATCGGCGCTTTCCATCGCAACGGCGAGCCCGCTTGCTTCCGGCGCCGTCGGCGTGCCGTATACGCAATCGCTCAGCGCGACAGCGGGCACGTCGCCGTATACCTGGGCGATCGCGGCAGGCGCGCTTCCTCCGGGCCTGACACTGGATGCCGCCGCGGGAATCATCACCGGCACGCCATCGGCAACCGGGACGTTTGAATTCACCGTGCAGGTACGCGACTCGCTGTCCGCCGCGGCTTTCAAAATCCTCGCCATCACCATCGCGCCGGCAATCGCCATCGCGAATGTGTCACCGCTACCGCCGGGAACCGCAGGAGAGCCCTATTCCCACCAGTTGAGCGCGCAAGGCGGCGTCGCGCCCTATACCTGGTCGGTGGTGGGGGGAACGCTTCCGGCGGGACTGGTGCTCGACGGCGCCCAAGGCCTGATTAGCGGAACTCCGCAGGCCGCCGGCGACTACGAATTCACTCTTCGCGCCGCCGATGCCGCGGGAGGAGCCGCCACGGCTACCGCAACCCTGCACATCGGGCTGGTCGCGCCGCCCGCAGTGGCAATCACCGGGCTGCCGGAGACGGCCGGACCGCTCGCCCAGCCGCAGGTAAGTGTGAGCATCGAGGCGCCGTATTCGCTTCCGCTCACGGGCCAGCTCGTGTTGACGTTCACGCCGGACGCCATCGTGCCCGGCGACGATCCCGCGATCCAGTTTTCAACTGGAGGCCGCACCGTGGACTTCAGCATTCCGGCGAACTCCACGCAGGTGAATCTGCCTGCGCCCCAGATCGCGCTACAGACGGGCAGCGTGGCCGGTACGATCACTGTTTCGGCGGTCCTAAGGGCTGGCGGCGTGGACGCCACACCTTCCCCGGCGCCCGTCCGCACGCTCAGGGTCCCGCGTTCCGCCCCTGTGATCCGGAGTTTGAAGAAGGTCACCACGGCGACCGGTTTCGAAATCTGGATAACGGGATATTCGCCCTCACGCGATCTGACACAGGCGTCTTTCCGGTTTACGCCGGCGAGCGGGAGCAATCTTCGCACAACGACGGCAACTCTTCCGCTCGCCGAGTCAGCGCGGCAGTGGTACGAGGATCCCGCCTCAAGGCTATTCGGCAGCCAGTTTACGATCGTGCAACCCTTTACGTTGCAGGGCAGCGCGGACGCAATTGGAGCGATTTACGTAACGCTTTCCAACACCGCGGGAACCTCCGAGGAGGTCCTGGTTCCGGAAGATACGGCAGGCGGAAATTGACGATTAAGCGGCGCGCGCCGCTCGTGCTTCGGTGCAGCGCTGCTGCTGTGCGGCAAAGGCGGCCACCCCAAGGATCCCGGCGACTTCGTCGCCGAGTTCGCACCAGGAGAATGGCTTCTCGATGAAATGAATGCACGGGTCGGGGACGAGTTCGCGGTTGATCCACGGAGGGTCGCCCGAGATCACTAAGAGTTGGATGTCCGGGTGGTGGCGGGCAGCTTCCCGCACCAGTTTCGGAGCCTCGTGAACGCGGGCGTCGGCGATCAGCAGGCCGATTGAGCAACTTTGTTCAGGGGCTTGCGGCGTCTCGTGCCCGGCGCCCGCTTCCAGGACCCGAAGCCCGCAATGACTCAAGAATTCCACGATCTGCCGCCGCAGCCCCTCGGCGGCTATCGATACGAGTACAGCGCCCGCGTCCGATTGGAATATTCCGGATTTCGCCATTTTCGGACCTCTTAAAACCGAATCTAGCCTACCTCTGCGGGAATCAATAGCCCCTTAATATTAAACACCGCGCGGTAATTCGTAAACAACAAGGAAAAATTCAGCTGAATTTTGCCTGTTTTGACCGTAATTGTGGAAGCAGCGCGTCTACGCGCTTGTCCGGATTGCGTTTCCGTTCCTGGCGCTGGCGCCGCGCGTGCCCGGGCCCGTGTTGTGTCTAGAATAAAATTTATGTCTGAAACACTCACCATAGCGGGACGGGAGTTCCGCTCGCGTCTGATCGTCGGTACGGGTAAGTACCGCACTTTCCAGGAGATGGCCCGCTGCCTCGAGGCGACCGGCGCCGACATGGTTACGGTAGCCGTACGGCGCGTCAATTTGACCGACCGCTCCAAGGAGTCGCTGCTGGACTACATCGACCGGGATAAGTTCTTCATTCTGCCGAACACCGCGGGATGCTATACGGCGGACGAGGCGATCCGTACCGCGAGGCTGGCGCGTGAAGTGGGGCTCTCCAACTGGATCAAGCTGGAAGTAATCGGGGACCAGAAAACGCTGTTTCCGGACAATGCAGGCCTGCTGGAGGCCACCCGCGTGCTTGTCAAGGAAGGTTTTGTCGTCCTCCCCTACACGAATGACGATCTGGTGAACGCGCGGCGGCTCATCGATGCCGGCGCCGCAGCCGTGATGCCGCTCGGCGCGCCGATCGGCTCTGGGATGGGGATACAGAACGTGGCGAACCTGCGGATACTTCGCGAGATGATCACCGAGGTTCCGCTGATTGTTGATGCCGGCGTGGGCACGGCGTCGGACGCGGCAATCGCCATGGAACTGGGCTACGACGGGGTGCTGATGAACACGGCTATCGCCGAGGCGGAGAATTCGGAGCAGATGGCCGTAGCCATGAAGCTGGCGGTGGAAGCGGGGCGGCTGGCGTTCAAAGCCGGGCGGATGCCGAAGAGGCTCTACGCTTCGGCGAGCAGCCCGCTGGCCGGGGTCGTCCGCTAGAGCGGCCCGTCAAAGCCGGCGCCATCTATTCGCGCTGATCCAGGATCTGGCGTACGGTCTGCGCGAGCTCTCTTCCTACAAAAGGCTTTTGGAGAAAGAACATGCCGGGCCCCAAAGGTCCGCGGCGATGGATGGCGTCGCCCGTATACCCTGACATGTAAAGCACGCGCATTTCGGGGCGCTGGCTGCGCAGCCGGTCGGCCAGTTCCCAGCCGCTCATGTAGGGCATTACGATGTCCGTAATCATGAGGGGGATTGGACCAGTATGCCTTTCGCTGGCCAGCAGCGCCTCCCTCCCGTTAGCCGCCTCGATCAAGCTGTATCCGTGTTCGCGCAGCACGTGGCAGGTCAGGCGCCGCACCGTGTCATCGTCTTCGACGACGAGAAGGGTTTCCGACCCTCGGGAAGTCTCGGGTTCGGTTCGGGTTTCGGCCGTCCGGCAAGCGGGTTTTGCGACCCTGGGCAGGAAGACTCTGAAGGTTGTGCCGGCGCCCGGCTGGCTGTCGACAAATATGGAGCCTCCGCTTTGCCGGACGATGCCGTAGACGATCGAGAGTCCCAGGCCGGTTCCTTTCCCTTTTGCCTTCGTGGTGAAAAACGGCTCGAAAATGCGGCTCCTGGTTTCCGCATCCATTCCAATTCCGGTATCGCTGATGGACAGCAGGACGTAATCGCCCGGCTCCAAAGGAGGGTGCGTTTGCGCGAAGTCCTCATAGACAGTGAAGTTCTGGGTCTCCAAAGCCAGTCTGCCTCCATGGGGCATGGCATCCCTGGCATTCGCCGCGATATTGAGAATCACCTGGTGCATCTGCCCCTCGTCGCCCTTCACGTATCCCAGTTCCGGGTCGAGGACAGTGGTCAACTCGATGTCTTCTCCCAGCACGCGCCTTAGCAGATTCGTGTCTTCTTGAATCAGGGAGTTCAGAGCAAGGTCGCGAGGCTGGATGATTTGCCCCCGGCTGAATGCCAGGAGCTGATGCGTAAGCTCGGCGGCCAGGTTCCCGGCCTTGCGGATCTCCTCCAGGCTGTCGCGCAGGGGGTCCTCGGGACTAAGCTCCTGAAGCATCAGTTCGGCGTAACCATTGATCGTGGTCAAAAGGTTATTGAAATCGTGGGCTATCCCTCCGGCCAGACGGCCGATGGAATCCATCTTTTGTGCATGACGAAGCTGTTCCTCCAAGTAGGCTCTTGCCCGTTCCGCTTCTTTCGCAGCGGTGATGTCCACGGCTACGCCGCGCAGACCCGCGGGGTTCCCGTTTTCGTCCGGAATGATGGTAAAACGGACCTCAACCCATACGGTGCGCCCGTCTTTGGCAATCATGCGAAACTGGCTAGCTCCATTCCTGCCGCTGCTGAACAAATCTGACGCTTCGCGGATCGCGCGTTCGCGGTCCTCCGCGTGGACGGCGCCATGCCAGAAGCCGGGTTCGGACAACCACTCCTGGACGCTGTAGCCCAGCATGGTTTCCACATAGCTGCTGACAAACGCCATCTTGTGGTTGGGATCATCCGGCGGTCCCCAGCTCTCCCAGACGACTCCTGGCACGCTCGCGATGATGTCAGCCAAACGCTCGCGCTGGCGCTGGACATCACTGAACAGCCGCGCCTTCTCCGCCTCTGCCTCCTCGCGCCGTGCCAGTTCGGCCTGCAAGCGCCGGTTCTTTTCCGCGAGCTGCGCGCGGGCGATAGCGTTCTCAATCGCGTAAGGCAGTTGGGTGAGGTAGTTGTCCCGCTTGACAATGTAGTCGTATGCGCCCAGTTTCAAGGCCGCCAGCGCGGCGGCTTCGTCACCCTGGCCGGTGATCACGATGACCGGGACCGCCGGACCGCCGCGCTTAAGCTCGCGCAACAGATCGAGCGCGCTCATGTCCGGCATGCGGAGGTCCGAAAGGACGAGGTCGAATCCGTTTTGCCGCACAAGTGTCAGGGCGGTGTCCGAGGAGCGGATAGCCTCCACGCTGAAGTGCGGGGCAGTCTCGGCAAAGTGCCGGAGCGTCAGGTCGATATCCGCGCGGTCGTGTTCCACGTAGAGCACCCGCCTCCGGATCACCGCCGCGTTCCTTTCCGCCTCCAGCCTCTTGCGGTCTGCGGCCGCGCTTTCCAGAATTGCCGGCAGATTTTCGAGATAATTCCCCTGTTTCGGGATGTAATCGCACGCTCCCAGGCGGAGCGCCTGGACCACCAAAGCCTCATCTCCGGCGGCAGTCGCCAGCACCGTGGGCGGGGCAGCGCCGCTCTTTTTCGCCAACTCCTGGAGGATGGTGATGCCGTCTATGTCCGGCAGCCGGTTGTCCAGCAGCAACACGTCGTAGCTGGCTTCGTCCAGGCGGGTGAGGCACTTACGCCCCGTATCCACAACTTCGAGTTCGATGTGGGGGGCTTTCAGCTCGAGGTGAACCCTGGTCAGGTCGGCATCGCAAGCATTGTCCTCGGCGTAAAGCACTCGAAGCTTTTCTTTCATAAACTAGGGCGCGCTTGCCCTGAAAGGCTGCTCATTGATAAGCAGCCAGTAGACTTTGATCGTTCTGATTACTTCGGCGAAAGCGGTGGAATCAACGGGTTTGACGATGTAAGAGTTGACGCCAAGCGCGTAAGCCGCCTCGATATCCTCAGTCTCTCGCGAGGTCGTCAGCACGACGACCGGGACTTGCCTCCATATCGAATGGCTGCGGAACTGCCGCAGCACATCGATGCCGTCGACTTTCGGCAGGCGCAGGTCCAGCAGCACCAGGACGGGCACACGCGCATCGGTGGCCGAGTTGTGCTCCTCCATGTACCGCAGCGCTTCCTCGCCGTCCCGGCAGGTCATCAGCGGGTTGACTACGCTGAGTTCCCTGAACGCCTCGCAGGTAAGGTCCAGGTCCATCGGATTGTCCTCGACCAGTAGAATCGGGCGCACCGGCGTACTCATGCCGCCTCCTCCATACCAGCCGGCCGGCCGGTGGGCAAGTCCAGAAAGAAGGCTGCTCCCGAGCCGGGCTCCGATTCGGCCCAAATCTTCCCGCCCCACTTGTCAACCAGTTTCTTGACAATAGCCAGTCCGGCCCCCGTGCCTTCAAACTCCTCCGGCAGGACCAGCCGGTTGAACAGCCCGAAGATACGATCGTGGTACTTCATGTCGAAACCGATGCCGTTGTCCGAGACCACAATGTGAAGAACACCCGGACTCTGCCGCGCGGTGACCGCAACTCGGGGCGGCTTGGCGTTCCGGCTGTACTTGAGGGCATTGTCGATGAGATTGGTCAGAATCTGCAGCAAGCCGCGTTCCCATGCGCCGGCGCTTGCCGGTGAAATATCCAGTGTCACTTCCACACCTTGTTCCGTGATTTCCGGGTTGCGGTGCCGGAGAATACCCTCTACCATTGCGGCCAGATCAACCTGGGTGTAGGCGGGAATCTCCGCATCCAGACGGGCGTACTGCAGCAGATCGTCGATGAGGCGGTCGAGAGTATTGACGGCCGAGCGGATTTGCGTGATGCAGAAGAGCGCGCGGTCGGCAAGCCCGGCGCGGTGCCGGCGGTCCAGTTCCTGGGCGTAGCCGGCAATACCCCGCAGAGGGGCCTTCAAATCGTGAGATACGGTGTAGGCGAAGCCCTTCAATTCTTCGTTCCGGGCCCGCAACATTTCCTCCGCGCGCCTGCGTTGGGCGATTTCACTGTGCAGTTCCCGGTTTATTTCATGCAGTTCGGCCGTGCGCGCGGCCACCCTCTCTTCCAATACTTCCATCGCGCGCTTGCGCCCGGTGATATCGATCATGGCGCCGATCATCCGGATGGGTGTTCCGTCGATGCCGGCAACAACATAGCCGCGGTCGAACACGTCTGCGTACGAGCCGTCCCCGCGCTGGAAACGGTACTCATCGGACCAGAAGCCCTCTCCGCTTTTCGCCGCGGTGAGAATGCGAGTCATTACGCGCCCCACATCCTCCGGGTGGATATGCTCAGCCCACCAGGCCAGGTCGGAGCGCACTTCTCCGGGGGGATAACCGAACAGTGTGGTCGCGCCCTGGTTCCACCACACAGAGTCGGTTGCCAGGTCCCACTCCCAGATCATGTCGTTGGTGGCGCGAGCGGCGATTTGGAAGCGTTCCTCGCTTTGCCGGAGCTGCATTTCCGCCTGCTTGCGTTCGGTGATGTCCTGGCAGATGCCCACCAGCTTCACCGGCTCCTGCGCTTCGTTGAAGATCCAGTTGCCCTGACTTTGCACCACCCGGATATCACCATCGGGACGCACGATGCGCTCCTCGAAATCGAAGCTGCTGCGCTCGCGGAAGGCGCGCTCGATGGTCTCTCTGGCGAGGTTCCGGTCGTCCGGGTGGATCCGTTCGAGTGCAGCCTCAAACGTTGGAGCGAGTTGCCCGGGACTGACGCCGAAAATCCGATAGAGTTCCTCCGACCAGTAGACCTTCCCGGTGCGGACATCCCACTCATAGCTGCCAAGATGGGCGATCCGCTGCGCTTCGGAGAGCTGTGCCTCCCGCCTTGCCAGTTCTTCCTCGGCGCGCTTGCGTTCGGTGATATCCATCGCCACACCGACTGCGCGCACCAGCCTGCCCGCGTCCGACACCATCCGGCCCTTGCTGGCGACCCAGCGCAATGAACCGTCGGGCCAGCAAATGCGGTACTCAACGTCGTAGTCGGCGCCCACCGCCCGCGATTGCTCCAGCGCGGCTTCAACGCGGGGGCGGTCCTCCGGGTGGATGACGTCCAACACAGCCTGCAAATCGAGATTGTCGGCTCCCGCCGACAAGCCGAAAATTGCTTTCAGCCGGTCGCTCCAGACGACACGGCCGGCAGCGATATCCCATTCCCAGATGCCGACCTGCCCGCAACTGACGGCCAGGCGCAGCCGCTCCTCGCTCGTTCTCAGAGCCTCCTCCTCGCGGTGCTTGAAGATAGCAATCGCGGCAGTGTAGGTAGCGATTTCGATCAGCTTCAATTCCTTCTTTCCGGGGCGGGCCGGAGCGCGGAAATAGCAGGCAAAAGTTCCGAGTACGCGCCGGCGCGGGTCGAAAACCGGGGTGGACCAGCAGGCGCGCAGCCCGTATCCCAGCGCGAGGTCCCGGTATTCCTCCCACAGCGGATCGGTGGCGATGTCCTCGACAATGACCGGCTCGCGCCGGAAGGCAGCCGTGCCGCAGGAGCCGGCGCACGGGCCGATGGGCTGGCCCTCAATCGCGCGATTGTAGCCCTCCGGCAGGCTCGGCGCGGCGCCGTGGCGCACGTGTATCCCGTCGGGATCGAGCAACAGAATCGAGCAGAGCATGCCAGGGCACTCTTCCTCGACGGTGCGCGCCAGCAGATCGAGGACCTCGTGCAGCTCCGCCCCACGTACGATAAGGTCCAAAACCTGGTTCTGGCCCTTCAGGAGAGCCGCGCTTTCCCGTGCGGCCTGCTCCGCCTCCTTGCGTCCGGTAACGTCATAAAAAAAGACGGAAACCCCGTCCGGCGAGGGATAGACGCGGTTCTCGAACCAGCGGCTCCGGAGAAAGACTTCCGCGCAGGCCGGCTTCTGTTCGGCCATTGCTTGTTCGAGAATTGAGCGCAACTTCCGCGCTTCGTTTTCCGGGAACTCCGCCCACGCATCCGCGTTCAGGAGTTCCTCGGGTTCCCGTCCCAGCAGCTCGGCGGCAGGCCGGTTAATGAAGGTAAACTTCAAGTCCCGGTCCAGAGCCAGAACGGCCTCGTTGACTCGTTCGAGAACCCCGCCGGGTTGTTGACTGGCAGGCTTAACGCCCTGTCTTCCAGGACTCATTCGGGGCCGTACCTCCCCGCCCTAACTTACGAGAACTCAGCCGAGCCGGCCCTTTGCGCCGGTGATATCAGGTAAGTACTCTGGAGCTGTAATTTACTGTTGGTAAGTTCTCTTCGACCCGGCTCTATTTTTATTCTATCCCCGGCGAGAGCCGGAGCCCGGCTGCTTACTCCAGCACTTCCGCCGCGGCATCGATACGAGCCAGGCAGACCGTGAGCGCGATCCGTTCACGGTTCTGGTGCGCTGAAAGGAATCCTCCGCCGCGCCGTAGGGATTTCAAACGGAAACAGCTCTGTGAGCGCCGCGGGGGCTCGGACGGCAGATGCCGCGCTCGCTCCGGCGAATGAAGTTCACCAGATGGAGGGCGTGCTCGGTTGGTATCTCGCGTTCGATGCGCTCCAGAGCTTCCTCAAGCTTCAGGCCCGAGCGGTACAGGATGCGATATGCCTTCTTCAGCGCCGCTATCTCCTCGGGGCTGAATCCGGCACGCTTCAAACCAACTATGTTCAGGCCCATCGGCTCAACGTCAAAGCCGGAGTAAAGGAAAAACGGCGGCACGTCGGCGTTCACGCGCGAATTCCCACCGATCATCGCCAGCTTCCCGATCTTCGAAAACTGGTGAATCACCACGCCGCCAGAGATGAACGCCCGATCCTCGATCTCAACGTGGCCGGCGACCAGCGCGCAACTGCAAATCACCGTATCGTTTCCCACTTTCGAGTTGTGGGCGATGTGTCCCGAGGTCATGATGTAGTTGCGGTCGCCGATTTCGGTAACCGACTCCGGCTGGGTGCCGCGCGAGATGGTGTAGTGCTCGCGTATGCGGTTCCCGTTGCCGATCTTGAGATAGCTGCGCTCGCCGGTGAAGGCTTTGTCGAGCGGATCGGTTCCGAGGACGGTACCGGCCGAAATCTCGTTGCGCTCTCCCATCGTAGTCCAGCGCTTCACGTAGACGTAGGGTTCCAGCCGGCAGAACGCGCCGATCACGACGTCGGCCTCGATCACACAGTATTCGCCGATGATTACCTGGGGGCCGATCACCGCATCGGGATGGACGCGCGCCGTGGGTGCGATGACGGCCGAAGGATCGATACTCATAAGTTTGTATGATAGCCTCATGCGTGTCCGCGAATTAGCCGAATGGCTGGGCGCCACGTTCGAGGGCGACGGGGAGCGGGAACTCGTGCGCGCCGCCAGCCTGGAGAGCGCCGGCGCGGAAGACCTGGCCTTCGTTGCAAACCGCAAGGCATTCGCGCAGGCGCGGTTGTCAGCGGCGGGTTGCCTGATCGCGCCGCTGGACTTTCCGAACGAGGGTTGCCGCACCCTCATCCGCGCCGCCGAACCGCGCACGGCTTTTGCGCGCGCCGTCAGCCGGCTTCATCCCGTTCCGCCACCCGAACCCGGCATCCACCCGACCGCGGTGATCGCCGCAACGGCGGAGATCGGCCCCGGCGTTTCCATCGGCCCGCACTGCAGCATCGGCGAAGGCTCGCGCATCGGGGCTTCGGCGCAGATCGGCGCGGGCTGCCGGATTGGCCGGCGGGTGAGTATCGGTGAAGGCTGCGTGCTTCATGCGAACGTCACCGTGTACGACGATTGCGATATCGGGGCGCGCACCATTCTGCACTCCGGGTGCGTCATCGGCGCCGACGGGTTCGGTTTCGTAATGGACGGCGGCCGCTACCACAAGTTTCCGCAGATCGGCCGCGTGGTGATCGGAGAGGACTGCGAGATCGGCGCCAACTCCTGCGTGGACCGCGCCGCACTGGGCGTCACCTGGATCGGCGAAGGCACGAAGCTCGACAACATGGTCCACGTGGCGCATAACTGCCGGATCGGCCGGCACGTCGTGGTGGCGGCGCAGACAGGGTTTTCCGGCGGCGTCATCGTCGAGGACTATGCGGTGATTGGCGGGCAGGTGGGAATCGGCGACAAGGCGCGCATTGAATCGCGGGCGGTGCTCGGGTCCGGCAGCGGCGTGCTTACTTCCAAGATCATCCGCGCCGGGCAGGTGGTCTGGGGCACGCCCGCGCGCCCGCTCAAGGAGCATCTGGAACAGCTAGCCAACCTTGCCCGCCTTCCCGAGCTGCGCCGGGAAGTCGCCGAGCTGCGGCGGCGTCTCGAGGAGCTGGAGGGGAGCAAGGGTGCTGGTGATCGTCGGGGGACATAGCAGCAAAGTCGGAAAAACCTCCGTGATTGCGGGCCTCATTCGCGAGACGCCCAGCTTCGATTGGACCGCGGTGAAGATCAGCGCGCACGAGCACGGCGAGACTTCGCTGATCGAGGAGACCGATCCGGGGCGCCCGGGCGACAGCGCCCGCTACCTCGCCGCCGGCGCAAAGCGCTCCTTCTGGCTGCGGACCGCCGCCGGCGGGTTGAAGGACGCGATACCGGCGCTGCGTGAAATCCTGAATTCGAGCCGCAACGCAATCCTGGAATCGAACAGCGTGCTGGAATTCCTGCGCGGGGACCTGTATTTGCTCGTGCTGGATTTCGCGGTTCGCGATTTCAAGGAATCCGCCCGGAGGTTCGCCCCCCGGGCGGATGCACTCGTACTTTTGAACGGCGACTATCCCCCGCCGCCGTGGGTTCGTTTCGTTCCCTTGGATACGAAACCGGTGTTCCGCACCGCCCCGCCCGCCTACGCGGTGACGGAGGTGGTGGAATGGCTGCGCGAGAGCACTAAGGGATGCGCGCCGCGAGCGCCGCGCTGAGCGCCACCGGGTCCATACCCTCGGCTACGCCGGCGTACCCGGCCAGGTATTGGCCTTTCCGGAAGAAGCACAGGCGGCCGAGATATTTATCGGCGACTTCGAAAGCCTCGTCGGCGACCTTGGCCGGCTTCACCTCGCCGAACCGCGCCCGAAGCTTGGCCATCACGCCCGCCGCCGCTTCGGGTGAGTCCTCAGTAACCAGGAACGCCTTCCCGTATTCGTACTCCGCGACGTAGCCGCGCCTCAGCAGCCGCAGCCCGAGAACGCTTTCGGGGATCAGCCGGGTGGAATCGGGCACCAGCTTCTCGGTGGGGAACCAGCCGATCTTCTCGGGAATTTGAGTGCTGCCCGGGAGCTTCTTTTCAATTGCGGTGCAGAAAGCTTTCAGCACGTCAGCGCCGTCCCGTGAAATGCCGATCTCGACATAGTATTTGTCTTTGACAAAAATGGCGCGGCGCGGCACGATCTGGCCGGCCGTTCCGATTTGTGTCAGCGGTTGCCGGGGATCGCGGTTCGCGCTGAACATCCCGTAGGCAGACTCGGCGTCGGCGAACTCGGAAATATCGAAGACGATGGTATCCTCGCCGGACTGGCAGTTGACGCCGTCCATCTTGACAAAGCGGTAGATGAGGTAGCCCTCGGCGTTGCCGTCCATGTATTCAAACAGGGTATCGGCAACGAAACTGCGCGCCTCCCCCTGCTGGGTCCAGCCGGGCACCAGCGAGCAGTCTGGCTTCTGGGCGAATGCGACCGGAATCATGGCGAACAGCGCGCATCCAAGGCGCGCGAGTGTACTGATCTTCTTCCTCATGCGAATATCTCTTGCGCGCGGCGCATGCGCTGCGCGACTCTCACTCCATTCGGGCAGTTTACCGTGCATCCCGGGCACGAGTCACAACGCGCCTCGGCGTATGCGGCCGGCAACTCCTGGTAATACTCGCGGCCGACGGTGAACTGGCCGTATCCCTCGGCGTACGTGAGGAAGCGGAGCACGTCGGCGACCGGCAGTCCCAGCCGGCACTGGCCCTCGCACTTCCCGCACATCCGGCAGTACAGAGGACGGATCTCCTCCAGCCGGGCCGCAAGAAGTTTCTCGTCGGCGTCCGTGTACTTCGAGGACATGGCCCTGATGTTCTCTTCGAGCTGGTCCGTATCCACCATGCTCGGGATGGCCGTATCGACGCTCGGGTTCTTCAAGACCCACTTCAGGGCGGCAAGCATCGTGCCCTCGCGCGCCATCTTGTTCCGCAGCGCCTCGTCGGTGGGGTAGAAGCCCTGGAACCTCGAGCCGCCGGCCATCACTTTCATCGCCACCACGCCGATGCCGGCCTTGTGGGCGGCATCAAGCGAGGGCTCGAGCCCTTTGTCCATCGCGAAGTTGTACGACGTCAGAACCACGTCGAATTTCTTCTCGATAGCCGCACGGATGATGGCCGCCTGGTTGGCGTGGGTGCTGATGCCGGAAAAGCGGATTTTGCCCTGCTTCTTCGCGATGTCCTGCGCCTCGATCAACTCGTCCTTGATTTCCGCCGGGTCGCGGTAGTTGTGCAGAAACCAGATGTCGAGATAGTCCGTACCCAGTTCCCTCAAGCTGGTATCGAGATCGGCCAGCGCAGCCTCCTTCGTGCGCGACTGGACCTTGCTCGACAGAACCAGCTTGTCCCGCTTGCCCTTGATCGCGCTGCCGACCATCCGCTCGTTATTCCCGCGGCTGTATACGCGCGCGGTGTCGAAGTAGTTGATCCCCATGTCGATGGCGCGCGCGATCACACTCGGATCCGATGTGATCATGCAGCCGAAGCCCACTTTGGTGACCTTCAGGCCGGTCCGCCCGAGCGTGCCATATTCCAGTTTCGGAGTTTGAGCTAAAGAAGTCAGAAAATTTCTGCGAGATAGTCCAGTTCTCATATGGCGGTCCTTAACAATTGATAGCAGCGAACGCTACGCGAACAGCTCCTGGGCGCGGCTGACGCGTTCGGCAACCCTCACACCGTAGGGGCATTTCACCGTGCACACCGGGCAGTCGCCGCAGCGAGCCGTCACGGCGTTTTCGGGCAGTTCGCGGAAGCTTTCCCGCCCGAGCGTGAACTGGCCGTAACCGTCCGCGTACATCACAACCCGGATCAGGTCGGCGACCGGCAGGCCCTTGGCGCACGTGCCTTCACACTGGTTGCACATGCGGCAGTACAGCGGGCCGAACTGATTCAGGTAAGCGCTGAGCGTCTTCTGGTCGGCTTCGGAGAACTTCGAGCTCATTGCCGTGAAGTTCTGCTCGAGCTGATCCATGTCGGTCATGCTCGGAATGGTGGTATCGATCTTCGGGTTCTTCAGCACCCACTTGAGCGCGGCAAGCATGGCTCCCTCACGCTGCAGTGTGGCATGGAGCGAATCGCCGGGCTTGGTGCGGCGGAATCCGCCGGCCATCACCTTCATCGCCACCAGGCCCAGATTCGCCTCTTTGGCCCGGTTGATGGCGGCCTCGATCTCGGGGCCGAGCGTGAAGTTGTAGGACAGCAGAACAACGTCGATCTTCCCGGACTTGATGGCGGCATCGATCACTTCGGGCTGGCCGCTGTGCGTGCTGACGCCCGTAAAACGGATTTTGCCCTGCTGCTTTGCGGTCTGCTGCGCGTCGAGCAGTTCGTCGGTGAGCTGGTCTGCACTGCTCTTGGCGTGGAGATACCAGATGTCCAGATAGTCGGTGCCGAGTTCCTTGAGGCTTGTGTTCAGGTGTTCGAGCGCCTGCTCCTTGGTCCGGGCCTGCGTCTTGCTGGAGATGTACACCGAATTTCTCTTGCCCTTGAGCGCGGCGCCCACCATGCGCTCATTGTTTCCCCCCTGATAACCCCTGGCTGTATCGAAGTAGTTGATCCCGAGGTCGGCGGCGCGCGCAACGACGCTGCCGTCAGAGGTGATCATGCAGCCGAAGCCGACTGTTGTAACTTTCAACCCCGTGCGTCCCAGGGTCCGATAGCTGAGCCCGGTCGGCGCGAGGTTCGCGGATCCCGATATGGCCGGGGCCGAAGTTGAAGTAGAAAGGCCGAGCCCGGCTGCAGGGAGCGCGAGGCCGGCGGCCAGGAAATTGCGTCTGGACGAATTCACTGTCACCTCCAGGAACTTTCGATATAATCGGATACGAACTTCGATTGTAGAACGGGAGGTCTGCCTATGGAAGTGAATTTCACACGTCGCCATTTTCTGCATTTTGCGGCCGGCGCGGGGGCGATCATCAGCCCGCTGCCGGTGAGCCGCCTCCTGCTAGGCCAAGTGCCGCCCGGTGTGCAGGTCCCGACCAGTTTGCCCGAGCCGGTAACCCCATACACACGGCGTTCAACAGTGGCGCTAGTCAAAGGCGAGGACCGCCGCAAGAACATCATCGAAGCGCTCACGGCAATTGACGATCAGATCAAGCCGCTGCTGAAGCGCAAAAAATACGCAATCATCAAACCCAACAACGTCTCCACGACCAATCAGTTGGCGGCAACGCACGCCGACGCGATTCGCGGCATCCTCGATTACCTCGCGCCGCGCTTCAAAGGCCCGGTGGTGATCGCCGAGTCGTCGGCCGGCGATACCATGGAGGGGTTTAAGAACTTCAAGTACGATCAGGTGGCCGCCGAGTACAAATCGCGAAATGTATCCCTGGTGGACCTCAATACGGAAGGCAAGTACGAAGTCATTCCGCTGCTCTCCGCAGACCTCCACGTCGAACCTGTGCGGCTCGCCGCGCGCCTCCTCGACCCGGACGCCCTGATCATCTGCGCTGCGATATTAAAGACACATAACGTCTGTGTGGCCACTCTGTCGATGAAGAACATGACCCTGGGGGCGCCGCTTCACAGTCCCAGGGGCGTCACGCCGCGCTGGAACGATAAGCGGAAGTACCACGGCGGGATCCGGCAGACTCACTACAACATGATGCTCACCGCCCAGAAAATGGCGCCGTTCTGGGGAGTCACCGTCATCGACGGGTACGAAGGCATGGAAGGCAACGGCCCCTCTTCGGGCACGCCGGTGCCTTCGCGCGTGGCCATTGCTTCCACCGACTACATCGCCGCCGACCGCGTTGGCGTGGAATGCATGGGCATCAACCCGTTGTGGATGGCGGGACTGCAATACTGCTGGCAGGTCGGCATCGGCCAGTACGACATCGGCAAGATCGACATCCGGGGCGAGCAGATCGCCAACGTGCGCAGGGAATACCGGCTTCACAAGGACATCGAGCGCCAGCTTCAGTGGATGGGTCCGCTCACCGATATTCCTGTCAAGCTGGGCTAACTGAATTCGTTTCCGAACTGCAGGTGGGGTGGTGCGCCACCCCACCTGTATGCCTGCCTTCGCTCACGCCCGCGATTCCTGCCTGCCGGGGGCGCCTTTCAGCACTTAGGAACGCACCTTCGTTTCGCGGCCTTCGCTTTCCCCGCGCAACCAGATATATATAGGAGCGCGCGGCGCCGGCGAGGGCCACGGCAGCGCGATTTTCAACGTCTGCCGCTGGCCTCCTCCCGCCACCGGGCGGGGAAGGTTTTCAACCGGGAGCCCGAACTTGGCGTCCCAGCCCGCCCGTTCGATGAGGTCGAGGTCCTGTCCCGTCAGGATGCCTGCGTACGCCGACTCGCCCACCTTCTCGTCGGTCAGGGTGAAGCTCTCGATGCGAGGCAGCCGGATAACACGGCCCAATTCGTACGGATCGGAACGCCCCTGCGCCGCCTCAACGGTGCTCATCAAAACGCATCCGGGACGGCCAACCGCACTTGGGTCCAGGGAGAGGAACAGCATGCCGGGACCAGCCAAATCGAGCTTGGCCTCTTCACGTTTCTCGCCGGCGTGCAGCGTGAGCACCGGTTCGTCTTCGCCGCAGCCAAGCCTCACGGCGGGCCGGCCCTCAATGTTCTCCGTGCGGAGGGAAAAGCTCACAAACGACCCGGCAGGAAGCTCGCCGGGACGCAGCGTCACGCCCAGGTCGGCGGGCAGCGATCTTTCCAGGCCGGTGATTTTCGGCCGCGGGCCCGCCACTTCGATGGCCGCGGGCACCTCCACGGGCGCGTGCATGCCTTCCACCGCAAGTTTCAGCGTGAGACGCTGGCCTTTCCGCACCGAATCCTCGAGCCGTACGAAAAGGTCGCGCTCCGCCGCGCCCGGCGGGCCGAGTTCGACCGAAGCTCCGGACGCTTCGATGCGCTCGATTCGATCAAGCCCCGAACCGCGCACGGCAATCCTCTGCTTTTCCTCGCCGAGGTTGGCGCGGAGCGGCAGACCCGCGATGACCGGCACCGGCGGGAGCACGCGGAGCGGCATTTCATGAGTCGCTCCACCGGCCTGCGTGATCACGAGTTTGTATCGGCCCGCCTTCAGCTTTCCGGTATCGATGGCCAGGTCGATCGTATGCTGCGATCCCGCGCGCTTGCCTGACGGCAGCGTGAACTCCACCGCCTGCTCGTTCAGCGTCACCTTCTCGACGAACTGGAAATCGGCGCCGGACAAAGTCACCTTAACCTTGCCGCGGCCTTCGATCAAGCGATCCTGCGATTCGGGCGTGACTGCCGCGGATTTCAGGTCGCCGAGCGGGTGCAGGCTGATCTCCCCCGGAATCTGGAACGTGTCCCAGTCCCAGAGTCCTGTGATCGTGTAGGTGCCGGGCGGAGCTTCGGAGTTTGTGAGATCGAGCTCCAGCGCGCCAGGCTGTGCCTTGACCGCAATTGGAAAGGCGCGCTCGCCTTGCCCCTTCAGACTCCAGTTCCTGACCCGCTCCAGCGCCTTCCAGTTGGCCGTTTTGATCGGGATGGACGACTTTTGGCTCACGGGCAGGTGGCTTGCGCCGGCGAGCGAAACCGCTGGCGGACCAGCATCGGGAAGCCGGCGTGCCCAGAGATACGCAAGCCGCGTGCGCGCTCGTGCCGGCTGTGGCCGGGCGCACAGCGTCAACCCGTAGGCGCCTTCACGCTGCGCCAGCGCGGATCGGAACTCGGTGTTGGGGAATATCAGCGTTTTGAGGTTGAGCCCCATTGCCGCGCCGCCGGCCGCGAGCCCCACATTGCTGCCGAAGAACAGCGCCGCTACCGACGCCGCCAGTCCCGCGGACTGCTGCATCCGGGTAGCTGGGGTGGGGGCAAGGGGATCGTAGCTGGCCAGCGCCGGGTTGAGCGCCCGCATGAGCACGAGCGCCTGCTCGCTGGTCGGGGCGGTGCGGTCAAGTTTGGGAATCGAAGTTCCGTATTGCGCGGCGAAGCCTGAGAGCGCCGCATCGAGATTCGCGGAGGACTGGGCGGCTTCCTGCGCCAGCAGCGTCTCGATCAGGTTTTCGACCTGCTCGGTCTTTTCGGCGTAATCCGCCAGTTGCGCGACGAGTTCGTGATCCTTGGTGACGAGGGAGGTAACCTTGTTGCGGCTCAGGCCATTCGGCCCGAGGACCATGCATGCCACGCGGACCCGAAACGGCGCGATCCACTCCGCCGCCTGATCTGCCCGCCGGGGTTCGAATACCTTGATTTCACCGCCCGTGGCGGGAACCAGCACCAACGAGACTTGCGCGCTCTTGCCGAGGTTGGCCGGGAGTTTCACCGGCCGGTAAACGAACCTGTCTCCCGGCCGTACCATGTTGACCTGGTCGATTCCCAATGGGTCCCCGGTGCCAGGGGCTTGAACCGTCAGATGAAAGCTGGCGAGCGGAGCGCTGGAGGGACAGCCATAAGGCGCCGCCGCCAGCCGGCACACGGAAGCGAGCAGAAAAACAGCAGCAGCGCAGCGGATCATGGCTACTTGGTTATAGACGTGTCCAGAGCTGGAAAAGTCTGAACTGGAAAGCACCTTCAGTCCGCCGGAACGGAGCGAGAGCTACAGCTCGAGCAGGTGTCCCAGCTTTTCCTTCTTTGTCCGAAGATAGTTTTCGGAAGCGTGCACCGGCTCAGCCACGCAGGGAACGCGCTCGGCGACCTTGATCCCGGCCTGCTCCATTGCCTGGATCTTGTCCGGGTTGTTCGAGAGGAGGCGCACGCTCGACAGCCCGAAATACCGGAGGATTTCGGCCGCCAGGGAATAATTGCGGTGATCCGCCTTGAACCCCAGGAGCTCGTTGGCTTCCACCGTGTCGGCGCCGCCGTCCTGGAGTTCATACGCGCGCAGCTTGTTGAGCAGGCCGATGCCCCGGCCCTCCTGGTGCTCGTAGATCAGCAGCCCGCGTCCTTCTCCGGCGATTGCTGCCAGCGACAGTTCCAGTTGCGCCCGGCAATCGCAGCGCAGGCTGTGGAAAACGTCGCCCGTCAGACATTCTGAGTGAATCCGGACCAGCGGCGGTTCGGGACCCTCAAGATCGCCCATCTTGAGCACGACCGCCTCTTCGGGCGCCGGCCGGCAATGTTGGAATCCGTAAATCCGGAAGTGCCCGAATCGCGTCGGGAAGTCGGCTTCGGCGACTTTTTCAAATCCGGATTTGCTGCCATTGTGAGACATGGTTCAGTGCGCGCTAATGCCTTTAATTATAATGGACTCCGGACCCCCATGGCGGAAGAGCGACTCGTCGTACTGATGACCTTAATGATCCGCCTCGGAGTGGTGGCCGCGCTTGCGAGCATTCTGGTCCGCTCCAACCGGTTCAAAAGAACGCTGTTGCGGGAACAGCGGACGCTGAACCAGCGGTTGCTGCTGGCGCTGAGCTTCTCCAGTATTTTTGGCGCGGGCGTGGCGGTCCGCGTCGTTCAGAACAGCTACCGGGCGGTGGACTTGGGTCTGGAGGCCAGCCTTCTGGCCGGTCTGCTGGGCGGCTACGTCACCGGGCTCCTCTCCGGGGCGCTCATTTCGCTGCCCGCGATGTTCCACCACGAATATCTCACCCTCCCGCTGCTGGTGGGCGCGGGCGCGGTCGGGGGGCTGCTGCGCGACGGCGCTCCCGACACCGAGGAAATCTGGCGGTTTTCGCCTTTTTTCGACCTGAGCCTTTACCGCCTGTTCGCGCCCGGGCATGACCATATCCGGGCGGCCTTTCAGCTTGTCTCCCTTTTCGCCATTTTGTTCCTGGAGTTTCTGCGCCTCACGTTGGGCCAGATGTGGCCGAAATTGCTGTTCTCCATCCGTCCGACGTGGCCGGACCCTCACCCGCTGAACTATGTAGCCGTTTACGCCTCGACGGTGTTTGCGGTCACGCTGCCGCTGAAGATCTGGAACAACACCCGGAACGAGATCAAGCTCGAAGAGCAGCAGCGGCTGCTGCTTCAGGCGCGGATGGACGCGCTCAGCCGCCAGATCAACCCGCATTTTCTTTTCAATACCCTGAACTCGGTCTCATCGCTCATCCGGACCGACCCCCAGCAAGCCCGCGCCGTCGTCTACAAGCTGTCCAACATCTTGCGGCGGCTCCTGCGCAAGCACGATACCTTCAACCCGCTTAGCGAGGAACTGGACTTCATCAACGACTATATATCCATCGAGATGGTGCGCTTCGGCGACAAGCTCCGGTTCGAGAAAGAGGTGGACCCGCGCACGATGGACCGCCTCGTGCCGAGCATGTTGTTGCAGCCGCTCATCGAAAACTCTGTCAAGCACGGCTTGAGCAACAAAGTCGATGGCGGGGTGGTGCGCTTTCGCAGTAGTCTAAAGGAGGGAAGGCTGCACTTACTTGTGGAAGATGACGGGGTTGGGATTCCAGAGGCTAAGCTGGCGAATCTCCGCGGGCAGGGCATCGGAGTCAGCAACGTGAACGAGCGGCTGAAAGTACTCTTTGGCTCCGATTACCGGATGTGGATCGACAGCAAGCCGGGGCAGGGCACCCGGATCGAGATCGAGATCCCCGAACTGCAATCCAGCATGGCTCCCGCCACCTGAGGCAGGTCCGGCGCTTGTTCCGGCCTCGCCAGGCCCGGGGAGTATGCACGCACACAAAGGTGACACTTGACTAACTCAGAATCAGCAGTGCTGGCTCTTGGTTCTAACGGGCTTCCTAAGACAATCGCGGACCGGACCAGACGGATCTACGACCGGCTGGCTCTCATTTACCCGCTTTCGACATACCTGTTTCACAGCCGGGCGCACCAGTGCGCGCTGGAGGCGGCCGGAGTGCGGGATGGCATGCGGGTGCTCGAGGTGGCAACCGGTTCGGGGGAGATGTTCCGGCGGGTAGTGCGCGCCAATCCAGGCGGCGCCACCATCGGCGTGGATCTTTCTCCCAACATGGCGCATCGGACGCAGTGCCGCATCCGCCGCGAGTTCCCCAATTCCGTGACCCTGTGCCAGGCCGTGGATGCGCGCTTCATGCCCTTTCGCGATAACAGCTTCGACGTGGTCTTCTGCTGTTACCTGCTGGAGCTGCTCGGCGCGGAGGACATTTTCAAAGCTCTGAGCGAGATCCGCCGGGTGCTGCGGCCGCTGGGAAAAATAGCGCTGGTCTGCATAGGGCAAGATACCCGCATCTTTAACCGGCTCTATAAGATCGCGGGCGGCATCGCACCGGCTTTCTGGGGGAGGCAGGTCGCGCATCATGTCCCCTCGTTGATCGAAGCTTCGCAGTTCCGCGTGATTCAAGACAAGGCGGTGCGGCAAAGCTTCTACCCCTCGCGCGTGCTGGTGGCTACAAAGGTGGCGTCCGCCTGATGTAAATAAATGCAGTGCAGTGAGGCTTCTTCTGGTAAATTAGACCCGAAAGGAGCTGCACTGTGGATGCAAATCGGCGGGGATTCTTGAAAAATTCTTTGGCGGCGGTTTCGGCCGCTCCTTTGTTTGTGCCCCGGAAAGCTTGGGGCGCAAATGACCGCATCACTTACGGCGTAATCGGCGCGGGCGGGCGCGGGGTCTACGTCAGCCAGGTGTTCCAGAAGCTCGGGGCTGAGTGCGTGGCCATTTGCGACGTTTACGAGCCTAACATCCAGAGGGCGCTCAAGAACGCGCCCGGAGCGAAGACGTACGTCGATTACAACGATCTGCTCGCACAAGAAGGGATCGACGCCGTCCTGATCGCGACTCCCGACCATCAGCACTATCCCAACCTGATGGCGGCGCTCAAAGCTGGCAAGGACGTTTACCTGGAAAAACCCATGTCGCACTCCATCGAGGAAAGCCGCAAGATGGTCGAGGCGGTGCGAAAGTCGAAGCAGATCGTGCAGATCGGCATGCAGCGCCGCAGCGCGGAGATGGTGCTCAAGGCCAAGCAGAAGATCGATGAGGGCGTTCTGGGCAAAATCTCGATGGTCAAGCCGGTGTGGAACTGGAACACGGCCAGGCCGCTGAACAACAGTCCGCTTGAAGGCAAGATCGACTGGAAACGTTTCTGCGGGCCGGCCAAGCGGGAATTTCAGCCGATGTGCTTCCGCAGTTGGCGTCTGTTCTGGGAGTTTTCCGGCGGCAACATGACCGACCAGGGTACGCATCTGATGGACGTCACGCAGTGGTTCACCGGCACCGAAAGCGGACCGCTCTCGGCCATCTGCTACGGCCAGATTCAGAAGACCACCGGCTCGGAAGTCCCCGACGTGTTCTGCGCCGTGTTCGAGTATCCGCAGCACATGGTCACCTGGACGCTCAACTACTGCAACTCCTACCACAACGGGTGGTCAATTCTGTTCCAGGGCGACAAGGGAACCATGCTCATGGACGAGGCCGGCTGCCGCATCTGGGCTGAGCCCTCCACAAGGCCGGAAAACCGCGAGCCGATTTACGAGGACAGGGCGGGCATTCCGGTGGAAGCGCACGTACAGAACTTTCTCGATTGCTGCCGGACGCGCAAGGAGCCGAACGCGCCCGTGGAAGTGGGCGCCAGCGCGGTTTCCGGCCCGCATCTGGCCAACATCGCTTTCAAGCAAAGGCGCCAGGTCAGGATGAGCGAGGTGTAAACGCGCAACACCGGCGGACTATACTCTTTAAGCGGAAGGAGCTTTCATGAAGGTTGCTTTTATTGGTCTGGGGATTATGGGGAAGCCCATGTCCCTGAATCTGCTGAAGGCAGGTCACGAGCTGTTCGTCTACGATATCGTCCCGGCTCCGGTTGAAGAAGTGGCGAAAGCGGGCGCCACGGCCTGCCAGTCGGCCGCGGATGCGGCGAGCCGCGCCGAGGTGACGATCACGATGCTGCCAGACGGCCCCGACGTGGAAGCGGCCGTGCTGGGTCCCGGCGGCGTGCTCGAGGGTGCTGCGAAGGGCTCGATCCTGGTCGACATGAGCTCGGTCAGCCCGCTGGTCTCCCAGAAAATCGGCAAGGCCTGCGCGGAGCGCGGCGTCGAGTTCCTCGATGCTCCGGTGAGCGGCGGAGAGCCGAAAGCGATCGACGGCACGCTGGCGATCATGGTGGGCGGCGACCAGAAAACTTTTGACAAGGTGCTGCCGCTGTTTCAGGTCATGGGATCGAGCGCCACGCTGACCGGGCCCGTGGGCGCCGGCAATGTCACCAAGCTCGCCAACCAGATCATGGTGGCGTGCAACATCGCGGCCATGGGAGAGGCGCTGGTCCTGGCCACCAAGGCTGGCCTCGACCCCGAGGTTGTCTTCCACGCGGTGAAGGGCGGCCTGGCGGGCAGCACGGTGCTGAATGCGAAGGCACCGATGGTTATCGAGCGGAACTTCAAACCGGGCTTCCGGATCCGGCTGCATCAGAAGGACCTGCGCAACGCGCTGCTGGCGGCCGAATCGTTGAAGGTTTCGCTGCCGTTTACCAGCCTCGCTCAGCAGATCCTGATTTCGCTCATGAACAACGGGCGGGGCGAACTCGACCATTCCGGGATCGTCACCTTCCTGGAAGACATGGCGCAGATTGAAGTCCGCAAGCCCGCCGGGGCGGCTGTTTAGTTCCGCCCCGCGCGCGGGAGGGTCCGGCCCGATGCGCGCTTGAGGAGCTTCGGAATGCACCGCGGATTGGCGTTGCTCATCGCCGCCGCCTGTACCGGCGCAGAGCACGACCCGGTGGAAGTCCTCGCGCGCATGGGCCGGATCGTTGCCGATGAAGCCTCCCGCCTCCCCAAGTACACATGCGTGGAGACCGTGGAGCGGCGTGTATTCCTGGCCGGGCGCGGCTCCATTTGACCGCGACATCCGACGAAATCATTCCCGATGCCGGCCCGATTTCCACAGGACCTTTCGGTGCGCTGCTTCTCAGTGTTTTCCAGAGGAAGTCCCCGGAGTTCCAGTTTGCGGGAGAGACCGAGTTGGAAGGCCGCAAGCTCTTCACGTATTCTTTCCGGGTGCCGGTGGAGCGGAGCCGGTATTCATTCGTATGGGGGGCCGCCAGCAAGTCATCTTCGGCTATGAGGGAACGATCCTCATAGATCCCGAGACCGCCGAGCTGGTGCGGCTTACCGCGCGGACGCTCGACGTGGAGCGCGAAACGCCGTATTGCGAGGCGGCGACAACGCTGGACTACACCCGCGTGCGGATCGGAAAGGCCGAATTTCTGCTGCCCAGGGAGGCGCTGCAGCGGTTCGTTTCAGTTTCCCGCTTCCTCACCGAGAACATCGTGACCTTTTCGGAGTGCCGCGAGTTCCGGGCGGACTCTACGCTTTCCTTCGGTGCGGCGCCGGATCCGCAGCCGGCTGGGGAAACGCCTCCGGCTACGCCGCAGCTCGATGTGCCCAGCGGTTTGCCGTTCACCTTGGAGCTGACAGCCAGGATCGACAGCACGACTGCGGCCGCCGGCGATCCCTTCGCCGGCAAGCTGACCACCCCCATTACGGATGAGCACGGCAAAGAATACGCGCCGGCAGGAGCGATCGTGCGCGGGCGCCTCACTAGGGTCGGAATCACGATGCACCGGCCCGGGTTGGTCATGATTCTGCTCAAGCCCGAGACTATTGAGATCGGGGGCAACACGTTCCTGTTTCAGGCCACCGGAAAGTCCGCGGCCGACTCCGCCCGACGGAAGAAAGCCCTTGCGCCCCCGGGTCAGCCTGGCGGCGTTGTGTCTCCCGGAGGGACTACGGGCACTTTGACCGTCAACCGGGGTCAGCCTATCGGCGCTCTGCACCCTTATGACAGAGGCATCGGCGGGTTACGGTTTTCGGGAACGGAAAAAATCGTCGAGATCGGGTTCAAGACGGAATGGGTGACGGGAGTACCGTGATGGCAGCGGCGATCACTAACACGGTTTGATTCCCTGCTCAGAATGCGAGAGGTTTTTCGGGGGGAGAAACAAGGGGCGCACGGAGTGCCGCCGCCCCTCTGTGATGCTACTTCTTCTTGGCAGTTTTCGCCTTCTTGGCAGTGGCAGTTTTCGCCGCTTTGGGCTTGGCTGCCGCCTTGCTCTTACAGGCCATAGAATTCCTCCTTGATACAGTTTAAGTGAACAAGATCCTGTGTTGTTGTTCAGGGGCGCCAGTTCAACCATTCGCCGCGCGCCAGGGGCTCCCACACGATGCCGTCAAGGAGCGGCAGGCCTTCGTGTTTTTCTTCCTTGAGATAGTGCTCTGCCATTTCTACGGCGTGTTTCTTGGCCTTTTCTTCTGTAAATTGCCTGCAACCTTGGATGGTCAGACCGGGGGCTTCGAGAAATACTTTCCACTCGTCAAAGTCCGAGGCCACCAACAGCGTTAGATGGTGATATTGGGCTTTAAAACCTGAAAGTGCGCGGAACATAGCCTCCTCCAGGGCATAACAGAAGATAGCCCAGTCTGAGAAAGGAAGCAATAGTAAAAGGCGGTGGGTCAGGCATTTGTCCGCGTGCGTCGCCCAACAGCCCACGGACGCGCGGCTGGCGAATCATAGCGGACAAGAAAGTTCCGGGTCCGGCGGTAGGGTTCTATTCTTGGTGTTCTCGAGTGAGCGTGGCCGCGCACCTTGACTTTTCGAAGGGCGCTCCCTCGAGCTGCCCAAGTTGTACACCCAATTTGAACCACGCCCCGCCAGGTGTGCGATAGTGAAGTCGAGGCGACCATGAGGATCGCTGAAGAAGTCAGAGTTCTCGCCATCTGCTCCTCCGATGCGGATTGCGTCGCGCTAGCCAACATCTTCAGCCATTCCAAGTGGAGGCTGGATTGCGTACGAACCTGCGAAAGCGGGATCCAGTTCCTCAGGGAAAACGATGTCCCCGTGGTGATCTGCTCCTGCGATTTGCCCGCGGGCTCCTGGAAGACCATTCTCGCCGAGGCGTCCAGCCAGCCAGTCCCACCCCGGGTGATTGTCGCCTCCCCGGAGGGTGGGGACGAGCTCTGGTCCGAGGTGCTGGCCATGGGCGGCTACGACGTGCTGGCTGAACCGTTCTACGGTCCCGAGGTGGTGCGTGTCGTCAGCCTGGCGTGGCGGCAGTGGAAGCACGAGTGGGAACAGACCCGCCGAACTCAACGCGCTGCCGACCGCCATGGAGCCGCTGGCGGACCCCGGGATTAACATTAATCCCCCTTGTACTTCAAGAGTGCTCTGGTACAGTATTCCCAAAACATTGGAGGCCGTATGAGGCGCAACGTGAGAGCTTTGCTCGTTATGAGCAGGGAGCGCCGCCTCTCGGTTATGGAACAACTCGATGCCTGCCGGGTGGAAGTCCTGCCGGCATGCGACTGGGATGAGGCGGAGCGCATGCTCTCCCGGGGGGGCATTGACGTGATCGTGACCGACACGCTGGGGGACTGGCGGCGCGTGCTGGAAGCGGCGGGAGGACACGCCGGCGGACCGCAGGTGGTCGTCTGCGCCAGGCACGTCGACGAGCGTCTGTGCGCGGAGTTGTTCCGCCACGGCGCCTATGACGTGCTCGTTGAGCCGTACTCGGGGGAGGAGCTGCTGCGCGTACTGGAAGCGGCGGCCGCCAAGACCTACATGAGTTCTCTGCGGGCCACCCCGTCCATGCCGCCTCCTGTGACAACGGATGAGCACACGTACACCGCTAACCTTCGCCCCGAAGATCCGGCGCCGGAGCGGCGGGAGCTCGAAGCGCAAAAACGAGCGCCGCTAACCATGAGGCGCACGGCGCCGTGAGCGCGGGCATCCCGGCTTAGTACTAAGAATTTTTTTCCGGCTAATTGTACATAGCTGAGCGGAATATTCCCATCGTTTTCTCCCGTTGACACGCCGCGAAGTTGAAAGCTAAGCGTTTACCTCTGGAATCCGAATTGCAGTCCTGCCCGCGGCGGCTCCCCGGAAATCGCGGGTTTAGGTGGCGCGGGCTGCATCGCCGTTGTGGGCAAGTTCGGATTCCCGCCGGCTGGAAGAGAGCCAGTCCGGGATTGTGGAGGTGGAGTAAAGGCCCGATTGGCTCTCTCAATCCAGCCAGCCGGCTCCGGGAGCGGCGATGGGGATGCAGGGAGCCGCGAGGGACGAAGTTAGACTGACTGCGCTCCGCCCATCCCGCAGTCGGTAACCGCGCCGTGCCCAAGGCTCCTCCCCGAAAGCACGGCGCGCGCCTGGGTCCGGCATAAGGCGGTGGGTTGCCTGGTTTTTAGCGGGTCCGACACTGGGTGACCCCGCCTTATGACGGACTTTGCCTTTCCGCCCGCCCTTCCCAAACAGCAAACAAGAGCAAACGCCGCGTGATGTGGAACCGGCTCGAGGTGAGTGGCGGCGAGAGCGCGGGTGCTAGACTGAAGTGAGCATGGGTTCCGGATTCGCCCTTCCCGTCCTGGGCGGGGGAGACGGCGTGGCGCCGCGCATCACTTCTCTGTTGATCAAGCCGGTATCGGCGGTCTGCAATCTCGATTGCCAGTATTGCTTTTACCTGGATCGTGAAGCCGATCCCTACAAGTCCCTGCCCGCCCGCAAGATGAGCGAGGAAACCCTCGAGCGCCTCGTCGATACGTTTCTTTTCTACTCTTATCCGAACAGTATGCTCGCGTTTCAGGGCGGCGAGCCGATGCTGGCCGGACTGCCGTTTTTTCAAAAGCTGGTGGAGTTCGAAAAGCGATACGGGCGCGACGGCCAGAACGTAAGCAACGCACTGCAGACCAACGGCATCCTGATCGATGACGCCTGGTGCGAGCTGTTCCGCGAGTTCCACTTCCTGCTGGGCGTTTCCATCGACGGGCCCGAGGAAGTCCACGACGTCTACCGCTACAACAAGGCCGGGCACGGTACGTGGCGGCAGGTGATGCGCGCCATCGAGACGCTCCAGAAGAACAAGGTGGAATTCAACGTCCTCTGCGTGCTGAGCCGGGCGAACGTGGAGAAACCGAAAGAGCTTTACCGCTTCTTCCGCGGCCTTGGCATAGACTACGTGCAGTACATTCCGCTCTCTGAGTTCGATTCGGAAGGCAACCTTCTTCCCTTCACGATCACACCGGAACAATACGGGCGCTTTCTGGTCGAAACGTTCGATTTGTGGTGGCCGGACCGGCGCAAGATGCGCATCCGCTTCTTCGATAACCTCGCCGAGGCGCTGGCCGGGCAGAAGCCCGGAAGCTGCACGCTGCACGAAACCTGCGACAGCTATTGCGTGGTGGAGTACAACGGCGACGTCTACCCCTGCGATTTTTTCGTCGAAAGGGACTGGAAACTGGGCAACGTGATAGTGGATTCCTGGGCGGAGATTGCCCGCCGCCAGCGGCGGTACAGCTTTGCGGCGAAGAAGACGGTGGGGCATCCGGAGTGCCAGGCGTGTGAATACCAGTCCGTCTGCAAGCGCGGGTGCCCCAAGTTCCGGCACGGGCGATACGGGCGCTTCGAGGACCTGGATTACTTCTGCGAGGCGTACAAGATGATCTACGCGAAAGCGCTCGGCCCGCTGCGCAAGGAAGTCGCCCGGCTGACGGGCGCGTCCTAAGCCGAGGGCCGCACCCTTTCGATCCGCACCAGGGCGATTCGCTTGCCCTCCATCGCAAGGATCGTGAAGCGGCGGTCGTTGTGCAGGACCGTTTCGCCGGCCTTCGGGATGTAGCCGAGCCGGAACAGCAGGAACCCGGCGAGTGTTTCGAATCCGGCGTTTGTCGGAAGTTCGATTCCGTATTGCGCTTCGAGGTCCCTGATGGATACCGTTCCCTCGAGTTCGATGACCGGCTGGCCGGGCACAGGGCGCGGCCGGCGCGGGTCGTGCTCGTCCTCGATCTCGCCGAAAACCTGTTCGATCACGTCCTCCATGGTGAGCAGCCCGACGATCGTGCCGAACTCGTCCACCACGAGCGCCATGTGCACGTGGCTCTGGCGAAACTCGTCGATCATCTGGCTCAGCGGCTTGCTCTCCGGGACCACAAGGTGTTTGTGCAGGAGGGAGCGAAGGCGGAACGGAGGGACGGCGGCGTTCTGCCGCGCGGCCGCCCGCATCTGCTGGCAGACCGCAAGCATGTCCTTCGAGTGCAGGATGCCGATGATGTTCTGCGGTTCGTTTTCGTAAACGGGCAGGCGCGTGTACTGGTTTTCCACCAGCACGCGCATCACGGCCTCAAAAGACGAATCGACGGGAATTGACACGATGTCGTTCCGGGGCACCATGACTTCCCGCACGGAAATGGCGGGCATCTCAAGCAGGCGGTCGAGGGCGGATTCCTCAAACCGCGATATGCGCCCCGCAGAACGCACCGATGCGGCAATCAGCTTGAGTTCCTCGATGGAGTGGCCCGCTCCGCGCTCGCCCGGCCGCAATCCAAGCATCCGGGAGACCGCCGAGGAGGAGCGCTCCAGGATGTAGATAAACGGTTCCGAGATGCGATAGAAGACCAGCAGCAGCGGGGCGACCACTACGGCGTAGCGGTCCGCCTGCTTGATGCCGACATTTTTCGGGACCACCTCGCCGAGCACCACCATGACATACGTCAGCACGAGGAAGGCGACGACGAAGCTGATGCCGTGCAGGAAGGGCTGAAGCGCGGGAGTCGCAATGGGGGCCACGAGCAACAGCAGGGCGTGGTAAACGGTGTCCTCGCCCGCCCATCCTGCGCCCAGACCCGCCAGCGTTACGCCCACCTGCACGGTGGCCAGCAGCCGCTCGGGGCGGCTCAGAAGGTTGAGGGCCGCCTGCGCGCCGACGTTGCCGCCATCGGCCATTTCCCGCAGGCGCGACTGCCGCGCCGACACCAGCGCGATCTCCGCCGAGGCAAAGAAGGCGTTCAGGCCGATGATGAAGATCAGCAGCAGGAATCGATAGCCCAGGTAAAATTCATCCATAAATCGCTGTGTTAAATCGCTGTCATCCAACAGTCTACGCCGCGCGGAGTAAAATCGGGGGCGTGACTCGCGAGCGGCTGCTCAGGTATTTCAACATAGCCATATTCGCCGTACTGTTGCTCGCCGCCCTCGGTGTGTACTGGGCGGCTTACAGGCCTTTGCCGCAAACGTCGGGGACCCTGGCGGCGCCAATCAGCGGCAAGGCCGTCATTGTGCGCGACACGCTTGGCATTCCGCACATCACAGCCGCCACGATCGAAGACGCGCTCTTCCTGCAAGGATACGCCACGGCCCAGGATCGCCTCTGGCAGATGGACGGGTTGCGCCGCCTGGCCGCCGGGCGGCTTGCGGAAGTGTTCGGCCCCGCGGCGCTTGAATCCGACCGCGAGGCACGCAGGCTGCGAATCGACCGCATCGCGGAGGTCAGCGCGGCGAACCTTTCTCCGCAGGACCGCGCCGTGCTCGCGGCGTACGCCCGCGGAGTCAACTTTTTCATCGAGACCCAGCGCGGCAATTATCCCGTAGAGTTCTCTCTTCTGCGCTACGATCCTTTGCCTTGGACGGTGAAGGATTCGGTGCTTATCGGCCTTCATCTTTACCGCGCGCTGACGACGAGCTGGCACGCTGAGCTGCAAAAGAGCGCAATGCTGGAAACCGGCGACCCCGAAAAAGTGGGGTTCCTGTTCCGCAACGCGGGCGGGGAGATCCAGCCCGGCTCGAACGCCTGGGTGCTGGGAGGAAAGCGCACGGCGAGCGGCCGGCCTTTGCTGGCCAACGATCCGCACCTGGAGTACTCGATCCCCGGCATCTGGCACGCCGTACACCTCAAGGCGCCCGGACTGAACGTCGCTGGCGTGGCGGTGCCCGGCCTTCCGTGCGTCATTCTGGGGCATAACGATCGGATCGGCTGGGGCGCTACAAACCTTCAGTTCGACGTCCAGGACCTCTACATCGAGAAACTCGATGCACGAACCGGGCGCTATGTCTTTCAAGGCAAACTGGAACAGGCCCGGCTGGAGCGTGAACTCATCCCCGTGCGGGGCGAGCCGCCGCAGGAATACGTGGCCTGGGTTACCCGGCACGGTCCGGTGTTTCGCGAGGGCGGCCGTTTTCTTGCGCTGCGGTGGACGGCGGCCGAGGGCGGCTTTGCGTATCCCTTCCTCGATTTGAACCGCGCGCGCAACTTTCAGGAGTTCACCGCGGCGCTCGCCCGCTATCCCGGGCCGGCCCAGAACTTCGTCTACGCGGATGTCGACGGTAACATCGGCTATCAGGCCGCGGGGCGCCTTCCCATCCGGAAGACTTACGACGGCACGGCGCCGGTCGACGGCAGCACGGGAGAATACGAGTGGCACGGCTACATTCCTTTTGAGCAACTGCCGCGCGTCTACAACCCACCTTCGGGGATCATCATAACAGCCAACCAGAATCCGTTTCCCCTCGGTTATCCATACCAGGTAAGCGGGAATTTCGCCTCCGGTTACCGGTCCAGGCAAGTCTACCACCTCTTAACCAGGCGGAGTGACTGGCGTGCCGGAGACATGGTGCGTATTCAGATGGACGTATACTCGGCGCTCCACCACTTCCTGGCGCGGCAGGTGGTGGCCGCCTTTGGCCGGCGCGGTTCGGCGGACGCGGGAGTCAAAGAGGCGGTGGCAATCCTGCGCTCCTGGAACGGCCAGATGGAAGGCGGACCAGCGCCCGTGATCGCAACACTTCTGTTCCAGCACGTGCGCAAGGCTGCGGCGGAAAGGGCCGCCCCGGGCAAGGGCCTGGCGTATGATGCTCCCCTGCCGCTCGGGAATCACAGCGTGCAGATGGCGCCTGCCGCGATCGAAAAACTGCTGCGGGAGCGGCCCAAGGGCTGGTTCGCCGACTACGATGAGGTTCTGCTCACGGCCTTTCGCGATGCACTGGAGGAGGGCCGGAGAATACAGGGCCGGGATGTGACCAGGTGGGATTGGGGCAGATACAACCAGTTACGTATCTCTCACCCGATCGGGGGACGCATCCCGGTTATAGGCAAGTTTGCGGCCAGGTATTTCGATATCGGGCCCATAAGGCAAAGCGGCTCGACCGCGAGCGTGAAGCAGGCGACGCGCAGACTGGGACCCTCGATGCGCATGACGGTGGATTTCGCCGATCTGGACGCGTCCACTTTGAATCTGCTGGCCGGCGAGTCGGGGCAGGTGCTCTCGAAACATTACAAGGATCAGTGGGAAGCCTGGTATTACGGCCGGACGTTCCCAATGCAGTTTTCCAAGGTCGAAGCGAAAAGCACGCTGACCGTCGTCCCGCTGGAAAAGCAGCAGCAGTGATCTACGCGCGCGGCTCGACAAACACCGGGCGCTCCGAGTTCTCCTTCAGCGGTAGCGGAACCTGCATGCACAGGTTCATCACGGGCGCTACTTCATCGAATACCGCGAGCATGGATTCGACCAGGTCCAGCCCCGTGGCGCCGCGGACCTCGTCCTCGGTCATCGGAAAGTAGAGCTGGAATCCCGCCCAGCAGTCCGGCGCGGCGGTTTCGAGCCGGCGGCGAAGTTTTTGAGGGCCGGGGTAGTCCGGCTCGCCGCAGTCGAGGGCGTTCCCGTCCCATGTTCCGGCGTGAATGCGGAAACCATCGGCGAGCAGGCGCCTGAGGTGCGCGTCCATCGCGCCGCGGGGCTTGAGCGCGGCCAGCAGGCGGTTCCAGTCCCAGTCTTCCCGAAGCCGGAAGGGCTCCGATTCGCGTGGAGCTTTCAAGAATCCGCGCTCGATCTGCAGCCCGCACTGGAAAATGCGCTCGTCGTGCTCGATCGAAAGGTAGAACTTGGAACAACCGAAGCTCACGCCGCTGGAAAGCGGCTTGGCGGCGCGGTTGGCGCGGGTAAGGAAGCCGATCCACTTCCAATAGACGCCGCGGCCCCAACGCTCGGTGACGAACGCCTGCCCGTAGCGGGTTTCGAGCGCTGTCTTGAGGATGCGGGTGATGCGCTCGTGCTCCTCGAGGTTGCCGACGCGGATGCCGCGGTCGAAATCGAGGAATTCCGGGCGAAAACCGGCCACAATGGCCTGGCGGGGGGACGCTGCGGATCTGGGTGGACACATGGGCGTAGCTGGTATCCAATTGTAATGCTATGAGGACCTTGTTATCGGGTCTGGCGTTTGCGGTCCTGGCGCTCGCGGCGGACCGGCCCGTCGAGGTGCTGTTCATTACCGGTCAGAGCGACACGCAATACCACGACTGGCGCGTTTCGACGCCGCACCTGCGTCAAATTCTCGAAAGAACGGGCCGTTTCGAGGTAAAGGTCTGCGAATCGCCCGCCACGCTGACGCCCGCGGCGCTGGCAGGGGTTGACGTGCTGATCCTGAACTACACCGGGCCGCGCTGGGGCGCCGCGGCGGAACAGGCGGTGGAGGAATTCATCCGCTCGGGCCAGGGAATGGTTGGGGTGCACGGGGTGAACTACGGGCCGCTGATCGGGACCGAATTGCAGCCGGACGGCAAGTGGAAGCTGGTGGAGCCGTGGCCGGCCTTTCCCGAGATGCTGGGCATGACCTGGGCGCCCGCGGATATCGGCCACGCCAGGCGGCACGTGTTCAAGGTCAAGGTCGTGGACCGCACGCATCCGATCGGGCGGGCGCTGCCGCCGGAGTTCGAAGCCGACGATGAGTTGTACCACAAGATGGCGTTGAAGCCCACGGCGCGGGTGATCGCTTCGGCGTACGACGATCCGGCAACCGGCGGCACCGGCAAGGACGAGCCCGTGCTTTGGACCGTGCCGTTCGGCAGCGGGCGGGTAGTGTATTTCTCGCTCGGGCACGACCGGAAGGCGATGTCCATGCCCGGCTTCGTCGAGGCTTTCGTGGCCTCGGTTGAGTGGGCCGCGCGCAGCCGCTAATCAACCAGCCTTGCGCCAGAGTTTTTCGATCTCTTCGAGCGTCTTGCCCTTGGTTTCCGGCGTGGCGAGCCAGACGATGAGGAACATGGTCACGCACATGACGCCGTAAAGCCAGAAGGCGCCGGTGACAGTGATCGCCGAGGAAAGCGAGAGGTAAGTCATCGTCAGCGCGACGCAGGCCGTCCACAGGGCGATGGTTGCGATCGACATGGCGCGGCCGCGCACGCGGGTCGGGAAAATCTCCGCCAGAACCACCCAGACGCCGGGGCCCATTCCCACTGCGAACCCGGCCACGCAGCAAACCATCACCGCCAGCACCAGGATGGCGGGCGGCGGTTCAAGGAGGAACGCCGCGCCCAGCGCGAATTGTCCCACCCCCAGGATGCCCGCCGACAACATGAGCAGTGGCTTGCGCCCCACGCGGTCGATCACCCACAGAGCGACGATGGTCGCCAGGAAATTGATCAGGCCGATCACGACGTTAGCGCCGATGGCCGAGCTTGCCGTCTGGCCGCCGACCTGTTCCTTGAAGATGACCGAGCCGTAGAAGAGCACCGTATTGATGCCCGTGATCTGCTGCAAAACGGCCAGCGCAACGGCGATGAAGAGGGCGCGGCGGAAGCCGGGCTGAAAAAGCTCACGGATCGAGCCGGTTTCCTCCGCGATGGCTTCTTTGATCTGCCCCAATTCGATCAAAGCCTGGCTGCTGCCGTTCACCCTGGTCAAAACGCGAAGCGCCTCGGATTCCCTTCCGTTCTCCGTGAGCCAGCGCGGACTTTCGGGCACGAAGAACAGCGCGATAAAAAACGCGATCGCGGGCACAGCGGCGGAAGCGAACATCCAGCGCCAGCCGTGCGGGCCAACGTAGGAAAGCAGCCAGTTGATGAAATAGGCAAGCAGGATGCCGGTGACGATGGCCATCTGGTTCAGCGAAACCAGGCGGCCGCGGATCCGCGCCGGCGAAACCTCGGCGATATACAGCGGCGCCAGCATCGAAGCCATGCCCACCGCCACGCCTCCGATGAAGCGAGCGGCGACCAACTCGGTGAGATTGCGGGGCAGGGCGGCGCCGAGCGCCGAAGCCGCAAACAGGAGAGCTGAGACGATCAGGATGCGGCGCCGTCCGAATCGGTCGCTGAGCCAGCCGGCAATACTCGCCCCGAAAACGCAGCCAAAGAGCAGGCTGCTGGCGGCGACTTCGGTCTGGAACTCGGTGAGTCCGAACTGCTCGCGCAGGAAAATGATCGCGCCGTTGATCACGGCGATATCAAAGCCGAACAGGAGGCCCGAGGTGGCCGCGACGATAGCCGAAAGATATACGAATAAAGCACTGCCGCGCACGTCCGGCGCAGTCTCACTTTGAAGCATTTCCGTATGCTAACAGACCTGGACGCGGGGCGTCTTCCGGCCACTCATTAATGTATACTTCGGACGAGTTGAAGGAGGTCCGGATGTCCGATTCCATGCTCCCCATGACCCGCCGGCAGTTTGGGCTCTCGCTGCCGGCTGCTGCGTCTTTAACCGTTCCGGCGGCGGCCCAGACTTCGGAGCTGATGCCCTGGGACGAGCCCGCGACGGTCGCGAAGGTGTACCTTGCGTCTCCTGAGGTGCACTGGCCGAAACCGACCCTGGATGTTGAGAACGAGGTCGCCGAAATCGAAGCGCGCCTGGCGGAGGTTGCGCACAAGCACACCGAAAACGTGCGCTTCGTGGGCGGGGAAATCCTGCGCGTGGAAGCGGACGTCAAGCCCTGGCTGGCAAAGATGGGCGAGATCGACGGCGTACTGATGATCCCCGTGTCGCAGCCGATTCCTCCGCTGCGCCCGCTGCTGGATTCGCTCGAAGTCCCCGGGCTGTTCTTCTCGCGGCCTTATGCGACTCACGCGTGGTCGTCGATCGCGGAGCTGAGAAAGCACGGCAGGAAGCTCGACGTGATCGCGACCTCGAGCTACGGCGATCTCGACCCCTACATGCGCATCTTCCGCACCGTTCACCACATGCGGAAGAGTAAGGTGCTGGTGGGCGTGGCGACGCCCGCGGCGCGCCAGCAGACTGCCGCCGCCTACAGCAAGCATTTCGGAACTTCGTTCAAGTTCATCACCGGCCGGGAATTCCAGGAAGCATTCAACGCGGTGGACGAGCGGCAGGCACAGAAGGAAGCGGACGAATTCATGCGCGGAGCGCTGAGGGTGGTGGAGCCGTCAGCCAAGGAGATCCGCGACGCCCTGCGCTTCTACCTCGCCCTGCGGAACATGCTCCGGCAGGAAAAGGCGAACGCGCTGACAATCGACTGCTTCGGCACGCTGGCGGCGAACACGCTGCCGGGATACCCTTGCATCGCCTGGTCAAAGTTCAACGACTCGGGACTGTACGGGGTCTGCGAGGCCGACCTGGCCTCCACCATGACGCAGATGCTGGTGACTTCCTACTCGGGGATGCCGGGCTTCGTCTCGGACCCGGTGTTCGACATCAGCCGCAACGAGGTCATTCATGCCCACTGCGTTGCCGCGACGAAGATGAAGGGCTTCAACGGGCCGTCGTTCCCGTACATCCTCCGCAATCACCTGGAGACGAACGAGGGCGCGGCGGTTCAGGTGCTCATGCCATCGAACGAAACCGTCACCGTGGCGCGTTTCACTGGGCCACAGCGGTTGCTGGTATCCACCGCCGAGGTCACCGGTCCGGTGATGGATAGCGACCGCGGGTGCCGCACGCAGATCCGGACGCGTGTCAGCAACGCCGAAAAATGGCTTCAGAACTTTTCGGCCGGCCTTCACCGGGTGGTCTTCTACGGCGACCACACGCAGGCGATCGAGCGCATGGGCCGCCTGATGGGTTTCGAGGTGGTCCACGAGATCTGATAGTGTATTCGGCATGGAGAAACTCACCAGGCGCGGTTTCGCCGGAACCCTCGGCGCGGGGCTGCTAGCTGGAAGCAGCCAGGCGGCCAGGCCAAACATCCTCTGGATCACCTGCGAAGACATGGGGCCGCATCTGCACGCATGCGGCGACTCCTACTCGGTGACGCCGAACCTGGACGCGCTGGCGCGGCGAGGGTTGATGTACATGAACGCGTGGTCCAATGCGCCTGTCTGCGCGCCGGCGCGGACCGCCATCATCTCCGGAATGTACCCTTCCTCGACCGGCTCCGAGCACATGCGCTCGATGGTGAGCCTGCCTGCCGGCATGAAGCTGTTCCCCCAATACCTGCGCGAGGCCGGTTATTACTGTTCGAATAACTCCAAGGAAGATTACAACCTGGAAAAACCGGGCACGGTTTGGGACGAGTCGAGCACCAAAGCGCACTGGCGCAACCGCGCTCCCGGCCAGCCGTTCTTTGCGGTCTTCAATTTCACTACCACGCACGAAAGCCAGATCCGCACGCGGCCGCACACGTTCTTCCATGACCCGGCCAAAGTGCGCGTACCCGCGTATCATCCCGACACTCCGGAAGTGCGGCTGGACTGGGCGCAGTATTACGACAACATCACCACGATGGACAAGCAGGCCGGGCGCGTGCTGGAAGAACTCAGGCAAGACGGTTTGGTCGAAGACACCATCGTTTTCTTCTTCGGCGACCACGGATCCGGCATGCCGCGCAGCAAGCGCTTCCCTTACAACTCCGGCTTGAACGTCTCGATCATTGCGTCGATTCCGAAAAAATTCCGGAGCCTCGCGCCGCCCGAATACAAAGAGGGCGCGAAGACGGACCGGCTCGTGGAATTCGTGGACCTGGCGCCCACCATGCTCAGCCTTGCGGGCCTGCGGCCGCCGGATCATCTTCAGGGGCGGGCGTTCATGGGGCCGTACCAGCAGCCGGAGCGGCAATTCGCTCACGGACTCCGCGGGCGTATGGACGAGCGCATCGACCTCATCCGCACCGTGCGCGATAAGCGCTACGTCTATCTGCGCAATTACATGCCCCACAAGATCTACGGCCAGCACATCGCCTACATGTTCGTCACCCCGACAACCCGGATATGGAAGGAGCTGTACGATCAGGGCAAACTGAACGAGGCGCAGAGACGGTTCTGGGAACCCAAGCCGCCCGAAGAATTGTACGACCTCTCCCGGGACCCGGACGAAATCCACAACCTGGCTACATCACCTGCGCACCAGGACGTGCTGAAGCGGCTCAGAAAAGCCCAGCAGGACCACGCGAAGGAGATTCGCGATGTGGGTTTTCTTCCCGAAGCCGAGCTCCACAGCCGCTCAAAGGGGTCGACGCCCTACGAGATGGGCCGCGATCCAAAGAAATACCCGCTGGAGCGGATCATGGCCGCGGCGGAGGCGGCATCGTCGTTGAAGCCGGACGCCATGCCCGAACTGCTCAAGGCGCTGAACGATTCCGATTCGGTTGTGCGCTACTGGGCGGTGATGGGTATTCTGATGCGCGGGGAGGAGACGGTCAAGAAGCAGGCGCCTGCGCTGCGTAAGGCCCTTTCGGATGTCGCGCCATGCGTGCGCATCGCGGCGGCGGAGGCGCTCGGCCGCTACGGCACCGACGAGGATGCAAGAAAATCCCTGGCCGCACTTATGGAGCTCGCGCCGGCCGACAAGAACGGCCCGTTCGTCTCGATTCTGGCGTTGAACGCGATTGAAGCGCTCCTCCCGAGAATCAAACCGCCGAAAGAGGCAATTGCCGCTCTACCCAAGTCGGATCCGGCTTCGCACCCGCGCGCGAACGAGGAATATGTCTCGCGCATGATCGAGGCGGTGCTGGAGAAGCTCTAATCAGTTCGCGGGGCGCGGGAGGGCGCCAACCGCCGCCGGCTGCGTCTGCCTTGCCATTGTGGCAGCCCAGGCCTTGCGGACGGGCTCCGGAAAACTTGGGATGAGCCGCTCGATGCGGCCGCGGATTTCGGCGACGATAGCGGGGTTTTCCGGCGCCACGTCGTAGCTTTCATCGGGGTCGTTTTCGAGATCGTAGAGTTCCGGCGAGGTGAGCGGCAGGTTTACCCGCCCGCCCGCGGGCGCGGGATTGTACGCCATCGAATTGTAGCGCGCCACGTGCAGCTTCCACTTGCCCCAGCGCGCGCATTGCAGGTTCCAGCCGTCGAAGTAAAGCAGCGCCTCGCGCTCGATCGCCTGCCTTTGACCGGTGAGCAGCGGCCAGATGTCGATTCCATCCAGAGGATTGCGCGGCAGCGGCGCTCCGGTGAGTTGTGCGATAGTCGGGAGCACATCGAGGGTTGCGGCAACGCCCGTGCACGTGATGCCTTTCGGGATCCGGCCGGGGAAGCGCGCGATAAACGGCACGCGGACGCCGCCTTCGTAGGTCATGCCCTTGCGGCCCCGCAGCCGCCCGGGACTGCCCTGATACCAGGGGCCGTTGTCGCTCGACAGCATGACCAGCGTGTTTCCGTCGAGCCCGTTCCTCTTGATGCATGCGAGCACTTCGCCGACGCTCCAGTCGAGTTCCTCGATCACGTCGCCGTAAAGGCCCAGCGGAGACTTGCCTCGGAACCGCGGCGAGGCGCCGAGCGGAATATGCGGGTAGGTATGCGGCAGGTAGAGGAAAAACGGGGAATCCTTCGACCGCTCGATGAAACGAACCGCCTGTTCCGTGTAGCGCGGCGTGAGCGTTTCCAGGGTGGCTGTCTCCTCTACCGTTTCGACCCCCGCGGGCGTGGCGTGCAACAGCACGCGCGGGTTCATGTCATTGCTGTAGGGAATGCCGTAGTATTCGTCGAAGCCGCGGCTTGTGGGGAGAAACTCCGGCAGATGCCCGAGATGCCATTTGCCGACGCACATGGTCTTATAGCCTTTCGGCTTGAGCATCTGCGCGATCGTGGTTTCCGAATCCGGCAGGCCTGTCTTGTCGTTGGGGAACAGCACGTGGGGCACGCCAACGCGCGTGGGGTAGCGCCCGGTCAACAGCGCCGCGCGCGACGGCGAGCAGACGGGATTGGCCGAATAGAAGTTGGTGAAACGCACGCCTTCGGAAGCCATCCGGTCGATGTTCGGCGTGCGGATCTTCGAGCCGTAGCAGCCGAAGTCGCCGTACCCGAGATCGTCGCAATAGATGAGGACGATATTGGGCGGGCGCGTGGGAGCGGCCGCAAGCGGGGCGCACACCGCCGCGGCCGCGCTCCTGAGGAACCCTCTTCGATCGATCTGCATGCTTTCCCCTTTACGACGCTCCAAACCCCAGCAATTGCGTCTACGGCAGCTCTTTGATCTGGATGTTCCGGAAACGATGATACTTGCCCGGCGAGCAGCGGGCGCCGCCGTGAACCTGGAGCGCAATCATGCCCTCCACGGCGCCGTCGGCCGCGTGATTTTCCGTGTCCTTCCAGTCTGTGATCTGGGTGCCGTTCATCCAGACGGTGATGTGCGGCACATCGCCCTCGATGCGGACGCGCATGTGGTTCCACTCGCCCTTTTTCCAGTGCGGCTGCCAGTTCACGCGCGGACCGCGCACGCCTTTGAGTCCCTCGCCGTAAATGCCGCCCATGGTGCCGCCTTCCAGGTAATCGAGCGTCACCTGGTACGCCTGCCCCTTCTCATTCGAGCGGAGGAACAAGCCGCCATCGCAGCCGAAATCCGGGTTCATTTCGAAGGTAATCTCAAAGTTCTTGTAGGTTTTGTCGGTAAGGATAATGCCGCCGTTGCCCTCGCGATCCTGAGTGCCCGAAACTACGCCGTTCTCCACCTTCCAGGCTTTTGTATTGCCGTGGTGGTTGATCTGGCTTATATGCCATCCTGCGAGGTTCGGACCAGGGGTGATGTCTGTCTGGGCGAATACTGCCGTCGCGAGGCACAAAATTGCCATCAGGCAAGCAAGTCTCATTTCCGTGCTCCTTTCAGCAGGCCAGTATACACGGCCCAAGCGCGGCGCTACCAGCCCGAAAACGTTCTGAAGGTCGCGTCTTCCAGCGATTGGACGGAGTCCTCAAACAGGTTGATGATCCTCTCGAGCATCCCGTACACCTCGGTGAGCATAAGCATACGGCGCGGGTCCTGTTCCCGGTCAGCCAGGTCGCGAATGGCGGCGATGTAGAGCTGGTCGGCTTCGTTCTCCAGGTCCGACATTGTTTCGATCTGATCGGCGAACCGCCGGCCTTCTCCGAACGCCTGAATCGCCGCTTCGAGAACGCCGGCACAGGCGCGGACGACGCCTAAAAGCTGCACCGCCGGCGCCGGCAGTCTGCCGAGGCGGTAGGCAGCCAGACGCCCCGCAAGAAGCTCGATCGCGTCCAGAATGCGATCCTGCTGATGAAACTGGCGCCGGACGATTTCTCTCGGCGTGGGGAAGTCGCCGTGCAGCCGTTCGAGATCACGCAGCGCCGCCCGCATGATCTCGTCTCCCTGCCTTTCGAGGTTCTGGATCTCCGCGAACGCGGCTGAGGGATCGGCGCTGCCGGCGCAATCGTCGAGCGCCGCCACCGCGCGCCGCAGCAGGCCGAAATGCCTCTGGAATTTGGCAAACGTGCTGAGTTGCTTGGGGTGTCTCCTCCCCGCCGGCTCGCGCAGGGCGCAGCGGACCGGAACTCCGGGTCCGAAACAGTCTACACCCTGCGCGCGGCGAGTGGAGTCAGCGGATCACGAAGCCCGGCGCGTGGTCCACGGAGAACTTGCCTTCGGCGGCGGTGCGGAGAGGCCGCCCCAGGTATCTGAGGTTCTCGATGACGACGTTTTCGACCGGGTGCTCCTTGTCATAGCCCGCGATGATGCTGTAGGGCAGCGCGCCGTCGACTACGTGCAGGTTCGTCACGCGGACATTACGGACGCGGCCGCGATTTTTCGCTCGCATCGCCCTCTCTTCCGGGTCGAGGCGAATGACGCCGTCCCAGGCGCCTCCGGGATCCGAGGGGCGCGAGCGGTCGGGGCGGTCAACCGCGCCATAGCGGCCGTAGAGCACCGCGAAGTCGATCAGCTTGTGGCGCGCGTCCTCCACCCGGATGTTATCGAAGACCACGTCTTCGACCAGGGCCGAGTCGCCGTTGTGGATGCTGATCGCCGCGCCGCGCTCCACGCGGATGATGTCGATGTCCTGGAAGCGGATCTCGCGGACGGGAGTGGTGCGCAGTTCGAATCCTATCTCGATGCCGTTGCCGCACGGCATGTTCCAAAAGACCGCATTCCGCACGGTGACGTTGCGCACGCCCTTGTCCATCATGTTTTTCACCACGACGCAGTCGTCGTTGGCGCGGATGAAGACGTTTTCGACGAGCACGTTGCTGGAAGAGACGATATCGATGCCATCGGTGCTGCACGCGGGGGTGGTGAGGATCCGGATGCCGTCGATGTGGGTGCCTTCGGCGTTTCTGAGGTGAACGGTCCAGCTCTGGCTGTTGAGCAGCGTGATCCCCTCGATCTTTGCGCCCTGGGTGTTTTCGAGCAGGATCATGTTCCGCTGCCCGCCATAGATGTTGGGGCTTTGCCGAGGAGCGGCGCCGCCGGAGGACTGGCCGCGGCTCGGCAGGTTGGAGGCATCGAGAATTCCCCGGCCCCGGATCGTAATGTTCTTCGTGCCGACGGAACGGACGACGCCTTTGACGATCGAGCCGGGCGCAAGGTAAAGCGTTTCGCCGTCCTTCAGCTCGATGAGGCCGGGCTCGTGTTCGCCGGGCCCGAAGTACCGGACATTCGGCATGCCGGCCTTGAGCGGGTCCTTCTCGGGCAAATTGATCAGCAGGTGCAGCACCCGCCTCCAATCGCCGTTGAACTCAACCGTGAGCGGGATGGGGGACTTGACCTGAAGCCGGACGGTGCTGTGGTCCGCCCCGATCACCGGCACGACGCCGGCGGACTTGGGCCGGACGTCCACCCAGCGCACATCGAAATCCGCGCGGATCACGACTTCCGCGGGGCGGGCGAGATCGAACTGGCCGAAATAGCCGCCGTGAAAGTTGTGCAACCGCAGCGGCTGGCCGTCCACGGTTACCTGAACCAGCGGCGCCTGCTGCGCGGCGGCAGTCTGGAAAAAGACAAAATTGATGAGCAGCGGCAGTATGAGCAACATAGCTAATGATCATCGCTCAAAAACGCCGCGTTTGCTCGGGGATGGGGGAACCCGCCCTCTGCCGCCTTCTTAGAAGAGTTTCAACCCAGTCGCGTTCAGTTCGTGACTTCGCACGGCCCGCTTCACTATTTGGCACTTCCGATGGAGCACTTTATATGTTCGTATCCGATTGAAATGGATGGAGCCAGTCCGAACGGCTTGATGGACCTCACGAAAACTTGTCTCATGATCGATGCCCAGCTCCCGGTAACGCGCTGTTTTCTTAGCCAGTTCGTAAATCTCGTTATTATCGAGAAAAAGAAATCGGTTGTTCGCGCATAGGAACAGGTCTAGGGCGAGAACTGCCGTTCGCTTGTTGCCGTTCGCAAACGGATGGTTGCAGATGAGTGAATGGAACAGAGCGGCGGCCTTCGAGCAAATCGTTGGGTATGCCGGCTCTCCGAATATGGTTTGGAATGGCCTGCCCACGGCTGACGCCAGCAACCCCCGATCCCGATACTCGTCAGGACTTATGGGCTCCTCTTTAGCCGCATGCGGCCAGAACATGGAGACAAGCGTATCGTGAATTTCCTCAATGTACGCGACAGATAGAGCGAAAGCGATCCCTTACTCCTGAGCGAGTTTCTTCAATGCAACGTAATATTTGGCGGCAGAGTGAATGGCTGCGGCGTCCGCCTTTCGCCCGGCACGGGAGAGTTCCTTCTTCACAATGGCGGAGTTGTCCAGAATGCTCTTCTTCAGCTCTCTGACCTTCTTCTGGACAGCGACAGTCATCCCGCTTTCCCTCCTCGACCATTATGGCGTGGATCTTCAGGGTTGCGACCAGTCATTTCACTTGGAACTGGCGAGGCATGGTGCGGATGAGAGGACTTGAACCTCCACGGGGATTCCCCACAACGACCTCAACGTTGCGCGTCTGCCAATTCCGCCACATCCGCACGTGGCACTGAGAGTATTCTACTACACCTATTTCTGGGCCGGAGCGGGCGTCTGCTGCTGCGCCGGGGCTGCCGGGGCACTTTCCGGCCTCGGCGGGATATTCAGCGGGATCGTCTGGGACGGCCCGCCTTCAGGCGTAATCGTCATGGACGGCTGCCCGGCCGGGGCCTGGCCACTGGGGGCCGGCGCCGATTGCGGGGCCGGAGCCGGACGGTCCTCAAGCACCGTCTTGGCGCTGGGAGCGCGGCCGGTTGCCAGAATCGCCAGCGTGAGCGACGTCAGCATGAACACGGCGGCGGCGACCCGGGTGGCTTTGGCCAGGATGGTAGCCGACCCGCGCGGGCCAAAGGCCGTTTGCGAACCCATGCCGCCAAAAGCGCCGGCGAGATCAGCCGCCTTGCCGCTCTGAAGCAGCACGACGATGATCAGGAAAAGGCAAACCAGAACGTGAATGATCGTCAATAAAATAACCATGCGGGCCTGCTACTGCGGGCACACTTTACGCACCCGCCTTTTTTAACTTTTAAGTATACGGGAGCGCCAGTGGGCGGGTCAATGCACCCCGGCTGCCGGGCTCTTCCGGAGAGAAAAACGGGAGTACAATGGTCGGGAACCGAGGTCAACGAGACATGAAGAAAGACCCACTATCCCGAAGATCTTTTTTGAAAAAAACGACGGCCGCCGGGGCGGCTGCTTCGACGTTCACGATCATTAGGCCGGAACTGGTCCGCGGCACCGTCCCCCCCATGCTGAAAGTCGGGCTGATCGGCTGTGGCGGCCGCGGCACGCAAGCTGTTGAGAACATCATGGAAGGTTGCCCGAACGTGGAACTGGTCGCCATGGCCGACATGTTCGAGAACCGCCTGGAAAGCTCCCTCCGGACTCTGCGGGACAACCCGCGCAACGCCAAGTATGCGTCCCGCATCAAGGTCGATCCCGAGCACCGCTTCATCGGGTTTGACGCGTACAAGAAGGTGATCGCGTCCGATGTGGACATCGTCTTCCTGTGCACGCCGCCGGGATACCGTCCCATGCACTTCGAGGCCTGCGTGGAAGCCAAGAAGCACGTTTTCTGCGAGAAGCCGTTTGGCACAGACCCGGTCGGAGTCCGGCGCTTCATGGCAGCCGCGAAGAAGTCCGAGGAGTTGAAGCTCACCGTCAAATCCGGCGCTCAACGCAGGTCGCAGCCCTACTATCTGGAGCAATACAAGCGCGTCAAGGACGGCGAAATCGGCGAGATCACGGCTCTGTACGCCTACTGGATCGGAACGCCGGTGCTGCAATTTCTCAGCCCGAATTGGCCGGGGCCGAAGGGCAAGCGCGATCCGAGATGGAGCGACATGGAGTTCCAGAACCGCAACTGGTATTCCTTCGTCTGGATCTGCGGCGACCAGGTTGTCGAGCAGCACCTGCACAACATCGACGTCTGCAACTGGTTCATGGGCACCCACCCGGTGGAATGCGTCGCTTCGGGCGGCGTCGCGTGGCGTCCGCGCGAGGAGGAGTACGGCAACATCTACGACCACCTGGCCGCGGATTTCGTCTACCCCAACGGCGTCCACATGTCCAGCTATTGCCGCCAGTACAGAGGCGAGGGCGTGGCCCAGAACGTCAGCGAAATCATCGTCGGGACCAAGGGCCGCATCGATACGATCAAGCCCACGCGCGGCGCCAACCCCTACGTGCAGGAGCACGTCGACATGATGGCGTCGATCCTCGGCACAGGTCCTTATATCAATGAGGCGATGGCCGTCGCGGAAAGCACCATGACCTGCATCATGGCCCGCGAAGCCGCCTACTCTGGCCGGAGGCTCACCTGGGACGACATGATGAAGTCCCAGCTCGATCTGCTGCCCAAGAACCTGGATATCAACGCTTCCGTTCCCGTGCCACCCCTGGCGGTGCCGGGCGTCTACAAGTTCATTTAACAGCGGAAAGGGGGACCGGACGCCGCGCCTGCGGCGGCCGGCCCCAAGCCGTTTTGAGGAGTCGCCATGCAGCAAAAGGATAAGCTCAAGGCCGGGCTCATCGGAGTTGGCGGCCGTGGCTCCGGCGCAATCGTTGACTGCCTTACCGGCAATCCAAACGTGGAAATTGTGGCGCTCGCCGATGTCTTCGAAGACCACCTGGAGCGGAACCTGAAGCGCTTGCAGGAGAAGTTTCCCGATCGCATCAAGGTCGATGCGGAGCACCGCTTCGTCGGTTTCGACGCCTATAAGAAGCTGGTGAACTCGGACGTCGATATCGTCATGCTCTGCACGCCTCCCGGTCACCGCCCGGCGCACTTCGAAGCCGCGGTGGAGGCCAAGAAGCACGTTTTCTGCGAAAAGCCGATCGCGACCGATCCCGTAGGCGTGCGCCGCTTCATGGCCGCGGCGAAGAAGGCCGAGCAGCTCAAGCTCACGGTCGTCTGCGGCGCCCAGCGGCACTACTCCTCCGAGTACGCCGAAACGGTCAAGAAGATCCAGGACGGCGCAATCGGCGAGATCGTCGCGCTCTACTCGCAATATCTCAGCGGCCCTGTCTGGCACGAACGCGAGCGCAGACCGCAGTGGGGCGACATGGAATACGAGCACCGCAACTGGTATTCCTACAACTGGATCTGCGGGGATCAGATCGTCGAGCAGCACTTCCACAACATCGACTTCATGAACTGGGTGATGGGGACGCATCCCGTGAAGGTGGTTGCTTTCGGCGGCGCCGCATGGCGTAAGGACGACCCCATGTACGGCGACATCTACGACCACATGACCTCGGACTTCGTTTACCCGAACGGCGTGCGCCTCTCCAGCCACTGCCGGCAGTACGAGCAGGGCTGCTACCGCAAGGTGGACGACCTGATCGTCGGCACGAAAGGGCGAAGCAACGGCCAGGATATGGGCACCAAGGGCATCAACTCGCAGGTGCAGGAGCACATCGCCATGGTGAAGAGCATCCTGGGCGAGGGGCCGTACATCAACCAGGGAATGGCGGTCGCCGAAAGCACGATGACCTGCATCATGGCCCGCGAGTCGGCGTACTCGGGAATGGAGATCACCTGGGACATGATCATGAACTCCAAGCTGGACCTCCAGCCCAAAGAGTTCGACTACAATCTGAAAACGCCCGAGAGGAAGCGGCCCGTGCCGGGCGAGTATAAGTTTATTTGACCCGTATCGTCAAGAGCGTCGCACCGATCCGCATTTGCGACAACGGAGGCTGGACGGACACCTGGTTCGCGGGCCACGGGCGTGTCTTCAACATCGCCGTCTATCCGTACGCGGAAGTCGAGATGCGGGTCCGGCGCGGCGCCGTGGACCGCGAGCGCATCACGATTCACGCTGAGAATTACGGCCAGTCCTATACCATTGCCGAGCCGTGCGGCTCTTACGGCAAGCATCCCCTGCTGGAAGCGGCCTTCGATTACATGCACATCCCCAAGGATGTCTCCATCGAGGTCTCGATTTTCAGCGAAGCGCCGGGCGGATGTTCTACAGGCACCTCCGCGGCCGTGAGTGTGGCGCTCATCGGAGCGCTCGATACGCTGACGCCTGGGCGGATGTCGCCTCATGAAGTCGCGGCGGCCGCGCAGCGCATTGAGACCGAACTGCTCAACCAGCAGTGCGGCATCCAGGACCAGATCGCCTCGGCGTTCGGCGGCATCAACTACATCGAGATGCACCGCTACCCGCACGCCTCGGTCAGCCAGATCCGCATTCCGGATTCGCTTTGGTGGGAGCTGGAAAGCAGGCTGTCGCTGGTCTACGTCGGCCAGACGCACAGTTCTTCGGAAGTGCACCAGATGGTGATTCGGGAACTGGAGGGCGCGGGTCCGGATACGCCCAAGCTTCGCCCGCTGCGCTGCGCCGCGGAGAAATCGAAAGACGCACTGTACGCCGGCGACTTTGAAGCGCTCGGGCGCGCGATGATCGAATGCACGGAGGCGCAGGCGGAGCTGCATCCCGCGCTGGTCGGGCCGCATCACCGGCGTATTATTGAAATCGCGCGCGCCCACGGCGCGCTCGGCTGGAAGGTGAACGGAGCGGGCGGAGAGGGCGGCTCGGTGACGATCCTCAGCGGCGCCGGCTCCGCGCGCAAGCGTGCGATGCTGCGCGAGATCGAGCAGACCTGCCCCACCTACCGGAACATCCCAATCTACCTTTCGCGCTACGGCCTCCGGGTCTGGGAGGCGGGGGAAGGGTAGGGGCCGCCGCGCATTTCCTTGTAGGCGACCGCGGGAGCCTCGACGTGGAGGCCAGCAGCGGCCGTTGTCAACTTTCGGGTGGCTGACCATCCCTCCGGAGCTGGGGAGCAGTTCGGTAGTTGGAGGGTTGCCAGCCGGATTCCTCCATCAGACGCGATAGACAGACAAGGGGAGAGCCGGCAGTCAAGTGAATTATCATCTTCATGGATTTGCGGTGAACGGAGTTCAGTACAGCATTAATGTTTCGCAAGCAGAGTTCAATGTCCACTGGAAGATATCAGAACCTACCTGTCCTTGAGTCCCCTGACGTTTTTGTACTCGGCGCCGGCTTCTCCCACGCGATCAGTGACAGCATGCCGCTGATGAGGGATCTCGGTTGTCGTGTTGCTACCAACCAGCCCGAATATCAGCGCATCGCCGAGCTCTTCGGTGGTGACGTCGAACTGGCAATGACGTTCCTGGTACAGGATCAGCCCTGGCTGGCAGAGTCCGACCGCCTCCGGAATAGAGCGGTTTTTCTCGAGATCTCCAGGAAAGTCGCAAGTGTGATCGACGAGGCGACTGAGGAGGTGTTGAGCCATCCCTGCCCGGAATGGCTGGTTAGGTTTGTACACTACTTACACGACTGCAGATGCACAGTCATAACCCTCAATTACGACACACTCCTGGAACGCGCCTTCCGAGCAATCGAGCTGGGGCAGGATCCTCTCGGTCGGCCAAATTGTTACCTGGATGCGCGGGCGCTTTTCCCAATTGCTCTGCAAGCACCTGGTCTTGGGTTTCTTAGACCGCTGTCTGCTACTGTGCTGAAGCTGCACGGTTCCACAAATTGGTTCTACTCCGGTCGAAGCGAGTATTTTGGTGAGCCAGTGTGCTATCGACATCTCATTGGCTGGTCCCGGGACGACCAATTCGGGCGTCCGCCCCAACTGGCCGGCAGACTTCCATTGATAGTTCCGCCTGTAGCTGACAAACTCGGCTACTTCCAGAACGAAGCTGTCCAGCACCTTTGGGCGCGCGCCCGCAACGCTTTATTGAGGTGCAGCGAAGGCTCCGGTCGGCTGTTCCTGGTTGGATACAGCTTGCCCGCGACTGACCTGACGATGCGATTCCTCCTAAACGGCGCAATACAGCCCACCGGACAGGGTGAGCTTCGACTGATCCCGGTGAATGTATCTAAGGAAGTCAGTCATCATCTCCGCCGCCTTTTACCGTCGTGCTACACGATTGACCAGGGGTTCTTTGGGGAGCATGCCGTCGAGGAAATGGTGGATTTCCTTCTTCAGGAACAGCGGAAATTCTTTGCCTCGCTTGAGGCTAGCCAGCAAGGGACCGTGCAACAGCGTATTCGTGCCACGATTAGACCGCACCAACAGTTACATGTACCAGGGCGCGATGAATGTTTTTCTGTAGACGCGTTTTTTGGTTTGGGCATTCTGCTTAGTTGCGGCGCTGCTAGCGTGAAAACATTCGTTCCCTGGGATTGTCTGGAAGAACTGATGCTTAAGCTATCCCAAATTAGACCGCCGTGCGTTTTCGGAAAACACGATCCGGATTACTTGGGTGAGCCTCGGTCCATTGAGGATCGCCTCACTAGCTGGTGTACGCGCCCCTGGCGCCCTGGATAGCTGGGTTACTCGAGGCCGCAGACATAATTCGCATCGAAAATCAAAACGGATACCGTTTCACGGTGCGTGTGCCATGACCACCTCGACGCGGATCTGCCGGTCGGACTGATAGCCGAATAGTAGGTCGTTCGAGTAACCACCGCCTGCTAGAAGCGACTCTCGACTACATGCACATCCTAAGGGGGCCACGATGGAGGTCTCCACTTTCAGCCAAGCACCGGGCGGATGTTCCTCCGACACCTCTACGGCCGTCAGCGTCGTGCTTACCGGGCACCCGATTCGCTGACGGCCGGCCAGCGTGCAACGCAAGGCTGACGGGCGACCTTGAGGATCCGGTCGTGCGCGCGGGCGGAAAGGCCGAGCCGGCGCATGGCCATCTCCAGTGTGCGCTCGCCGGCATCGTCCGGCTGGCAGAGCTCGCGCAGCAGCTTGGTGGAACCTGGGCGTTCGCATCCCTGCGTTGCTGCTGGATGCGGCGGGCGCACTCGATGCTCGCGCGCATTTCGGCCGAAGAAGCCCCCTGCTCTTCGCCGCGCATCTCCTTGTAAGCGACGGCCGGAATCTTGACGTGCAAATCGATGCGATCCAGCATTGGCGCGGTCAAATTCCGAGTGGGCGACCATGCGCTGGGAGGCGTCTGTAAACCCTTCGCACTACAGGAGCCCCTGCCGGCGTAAGCTGCGTTCGCTGGCAGGTGCCCGGCCGAACGCCGTCGTTCTCAAGACCTTTGATATTGTGAGATCAGCCGCTGCCGCGCTCGATTCTTATCATGGAAGGAGATGCCTGTCACGCGATTCGTTCCTTCTGAGATCGCTACTAAGCTCATCTTGTCCTTGGCCATAGGGCTGCTGGTCGGCTTCGAACGGGAATGGTCTCGCAAGGATCTGGGAGCGCGAACGTTTGCCATCGTCAGCCTTCTGGGAATGCTCTGCATGGTGCAATCGCAGGTGTTCGCGTTGATTGGCATGGCCGCAGTTGTGATGGTTGTGATCGTGATGAATGTGGGAAATCTCGTCCTGCATCGTGAACTCGAAACCACCACTTCTGTGGCGCTTATCGTCGTATTCACTCTAGGCGCTCTGGTTGGTGACGGGCACATTTTTGCCCCGACTGCGGCAGCGGTTCTCATGACGCTACTGCTGGCTCTGAAACCGCAGATAACGCGCTTTGCAGGGGGCGTCACGGCCGAGGAACTGCGCAGCGCGGTTCTGCTCGGGCTGATCGGATTGGTGATCTACCCCGTTTTGCCCGATCAACCTGTCGACCCGTGGGGTCTGCTGAAGCCACGCGAGGCGTGGCTGACCGTCATCCTGATCGCCGGACTCGGCTTCGTCAATTACGTGCTGCTGAAGATGTACGGTGCTCGCGGGGTCTACGCTACTGCGCTATTTGGAGGCCTGGTGAACAGCACCGCAGCGGTCGCCGAGCTGTCGAGTTCAGTTGCCAGCTTGGGGGCTGGCTCGGGCGCCATTCTGGTCAACGCAACACTGATCACGGTTCTTTCGATGTTCGTTCGCAACCTGGTCATCGTGAGCGTCTTCACTCCATCCGCCGGATTGCTCTCTTTATTCCCCATAGCGGCGATGTGCGCGGCGTGTGCGGGCTTCGTGCTGCGGCAGGGCCGGGACCTGACACCGGCTTCTGCGCCGCGGCTGACGTCACCGATCTCAATTCGAAAGATTACGGGTTTCGGGCTCTTCTTCCTTGTAATTCAGTCGGCGAGCGTCCTCGGCCAGCGCTTCATAGGCGAGGTCGGCACCATCATCGTCAGCTTCCTGGGTGGCTTCGTCAGCAGTGCGAGCGCCACAGCCGCAGTCGGCAGCCTTGCAGCCCACGGCCAGATCTCCGCTTCTACTGCGGCGGCCTCAACCGTTTTGACCTCTATTGCCAGCGCTGCGATCAACGTGCCGATTATTTATCGCGCCACCCGCGGGAGCAAAACCTTCATCAAGCTGATTGTTCTGTCGGCAATCACGACCGTGATCGGACTCGCTGTCCTGGCCGCAACGCTGCTTCTCAAGCTCAAGTATTATTGATGACTACCCGACAGAGCTGCCCATCAGCGGAGTCATCTCCTCACCACCAACCTGCGTCTCTGTGCAGTCCGCAAGTGCTCCGGAAATCATTCCTAACGGTAGGCACCACTGGCGGCTGACGCTCGACGGGTTGGGTGCTTACCCGGCAACAGCGGAATCGCGTTGCCGTGTTGCAGCAGTGGCGCCGGCCGCTCGCGGCGACATCAGAGCGTCCATGGGACGAGCTGGGCGGCTTTGTGCCATTTGACCGGATGGCTGGTTGCCCCCACTTACACGGGGCGCCCCATATCAAAGACGATCTCCTTTGAAATCTTGCCGTCTCGCATCTCAAAGATGTGAACCAGACGCATTTCAATCTCCTGCCCCGCGGAAAAGTGCGGCCAGCAACCATCGCGCACCACCTCGAAGGTCACAAGACTATCGTCCACGACGCGATCTTATGTGGCGAACCGTTGCAGAGATTGGAACTGCACATTACTCATCGTGGCCCAAAGCTCGCGATAGAACTTGGCTACCGCCTGCTTGCCGGAGAAAAGCCGGTTGAGGCCATTGAGAGCGGCAGCTTCGAAAACAATGTCATCTGTATATAGCTCAAGCGCTGCTTCAACATCATTTTCTGCTTCGCTGTGAAGATGAGTATCCACACACGCCGATCTTGCGCTTTCGCGCGAGCGCCCGTATCCGATGATTGTGACATCGCTCTCCCCCTCCTGAGGGCTATGGAGCCAGTATGAGTATGCGATCACATCGACGCCGAGGCCGAGAAGCAGGCCGAGCAGTTCCGGAATTTTCGCTGGTGAAAGCGTTGCCAGACACTCGCGGGCTGAGGCGGCCTGCTCGATGCCATAGGCAAGCCGCTCATTGGCGTGTCACGTGCGACTGACAACAATCGCGGCTACCGTCACAGTGGCGCTTCTTAGCGTCTTGTCGTGGAAGGCAGTTTGGGTAGGCTGGGCAACGCCGGCAGCTTCGGCAGACTGGGGAATGTCGGTGCGTAAGGGTTACGAACACTGTTCGGCGAGTAGGGGCTGCCGTACTGGCCGAAGGGGTTGTTCACCGAATCGGGGCTGTATGGACTTCCGAAGCGCCCATAGGGATTGCTGACCGAATCTGGATCGTATGGGTTCGCACTGAACTTTCCGAGGTACTTTCCCTGAGGCGTCACGATGGCGGGAGCCTGCGTAGCGTATGGGTTCCGCGCGCTATAGGGGGAGTAGGGACTGCCGTATTTTCCGTACGGATTGTTGACCGAGTCCGGGCTGAACTCGCTTCCGTACCTCCCGAACGGGTTCGAAACCGAATTCGGATCGAACCGATTCGAATTCAAATTCCCCAGGTAGTTCCCCTCTCCGTCCTGACTGCGCAACTGCGGGGTGGCGTAGGCCGGCGGACGGTATGCAGGAATGGCCGGCGTAGCACTTCTCCGCTCAAGTTCCCGCAGGCCACTTCTGCTCAGCGTGATCCCCAACTCATCGAGTGCTTTCACTTTGCTCTCGATCGAAACGCCAGGGGCAATTCTGAGGACACGAAGGTAGCTATCGAGGTCGAGTTCCTGGCAGTAGAGTGGCAGGCTCGCGACGAGGAGAAATAACAGTCGAGTCATCGCGCCACCTCTCTCCCAAGAATAGTCGTTGCATCGACTGAATGCAACGGCACCAAGGCACTAACGTACTGGAACTAAAGTACTAAGAACGCTTTGGCCCTCGATCACCGGCGGGGATCAGTAGAGCGCTGGCTTTATAAGGGAATGATTCACAATGTTCACGCAGCAAACGTTGGTGACGCTCGCTCAATACTTGACTATCCGGCCTTGGGCAGATCTCAACCTCCTTTTCCAGAAGCACGGCACCATGGAGGGCTGGGTACCTTGATCGTCAGGCCACGTTCAATACGCGCGTGGGATCGAAGCTTCGAAACCGAGTCTCCCCGACATACACCTGCAACGACCGCTGGAGCGACCTTCAAGCGTGCCTGGCGTTGGAAGGATGCCAATGGTCGGAGGACGGCAGGTTGATCAAGTCGGAACCAGTGATCGAGGGAGCCGCCCCTACTGAGGACGACCTCACGGCAGAACTGGGTCGCAGTGGTTTGGAGCCTCCGCCGTCAGCGTGACGCTCATCAGGGCGCTCGATTCGCTGACACCCGGGCGCATATCGCCTCATCAAATCGCGCGCGAGGTTAGCTCCAGTAATTCCTGTCCAGACTCCGGTACTGCACCGCTTCGGCCAGGTGCTTCGCGGAGACCTGCTCGGAAGCGTCCAGATCGGCGATCGTGCGGGCGACCTTGAGAATCCGGTCGTGCGCGCGGGCGGAAAGGCCGAGCCGGCGCATGGCCATCTCCAGCGTGCGCTCGCCGGAATCGTCCAGCCGGCAGAGCTCGCGCAGCAGCCTGGGCGGGAGCTGGGCGTTCGTGTACCCGCGCTGCTGCTGAATGCGGCGGGCGCACTCGATGCGCGCGCGCATCTCCGCGGATGAAGCCCCCTGCTCTTCGCCGCGAATCTCCTTGTAAGGGACGGCCGGAACCTCGACGTGCAGATCGATGCGGTCCAGCATCGGCCCGCTGATCTTACCCAGATACCGCTGGATCATCGCCGGCGTGCAGCGGCACTCGCGCGTGCTGTCGCCATAGAAACCGCAAGGGCAGGGATTCATCGCCGCAACGAGCATGAAGCTGGCCGGGAACGAGAGCGTCATGTTCGAACGCGCGATGGTTACCATGCGGTCCTCCAAAGGCTGCCTGAGCAGCTCCAGGGTGTTGCGCGGGAATTCCGGAAACTCGTCGAGGAACAGAACGCCGTTGTGTGCGAGGCTTACCTCGCCGGGCCGGGGCATGCCGATTCCTCCGCCGATCATGCCGGCGTCGGAGATCGTGTGGTGCGGCGCGCGGAACGGCCGCTGCAGCAGCAGGCCCGCGCCGCGCGGCAGCACCCCGGCTACGCTGTGGATTTGGGTCGTTTCGAGGGCCTCGGCGAACGTAAGCGGCGGAAGAATGCCGGCCAGCCGCTTCGCCAGCATCGTCTTGCCCGATCCTGGCGGGCCGATCATCAGAACGTTGTGCCCGCCAGCCGCGGCCACTTCAAGCGCGCGCTTGGCCGTGGTCTGGCCGCGCACGTCGCGGAAATCGGGCGCCGCGCCCTCAGTCCCGGGAACAGGCTGAACGCAGGGGGGCACCGGCGTGAACTGTTCCGGCTGGTTCAACAGGCTCACGACTTCCGCCAGATGCCGCAAACCGAACACCCGCACGCCCTCCACCACCGCCGCCTCGGCCGCGTTATCGATCGGGACAACGAAATTGGGAATCGAGTGCCGCCGCGCGCACACCGCCATCGACAGCGCCCCGCGCACAGGGCGCAGCGTGCCGTCGAGCGACAGTTCCCCCGCCAGCAGGTAGTCGTCGGCGCGCCGCACCGTGCCCATCGCGCCCAGAATTCCCATCGCCATCGGGAGGTCGAATCCCGCGCCCTCCTTCCGGAGATTGGCCGGGGCGAGATTGATGGTGACCGCTTTGTTGGGATAGCCGAAGCCGGAATTCATCAGCGCGGACTTAATGCGCTCCCGGCTCTCCTTCACCGCCGTATCCGGCATGCCGACCATGACAAAATCGCGGTTGCTGCCGGCAGGGTACATGTCCACTTCGACATCGATCAGATAGCCCTCGATCCCGTACACCGCAGCGCTTCGCGTCCGAAAGAGCGCCATAAGCGGTTCAGTATATCGTCTCGGATATGTGGCGGGCACGAGGGGCGAAGAGTATACCATTTTGAGCATGAGCTCTGAAGCCACCGAAAGACCAACTCGTTCCAAGTCGCTTCAGCTACGATCGACGCTGCTTGGGGTTGCAGCACTAGCGGTTTCTGGAGTTGCATTCCTGATTTACCAACGTGTGGTTCCGCGCGCTGTCACTGTGACGAGTGGAGAGTTCCCCGAAGAACTCGTGTAAGTTCGTTCAGCGGACGACGTGGTGAATGGTGGTGCGATGTTCACGGCGTCCAAAATATTGGCTAAGCCGATCGCTGTCATCTGGATTCATGGATGGGGAACGAACTTCTACTCTCCGACCTACGTGATGATCGGCCGAGAGCTCGCGGCGCCCGGCTATACAACCATTAGTGGAAACACACGCATGCACGATCTCGGTAATTCCCTCGGGTACCGAGACGGAAAACGGATCCGCGGCGGAGGTTACTGGGGTCGCGAGCGAGGAGGTCCGAGATCTTGCCGCCTGGGTGGATTTCACCGAGGCTCAGGGCTGCAAGCGGGTGGTGCTGGTTGGACACAGTGCTGGCTGGGCGGCGGTGCGGAGGTATCAGGCGGAAAAGCAGGACTCACGTGTAGTGGGAGTGGTCCTGGCTTCCGGTGCGGTTCGAGCCGACACCAGGCCGCCGGACCCCGATCAATTGGCGGAAGCGAAACGCCTGATGGCTCTCGGCGAACCGGACGCTCTGATACGCGATCCAAAGCGCTCTTTTCCTTCCTACATCAGCACGGCGACATTCCTGGATATCGTGAACACCCCGCCGGAATTCAAAGACTTTTTCGGCGTACAGCCAGAAACCTCGAATCCCGGCCTTATGAATGGTGATGTTGGAAACGAGGCAGAACTGGAGCTGCTCAAATCATCCATCCAGCGTCAACGGAGCGGCCCCAGGCGAGTGGATACTGTCATGATCCGGAACGCCGATCACATGTACACCGGTGAAGAGGCACAAGTCGCTCACACCATCGCCGCTTGGATCGACACCGTCGCGTTGCCGCAACCGGGCACGAGCGGCAGCAAGCGGTAGCAAAACTGTTCCGGCTGGTTCATCGGGCTCACGACTTAACCCTCACAGCGCGGCCACCACCAGATCGCGCATCTCATCCGCGGTGAGCGGCAGGGGGTTGCCTTTCGTGCTGCTGGCCCTCGCGGCTGCTTCGACCAGCGCGGGCACATGCTCGCTGCCGATCCCGTAGGCGCCGAGCGGCGGGATCTCCAGCTCGCGGCACGTCCGCCTCACCCACTCGATGCCGTCTTCGACTGCCGCTTCCGGATTTCCCGTCAGAATGCGTGCGATCCGCTCGTAGCGGCGCAGCGCTTCGCTTTCCGGCGCGCGGGCGCGCAGCGCGCGAACATTCGTCTCCATGCCCTGGGCCAGCAGCGCCGCGCAGACCGCTCCGTGCGGCGCGGGGAACGCGCCTCCGATCACCGCCGCGAATCCGTGCACGATGCCTAGCCCGGCGTTCGCCAGCGAGAGCCCGCCCAGCAGGCTGGCGATGCACATATCCGTCCGCGCCTCCACGTCGCGGCCGTCGCGAAACGCCCGCACGAGCGACCGCGCCGCCCGGCCCATGCCTTCCACGCAGAACATGTCCGTCATCGGATTCGCGCGAACGGAAACGTAAGGCTCGATCAGTTGCGTCAGCGCGTCGAGCCCGGTTGCGGCCGTAACGGCGGGCGGGAGGCCGAACGTGAGTTCGGGATCCACCACCGCCAGCCGCGGCAGCATCCAGGGACTCCGCAGGCTGGCTTTGACGCCGTGCTCCGGCGACGCCAGCACCGCGTTGCGCGTTACCTCCGATCCCGTGCCCGCCGTGGTCGGCACGGCGATGAACGGCACCGAGGGCGCAGCCAGGCTTTTGCCGGCGCCGATCACCTCCAGGTAGTCCAGCGGGTCGCCCGGGTTGGCCAGCAGCGCGGCGATCGCTTTCCCCGCGTCAATCGCGCTGCCGCCGCCCGCGGCGATCACCACGTCGCATTTCGCCTCGCGCGCCACGGCGCAGCCCCGCCGCACCAGGTCTACCGTCGGCTCCCTGTCCACGGGAAAGAACGACGAGTCGATGCCGGCAGCCGCCAGATCGACAGCCAGTGACGCGGTCCTCTCCTGCGCCGCTCCGGTCACCAGCAGCGCGCGCGTTCCCATGGACTTCGCTGCGGGCGCCACCTCCCGGATCCTGCCCGCGCCGAAGAGAATGCGCCCCGCGGTGGCGAAATCAAACCCCATTGCGCTCACCAGCCTTCATCGCCGGGGAAAACGTTCGTGTATTTGACGCTCGTGCGCGGCTCGGCCATCATGCCCGCCACCGCGTCGCGCCAGGCGGCATAGTGCGCCGTTTCCTTGTGCGCGGCGGGCGCGTCCGCGTTCTTGTAGACCTCAACCAGAACGAATCGCGTCGGGTCGTCGGTCTGCTGGAGGACGTCAAACCGCGCGATGCCGGCCTCCTTCACGCTGTTGCGCGCGTTCTCGATGGTGGCCTGCTTGAACGCATCGATGAATTCGGGTTTCACATGAACGTGAACTTTGACGATGAGCATCAGTCTTTTCTCCCGTACTCACACCAAATGTTGTCGATCAGCCGTGTCGAGCCCAGCCACGCGGCAACCGCCACCCGCACCGGACCGGTGATCCGCTCCACCGGCTGCATGGTCCCGGCATCGACGATCTCAAAATACTCCACCTGGATCTGCGGGTATTTCGCCAGCAGCTCGAGCGCCCCGCGCCGCACCTCGCCGGGATCGAGGATCCCGGAAGCAATCAGCTCACGGGCGGCTTGCAGGCTACGGTAAAGCGCGGGAGCGACGCGGCGCTCCTCCTCGTTGAGGTGGGTGTTGCGGGAACTGAGCGCCAGACCGTCCGGCTCCCGAACGGTGGGAACGGGAACGATCTCGATGGGCATGTTGAGATCGGCCACCATGCGCTGAATAGTGGCGAGCTGCTGAGCGTCCTTTTCGCCGAAGTAAGCGCGGTGCGGCTGCACGATGTTAAACAGTTTCGTCACCACCGTCGTGACACCGCGGAAATGACCGGGACGCTTTGCGCCGCACAGGTGTTCGGTCACCTTCTCCACCTCCACGAAGGCCAGTTGCGGGCACGGATACATCTCGCTTTCCGGCGGCGCAAACACAAAATCCACTCCGCGATCGGAGCAGAACTTCAGGTCCGCTTCGAGCGTGCGCGGGTAGCGCTCGAAATCCAGCACCTGGTTGAACTGTATGGGATTTACGAAGACGCTGACGACGACTGTCCCGCACTCCTCGCGCGCCCTTTCGATGAGCCGCCCGTGCCCGGCGTGCAGCGCCCCCATGGTCGGGACAAGTCCGATGATGCGCCCGTCGCGCCGGAACGGCTCCAGCCGCCCGCGGAGATCGGAGATGGAATGTACCAGCACCGCGCTCATCGCCGCGACCCCCGCACCGGCTGCTCAAGAGCGGGAAAGACGCCTTCCCGCACCTCGTCGACATAAGCTTTCGCGGCGGCCGTAATCTGCTCGCCTACTTTCGCGTACTGCTTCACAAAGGGAGGAACGGGGCCGGGGTACAACCCAAGGATGTCGTGGCTCACGAGCACCTGGCCGTCGCAGTACGGTCCGGCGCCGATACCGATCGTGGGGATCTCCAGCGCCGCGGTGACTGCGCGCGCGACCTCGGCCGGGATGGATTCCAGCACGATCGAAAACACTCCGGCCTGCTCCAGCGCCCGCGCGTTCGCTATCAGCCTTTCCGCATCGCGCTCGGCCTTGGCCTGCTGCCGGTAGCCGCCCAACTGGTGGACCGATTGCGGAACCAGCCCCAGGTGACCCATCACCGGGATGCCGATGTCCACCAGCCGGCGCGCCACCTCGAGTACCGGCTCTCCGCCTTCGATCTTGACCGCCGCCGCGCCGCCCTCCTGGATGAGCCGGCCGGCGTTGCGGACCGCCTCGGAGACGCTCACCTGGTAACTGAGGAACGGCATGTCGGCGATGATCAGCGCGCGGGAGGCGCCCCGCGCCACCGCAGCGGTGTGATGCACCATGTCATCCAGCGTCACCGGAAGCGTAGTCTCGTAGCCGAGCACCACCATGCCGAGCGAATCGCCGACGAGCAGGGCATCGACGCCCGCACGGTCGAGCAGGTGCGCCATGGCCGCGTCGTAGGCGGTAAGCACGGCGATCTTCTCGCCCCGCCGCTTCTTTTCCTTAAAGTCGAGAATGCGAACTCGTTTGCCGCCTTCAGGCATTCTTGCCTCCGCTCTCCCGCAGGACTTCCTCCAGTTTCCGGGCTTTCGTTTCTTCGATACCGCGCCGCCGGGCTATGTCGAGAGCTTGCAGAGCGGCCGCGCGGTAGAAGGCGCGCACCGCCGGAGGAGCGGCTGCGAGCGCGCTCAAATGCGTTGTAACTGTCTCGACATCTCCCCGTTCCACCGGCCCGGTCAGCGCCCGGACCGGCCCCAGGCTGAGTGCATTGGCGCTGCTAGCCTTGACCAGCGGCGCAACCGCGGCCAGGGCGTCGCGTTCCTCAATCCCTGCCGCCCCCATCAGCATAACAGCCGCATCCACCAGCGCAACCACATAATTGCTCGCCATGACGGCGGCGGCGTGCCACAACGGCCGCTTGTCGGCCGGCACGAAGAGCGCCCGCCCGCCGAGCATCGCGGCGATGCGTTCGGCCCACGCGGCGGCGGCGCCTTCGGCGGTAATGCCGAAAGTACAGCCCTGCAGCGCCTCCACCCCTTGAGCCGGACTGGCTACCGTCTGAAGCGGGTGTAGCGTGCCGCAGGATACTCCCCGGGCGGCAAGCGGCGCGAGAATCTCCGGACCATGAGCGCCGCACGTGTGCAGCGCCGCTCCCCCGCTCATCCCCGCCTCGGCCAGCACGGCGGCCACGTGCGGGATCGCGCCGTCGGAAACTGCGATCAAGACGCGCTGCGCGCACCGCGGCAGGCAGGGATAGGAAACTGCTTCCCCTTCGCCGATGAACTCCACCGCGGCGCGGGCGTGATCCATCTGCCGGCTGGCCACCGCCGCGATGCGCTCCCCGCGCTCGCGCAGCAGGCGTCCCAGGCTCTGCGCCATGCGCCCGGCGCCGGCAATCGCGATCGGGCCCTGCGGATCAGTCTGCATATTCCCACGTAAGCAGCCTGGCCGGCGTTCGTTCGGCCGCCACGGTAGCCGCGTAGCCTGCGCCCGGCTCCAGTTCCTTCACCAGCCATCCTTCGGGGAGGGGCGGTTCCAGGTACGGCTTGCATTTGAGAGTACGGCCGAAACGCAGCGCCGCGGGCGTAATTCCACAATAACGCGACAGTATTCTGCGCAGGGCGCCGTGCGCGGCTCTGTAGCGCCGGCGATCTCCGGCGCGGCAAAAGCGGCGCGCGGCCTCCTCCAGCGAGAGTTCGCTGGCGAACGATTCCGCGGGGAACTGGTCAGGACCGGTGCGCCAGGCGTGCAGCTCCGTTTCCCCGAGGCTCAACTCGCCTCGCGCCGGATCCCACATAAATCCCTCGCCAGCGAGGCGACAAAAAGCGGCGAATTGACGAAGAAGTGCTTGCCCGGCAGCATTTCGAGCGCGAACGAAGCGGTGGTCTGCCGCGCCCACGCCTCCAGGTGGTCCCGCGTGATGTTCGGATCTTCCGTGCCGCCGTAGGCGCGAATCGGGCAGTCGAGCGGCGGCTCCTCGACGTACACGTAATTCCGGTAAAGCGCCGAATCCGCCCGTATTGCGGGAAGGATCGTCTTCAGCAGTTCCTCATCCGCCAGCGCCTCCGGCGGAATGCCTCCGAGGTTCCGCAATTCGGCGACGAGTTGCTCATCCGGCGGATCGGGCGGTGGGACGTGGTTGAGCCGGAACTGCGGGGCTCGCGCGGCGGAAACGAACAAGGCCACGGGCAAAGGCAGCTTTTCCCTGCGCAGCCGGCGCGCTAGTTCAAACGCAACCGCCGCTCCCATGCTGTGCCCGTAAAACGCGAACCGCTCGCCGGTGAACGGCCGGATCGCCTCCGCGAGCGCTTCCACCAGCGGCCCCATGCGATTGAAGGGCGGCTCGGAGAAGCGCGTTTCGCGGCCGGGCAGCCGCACGGGAATCACGGCAACATCTTCAGGAAAGGCCCCGGCCCACGTGCGGAACATTAGCGTGCCGCCGCCGGCGTGCGGGAAACAGAACAGGCGGAGCGCGGCTGGAACCGACGGGTCCGCTTTGGGAAACCAGGCGCTGCCGGGCGAGGATTTCCGGCGCAACCGCAGCGCGAGCAGCCTGCGTTTTTCGGGCGAGAGCCTGTCCAACGGCGAAGTCTGCGCCGGCGCAGCCACTGTTCGTGGTTTTCGCGGAGCCTCGATGACCTTTTTCAGAAAATTCTCGAACGGCTCCACGCTCAGACCTTCTGCGTAGGCGATCGCGGCCTGCCGCGACATGCGCGAAATCTCCTCGTAGTGCGCGCGGTCGGTGATCAGCCTGCCGAGCGCTTCGACCCACGGCTCGATGTCCTGGGGCGGCACCTCGGCCACCGGCACCATCTGCTCGTCGAGCTCCGTCTGGTATTTTTCGATCAGCCGTACTGGCAGGAGATAGGGAACCCCGAGTTTCGCTTCCGGTATGCCGCCCGCGTTGCTTGCCACCACCGGGACTCCCCGCAACATCGCCTCGACCACGATCCGCGACCGCGCTTCGGCCCACAAGGACGGCACGAGCAGCACGCGCGTCCGCGCAAGCAGTTCGTCGATGTTATCCACCGGATCGAGCACACGTATGTTCGGCAGTGCGGCAAGTGCGGCGCGGTCCTGCTGATTGGTGCCCCAGGTCGGCACGGCGGCGAACAGCGTGGACGGGAAGCGGCGCGCCAGTTCCAGGAAAATCGAAATGCCCTTTACCGCGCAGGGGTTTACCAGCGTGACGAACTCGTTGTCGAAACGCCCCAGATCGGGATACGGGCCGGGATCCATCAGGGAAATCGGCAGCGCAACGGCGTCGATGCCGCTCCACTTGCGGATGTAGTCGGCCACGTAGCAGCTCACGCCCACAACGCCGTCGGCCTGCCGCAGCGCGTCTGTCTTCGCGGCGCTCGGGAACGCGCAGTCCGGGCCGAACGGCAAGGCCAGCGTGGCGCGTGCGAGGTAGACAACGCGCGCCCCCTCCGCCTTGAGCGCCGCTTCGAAAAGCACCTGGGCGGGATCGTCGGTCGAACTCAGGATGACGGACGGAGCGAATTCCTCGATCTGGCTTGCGAAATACGCTTTCAGGTGAGGCCTGTTGGTGACGACATGAACCTCAACGCCATTGAGGTTGAAAACGACGACGCCCGAATCGGAGGACACGACCTCGACCGACCGCGCCGCCAGCTCCTCCAGGTACTGCTGGTGCTCCTTCTCGCCGAAGGTGCTGAGCCGCGCCACGACGCGGCAGGCATGCCCCCGCGCCGCCAGCGCTTCCACCAGCATGCGGTTAGATTTGTCGCCGCCGCCGTGCGCGGGGTAGTAAAGCGAGTTTTGCGCCAGCAGAATGCGCATGTTCATTTCGGGCTGGGGGTTTGTTTCCGGAGCCGCTGGAGTAACAGCGCACGCTTTTCGGGCGAAAGTCCGGCCAGGATTTCGCGTGCGGTCTTGCGCCGGTCTTCCTCCGGCTCCTTGGAGGCCGGCACGAGCGTCTTCAAAAACTCCTCCATCCGCTCAGGGCGTATCCCGCAGACGAACCGGAGAGCGGCTTCCCGCGAAGCCGCCGCCTCGCGCTCGTATGCGGCCCGGTCGCTGAGCAGCGTTTGGAGCGCTTCGGCCCAGGGCGTAATGTCCTGCTCGGCCAGAACCGGCTTCGGCAGCCCGCGCTCGTCAAAAACCGGTTCGAGCCGCTCGATGGGGCGCACCGGGATCACAAAACCCGTTCCCGCCTTGGCTTCCTGCAACCCGCCGAAATCGCTCGCCACCACGGGCACGCCGCGGAGCATGGCCTCCATGACGATCAGCCCGAAACCCTCGTACCACAGCGAGGGCATCAGCAGCACGCGGGTGCGCGCCAGCACCTCCTCGATGTCGCGGCAATTCGGCAGGATAACGACGTTGGGAAGCGCTTCGAGCGCCTGCCGGTCGGCGGTGGTCGTCCCCCAACCAGGCAGCGCGGCGAACCGAACTTGCGGGAACCTTTCGGCCAGCGCCAGGAAAATCGTAATCCCCTTCATCTGGCAGGGGTTGATCAGGGTGACGAATTCGTTATCGAACGACCCGCACTGCCGGAACGGACCGGTCCCGTATATCGGCGGATGGATGATTTCGGCGCGGCAGCCGGCGTGCTTTTCGACATAAGCCTGCATGTGCCGCCCGAGCACGACCACACCCGCTGCCCGGGCCACCATTTCCGCTCCTTGCGGCTCGGGGTTCCAGCTTGCCGGTCCGAAAGGAAAAAACTGCGGCGTATGAGCGAGATAGACCACCCTGCCCGGCAGCAACTGGTGCGCCGCCCGCAGCAAAACGTGGCCCACGTCCTCTGAAGAAACCAGCAGCCAGTCGGGCTCGAACTCTTCAACCTGCCTGCGCAGCAATTGCAACTGCCGCGCCGGTTCGGCTGCCGCGTAGATCTCCAGGCGCTCGCCGCGCCGCGAGAACTCCACGCCCCCGCCCAGGTCTACCGGCTGCTCGATCCCTTCGCCGCGCAACTGCTCCAGCCTGCCTGCCGAGTCCCCCAGCGTGGCGCATACCACCCGGCAACTGTGCCCCGCCGCCGCCAGATGATCCAGCCAGACCAGGTTGCTGCGGGTCGCGCCTCCCCGTGGAGGCACGTAGGAGGCGTTCGCTGTCAGCAGAATGCGCATGTCCTTACTGCTGTTCCTTTTCCAGAAGCGCCCGGACCTCCTCGTCCGAAAGCCCTTCGAGTTCTTCGAGGATCTTTTCGTAATCGGCGCCCGCGTGCTCGATCTGCTCGACGTCGATGGCCTTGGCCAGCTCCGCCACCGTGAACGGGCCGCCGTAAACCACTTCCAGCGACAGGTCTACGTGGAACGTCTGGCGCACGCGGGAGAGCAACTGGACCGCAAGCAGCGAGTGCCCGCCGAGGTCGAAAAAGTTGTCGTGAATGCCGACTGAAGGCAGCCCCAACAGCTCGGCCCACATCTCCGCGAGCTGCTTTTCGAGGTCCGTACGCGGGGCATCGCCGCCGGGCGCCGGCGCCATTTTGTTCCGGTTCCTGGCCGATGCCCGCTCGAGAACCTGCTCGGCCGTGGCGAGTTCGTTGGCGATCCGGTTGTAGTCAACCGCTCTGCGCGTGCTGCTGGAGGCATCGGCGCGGCGCACCGGGGCGGCCGCAGGCTTGGGACCGTTCGGCACGTACTTCAGAGCCGCCAGATAATCCGCCGGGAACCGGAAAACGATTGTGTCGCCATCGGGCTCGGCGAATTTGGACCCGACACTCTCGAGCAGCTTCAGCGCCGGGCTATTGCGCGGCATACGGACAAAACGCGCGTCGACCCGGGACAAGCCTCGCTCCAGGGCCGTCTGACCCAAGCGCGCCAGCATGCGATGCTCGACGCCCCGCCCGAGCGCGCGGCAGCTCAACAGGAAGGTGTCCAGCGCCAGAGCGTCTTCGCGTGCTTCGAAAATCATGACCCCGACCAGCCCGTAGCTGCCGAAGCGGTCGCGCACATCCACCGTCAGGCATTCCGCCTTCCCGTCCCGCAGCAAAGCCTGGATTTCGTTCTCGGACCGCCGGATGCAGCTGAAATTCATCTGATTGGTCCGCTGAGTCAATTGCGAAACCCTCGGCAACTGCTCCGGGCGCATCGGCGCGATCTCGATCTGCAGGTTCAGCGCCGCCAGGAACTCCTCCAGGCTTGCGCTCTTCTTCTCCAGCCGCCCGCGCTCGATTTCCTGGAGGTAGAGAGCCGCTCGTTCGCGGTCCTCCGCGGTCGCGCGGAGGCGGTCGAACGCCCAGACGTGGCGCAGGAAGGCGGGAATCCTATCCCGCTCTGTGGGCAGTTGGAGGCAAAGTACTTCCGGGCAGTTCGCCTGAACTTCGGCGCATTCAGTGGGGTTATCGTCGACGAAGATGAAGCTGTCGAGGCCGAGCCGGAGCTCCTCGGCTATCGATACTATATTTGTAGATTTTGGCTGCCAGTCGATTCGCCGCGTTATAAAGTGCTCAAGCCGCAGGGGAAACTCCGGATGGACGCGGAAGGTTTCTACTACATCTTCGTCATTGTTCTTGCTGCACAGGGCTAGCAGCATGCCCGCCTGGTGCTGGGCCAGCATGAATTCCTGCAAGGCGCGCCGCGGCTCGTCGAGCACCACTCCCTGCGGGCCGTCCTCGCCGCAGACGCCCGCCCAGAGCGTCTCGTCGCAATCCAGCACCACGACCTTGTACGGCGTCATCCGCAGCGCCTGGATCTTTCTGGCCACCAGAGTTCCGAGCGCGGCGAAAAAGGCCGGTTTGTAAGGGATATGCCCGAGCATATCGCCGTCCGGGTCGTGGTAGTCCGGCACCGGGTAGAGCTGGTTGAGTTCCGCCGGAGTGGCTGTGTACACGCCGCTCACGCCCGCCAGCGACGACTCGATCCGCGCTTCCAGGCGTTCCACCAGCGCTGCGCGCTCCGGATCGCTCAGGAACTTGGGCGAAGAGGGACAGAGCACAACCAGCAGCGGAGACCGGAAGCGGCCCGCCGCCGTGCGCACCGACGAGATCAGATGGTCGACGTTCTCCTCCAGATCGTGCGCCCCGGCATCCCCGAACCGCGACCAGTCCTCAAAGCGCACCAGCACCACGTTGAAACCGTCCCGGTTGCGCGCCAGCAGGCTCTCGGGGTCCAGCAATTGCTGGAACACCTGGTTGTACGGAGCGAACCTGACCTGAAGGTCCCAGCCAAGCTCCTTGATCCAGAACGCCAGGTACGTTTCAATCGGTTCCGCCGTGAACGTTGCGCTCACGGCGACTCTGGGTGCTGCCAGCGCCGGCGCCGGCGGCAATGCTGCCGATGAATCCGGTGAAGAACGAGCCATTAGAGGAAAATTCCCGAAACTTTATTATGATTCCCCCCCCGGTGTACTCACAACTCGGGCAGGAGCGAAGTGGCCCGCCGTCAGTCGAGTTTGAGGGGCAGGCTGCCGCGCCGTCTGGTTTGGACGGCGCTATCTTCCCAATCGTATCCTGAAAAAGAGTGTCTGAATTTCTCAACCTGCTCCGGCGCAATGCCAACTACCGCAACGTCTGGCTGGGGCAGGTGGTCAGCGAAATCGGCGATTACTTCAACAACATCGCTGTCCTCAGCCTGGTGCTCGAGAACACGGGATCGGGCCTTTCCGTCGCCATCGTGATGCTGGCCCGCGCGATTCCGGCGGTTCTGGCCGGACCGGTGGCGGGGGTCGTACTGGACCGCTACGACCGGAAAAAGATCATGATCGCGAGCGACTTAGTGCGCGCCGCGGTCGGGTTCGCTTTCATTTTCGGGATCCCGCACGGGCGCCTGGGGCTTGTTCTGCTGCTCAGCGCGGCGCTGATGTTCGCCTCGCCGTTTTTCACCAGCGGGCGCACCTCAATTCTGCCCGCCATCGCCGGTCCCAAGGAACTTCATACGGCCAATTCCCTGACCCAGACCACCCAGTGGGCCACCCTCACCTTGGGGACGCTGATGGCCGGCTTCAGCGCCGCCAAGTTCGGCTATGCCTGGGCCTTTGTGATCAACGGCGTCTCGTTCTTGCTCTCCGCGCTTGCCATCTGGCGGTTGCGTCCCGCTCCCGGCGCGTCCTTCCGTCCGCAGCGCAACGGCGGCGGGGGCATTCACCCCTGGGCGGAATACGCGGAAGGGCTGAAATATATCGGCGCGACGCCGCTCACGCTCGGCATCGCCCTGCTTTCCGTTGGTTGGGCGATCGGCGGCGGCGCGGCGCAGATCCTGTTTGCGCTCTTCGGCGAGCAGGTGTTCCACCGGGGCGCGGCGGGCATCGGCACGATATGGAGTTTCGCCGGAGTCGGCCTGCTCATAGGCGGGGCTGTCGGCCACGTTCTCGGCAAGCGGGTGGATTTCAAGGGCTACAAGCTCTCGATCTCCGTCTCTTACCTCCTGCACGGCGGCACGTATGTCGTCTTCAGCGTCATGGAGAACTATTGGGCGGCCCTGTTTTTCGTGATGCTTTCCCGCGTCGGCATGGCGGTCACGTCGGTGCTCAATTATTTGCAACTGCTGCGGCACACCCCGGACGAGTTCCGCGGCCGCGTGTTCGCCACCATGGAGACGGCGCGCTGGCCGGTAATGGTCCTCTCGATGGCGGCGGCGGGGGTGGCTTCCGAATACTGGAGCCCGCGCGCGATCGGCGTCGTGGCGGGCGTCTGCGGGACGCTCACCGCCCTGGCCTGGGCGTGGGCGGACTGGCGGGGCAAGCTGCCCGAACCCGAGGCCAAGCCCTGTGCGGAAACGCCCCAGGTGAACTGAGCCCGCGAAGCCCCTTTGCTAGGATAGTAGCTCACCCTTTATGGCCCTGCGCTTCTATAACACCCTGACGCAACGGATCGAGGATTTCACCCCTCAGCAAGGCAACGTGGTCCGCATGTACACCTGCGGCCCCACGGTCTGGAACTACGCCCACATAGGAAACCTGCGCACCTTCACGTTTGTGGATATTCTGCGCCGCTGGCTGCGCTGCCGCGGTTATCAGCTCGACCACGTCATGAACATCACCGACGTGGACGATCGCATCATTCAGCAGGCCATGGCGGCCGGCAAGTCGCTCTCCGAATACACGGACGTGTATACCCGGGCGTTTCTCGAAGACGCCGAAACGCTGCGCCTGGAGCGCCCCGAGCACCTCGTGAAAGCCACGGAACACATCCAGGACATGGCCGAGGCCATTAAGCGGCTTTCCGAGAAAGGCTACACCTACGAGAGCGACGGGTCGATTTATTTCCGCATCGCGAACTTCCCGGAGTACGGCAAGCTTTCGCACACGGACTTCAGCGGCATCCGTGCCGGCGCGCGGGTCGATACAGACCGCTACGACAAGGAGAATGCGCGCGACTTCGCCCTCTGGAAAGCGCCGAAGGAAGGCGAGCCGAGCTGGCAGACCGTAATCGGTCCCGGGCGGCCCGGCTGGCACATCGAGTGCTCCGTGATGGCGATGAAGTACCTCGGCGAGACGCTGGACATACACGGCGGCGGCATCGATCTGACCTTCCCGCACCACGAAAACGAAATCGCGCAATCGGAAGCGCTGACCGGAAAGCCGTTCGCCCGCTACTGGCTGCACTCCGAGCATCTCATCGTCGAGGGCCAGACGATGTCGAAGTCGCTGGGCAACTTTTTCACCCTGCGCGATCTTCTCGAACGGGGCCATGCACCGGAAGCCGTCCGCTATCTCCTGGCTTCCGTGCCGTATCGCAAAAAGCTCAATTTCACGATGGACAGCCTGCGCTCGGCCGAAACCGCCATCGAGCGCCTGCGCAACTTCAAATTGCGCCTGGATACGGGCAGCTTCCCCGAAGGCACAAGTGAGGCCCTGCTCGAGCGAACCCGCCAGGCGAACGCCAGCTTCGAAGAGGCGCTCGACGACGACCTGAACACGGCCGAAGCCCTGGCGGCCGCCTTCGAATTCGTCCGCGACGCGAACTCAGCCATGGACGCGGGCCAGTTCCTTGCGGGCAACACGGCGCCTGCGCTGGATTTCCTGGCGCGCTTCGACTCGGTCTTTGACGTTCTGCGCCCCAGCCGCAAAGATACCGGACTCTCCGACAGCGAGATCGAGAAGCTGATCGCGGAACGCGACCGCGCCCGGAAGGCCAGGCAGTTCGCGCGGTCGGACGAAATCCGCAGTTACCTGCTCGAACGCGGCGTGATACTCGAAGATACCAAGGAAGGCACCCGCTGGAGGAGAAAGTAGGCGTAACTGCCGGGCGCTGCTCGGCCCCGCTGGCGGCCGCGCCGCAACCCGGCGAATCCGGTCCAAAGTTAGTGAAACCCGAGGCTCAAGCCTGCTAGTCTAAGTACGTTCGGGGAGTGTTGTCCCAATCTCCCGAGCCGGGTCCGTCGTGCCCGTAGATCATGAGGAGCCGAAGTGGTAATGTCCGTGAGTCGACTTCTTGCCTGCCTGGCCTCGTGCGTCTTCCTGGCTGGTTCGATTCAGGGGGCGCCCGCAGCTGTCAGTCCCGAGGCCGCACGTAAGCTGTTGGAAGATCTGCCGCTTTTCTTTGAGCCAAACCAGGGCCAGTGGAATCCGAAGGTGAAGTTTTCGACCCGCGCCGGCGGTTACCAATTGTTTCTCACTGCCCGCGAGGCCCTGTTCGCATATCACGGGCCGGAGGATGGGTCGCCCCGGCTGGCCGGTTTTTCGCTGTTGAATGCGAACCCCTCTCCGGCGGCTGCCGGTGTGGATCAGCTTCCCTCCCGCAGCGACTATTTCCGGGGAAGGTCGAAATCGGAGTGGCGCACCGGAGTGGCGCACTACGCGCGGGTTCACTATCGCGAGGTCTACCCGGGTATCGACCTTGTCTACTACGGCAAGCAGAAGCGGCTGGAGTACGATTTCATCCTGCAGCCCGGCGCGGATCCCGACCTGATCCGGCTGAAGTTCAGCGGCGGCCGTCTCGAACTCACCCCGGAAGGCGATCTCGTGCTCACGGACGGCGGCGCCCGGCTGGTGCAGCACCGGCCTTATGTCTATCAGGACGACCCGGATTCCTCTTCCCGGCGCCAGGTCTCCGGGAAATACCGGCTGCTCGGCCGCAACGTAGTCGGATTTGAGCTGGGCGAATATGACCGCTCGCGCCCGCTCATCATCGACCCGGTAGTTGTCTTCGCATCGTTTGTGGGCGGCGCTGGAAGCGACGGCGTCACGGCGGTCAAGCTCAACTCGGAAGGGATCCTTTACGTTCTCGGCTACACCAACAGCGCAGACCTCACGTCGACTGGAAACCCCTATCAGGCCGAACTCGCCGGAGACCAGGACGTGTTTCTCGCCAGGATCAACCCGGCCGCTGCGGGTTCCGGCGCCCTGATCTCGCTTACCTTTTTCGGGGGCAGCGGCAAAGACACACCGGCGGGGTTGGCCCTGATTTCGGACAAAATCGTCTGCTTTACGGGCAGCACCAACTCCACGAATCTCCCGCTGGCGATTGCTTACCAAAGAGACCTCGCGGGTGAGACGGACGCTTTTGTCGCCAAGTTCGATTACGCGTTGGAGGGCGGCGATACTCTCTTCTACTCGACCTATCTCGGCGGCTCCGGAGCCGACACTGCCGCCGGTATCGATGTCGATGCCGAAGGGAAGGTTTACATAATCGGCACGACCTTTTCCGAGAATTTCCCGGTGAGCGAGTCCGCCCTTCAGACGGTCAGGTGGGGGCCGCAGGATGCCTTCATCGCGAAGTTCGACACGCTCGATGAAACTAACTCGCTTCTGCACAGCACGTATCTGGGTGGTGAGTCTATTGATTTCGGCCGGGCGATCGCCGTCTCTCCCGACGGGATGGTGTACTTTGCGGCCGTAACCACGTCCACCATGTTTGCCGGCTACGGCTACGAGGAAGGCAAGTTCGGCGGGGTCGACGGGGTTGTGGGAAAGCTGGACCTGACGCAACCCGGTGAGCTCGCGCTAGCTTACATGACCTATCTGGGCGGCACCGGCTACGACGAGCCGCTCGCGATTGCGTTTGACCCCTCGGGCAAACTCCTGGTGACCGGCTACACGCTGTCGACGGACCTCCCCACAACCGACGATGCCTACCAGCGGGAGCTGAGGGGCAACGCGGATGTGTTCCTTGCGAGGCTGGATTTCTCGCTGCCGCCGGAGCACGCCATTTCCTACATGACCTATTTCGGTGGCGGCGGCGGAGAGGTAGCCTATGGGCTAGCCACGGATGCCGAAGGCAACGTCTACCTCACTGGTTACACGCTTTCTATGGATTTCCCGGTGACCGGCGATGCCTGGCAGCGGGACTGGGGATGGGGCGTGGATATTTTCGTTTCCAAGTTCGGCCCCGATGGCGCGCTTCTGTACTCCACCTACTTGGGGCACGCCGGGACTCACGTCGGATATTCCATCGCTGCCGGACCGGACGGGAGCATCTATGTTGGAGGCGCGGCCGGGCGCAAGGGCATCTCCCCGACATCCAACGCGTTCCAGACCGAATACGGCGGCGGCTACTCCGATGGATTCGTAGTGGTGTTCGCGCCGTAGTCTGCGATCCTTGCAGCCGGGTTTGCCTGGGGGCAAGCCCGGCTGCATCCCTCAGTCAGGTATCTTTGGCCCGGCCGCGTTTCTTCAGTCCAAACCTTTCAGCCCGCCCGCATCTCTTCATTCGAGGTAACCTAAGCCTTTCAGCTTGCGCGCGATCTCCTCTTCGGACTCCGCGTCTTCGAGCCGCGCAATCTCCCTCTCGATCACGTGCTCCACGAATTCTTGCGGTGAGCTGTATCCGCCGGCCGCGGCGCACTTCTTCACCTTCGCCCAGACGCCTGGCTTGAGCGTGACTGTCGGTTTCAGCATTGTCTCCTCCCGGCCGCCATGGCGCGCGCTTCTACATACGAGCGGCTGACCAGGGCGGCGATCACCTTCCCCGCGCTGTCGGTCGCCTTTTCGATGTCGGTCCTGCACTCGACCTCGGGTTTGAGCGGCGGCTCGTAGGGGTCGTCGATTCCGGTGAAACCGCGGATTTCGCCGCGGCGCGCCTTCGCGTACAAACCCTTCACGTCGCGCTGCTCGCAGACATGCAGCGGTGCATTCACATACACCTCGATGAAATCGCCGATGCGTGCGCGCACCTCGTCCCGGATCTCGCGATACGGGGAAATGGCCGAGACCAGCACAATCACGCCATTGCGTGACAGCAGGTGCGCCACGAAGCCGATTCTGCGGATGTTTTCGTCACGGTCCTCCTTGGAAAACCCAAGCCCCTTGGTGAGGTTCTGGCGCACAATGTCGCCGTCCAGCGATTCCACCGGGTAAGCGGCGGCGCGCAGGTGGTGCTCCACCAGCTTGCTGATTGTCGTCTTTCCCGCGCCGCTCAGGCCCGTAAACCAAACCGTAACGCCGCGCCTTCCATTCGACGTGCCCATAGCCCTCCTGTTTTCAGACCGAAACTTTGAACCGCCCTTTCAACAGCAGCGCCGACGCCATCGAGAGAATGAAGAACCACACCAGCCAGTCCGTGCTGAAACCGAACAGGCTGACGGAGGCTTGCGGATACCGTATGTCGATCCACTCGATGTTTCCGGCGCCGATCCGCGGCTCGCCCGGCCGCCACAGCGCCGCGAAGGCCGAGTCCACACGCCGGCCGGGAACAAACAATGGGGAGCCGCCGGCTTCAATCCTCTTCGAGACGGTGCGGCCGTCGATCGTGAAATGCAGATAGCCGGAAACCGGGGCCACTGGCCGGATCCGCCAGCTCACTTCGTTCCGCTCCAGCACGCGAACCGGCGGCGTCTCGATCTCGATGCCCTCCGGCGCCATCAAGACCGGCGCGGTGATGGCGGGCCCCCGCATAGCGACGGTCACGATGGCCGGCCGGCCGACCGCAAGCGGCGCGCGCCCGTAAAAGCCTTCCAGATGCACCAGCAACAGCACCGTGGGAAGCGCCAGGACCAGCACCGGCTGCAGCATCAGCCCGGCATAGCCCAAATTGGCGCGCAGCAGAGATTTCTGCGCCCTCCACGCCACCGCGGGCTCGTCGCTGAAGATCCGCAACTCCAGCAGGTGCGCCTGCACTTTGCGTTTCACCGTTCGAATCCGCGCCTGGTTGGAGACCTTGCCGAAAACCCAGATCATCCCGACGCCGGCCGCCGCCGAAAGCAACGCCAGCCGCACGCTTGCGGGCGCCCACGCCGTCGCGGCCGAGTACCACAGCAGCAGCGAATTGAAAGCCTGGTTGAAGGCGTCCATCACCATTGCATGCCCCTCACCGCGCGCCGCGAGCGGTTTCAGCCGGCGCTTCAAACACGGACTGCCCCAGCATGCCCTCCGGCCGGGGCACATTGAACTCCGCCAGCACCGTCGCCGTCACGTCATAGAGCCTGGGGTGCTCCATCTGGATTTTCCGGTTGCTGAGCAGGACGCCGGGCACCTGATCCGCCGCCATGCAGTGGTCGCCGATCCACGCGTCCGTGTTGTCTTCGATCGGAACCGCGGGCACTGCACCCAGCGCTGTCTGCCACGAGGCCCGGTATCCGCGCCGGAAACCCACGATCAGGTCGGGCGCGGACGCCAGGTTGCGCCCGCGGAATTCCCGCTCCGGCCGGTACACCCGCTCCACCACGTTCAGTTTCGTCTTCGGGTCGCGGAACGCCAGCAGTTCTTCCGTGATGCGGTCCAGCAGCCGTTCCTTCTCTTCGTGCGGGACGATGCCACCCGACTCGCGGCCCTGAAGGTTCAGATAAATGCCGTTGAGTCCGATCGCGTAGGCCTCAGTCCGCGTCCAGTCCACGTGCCGGAAAAGCTCCTGGTTGCCCGTGTTGGCCGGATCGTCGAGCGCGAGGAATCCCCGCTGCATCAGCCATGTGTTCAGGTGCACGGCGCGGTCAAAGCGCGCAAAGCCGTGGTCGGACATCACCAGGAGCGTTGTTCCAGGGCCGGCCTGTTGCATGGCCTCGCCGATCGCCGCGTCGATTGCGCGGTAGATCTCCAGCAGGTCCGAATCGTACCGGCCCCACAGCATGTGCGAATTCTGATCGATGCTCGAAAAATAGTAAAAGAAGAGGCCGCTCTTGAAACGCGAAAGCTCGTGGCGGAACATCCGCAGGCTGTCGGCGAGCACCTGGCGGCTCTGCCCCAGAAACTCCTGCCTGCTGAGTATTCCTGCGCGGTAGGCGCTCGTCTCCTCCGGTATGCCTTGCGTGTAGAACGGGCCAAGGGCGTGGGCCAGCTCGCGGCTGAAGTCCGGGGGCGTGGAGATCGGCAGCGCGGGATCCCCAGGATCGATATTGACGGGGGTCACGTAAATGCGGAGCCGCGGGCGGACCTGCTGCAGGTAGATGCGGAAAATCCCCGCCGTGCTCGCGAGCCCCGGAATCATGCGGAATCGCGCCCGCAGCCAGCCCGACCACTCGCCCTCCCGCAGGATGATCTGCTCCTCTTCGGTATCGAAGCGGGCAACCGGCTCGGTGGGATCGATGTGGGCCACCAGCGGGTACGTCACGACGGTGTGGTCGCGGCGGAAGCTGTTCGCCGGGCCGTTCAGGACGAGCTCCGCGCGCCCGTTGACCACGCTCGTGCGCACGATGAGCCCTCCGGGCACCGTTGTCCGCTTCTCATCCGGATCATCCGTGAAGTAGGTGAACATGCCGAAGGCGCCAGCCAGGTCGGGCGTCCCCATGCCGGAGAGCGACTGCGCCTCGCAATCCACCGGCGGAAAGTTCGCCGGCATGCGAATGACGGTGGAATCGATGCCGCGCTCTTCGAGCAAACGCCAGAACGCGGTCCCGCCGCGCAGCCGGCGCACGCTGCCAGAGGAGAGCGGCACCACCCACGGCCCGATGCTCAAGCTCCGGCGGGGTGGAACGGATTCAGCCATCGAGGAAAACGGCATGCGCGTTTGCGGGTTTCGATGAATGAAGTCGAAAATGCCGTGCCCGCCCGGGTCCATGCCCGTGGTCACGGTGGACCAAGCCACCGGGCTCTGCGGCGGAACGGTCGTCTCGAGCAGGCGGAAGCCGCCTTCCTTCCGCAGCCGGTTCAGGTTCGGCAACTCGTTCCAGTGCGCCTCCAGGAACTGCGGATCCATCCCGTCGACGCCCAGCACGATCATGCGCCGCCCTGTAGCCTCGGTCGTCTGGCGCGAGCAGGCGCAGAGCGCAAGAACAAGCGGGGCCAGAAGCAACGCCCGACTCTTCATGCCGCCACCTCGCTTTGAGCGCGCGCCGGCTCGCTGACGATTAATGGCCTGCCCTCCATGTAGGCCGGAGGTTTGATGCCGAACAACTCGAGCGCGGTCGGCGCCATGTCCTCGATGCCGGGGTCCTCGGCGGCAATCCGCCTGTTGGAAATCAGCACGCCCGGCACGAGATGCGGGTCGATGCAGTGGTCGCCGCTCCATGCCTTGCGGTTGTCCTCGAACACGGCTGCCGTCACCTTGCCCACGGCGGCATCCCACGACGCGCGGTAGCCGTCCGCGTAGCCGATGATCAAATCCGGCGCTGCATCAAGGTAAGGACCGCGATAGAGAGCATCGCTGGGCCACGCTTTGCGGATCGCGGTCCTGCCGAGTTCCTCGTCGCGGAGCCCGGTGAGTCTTGCCGCCAGCTCGAGCTTCAGCGCGTCCGTCTCGGCACCCGGAGCCACGATGCCGTACTGTTCCCGGCCCTTCTGGTTGATGTAGATTCCGGCCAGCCCGAACGTGTACGCCTTGGTCCGGCTCCAGTCGATGCCTTGCAGGTAGTCGCGCCCCTCCGCGCCTTCCTTGAGCGCAAGATAGCCGTTCTGGTGCAGCCAGGCGTTCAGGTTCACGCCGCGTTCGAAGGAAGCGAACCCGTGGTCGGAGAGCACGAACAGTACCGTGCCGTCATCGACGTATTTCAGCGTTTTCCCGACGATGTCGTCCGCGCGCCGGTAAAGTTCTTCGATGGTGCGCGAGTACGGCCCGCCCTTGTCCTTGTGCCGGAAGAACATGTGCTGCACGCGGTCCGTGGTGTCGAAGACGCACGCCGTCACGCCGCGGCGGGTGCGCTCGAGCGCGCTGAAGAACATGGCCTCACGCTCGGCGCACGTGAGGTAAGCCTGCTGGAGGAACGCCTCCTCGTCAATCGCCTGCTCGTTGAGCGCCCACGTGTCTTCGGCCATCCCAAGGGTGGCGTATGCGCCGAGCAGCTTCGCCAGGTAAGTCGCGTAAATGGAGGGGTGCGAGATCGGCAGCGCCGGGTTTTCCGGGTCGATGTTGACGGGCGTCATGTAGAGCGAAATTTCCGGTTCCGTTTCGGTCAGCAGAAAGCGCACGATGCCCTTAACGCGGATGCCGAACGAGGCGCGGAACGTGAGCGTGATCCAAGGGGTGAATTCGTTCGGCCGCAGCCGGTAGCGTTCGCCGCAAACCTCCAGCAGCGCCGTCCCGCCGGCGCCCGGCTTCAGCGTGAACGGCAGCTTGAGCGCGCCGCCGTTTTCCCGCATGGAGTTCGCCGGTCCCTGGATTTCTCCTGCGTACCCTTCTCCGCTCTTCGATAAAGGGAAGCGGTTGCCGCTCTCCATCGCACCGCCGCCCGCGCGCGTGGTGAACAGCGCGAACGTGCCCTGCGTGCCCAGCAGATCCGGAGTGCACATCGCCGAGAGCAGCCTGCCGTTGAATTTTTCCGGTGGGAACGTGATCGGGACACGCAGCACGGTGGACGTGATGTGGTGCTCCCCCAAAACTTGCCAGAACGTGCGGCTTTTCCGCCGCATTTCGACGATGGGCTTGCCGAGCGGGATGCGATACTTGCCGATGTGCAACATCCGCTGCGGATCCCGCACGCGCGTGGAAGACAGCTCCGGAAGGTAGGACTTGAGGTTCCGGTTCAAAAAATCGAACATGGCGTGGCGGGCGGGGTTGACGCCGGTGGCGAACGTGGACCATGCGACCGGCGAAAGCGCCGGAAACGTCGTCCGCAGCCGCCGGAAACTCCCCTGCTCGCTCAGGCGGCGCATGTTGGGCAGTTTGCCCTCCTTCATGTACCGCTCCGTCAGCGCCGGATCGAGCCCGTCGAGTCCCAGGAAAATCAGCTTACGCACTTTCGCGCGCTTGTAGCCCTGGGCGCCCCGGAGAAACCTCCACATCATTCGGAACGGCCAGGCGAGCAGCGATGCTGCCCCGAGCGCCAGTCCGACCGCCAGCGTGAGAAAGGAGCCGAGAAACGCAAAGCCCGCGCCCGGTCCGATATAGGCGAGATAAACCGGCATCATCTCAGCTTTCCTTCGACGAACGGCACCTCGAAGACTTTTTCGTGGTTGATCGGCCCGTGGCCGAAATACCCTCCTTCGCCGAACAGTTCGCCGTGGTCGGCGGTGATGGTGATCCAGGTGTTCTTCGGAACCGTGTCGAACAACTCCTCCACCACGCCGTCCAGGTATTTGACCGCGCGCACCTGCCGCTCCCGCAGCATCCGCAGCTTGGCGTCGTCGAAAAATTTTTCTTTACGCCCGGAGAGCTTCCCGCCGACCACGTGATCGTCGAGGTGCTTGAAAACGCCGTGCACGCCGCTGATGCGCGGCCACTGCTCGGGCGGCTCGTCGGGCAACGCATACGGGTAGTGCGTCTCGCCGACGTTCAGCAGGTAAAACGACGGGCGGTCTTCGCGGAACTTCATCTCGCGGACCATCGCCCGCATATCGTTGTGCTTGTCCATCAGCCGGTAACTGTCGAACCCATGGTTCAGAATCGTCTTGGGATTCAATACCGGCAGCGACACCATCGCGTGCGTGCGGTAGCCGAGCGTCTCGTTCAGGAAGGCGGGAAAGTAAAGCTTGGGAATCAGCGATTTGAATTCGATGCCCTCAACGCCCAGCCGTTCGGAAAATTTCAGAAAATCGCGCTTGTAATACTCCGAGGCGAAGACGTTTGCCGGGCTCGAATGCGGCAGCAGCCCGCAGAGCAGGTTGTAATGCGATGGCGCCGTCCACGACGCGTAGGACCAGCGGCGCTCCACCCGCCCGAGTTTGCGCATGATGCGCGGCCGCGCCGCCACGAACGAGTCGTACCGGCAGCTATCCAGAATGACAATGATGTAGTTGTTTTTCGGACGCTTGCGAACGGACGCGCCGCCGCGCACCCGCCCGCGGTCCCGCCGGGCAGCGATCCCCATAACTCAGCCCCCCTGTGATAGCCGATTCGCCGCAGGCCGTTTCCGTGCCCGCCAGCTCTCGACTGCGCTTATTTGTAACTTTACCAAAAAATGATTAGCCGTAATTTCTACATTACTGGTTCTTTTTAGCCCTGAATTACAGGTTTGATATACTTCTGAATAACTGGGGATATCTCACGGGGGCTTAATGGCAATCCGCCGCTATCTTCTTTTGGGCGCACTCCAAGGGGCCTTTGCCTGGTCGGCTTACTCCATCGGCGAATTCGTGGTTTCGTCCGTGTTCGGATTGGCGCGGCCATACGCGGAGCTGACGCCGTGGCACTGGCAGCTCACCAGCCTGTTGATCGCCGGATATCTCTTGGCCGGCCTGCTTGCCGGGGCGCTCGCCGGCCTCATTCTTTACCTGCTCACGAGCGCCGTCTCCTGGGTCGAGAACACCGACACGGCTTCGGTTCTCGAAGCCGGTGGGACGCTGACGCTCGTCGCGGCTTTCGGCGCCAATCTGCTTGCGCACTCTTCAGGCGATATCGGACGAGTGCCGCTGTTGGGTCTGAGCGTGATCTTTTGCCTGCTGCTGGTAGCGGCCATCCGCTCGGAAAAAGTATCCGAGCGCCTCGGCCTGCTCACGAATCCCTGGATCGTCGCGATTGTGCTGTTGGGTACGGGGCAGATATTCGGACTGCTCAAGCTGAGAGAGGACGGCAGCCCGGCGGGCGGCAAGGCCATGGTGTTCGCGGCCGGACTCGCCGTAGTGCTGTTAGCCATCGTCGTTGCGTCTGTGTTTGCCGGCAGGCGGCTGCGCGCCCGTTTCGCCCGGCGGCCGGCAGGAAAGTTTGCGCCGGCGGGCGCAGCGCTCGCCCTCGCCTGCGGGTTGCTGGCGGTGAGTGCCTGGCTGGGCTGGCCGCGAATTTCCTCGGCCGAAGCACAGGCGGCCGCCGTTCAGAGCTCCTCTCAACCCAACGTGGTCATCATGGTGATGGACACGGTCCGCGCAGACCACCTCTCGCTTCACGGATACTCGCGGCGGACCACTCCCAACCTGGAGGCGCTCGCGCGCGACTCGGTGGTCTACAAAAATGCCATCGCGCCTTCGGACATGACGCTGAGCAGCCACGGCTCGCTGTTCACCGGCTTGTATGCGGGCTGGCACGGCGCGCATTGCTCGCCTCCCGAGGCCAGTTACGGCCGCCCGCTCAGTCCCAATGTGACCACCCTGGCGGGAATACTCGCCGCCAACGGCTACTCGACAACCGGCGTTTCCGCGAACGTGTATCTGAGAGAGAATTTCGGACTGCAGCGAGGTTTTCAGCGGTTCCGCATTCCCAGGCCCGTGCCGGTCCTCAGCCCGGAAAGTTGGTATCTGCTCCGCAGGGGCATGCGGAGGACGCTGACTCACTTCGTCGACACCGCCCAGTTTGACCGCCTGTTCGCCCGCGCCGAGGATGTGAATCAATCGGCATTCGAGTTGATGAACGGGCAGGTGCTCGCCCGCGGCCCGTTTTTTCTTTTCCTGAATTACATGGACGCGCACTTCCCTTACGTTCCGCCGGCGCCTTTCGATACGCGTTTCCCCGGCAAGATCCGCAGCCTGACCCAGGATGAACTCACCGAAGTTCAGGAAGCGGTGGTCAGCGGCCATCCCATGTCCGCCGAAGAGCATGCCCACTTCATCTCGCAGTACGACGGCGGCATCGCTTACGTGGACGCACACATCGGGCAGGTGATCCAATGGCTGAAGCGGCGCGGAGTCTACAACAACACGATGATCGTCGTCGTTTCCGACCACGGCGAGCAGTTCGGGGAAAAAAACCTGGTCCTGCACGGAAACTCGATTTACCAGGCGCTGCTCCATGTCCCGATGGTCATCAAGTTTCCCGGAAACAAGCGCACCGGCGTTGTTGACGAGCCGGTCAGCCTTATCGATGTCGCGCCCACGATTCTGTCGGCTCTCGAACTCCCCGTCCCGGAAAACATGCAGGGGATCGATCTGCTGACTTCGGACCCGGCAAACCGCAAGCAACTCTTCAGCGAGTCGTTCCCGTGTCCCGCCTTGCACCGTTCGGATTGCCCGCAGGAAGGCTGCCGGGCGCAAGCGGTATTCTCCTGGCCGCTCAAGTACGCCAGTTCTTCGAGTGGCCGCCGCGAACTGTTCGATCTGGCCAAAGACTCGCGCGAGGACCACAACATTCTCGGCAAGGAACCCCAAGTAGCCAAGGAACTTAGCCTAGAACTCTCCCGCTGGCTGAAGACCGTTCCGGTCAAGGCCGGCCAGCAATCCGGCATCGAAGCGGAGACGCTCCAGCAACTCAAGTCCCTGGGCTACGTGCAGTAAGGGCCCGTCCGACTCTGGTATACTGACTCTTCATGCAAGTCTGCGCCGTCGCACTGCATCATCACCATCACCATTCGAAGCCACACAGGGCGGCGGGCTGACTTCTCGCAATTTTTCAGAACAAAAATTGAAAAGGCGCCCGCCGCTGAAATAGGCGGGCTTTTTTGTTGGGGTTGGATCAATGGAACTGGATTTCACCAAACTGGAGGGGTTGCTGCCGGCGGTGATTCAAGACCATGCCACCGGCAGGGTGCTCATGGTCGGCTTTATGAACGAAGAGGCGTTCCGCAAGACGGTCGAAACCGGCTACGCGACGTTCTACAGCCGGTCGCGGAAGAAACTCTGGCTGAAGGGCGAAAGTTCCGGACACCGCCTGGTTGTTAAAGAGATCTCCACGGATTGCGACCAGGATGCCTTGCTCATCCGCGTCGAGGCCCTCGGACCGGGCGTGTGCCACAACGGCTATCAGAGCTGCTTTTATCGGCGGCTTGAGAACGGGCAGTGGGTGGAATCGGAAAACCGCACGTACGACCCCAACGCCGTCTACGGGAGCAAAGCATGAAACTCAAACTGGGTATTCCGAAAGGCAGCCTGGAAAACGCCACCATCGACCTTTTTCGCCGCGCCGGCTTCCGCATCACCACCAGCAGCCGCTCGTATTTCCCCGACATCGACGACCCGGAGATCGAGTGCATGCTCATCCGTGCGCAGGAAATGGCCCGCTATGTCGAAGACGGCGTGCTGGACGCCGGACTGACCGGGCGCGACTGGGTCGAGGAATGCGAAGCCACAGTCGTGACCGTCGCCGATCTCATCTACGCCAAGCAGAGTTTCGGCAAGGTACGCTGGGTGCTCGCGGTGCCGGAAGCCTCTAATTTCCAAACCGTCAAGGACCTGGAAGGAAAAGTCATCGCCACCGAGCTTGTTGGGGCGACGAAGCGCTATCTGGCCAGGCACCAGGTGAACGCGAAGGTCGAGTTTAGCTGGGGCGCCACCGAAGTAAAACCGCCGGAGCTGGCCGACGCCATTGTCGAAGTGACCGAAACCGGCTCCTCGCTGCGAGCCAACAAGCTCCGCATCATCGACACGGTCCTCGAGTCCAATACGCAGCTCATCGCCAACGTCGACGCCTGGAAAGACGAGTGGAAGCGGCGCAAGCTCGAAGACATGCGGATGCTGCTGGAAGGCGCCATGAACGCGCTCGGAAAAGTCGGCCTGATGCTGAACGTGCACCGGGAGTGCCTCAACGCCGTTCTTGCCGTGCTGCCCGCGCTGAAGAAGCCGACCATTTCGAATCTCAGCGAGGAAGACTGGCTGGCCGTGAACACCATCATCGACGAATCCACCGTGCGCAACATCGTGCCGCTTCTTAAGAAGGCCGGGGCGCAGGGTATCGTCGAGTATCCCTTGAACAAGATTGTGATGTGAAACATGATCCGAATCATTGAGTCGAAGAACGCAGGGCGGCTGTTGCGGCGCCGCGCCGCGCAGTTGGCCCGGGCCGAGGAGACGGTGCGGCCGATCCTCGAGGACGTCCGCAAGCGTGGCGACCGCGCGGTCCTTGAGTACGCCCGCCATTTCGACGGGCTCGACCGGCCCTCGGTGCGCGTGCCGGCCAGCGAACTGAAGTCGGCGGCGGACCGCCTCTCTCCCGATCTGCGCCGCGCGATTCAAACCGCGGCGAAGAACATTCGCGCTTACGCGAAAACGCAACTGCCCAAGGAGCGGATGTCCTCGCTGGCGCCGGGTCTCTGCCTGGGAAGCATCGTGCGCCCGCTCGACGCCGTCGCGGCTTACATTCCTTCGGGCCGCTATCCCCTGCCATCGACGCTCATGATGACCGCGATTCCCGCGCAGGTGGCGGGCGTGCCGCGAGTTTGCGCCGCCACGCCGCGGCCGGTCGCGGCGGTCTACGGCGCCGCCTCCCTCCTCGGTGTAACCGACGTCTTTCAAATGGGGGGCGCGCACGCCATCGCCGCTTTCGCATTCGGCACTCGCACGGTTCCCCGCGTGGACCGCATCGTCGGGCCCGGCAACATCTACGTCGCCGCAGCGAAGAAGCTGCTGGCGGGCGAGGTGGGCATCGACTTCATCGCCGGCCCCACCGAAATCCTCATCATCGCCGAGGACGGCCGGCCGGAGGTGCTCGCTGCCGACATGCTGGCCCAGGCGGAGCACGATGTCGACGCTTCCGCCATCCTGCTGACCACATCGAAGACCCTGGCGAAAGCCGTGGCGGTTGAAATTGACCGCCAGCTCGCAGACCTTCCAACCGCACGCGTTGCGGCCAAGTCGATCGCGAAAAACAGCGCGATCATCATCGTCGAATCCACCGCTCAGGCCGTGGAGCTCGCCAATCAGTTCGCGCCCGAACACCTCGTCATTCCGGATCTCTCGCTGCTTAGAGACATCCGGCACGCGGGCAGCGTGTTTGTCGGCCCGTTCAGTCCGGAAGCCGCCGGCGACTACGCCTCGGGACCGAACCACGTGCTGCCCACCAGCGGCGCGGCCCGGGTGCGCGGCGGCCTTTCCGCAGCCGACTTTGTCAAGGTGATCTCGGTGCAGCAGTTGAGCCGTCCCGCGCTCGCCAAACTTGCTCCCGCAGTCACTACGCTTGCGCGGACCGAAGGCCTGGAAGCGCACGCGCGCTCCGTGGAGGTGCGGCTTAATGCCTGACGCCCCACGCCCCCGCGAAGCCGTTCTCAAAATGGCGCCGTATTCTCCGCCGACCAGCGGCCGCGCGGGCAAGCTCCGCCTGGATTTCAACGAGAACACCGTGGGCTGCTCCCCGCGCGTGTTGAGCGCCCTCCGCGATTGCCTCACGGCAGGCAGCCTTACCATCTATCCGGAATACGAAGAGGCGAAGAAGGAACTGGCCGCGTTTTTTGGCGTGTCTCCCGATGCGCTCCTGTTCACGAATGGAACCGACGAAGCGATTCAGGTGCTCGTCAACACCTACGTGGACGACGGCGACGACGTGCTGCTGCTGCGCCCCTCTTACGCCATGTACCGTTTCTATTCCGAGGTGGCCGGCGCGGCGGTTCGTGAGCTCGACTACCGCGCCGAAGATTTGGCCTTTCCGCTGGAAGAATTGCTGGAGGCCATCCGCCCCGGCACGCGCGCCATTCTCATCGCCAATCCCAACAACCCGACCGGAAGCGGCGTTGATCTGGACGGCATCGAGCGGATTCTTAAGGCGGCCGGCGCCGCGGCCGTGCTCATCGACGAGGCCTACTTCGAATTTTGCGGCGTGACGGCGCTGCCGCTCATCGAGCGCTATCCCAACCTCTTTGTCAGCCGCACGTTTTCGAAGGTCTATGGTATGGCGGCCATGCGCATGGGCTGCCTGCTATCGCAGCCTGCGAACGTAGCTTACCTGCACAAAGCGCAGTCCCCTTACAGCGTGAACTCTCTGGCGGTGATCGCCGCGCGCGCGGCCATCCGCGACCAGGAGTACATCCAAAACTATGTCGCCGAAGTTCACGCGGCGCGCGAGCTGCTCCGCGCCGGCCTGGACGAATTGAAGATCCCCTATTACCCGAGCCAGGGGAACTTCATTCTGATGCGCATCGGCCCGCGCGCAATCGAGGTGCGCGACCGTCTTCGCGAGCGGGGCGTGCTGGTGCGCGACCGCAGCTACGAAGTCGAAGGCTGTGTCCGCGTGACCGTCGGAACGCGCGAGCAGGTGCGGCGCTTCCTGAGCGAACTGAGAGAGATCTGGTAATGAGCGAACGATTCATCGTCTTCGATATGGACGGCGTGCTGGTGGACGTTTCGGATTCCTACCGCACCACCATCATCCGTACGGTCGAGGACTTCACCGGCAAACGAATCAGCCGCGAGCTGATTCAGGAATACAAGAACCGGGGCGGCTGGAACGACGATTGGAAGCTGTCCCACCGCATAGTGAACGATCTCGGAGTTCAGGTGGAGTACGAGGAAGTCGTGCGCCACTTCAACAAGCTGTTCCTCGGCAATGGCGCGGACGGCCTGATCCGGCGCGAGCGCTGGATCGCGAGCCCCGGCCTTTTGGAACGCCTCAGCGAGCGATACCGGCTGGCCATCTACACCGGGCGTCGCCAGTTCGAAGTGAAGCCGACGCTGGAGCGTTTCGCCGGCACGCTGCGCTTTGACCCCATCGTCACCGCGGAGATGGTGGAGCATCTCAAGCCGGCGCCCGACGGGCTGCTCAAGATCCGCGAGATGTACCCGGGCAGCGATTTCCATTACGTCGGGGACACCATTGACGACTGCCGCTGCGCAAAGGCGGCCGGGGTTCCCTTTATCGGCATAGCCGCGCCGGACTCCTTAAGGCGCGAGGAACTTGTGTGCTTGTTCCAGGCCGAGGGCGCTGCCGCCGTTCTCGAAAGCATCAACCAGTTGGAGACCGTGCTGTGAGAACCGCCTCCGTCGAGCGCAACACGAAGGAAACAAGGATCCGCGGCAAGCTGCGGATCGAGGGCCGCGGCCGTTACCAAATCTCCACCGGAATCCGCTTCCTCGATCACATGCTCGAGCTGTTTGCCAAGCACGGCGGCTTCGACCTGGAACTCGAAGCCGCGGGCGATCTCGACGTCGATCAGCACCACACCGTCGAAGACGTCGGGATCGTGCTCGGCCAGCTCTTCTGCCGCGCGCTCGGCGACCGCCGCGGCATCAACCGCGCCGGCTACTTTGTGATGCCGATGGACGAAACGCTGGCGGTTGCCGCCGTGGACCTTGGCGGGCGGCCGTACCTGGTCTACAAGGATCTGGTCAAGGCGCGCACGGTCGGCGACCTGCAATCCGAACTGGTTGAGGATTTTTTCCAGGGTTTCGTTGCTCACGCCGGCGCGAACCTGCACATCCGGGTGATGTACGGACGCTCCAGCCATCACCAAATTGAGGCGGTGTTCAAATGTTTTGCCCGAGCGATGAAGTTCGCCTGTTCGAAGGACAAGCGTCTCAAGGACGAGCTTCCGTCGACCAAGGGGCTGCTATGAAGGGTGCTGTTGTCCGGATTGCCTTTCCTGGAGTTCTATGATCGCGATCTTCGATTACGGCGCGGGTAATCTGCGCTCGGTCGAAAACACGCTGGCCGAAATCGGCGCGCAATACACGTTGGTCCGCGATGCCGCCGGATTGAAGGAAGCCTCCAAGATCATTCTGCCCGGCGTGGGCCATTTCGGCCAGATGATGCGCGCGCTCGACCGGCTTCAGGTGCGCGGCGCGCTGCTCGATGCGATCTCCGCCGGCGTGCCGTTTCTCGGTATTTGTTTGGGCTTGCAGGCGCTGCTGGAAAGCAGCGAGGAAGCACCGGAAGTGCGCGGGCTTGGCGTGTTCTCTGGCTGCGTCAGGCGTTTCCCCCGGGATGCGCGCGTGCCGCACATGGGCTGGAACGAGCTCGAATGCTGTTCTCCCTCCCGGCTGCTCGAAGGGCTCGGGCCGGCACCGTATGTTTACTTCGCCCATAGTTACTATGTGCCTGTAAGTCACTACACAGTGGCGAAATGTACTTACTCGGAGCCGTACACCGCGGTGCTGGAGAGCGGGAACGTCTTCGGCGTGCAATTTCATCCCGAAAAGTCCGGACCGCTCGGGCTGCGAATCGTTAAGAACTTCGTGGAGTTATAAAATGCTGGCTAAACGCATTATCCCCTGCCTGGACGTCACCGCCGGCCGCGTGGTGAAAGGCGTCAATTTCGTGAACCTGCGCGATGCGGGCGACCCCGTCGAACTGGCGGACCGCTACAATCAGCAGGGCGCCGACGAACTGGTTTTCCTGGACATCACCGCCTCGAGCGAGGAACGCGACACCATGGTCGACGTGGTGGCGCGCACCGCGCGCAAGGTCTTTATACCGCTCACCGTCGGCGGCGGCATCCGCTCGGTCGCTGACGCCCGGCGCATTCTGCTCGCGGGCGCCGACAAGGTGAGCATCAACACGGCCGCGGTGAAGCGCCCCGAACTGATCCGGGAGCTGAGCGAGGAATTCGGTTCCCAGGCCGTGGTGCTGGCCATCGACGCCCGGCGGCGCCCCTCCGGCGACGGCTGGACGGTTTACGTTCGCGGCGGCCGGGACGACACAGGCATCGATGTCATCGAGTGGGCCATGCGCGGGGAATCCCTCGGAGCCGGCGAGATCCTGCTCACCTCCATGGACACCGACGGCGTTCAGGAAGGTTTTGATTGCGAACTGACACGAGCGGTTTCCCGCGCCACTCGCGTCCCTGTGATCGCCTCCGGCGGAGCCGGCAAACCGGAGCATTTCAGCCGCGTGCTGACCGAGGGCGAAGCCGACGCCGCCCTGGCCGCCTCCATCTTCCATTACGGCACGTATACCGTCGCCGATCTCAAGGAACACCTGGCGCGCTGCGGCATTCCCGTCCGGAGGTCCTCGTGATCATTCCTTGCATCGACTTGATGGACGGCAAGGTCGTCCAGCTCGTGCAAGGCCGCGAGAAGGCTCTCGAGGGGGGAACGCCCGAGGAGATGCTGGACCGCTTCTCCCGCTTCCGGCAGATCCAGGTGATCGATCTCGACGCGGCGCTCGGCCGGGGCTCCAATGACGGAATCGTCGAGTTCCTCGCTGAACGCGCGGTGACGCGAGTAGGCGGCGGCGTGCGCACGCCGGGGCGGGCGCGCCACCTGGCCGAACTCGGCGTGCAGAAGGTGATCGTGGGCACCGCCGCGTTTTCCCAAACCGGTATCAACACCGAGTTTCTCGAGACGCTGTGCGAGGAGATCGGCCGCGACCGTGTCCTCGTGGCTCTGGATTCCAAAGAGGGCCGCATCGTCATCAAGGGTTGGCGCGAAGCCACCGACTTGAGCGCTGAAGAGGTGCTCGGCCTCCTGGAGCCCTACTGCTCGGGCTTCCTGTGTACGTACGTGGACAAGGAAGGGATGCTGCAAGGGACGAACCTCGACTGGTTCCGCCGCCTGCGCGCGGCTACAAACCTGGAACTCACGGCCGCGGGCGGCATCTCTTCCTACGATGAGATTCGCGCCCTGGCGGAGCTTGGCATCCACGCCGCTCTGGGCATGGCGATCTACACCGGAAAACTGGACCTGGAAACGCTGGCGGCAATGGACGTCTAGCGCTCTCGCCGCCGCAGCCCCTGAGCCGCCTGCTGCCAAGGGAGGATCCGCTTTGCCTCCAAATGCGGCAAACTGATAGATAGGTTTTGGGGGGTTGTGAGTAGGTCCTTCTGGCTGGGCATCCTGGTGATTTGCGCCATTGCACTGGGCGCGTGTTCGCGCGGGACGCCTGCGCCCGCGGAGGCCGAAGCCAGCCAGGACTCCGCCGTTCCGGTCAAAGTCGGGCGCGTTGAGCAGCGGCCCGAACCGGTCGAGATCCAGGCCATCGGCAACATCCAGCCCTACACCACTGTCTCTGTCAAATCCGAGGTGGGCGGGGAACTCACCGGCGTTCACTTCACCGAGGGGCAGGAGGTCCACAAGGGGCAACTGCTGTTCACCATTGACCCGCGCCCGTTCGAAGCCGCTCTGAAGCTGGCCGAGGCGAATCGCGCCAAGAACCTTGCCCAGGCCGCGAGAGCCCGGGCCGATGCCGAACGGTATCGGGGGCTGGCCGCCGAGGGCGTCATATCGCAGCAGCAGTACGACCAGGCGCGCGCAGACGCGGAAGCTCTCCAGGCTTCGGTCGAAGCCGACGAAGCCGCCATCGAAACCGCGCGGCTGCAATTGAGCTACACCAAAATCTACGCGCCCATCTCCGGCCGGACCGGCAATCTTCTCGTGCACGAGGGCAACCTCGTCAAAGAGAACGATGTCGCCCTGGTCGTTATCAACCAGATTCAACCGATCTACGCCGTTTTCGCCGTTCCCGCGCAGTATCTGCCGGAGATCAGGCGCTACCACTCGCGGCGCCCCCTGCGCGTCGAGGCCAGCCCCAAGGACAGCAACCAGCCGGGCGCCGTGGGCGTGCTCACGTTCATCGACAACAACGTCGATACCGCCACCGGAACCATCCAGCTCAAGGCGACCTTTCAGAACCGCGACCGGGCCTTGTGGCCCGGCCAGTTCGTCGACGTCACCGTCACGCTCACCACACAGCCGGACGCGATCGTCGTCCCCGCGCAGGCGATCCAATCGGGGCAACAGGGCCAGTTTGTTTTCGTCGTCAAGCCGGACATGACCGTGGAGTCCCGCCCCGTCGTGGTGGACCGCACCCGCGGCGCTTACGCCATCGTCTCCCAGGGACTCCAGCCGGGTGAAACCGTGGTGACCGACGGCCAGTTGCGGCTCGTGCCGGGCAGCCGCGTCACCGTGAGCGGAGGGGAACCGGCCCAGTGAACATCGCGGGTTTCTTCATCCGGCGTCCGGTGACGACCACGCTGCTCATGGCCGCACTCCTCGTGTTTGGAGCGATGGCCTACTTCCGCCTCCCGGTCAGCGATCTGCCCAACGTGGATTTCCCCACCATCAACGTTTCCGCGTCGCTGCCCGGAGCGAGTCCCGAGACGATGGCCTCCTCGGTCGCCACCCCGCTCGAAAAGGAGTTCTCCACGATTGCCGGACTGGACTCGATGAGCTCCTCGAGCACGCTGGGAAGCACGTCCATCACCCTTCAGTTCTCACTCGACCGCTCCATCGACGCCGCCGCCCAGGATGTGCAATCCGCCATCAGCCGCGCTTCTAATCAGCTCCCGCCCGACATGCCGGCGCCGCCGACTTACCGCAAGGTCAATCCCGCCGACAGCCCCATACTCTACATGGCGCTGACCTCGCCCACGCTCCCGCTTTCCACCGTGGACGAGTACGGCGAAACCACCATGGCCCAGCGCATCTCGACCGTAAGCGGAGTCGCTCAGGTGATGGTTTTCGGCGCGCAGAAATATGCTGTGCGCGTCCAACTGGACCCCAATGCGCTTGCTTCCCGCGGCATCGGCATCGACGAAGTCCGCCAGGCCATTCAGAACGCCAACGTGAATCTGCCCACCGGCACGCTGTATGGGGAGCACAAGGCTTTCACGCTGGAACCGACCGGGCAGCTCGAAAACGCCGAGGCTTACCGCCCCGTCATCGTCGCCTATCGCAACGGCTTTCCGGTCCGCCTCGGCGAACTCGGGCGCGTCATCGATAGCGTGCAGAACGACAAGGTCGCGAGCTGGTTCAACGGCACTCGGGGCATCATCCTGGCCGTGCAGCGCCAGCCGGGCACCAATACGGTCGAGGTGGTGGACCGCATACGGAACCTGCTGCCCACGCTCCGTGCCCAGATTCCTGCTTCGGTGTCCCTCGACATCGTCTATGACCGCTCGGAATCCATCCGCGAATCGGTCAACGACGTGAAGTTCACCCTCATGCTGACCATCGCCCTGGTCGTGCTGGTGATCTTTCTGTTTCTGCGCAACGTCTCGGCCACCATCATCCCCAGCCTCGCGCTGCCGCTCTCGATCGTGGGCACGTTCGCCGTCATGTACCAGTTGGGCTTCTCGCTCGACAACCTCTCCCTCATGGCGCTCACGCTCTCGGTGGGCTTCGTCGTCGACGACGCCATTGTGATGCTCGAAAATATCGTGCGGCACCTGGAAATGGGCAAGCCGCCGCTGGAGGCAGCATTCGCGGGCGCGCGCGAAATCGGTTTCACCATCGTCTCCATGACCATCTCGCTCGCCGCCGTCTTCATTCCCGTGCTCTTCATGGGCGGCATCGTCGGGCGGCTCTTCCACGAGTTCGGCGTGACGATCGCCGTGGCGATTCTGGTCTCGGGATTCGTCTCCCTCAGCCTCACGCCCATGCTTTGCAGCCGTTTTCTCCGGCCGCCGAGCAACACTCACGGGATCTTTTACCGCGCGCTCGAACGCGTTTTCGACGGCATGCTTCGCATCTATGATTGGACGCTCCGCCGCGTGCTCCGCGCGCGTCTGGCCGTCATGCTGCTCTCGATCGTCCTGCTCCTCGTCACTGGCTACCTCTTCGTGATCATCCCCAAAGGATTCATTCCCGCCCAGGACACCAACCAGATCTTTGGCGTTACTGAAGGCCCCCAGGACGTATCCTATGACGCCATGGTCGCCTATCAGCAGGCGGTGGACGCGGTGATCGCCCGCGACCCCAATGTGGTGTCGCTGGTTTCTACCATCAACCGCGGCACGCTCAATACCGGTTTTGTCTTTGCACGGCTCAAACCCCGCAGCGAGCGCACCCTGAGCGCGGAAGAGATCATTGAGCAGCTTCGCCCGCAACTCGCTGCGGTGCCCGGCATTCGCGTTTACCTCCAGGTTCCTCCCCTCATCCAGATCGGCGGCCAGCTCACCAAGAGCCTCTACCAGTACACCTTGCAAAGCTCGGACATGGAAGAACTGCACCAGTGGGCGCCCAGGATAGCCTCCGAGTTGCGGAAATTGCCCGGCTTTCAGGACGTCACTACCGACCTCCAGATTCAAAGCCCGCAAGTGGTGGTAGCCATCGACCGCGACAAGGCTTCGAGCCTCGGCGTCACCGCGGCCCAGATCGAAAATGCGCTGGCGGACGCCTACGGCTCGCGCCAGGTCTCCACCATCTACACGCCGACGAATGAATACTGGGTGATCATGGAACTGGAGCCGAGATACCAGCGCGACCCGAACGCGCTCTCGCTCCTCTACGTCCGCTCGGCTTCCGGCCGCCTTGTGCCGCTCAACGCAGTCGCCAGGCTGACGCCGGGCGTCGGGCCGCTTACCGTAAACCACTTCGGCCAGACCCCGGCCGTTACCGTGTCGTTTAACCTCCAGCCGGGCGTCTCGCTCGGCGGCGCCGTGACTGCTCTCGAAGACGTTGTGCAGCGCATCAACCTGCCCGCCACGATCACCACCAGCTTCCAGGGCACGGCCCAGGCATTCCAATCCTCGCTCGGGGGCATGGGATTGCTGCTCTTGATGGCCGTGGCGGTCATCTACATGGTGCTCGGCATCCTGTACGAGAGCTTCGTGCACCCCATCACCATTCTTTCGGGACTCCCCTCGGCCGGCCTTGGCGCGCTGCTCACCCTGATGGTTTTCGGCGACGAGCTGAACGTCTATTCGCTGGTCGGCATCATCATGCTGATCGGAATCGTGAAGAAGAACGCCATCATGATGATCGATTTCGCGCTGGATGCTCAGCGCGGCGAAGGCAAATCCGCCGCCGCCGCCATTTACGAAGCCTGCCTGATCCGGTTCCGCCCCATCATGATGACCACGATGGCCGCGCTCATGGGCACGCTGCCCATCGCACTCGCCTTCGGCGCCGGCGGCGAAGCGCGCCGTCCTCTCGGTCTGGCTGTTGTCGGAGGGTTACTCGTCTCCCAGCTTCTGACCCTATACCTTACCCCCGTCTACTTTATCTACCTCGATAGGTTTAGTACCCTCTTCCGGCGCCGCAAAGCTCCCCGTGCCCATCCCACACCAACGCCGGCGCCGGAATCGGTGACCTGAAAAAGAGCCCCTTTTCAAAATTTCTGTTCTGAGGTAGAACAATTTAGTAGCGATCTGTTTGCGCCCTGCTGTGGAAATCGCGGCAGGCAAGGGCTGGGAGCGCTTTTTCGTGCTTAACTTGCAGACGTCCGTACTCGAAGACCCGCGCACGCGTTTTCCACGGCTTCTTGCACAGGCTAAGCCGCACAAATCACAGCCTTGTGCGGATGGAATGGCCGGACTTGTAACGCGGGATCGGACCGCGTCTAATAGAATATCGTTCGACAATGGCAAGCGCTGACCTCGCTCTCGATAAGGGACTCCCTGCGAACCTGGAAGCCGAGCGGCTTGTGCTCGGCTCCATCATGATCGACGATTCCCTCTTCGTCCAGGTGGCCGGCGTTTTGCAAGCGGACGACTTCGCGCTGGAAAAACACAAGCGCATCTTCAGCCGCATGGCCGAGCTGCACGAGCGCAACGAGAAGATCGACCGCATCACCGTCGCCAACGAGCTGCTGAAGCACAACCAGCTGGAATCCTGCGACGGCCTCAGCTACCTCGTTTCGCTCGACGATGGCCTTCCGCGCACACCGAACATCGACGGCTACGTCCGCATCATCCGCGACAAGGCGCTGCTGCGCCGCATCATCTTCGCTTCCCAGAAGCTGATCGACCGGGCCCTCAGCGGCGAGGAGGAGCCCGATGAGATCCTCGCCTCGGCCGAGGAAACGCTTCTGAAGCTGAACGATTCCCGCGGCAGCGGCGGTTTGGAGTCTCCCAGCGAGATCATCCAGGGCTACGAGGGCGGCATCAACGCCTTTCTCGACCCGAGCAAGCGAATCAAGGGGCTCAGCACAGGCTTCATCAAGTTCGATGAGATGACCGGCGGCCTCCATCCCGGCGAGCTGATCATCCTGGCGGCCCGCCCGGCCATGGGGAAGACCGCGCTGGCGCTGAACATCGCGCAGCACGTCGCCTGCGGGCAGAACCCCCAAACGGTGGCGATTTTCTCGCTGGAAATGTCCAAGGAATCGCTGCTCACCCGCATGCTCTGCGCTGCGGCGCGCGTAGACAGCCAGAAATTCCGCGCCGGCTACCTCAACCAGAACGAGCGCAACCGGCTTCAGACCGCGGCCGCGCAGCTTGCTGCCGCGCCGCTGTTTATCGATGACACGCCGAGCGTGAACCTGATGGACATCCACGCCAAGCTGAGGCGCCTCAAAGCGGAGCACGGCCTTGGGCTCGTCGTTATCGATTACCTTCAGTTGATGAGCGGACGCGGCCGGTTTGAGAACCGCGTCCAGGAAATCAGCTCTCTCTCCCGCGGCATGAAGCTGCTCTCCAAGGAACTCGAAGTGCCGATGCTTGTGCTCTCGCAGTTGAGCCGCGCCCCCGAAGTGCGGCAGGGAGACCACCGGCCTCAGTTGAGCGACCTTCGCGAATCGGGCTCCATCGAGCAGGACGCCGACGTCGTCGCCTTCATCTTCCGCGAGGAAGTCTACAAGCCCGAGCGCGAGGATTTGCGCGGCACCGCCGAGTTGATTCTCGCCAAGCAGCGCAACGGCCCGACCGGCAAAATCAACCTCGTCTTCCTCCGCCAGTGGACGAAATTCGAGAACCGCGCCTCGGATCTGGGCGAGGACGAAGCGCCTCCCCCGCCCGAAGACGAGTAGACTGCCCCGCACCGTCAGTTTAAGGATTCTCGGTAATTTCGCGAATCACGCGGCAGGGATTGCCCGCCGCGAAGACGTTTTCAGGAATGTCGCGCGTTACTACGCTGCCTGCTCCGATCACCGCGCGCGAGCCAATCCGCACGCCGGGCAGAATGATGGCGCCGCCGCCTACCCAGACGTCGGATCCGATCTCAACCGGCTTGCCATACTCCTGTTCGCGGCGGAGCGCCGCGTTGAAGGGGTGCATCGGAGTGTAGATCTGAACAGCCGGACCGAACAGAGTGTAGTCGCCGATACGGACTGAACAGACATCCAGCACAACGCAATTGAAGTTGAAGAAGACCCGCTCGCCAAGGTGTATGTTCGATCCGTAGTCGCAATAAAACGGGGGCTGCATCCAGACGGTATCCCCTCCGCTGCCGAAAAGCTCTTTGAGAATGCGCCTTCGTTCGTCCTGCGCGGAATCCGGAGTAGCGTTCAGCAGCCGGCAGAGATCCCGCGCTCTCGTGCGGGCAAAAACCAGTTCCGGATCGAACGGATCGTAGAGCTCGCCCGCGAGCATCTTCTCGCGCTCGGTCATGCGCACTCGATTTCATTGTCCCGCAAGCGCACCAGTCTGGCCCGCCTTCTACTGCGGCGCGCATACCTCATCCGGGCTATATGCTGTGAATAGGGGGAGGGGAGCTATGTCTCATATCATCCGGATGCGCCGCGGTATCGCTGTCTTAGTACTCATCCTTGCGCTGGCAATTGGAGGACTCATCGGCGGTTTGGCCGCTGCGAGGATAGTGTCGGATGAGACAGTGCCCATCTTTGTGGCTTCCGCTCAGGACCGCGGCGTGCAGCGGGTCTCGTTTGAGAACGGGTTTTCGCCCGTTGTGAGCGCAGTCGCCGATGCCGTGGTCAACGTCTCGTCGTCGCGGGTTGTGCGTTCCGAAAGCCCGTTCGAGCCGTTCTTCGACGAACCGCTGCTGCGCCGGTTTTTCGGCGATCGCGGCCGGCTCCGGCGGGAAACCAGTCTTGGCTCAGGCGTGATCGTCAGTCCCAACGGCTACATACTCACCAACTACCATGTGGTCGAGGGTTCCGGCGACGTCAAGGTCGTTCTCCACAACAAGCGGGAATATCGCGCGAGGATCATCGGGACAGATGAAATGACCGACGTCGCCGTTCTCAAGGTGGATGCCACCGGACTGCCCGTTGCCCGCCTGGGCGATTCCAACGCTCTCGCCGTCGGCGATTTTTGCCTTGCCCTCGGCAGCCCATTCGGCCTCGGTCAGTCCGTCACCGCAGGCATTATCAGCGCTACCGGCCGCAGCGATATCGGCATCGATACACCGGGCGCCTACGAAAGTTTCATTCAGACCGACGCCGCTATCAACCCCGGCAACTCCGGCGGCCCGCTGGTCAACGTCCGCGGCGAACTGATCGGCATCAACAGCGCCATCCTCTCCAGAAGCGGCGGCAACGTCGGCATTGGCTTCGCCGTTCCTATCAATCTCGCCCGCGCCGCGATGGATCAGATCATCCAGCACGGAAAGGTGACTCGCGCCTACATGGGCGTTCTGCCGCAGGAGGTAACGCCCGCCATCGCCGAGGCGTTTGGCCTCCAGCAAGCCGGCGGCGTTCTGGTGGGCAATGTCGAACCCAACAGCCCGGCCGCCAGGGCCGGCATCCAGCGCGGCGACATCCTGCTTTCCATGAACTCGAAACCGATCACGGATTTCGGCCAGTTCCGGATCGACGTAGGTTCGATGAAGCCCGGCAGCACCGTCCGGTTCATCGTTTTCCGCAACGGCACGCAGCAGCAAATCGACGTCACGCTGGGCGAGATGCCCTCGCAACCACGGCCCCAGCCGCGGCCTCAACCGCAGCAAAGGGACCCGCTTGAAGGGCTCTCGCTGCGCAACCTCTCTCCCGAACTTGCTGCGCAGCTCGGGTTGCCGGCCGATACCCGGGGAGTCGCCGTCACCGACGTTGCCGAAGGGAGCGCCGCCGAGGACGCGGGGCTTCAATCGGGCGACATCATCGTCGAGGTCAATCGCAAGCCGGTTTCAAGTGCCGCTGAGGTCGGCCGCGCCGTCCGCGCCTCGGGTGGAAAACCGGTCCTGTTGCTGATCGATCGTGGCGGCGTCACCATGTACCTTACCCTTTGAGCAGCCAAATGGCGGGGAAAATCTCCGTTGTCTCCGGCCGTTTACATGGAGCTATGCTAAGATAAAGCATCCGCTCGAAGCAGCCGTGAAGACAATGATTTGAATGTACTTACGCGGGGGCGGGCGGCTGCCAAAAAAGACTGCGAAACCGGAATTGGACAACGCGGAACTCCAAACAGCTAGCAGAGGAACCCTCGAGACTGCCGCAAGGTGATGCCAAAGAACGCCAAGGCCGTGCGCTTTCGACAGCGCGAAGAACTGCTGGACTTCCTGCTCGAGATCTCCGCGGCTACCTCGGAGACGCTCACCGACCTGGAAGGATTGTTGGCCAACGTGGCGGAGATCATCCGCAAGGTCATTCCCTACGAGCTGTTTGCCATCTTGCTGTACAGCGAGAAGCGCAAGGAGCTGCGCATCCGCTACGCCATCGGGCACCGCGACGAGGTCGTGAAGAATCTTGTCATTCCCCTTGGCCAGGGGCTTACCGGCGTAGCGGCGGCCACACGCCAGCCTGTGCTTTCAGGCAACGTCAAGCAGGACCCGCGCTACCTGAACGCCGTGGATGCCGTGCGCTCGGAACTCGCCGTTCCCATGGTCACGCGCAAGCGGCTGGTAGGCGTCATAGACGTGCAGTCCACGCGCCCTGATGCCTACTCCGAGTACGACCGCGCCTTGCTGCGCCTGATCGCCGCCCGCGTCGGCAGCACCATCGACAATGCCCGCCTGTTCCGCCGGGTCGAGCGCCAGAACCGCACGCTTCAGATCCTCTCCCATCTATCACAGGAGTTCTCCTCCATTCTCGACCTCAACGAACTGTTCAGGCACATCGCCGACGCCATCAAGGTGCTGATCAAGTACGACGCGCTGAGCATTTTGCTGGTGGACCAGGAGCGGCAGTGCCTGCGGCACAGCTTCAGCGTGCGCTATGACGAACGCGTCGAGCTCGACAACATTCCCCTCGGCGCCGGTATTACCGGTACGGCTGCCGCCACGCGGGAAGTGATCCGCACGGATAACGCCCTTGCCGACTCGCGTTACATCCCGTCGCATCCCGATGTGCGCTCCGAGGTCGCCGTTCCCCTCATCGTTCACGACAAGGTCGTAGGCGTGCTCGATCTCGAAAGCGACCGCTTCGCCGGATTTACGGACGAGCATGTGCGGATGTTGTCGCTGCTCGCGCCGCAGATCGCCAGCTCGATCGAAAACGCCCGCCTGTACAACGAAGTGGCGGAGCGGCAGAAGCGCATCGATGAGGACTTGCATGCCGCCCGTGAGCTTCAGAAGGCGCTGCTCCCCACCGCGGCGCCCGACGTGGAGGGATTGGAGATCGCCATTGGCTACCGGCCTGTGCGCGTTATCGGAGGCGACATCTTCCATTTCCACGAGTGCAGCCGGGACACCACCCTGATCGCCTTTGGGGACGTCAGCGGAAAGGGGGTCGCGGCCGCGCTTTACGGAGCGCTCGCCGGGGGCCTGCTTCGCACGCTGGTGCCCCGCCACCGCGAGCCCGCCGCCCTGCTGCGTTCGCTGAATGGCGCCCTGCTGGAGCGCCGGGTGGATGCTCGCTACGTGGCCCTGTTGATACTGCTTTGGGAGGCAAAGGAGCGGCGCCTTACCATGGCCAACGCCGGCGCTATTCCGCCCATCGTTTGCCGCTGCGGTGAAATCATCCGGCCCCGCGTTGAGGGAATTCCTCTGGGCCTTCTGCCCGACCGCGACTATGAAGAAACGGTTCTGGAAGCCAGGCCCGGCGACATGGTCTTGCTCTATTCCGATGGCATCACGGACCAGCACAACCCGCACGGTGAGGAATACGGCCGTGCGCGCCTGGTAGACCTGCTCCAATCGGTTTACGGCAAGACCGCCCAGGAAGCCGCCAACGCGATTTTTGCCGGTTTGGATGAATTTACTCAGGATGCCCCGGCATTCGATGATCAGACTCTGCTCGTTTTGAAAGTGAAATGAGGGCAGCTTGTACCGCCGGCGGGTTAATTTTTACATTTTGCGCGGTTCAACGCGCCTATTATGCGGGGTTTGCGGCGAACGTCCGCACAGTACTGAAACATACATGAATCAGCCCCGGCCCATAGTTATTGAAAATTGCTACGATGCGTGACCCGTTCTGTTACGTAGATGACTCGCTGCACTGCGAAGACGTTCCGCTGGCCGATATCGCGGCCCGTGCCGGTACTCCCAGCTACGTCTATTCGAGCCGCGCGATTCTGGAAACTTACCGCGCTTACGACGAAGGACTCGCGGGCATTCCCCACAGGATCTGCTACGCTGTCAAGGCCAACTCCAATCTGGCGGTGCTGGCGCTGCTGGCCAAGGCGGGCGCTGGCTTCGACATCGTTTCGGGCGGCGAACTCTATCGCGTTCTGAAGGCGGGTGGCGACGCCTCTTCCGTGGTGTTTTCGGGGGTGGGCAAGACCGCGGATGAGGTCGAATACGCGCTCCGGGAGGGAATTCACAGTTTCAATTGTGAATCCGAAGCCGAACTGGCGCTTATCGACGCCCTTGCCGCGCGGCTGCGTGTTAAAGCCCGTGCTTCTTTCCGCGTGAATCCGGACGTCAGCGCCGAAACCCACCCTTACATCTCCACCGGGCTTCGCGAACACAAGTTCGGGATCGATATTGGCGAGGCCGAATCGTTATACAAGAACGGCAGCGCCCTGCGCAACGTGGAAATAGAGGGAGTAAGCTGCCATATCGGCTCGCAGTTGCTCGATATCGAACCCATTCTTGAGGCCGTGGATAAGATGCTTGAGCTGGTGGACCGGCTGCGCGCCGCCGGCATCCCCATTCGCTCCCTGGATCTCGGCGGCGGTCTCGGCATCGCGTACCGTCCGGATGAACAGGCCCCCGAGATTCGGGAGTTCACGGCCCGGCTCCGGGAAAAGGTCGCTGGCCGCGATCTCTTTTTGATACTCGAGCCGGGGAGGTCCATCGTTGGCGGGGCCGGAGTACTGCTGACTCGCGTGCTTTATCGCAAGTGCCGTCCCACCAAAGAGTTCGTGGTGGTGGATGCGGCCATGAACGACCTGATCCGTCCGTCGCTCTATCAGTCCCATCACGAGATTCTGCCCGTGCGCCGGCAAAATCGCGGCGAAATTCTGGCCGATGTCGTTGGCCCGGTGTGCGAGTCCGGCGATTTCCTCGCCCGCGACCGCAAACTCGCCAACGTGCTGCCCGGCGATGTGCTTGCCGTAGCCACCACCGGCGCCTACGGATTTGTCGCGGCCTCCAACTACAATTCCCGCGTCCGCCCGCCCGAAATTCTGGTTGAAAACGGGTCATGGCGGATCGTCCGCGCCCGCGAGACCTGCGACGACCTTATTCGTGGCGAAACGGTCTAATTTTTCTTCCGATTTTTCTTCACAGTTCGGTATTTTCCTGCTATAAAGACAATGAACTACTGTTAATGCCCCCGAGACGGCCTCCGGCCGGCTGTAGATGCGCATAAACATCATCCCTCATCCGGCTGAGCGACATCTGATTTGGAAGCGACGGCTGGCGATTTTGCCACGTCTAGCGCGGAGACGGGCCGGAATTTCCCGCCGGACCGCACGGGCCCGCGCAGCGGGGCGGAGGCTGTAACACTCATGATCAATCGCAATCAAGAGAACTTGAGCGCCCTGGCGCAGGCGGACTACTGTGCGCTGCTACTGAAGTCCCTCGACATCATAGCTGTGGTAGATCGGGAGGGCATTATCCGTTGCGTAAGTCCCGCCGTCGAGAGAATTCTTGGTTTTTTCCCGGCCGAACTGACCGGCAGCAGCCTTTTCGATCTGCTCCACCCGGGCGATTCGGAAAGGGGCAAGGCCGGCCTCGAGCGAACCCTGCAGGGCGCCGCGTCTCGGCGCACGGCAGTGTTCCGTGTGCGGCATAGGGATGGCTCGTGGCGCACCCTCGAGGTCATCGGGAGAAGACTCATTGACGATCCGGACTCCCCGGTTGTCGCCATCGAAACGCGGGACATTACCCGCCGCAATCTCGCCCTGAAAGCGCTCCGGCAGAGCCGGAGATTTGTCCGCCACATCGCCGCTTCCGTCCCCGATCCGCTGGTCATCTACGACCTCGTCCATGGCCGGTTCGTGTACGCGAACCGCGACGTGCTTGGTTACCGGCCGGAGCAGATTCGGGCCATGAGCTGCGATCAATTCGCGGAACTGGTGCATCCTGACGACAGGCCCATGCTCGCCGGGCACGTTGCCAGACTAAAACGCGGCAGCGACGGCGAGGTGTTCGAAACGGAATTCCGGCTTAGAGATATCGAGGGCCGCTGGCACTGGATTTCCAGCCGCGGCACGATTTTGAAGCGAGCTCAGGAAGGCCTGGCGCAGCAGACGATCAGCGTCTTCCGGGATGTGACCGCGCGCAAGCAGGCCGAATCGGACCTCGAAGCGCATCAGGCCGAATTGCGCCGCAGCCGCGAAGAGCTCAGGGCGCTGGCCGCCTGCCTGCTGACCGTCGCCGAGGACGAGCGCAAGGCGCTGTCGCGCGAGTTGCACGACGACCTCAATCAGCGGCTCGCCATTCTCGCCATCGACTTGGAGACGATCGCTTCCGACCTCCCGCCCGAACAGCCGCTCAGGCGCGAGCTGGAATCGCTTACAGCGCGGATCGTCGAAATGACCGAAGACGTCCGCCGCATCGCCTATCGCCTGCGCCCGTCCCTGCTCGACGACCTCGGACTGGTGCCCGCCCTGCGTTCGTATTGTGAACAGTTGAACGGCCGCGACGGCCTGGCGGTAACTTTCACACACTCCGAGTTGCCGCCAACATTGAAGCCCGAGCAGGCGCTGTGCCTGTATCGCGTCGCCCAGGAAGCCCTGCGCAATGTCGCAAAACATGCCCGGACGCGCCGCGCGGCGGTGACGCTCTCGGTCGATGACGGCGCCGTCGTTCTCAATGTGAGAGATTGGGGCGCCGGATTCGATCCCGCAGCCGCGCACTCCAGGGGCCTGGGCATCGTTGGAATGGCCGAACGGGTCCGGCTTGTTGGCGGCACTTTTGAAGTTAAGTCCCAACCCTGTCATGGCGCCTCCATAGAGGTCAGGATCCCCTGCGCGTTGGAGGAGCAATGAGTCGCGCGCGCCTGCTGCTTGCCGACGATCACGCCCTGGTCGTCGCCGGCCTCCGCAAACTGCTCGAAGCCGAGTTCGATGTTGTCGGCACAGTCACCGACGGGCGCGCCGTAATTTTGGCGGCTGAGCGTCTTAAACCCGATGTCATTCTTCTGGATATTTCGCTGCCCCTGGTCAACGGCATCGAGGCTGCCAAGGTGATCAAAAAAACATTTCCCGAAATTAAGATCGTTTTTGTCACCATGCACTCAGACCCGAATTACGTGAGGGAGTCCTTCCGGGCGGGCGGATCGGGTTACGTGCTGAAGCGGTCGGCGGCTTCCGAACTGGTCACAGCCATCCGGGAAGTGCTCGCGGGCCGCACCTATATCACGCCGCTCGTCAGCGCCCGGCAGGAGCCGGGCAAACGCCGCGGTGAGTTGACCCCCCGCCAGCGTGAAGTGCTGCAACTGGTCGCCGAGGGGCGCAGCACAAAAGAAATCGCCGGTATTCTGAAAATCTCGGTAAAAACTGTAGAATTTCACAAGTCTGGCATAATGCAAAAACTATCGATGCATAGCACCGCCGAGCTAACGAGATACGCCATCGATCATGGAATTATCGGCACTTAGACCGCAACGGTTCACAAATTGAACACGAATTTATCGGAACTAGGGTTTTCCCCAGTTTCGCTCTTGGTGGTCTCCTACGTAGACTGATCCTGTACGCAAACGTGAGACGGGGTTGGGTTGATGGGTGACTACATTATTCAGCGGTGGGTGAAGCCGGAGGATGACTCCCGGCGGCCGATGCACTCCGCAAAAAGCCGGGTGCCCGGCCCGGCGCAAAAAAAAAGTGCGGTCGGAATTCTGCTGGTGGATGACCAGAGTGATCTCCGAAGCCTGCTCCGCCGCGCCCTCGAACTGGAGGGCTACTCGGTGTGGGAAGCCGGGAACGGGCAGGAGGCCCTTGAGATCGCGGAGGCAGAGGGCAACCGCATCCACCTGCTGCTCACGGATTTGAGAATGCCGGGGATGGACGGTTACGAACTCGCCAGAGAGTTAACCCGCAGGAGGCCCGACATCGTTGTGCTGTATATGTCCGGGTATTCCGAGAACTTGCCCCCTCCAGGTGTCCCGTTCCTTCAAAAACCTTTTCGCCTCGATACCCTGAAGCGGGAAATCGCGCGTCTTCTCCAGAGCAATCGGCGGGCGGCGGGCTGATTTTCGAAGCCGCGCCGGAACTGGCTGGACATTTTTGTTACAAAATTCGATCCGCCAGCGCAATCAGTGTTGCCGATTTCCCCTCACTGCCGCGCCGGGTGCGGCTGCGTGGCCAGTCCCTTCGCCGGAAATTCGGCCGTTTCCACCCGCTGCTTCTGGCGCACGCGCTCCGCCGCCTTTTTCCCCGCGAGAAACGCATGGTCCGAATTGTAATATTCCCACTCGCTATAGCGGCCCGCCAGCAATATATCATGGGATTCCAGCCATTTACGGATGACCGCCACGTTGCGCGCCCGCGCATGGTCGTAAATCACGTAAGCGTGAGGCAGGTCGCACTGCGCCGACGCGCGGATACGGTCGTCCCGGCGGATGATGCCGGCGCGGCGGCAGTCCTCGACCGTTCGGCGGATCAACTCGTCTCCGTCGCAGGGCAGCGGCTTGTATTCGGAATAGGTGATTTCGCAGGTCAGCCCGAATCCGCCCGGAGGATTGCAATGCGGGCTGGCGTTGCCCTGCACGAAAATGCGATGAAATATCGTGTCCTCCGGGTAATAGATCCAGTGTTTTTCGGTGATGTTGGGCCGGTCGATCCCCAGATGCACGCAACGCACGGATACGTGCCGCAGGCCAGCCGCCGCCGCCCTCACCGCCGGCGGCGCTTCGTCGCCCGTCATCCGCACCAGCACCGGAAGTGGAATCGTGCTGATGAGATATTCGTACTTCACCTCTTCGCCGCCAGCCAGCGTTACGGTGTGGCTTTTTGGCGAAACCGCGATGATTTTGGAGTTCAACCGCAGCTCGCCCTTCAAATATGGCAGAAAACCGTCCATCAGCGCCTGAAATCCTCCCCGCAGAGGGTAGCCGAAGCGCGCATTCGGCCCCATCGGTTTGGGTACGGGTTGGAGCGCCCCTTCGATCATTTCGCCGATGTCGGGAAGCGGCACCCGCCCCCCGAGCCAGGACGTCTCCATTTCCGATAGCGGAACCGTCCATAGTTTGCGGTTGTAGGGTATGGCGAAGTGTTTCGCAATTCCGGCGCCCCAGACCTGGTAAATGAATTCCTCGAAATTCCGGGGCTGCGTGCCGCCCGGGGCCAAAGCCGTCTCGCTCTCCAGGATCCCGTCGGCGCAGCAGTCCGTGATTGGGGCCGTTTTGCAACTCCTGCCGTTCGCCTTGGGCGAGCCAGCGGCCTTCAGCGGGCCGAAGCGGGCCTCGATCGCTCCGATGAGGCATTCCTTGATAACTTGGGGAGGCAGCCCGTACAGCGCGCCCTGAAAGGGATATCTGGTGTAGACGCCTTTGCTGAACACCCAGGCCTCGCGGTCCTGCCAGTGAACGTTATCCCCCAGCAGCATCCGGTAAAGCTGGTGCACGTAGCTCTCGTTTGAGAACATGATGTGGCCCGCGAAGTCGAAGGTGAAGCCGTCCACCTCGATCGAGCGGCACCAGCCGCCCACGCGGTCCGCCTGCTCGATCAGCAGCGCGTCCTCGCCGAGGTGATACGCCGCGCTCAACCCTGTGGGGCCCGCTCCCGCCACAACCACCCGGCGGCGCGGCGCCGGCCGCCCCCCGGTTCGCGTCCACTCCCGCGCCACCAGTTTGGCCATCTCGGCGACGGTGGCGTCCCAGGAGGTGCGCGAGAGCACCTCGCGCATGCGTGACACGCGTGTCCGCAGTTCGCCGGGCGGAGGGGCCAGGGCGCGCTCGCATGCCGCGATGAACTCCCCGGCCGTCCCGCCCATGTACACGATCCCGCCGTACGGCTCGGCCACGTCTTTGATCGGCGTGCTGACGATCATCTTGTTCGCGGCCATGTATTCCAGCGTTTTGGTGGGGCTGATGAAACGGGTGGCCTCGTTGCGCGCGAACGGCAGCAGGCAAACGTCCCAGTTCGATAGATAAGAGGGCAGCTCCCGATAGCTCTTCTGGCCCAGGTAGTGAATGTTCGGGCGGCGCGGCAGGATTTCCTCCTTGATTTTCACAACGGGCCCGATCATGATCAGCCGCCACTCCGGATGTGCAGCGGCTATCCGGTCGATCAGGTCGAGATCCATCCGTTCATCGATCACTCCGAAGTAACCGAGGCGCGGGTGCGGGATCGCGGCCTGATCGGCCGGCTCGGGCAGCCGCCGGGAAGCCTGGCCGAAATGGTTCACATCGACGCTGCTGGGGAAGCAGTGGACGTTCGGGTGGCGGTCCTTCTTCGCCTGATAAAGACTGGGGCCGCCGGTGAACACAACATCGGCAATCTGGAACAGCTCCTCCTCGCGCTCGAGCAGCTCCGGCGGGGCATTGAGGAATGCGGACAACTCGTCCATGGCATCGTAGACCACGACGCGCGGGGCCAGATCGCGGACCAGCGGAAGCGCCATCGGGGTATAGATCCAGGCGCAGAATTCGCCAATGCGCTCCTCGGCGACCAGTTGCCTCAGCAGGGTACGCAAAGCGGGCAACTGCTCGTTCGAAAACCCCGGCTCTTTAACGGGGGTGTGCGGGCGGGCTACCAGCACGTTCGGCTCAGGCGTGCTTCGTTCCCAGAACAGCGCGTCCGGACGGTCCTGAACCGGCTCTTCCACGAACACCACGCGGCAGTTCGGTTGTGAGGCGAAACGGGTGAGCAGGTGTTGCGGGCGCTGATAAACGAAGTCCCACCGCAGGTGCGAAAACGTAAGTATTACATAATCCTGGCTCACATCTCCCCCTTCTGGATGAGGGCGCTCAACAGGTTAGAAAGGCGGGCGCGCCCCCTGACGAAATGAGCAATTATGAATCCAAGGGAGTCCCGGGAGGATCCAGCGCTGTGTGAACTCCACGCTGTGGCGGCGGGTTCTACCCGGGCAGCACTTCGCGCGCGCGGCGCAAGCCAGCGGCGTAGCCCCTGTTGAGCACTCGGCGCAGATTACCCTGGCGGTCGCGCTTGAGATCCCACAACCCGCTGTGATGCCACCACTTCGGGTCTTCCCAGTCGTGGCGGTCCAGTATGGGGTAGATGCAGATGCCTTCCACCGGCGCTCCGGCCTCCAGCGCCAGTTTGACCTCGTTGGCCACGTCGCGGATCCACCGGCCCCGCCCGCGTCCGAAGTGGCTCGTTTCTGCCACGATCACCGGACGCCCGTACCGTTCGTACAAGTTCTGCAGTTGCCGGTGCAGGGGTATCCACCGGCTGTCCCGCGGGACGGCGTCCCAGGCCAGTTTGTTGTCCGGGATCTCCCACTGGTTGTCGTAGTAGTAATTGGCGCCGATGATGTCCAGGTACTTGGGATTCCCGCCGAGGGAAGGCTGCTTGCGCCCGGCCAGCATATCCCAGGCTTCGAACTGCGCCTCGCGGTGCCTGGCTGCCGGCTCTTCAAGGTCCGGGCGCCCTGGCGGAGCCACGACGTTGATGATGGGATCGGCGAGCAGAAAGCGCGCCCGAGGCTCCACGTCCCAGATGGCCTCGCAGGCGGCTATCGTTGCGCGCACCAACTGGTGCTTGATCGCGTCGTCCTGCCCCTCGGCAAACGGATAGAGGAAACGCGCCGCCGCCCAGCAGAAAAACGAAATCTCGTTGATCGGGCAAAAGAACGGCACGCGGCTGGTATGGTCCTTCAGGAATCGCGCCACCGCGCCGGCGTAGCGCGCAAACCGGTCCACAAATTCCGGTTTCAGAATGTCCAGGCCGTCCGGCCAGCCGTAGTGGCAGAGGTTCCAGATGACCTGAACGTTGTGGCGCTCGGCGGCTTCGGCGAGCGGCCGCAGCGGGGCGAAATCGTACTGCCCGTTCCGGTCGATCAGATGCCAGCGGCAGCCATCGCGGGCGGTGCGGAATCCCGTCTCCGCCAGCATCGCGTAGTCCGCATCCGCAAGCTTGTCGTGCTGCGTTGCGGCAATCATGTCCAGCCGCACGCCGTACTTGTTGATGTGGCACGCGGATTCGAACCCGGCCTGCCAGAAGGATTGAAACACGCGCCCGGCCCGGGCCGTACTGGCCCTATTTCGCCTTTACCGGCTCCGCCGCCAGCACCTGGATCGCTGCCCGGCAAAACGCCGGCAGATCGTCAGGCTTCCGCGAGGTCACCAGGTTGCCGTCCACCACAACCTCGGCATCCTCATACCGCGCCCCGGCGTTCATGACGTCGTCCTTGATTGCGAAGAAACAAGTGGCCCGCCTTCCCTTCAGCACGCCCGCCGAGCAGAGCACCCACAGGCCGTGGCAGATCGAGGCCACCAGCTTGCCCTGCGCGTCGATTTCCTTCACGAATTGCGTGGCTTTTTCGTACCGGCGAATATGGTCGGGCGCGTAGCCGCCCGGCACCACCACGCCGTCGAAATCCGCCGCCTTCACTTCGTCATAGGACTTCTGCGCCGTCACCGGATAGCCGTACTTGCTCGGATAGCTCTCCCCGGCTCTCGCGCCCACCGTGACGACTTCCGCGCCGGCTTCCTTCAACCGGTAGTACGGATACCAGACCTCAAGCTCCTGGTAGGACTGGTCCACAAAGATAGCGATGCGCTTTCCTTGAAGTTCCATTGCTTTCATTTTAATCTGAAGCCTTTTTAGCCGATCCCCGGTCCCGGGGCCAAACAGCCCCTTTCCGTAACTTTTGCCGTCTCGCTTGCGCCTTTTTTAGTGTCTCCGCCGTCTTAAGTACTACAATGTCGAGGACTTCAATGTCTGCATCCACCCAGCCAGCGCCTGTTCCGAGCCGGCCACCGGCGACTCCCGGCCCCGGCCCGGTCCCCGTGCCGCCACCGGTTCATCCTGGACCGTCGCGGCGATGGCTTGTGCCGGCGGGGCTGGCGCTGATAGGGCTGCTGGCAGGCGCGCTGTACCTGGCGCTCAGGACCAATCAGGCGACCCAGACCGGGTCGGCCGACCTTGTGCGTACGGTTCAGGCCACCGCCGGTACCCTGGAACGGGTGGTGCGCATTGCGGGCCAGACCGCAGCCCGCAATTACGTGACCGTCAGGGTTCCCTCTTTCCGCGCTCCCGATTCCGGACGCGACCTGACCTTAGTCAAGCTGGCCGACGCGGGGACATTCGTGAAGAAGGGCGACATCGTAGCCGAATTGGACGCCCAATCGCTCCGGGATCACATCGATGACGCTCAGGATCAGGTCCTCCAGGCTGAAAACGCCGTTTTGAAGCAACGTGCGCAACAGGAAGTCGAGCGCGAGACGTTGCAGCACAACATTCGCGTCGCCAAGGCGGATCTGGATAAGGCAAGGCTGGACCATGCGGCCGGCGAGGTGAAAACCGAAATCGAACGGGAGCTGCTCAGGCTTGCTGTCGAGGAGGCAGAGGCCGCCTACAAACAGCTTCAGCGCGATGTGGCGTTCAAAGCGGCCGCCGATGCCGCCGACCTGGCGATCCTTCAGGTAGCGGTCCGGAAGGCCCAGATCCACGTCGATAATCACCGGAACGATCTGCGCTCGTTTGTAATCAGAGCGCCCATGGATGGCCTGGTGGTGATGCACCAGACCTTCCGTCAGGGGCAGACCGTTCAAGTGCAACTCGGCGACAACGTGCGGCCTGGCCAGCCCTTCATGAAAATCGTGGACATCAGCAGCATGCAGCTGGAAGGACTGGTCAGCCAGGCCGATTCCAACCAGTTCCGCATCGGGCAGCGCGCCATCATTGGTCTCGATGCCTTCCCCGACTTGAGATTTGAGGGCAGGATAGAGAGCATTGGCGCCTTGGCCGTTCAAGGAATGTGGGAGACGTACTACGTTCGCAACGTGCCCGTGCGCATCGCCATCGAGGGGAGCGATCCCCGCCTCATCCCCGATTTGTCGGCGTGGGCCGACGTGCGGCTGGCAACGGAGCCGAACGCCATCATCGTGCCCCGCGAGGCGGTTCGTTCCGAAAACGGGCAGGATTTTGTCTACGTCAAAGTAAACAATAAGTTTGTGAAGCGCCCCGTCGAACTGGGTTTGAAGAACACGACCCACGTCGCCGTGAAATCCGGGCTCGAAGCCGGAGAAGAAGTGGCGGTGGGAGATGTCGATCCCAAGTAGCCGCGGGCTTCCTTCTGCCGTCCGTACGAGTGTATTCCTCTGATCTCTAAGCAAAAAGTGTCCCGGCGCGCCGTGGGCGGTTGAGCCCGGAGCTTATCGTACCGCCACCAGGTGCTGGCCGCGCGGCAGATAAAGCCCGCAGCGGCCGGGGCCCGCGTCAAACTGCGCCGGCGCGGCCTCCTCTCCGTCAATTTCAATGCTTGTGGGAGGCCTGTTTAGAATCGCGATCGCGCGGGAGGAACTCGAGTAGGAAAACTCAATGCCCCCGCCGCGCGACGCAGCGGCTTTCAGATCGCCGTTGAAATCCAGCAGGCGGAGGGCCGGCTCCTCGCCGCCCGGCTCAAGGACGTGCGTCCCCGGGGGCAGCCACACAATCCCACCGCCGGCGGCAGGCCAGGGTGAACCATTTACCAGGACCGGGCCGCTCCACTCGACGCCGGTTCCGTAGCGTGACTCCACCACCAGCCTGCCGCCGTTCCTCTGAGCCCTTTCCACAACGGACGCAGCCGCCGGCAGCAGCGGCAAGTCGACGGGAAGAATCGAGTTCTCGAAATACAACGCCACCCTGTTGAACGCCTGCGAGGCCAAATGAACCAGTTGGAACAGCTCCGTGCCGGTCTGCTGCTTCGTCGGATACACATCCTGGTAGCGCTCGACCACGTTGATGTCGATGCCCAGCTTGTCCGTTCGCCGCGTAAGTTGTTGATAGCGGCGGGCGATTTCGGGGTAGCGCTGCGGCCCGAGGTGCCAGATCGTGGCCGGGTCCTCAATCAGAAACGTGAAGTCGTGCCGGTCGAGCAGCGGCAGCACGCGGGCGGCGTCCGCGCCGATGGCGTCCCGTATCCCCTGGTCGAACCTGTCATCGACGTGGGTGAGCACCAAATCGAGATGGGGCCGCTTCTCCCGAATCGCTCCGATCTGTTCCAGCCACTCCACCTGGGCGCGGCGCGCCAGTTCGGCCCGGAAGTCCAGAAACAGCCGCAGCTTCGCGGGCGTGCGGGCGGACGGGTCGCGGAACAGCTCGACGGGGTCGAAACCGTGCAGACCGCGGAACTCCCGGCGCACGTCGTCGTTCATCGGGGTGAACCGGGAGGCATTATCCGCGCCCTCCAGAGATTCGAAGTACAACTCGGCGAGATTGATACCGTCCCAGTCGAAACGGTTGATGAGATCCCGGACTCCTTGCGCAACGGCTCGGAAGCACTCCCGGTTGTTTAAATTCATCAGCTTGCGCCAGTCGAGGTGGGCATCCTGAAGGGTAGCGGTCTTTTCCCGCCACTCCGGGTGGTCCCTCCAGAACTGCTCGCTGACGTGGGGTAGTTCGAGCCAGGCGTACACCAGGATGGCGTTGCGGTGGCAGGTCTCGATCAGGCCGGTAAGCCAGTTGTCGCGCCAGGGCTCAGGCTCGAAGTAGTGCCAGGCGGCTACGTGGAGCGCGGCAATTCCCGCCATTCTCCAGCGCTTCGCCAGGTACTCGAGGTCGGCGCGGGAGCGGTATGAGGAATCGAAAAACGCCCAGGTCCGCCGGGCACGGAACGGCGGGGAGAGGCCCAGATCTGTAAGTGCTTGAAGCAGATAGGGAAACCGCTCGTAGCCGCGCTCGCCGGGCGAAGCCGCCACCCAGAGCACGCCGCCCGCACCCTTCTTGAAGCCGGCCATCAAGGGAGCACCGCCGTGGCGCTCACGGACGAAGATGCGGGCTTCCGGCGGGACCTCGAAAACCGGGATCTCCAGAGCCTGTTCCCAGATAATGGGCAGTTTCGGGCGCCGCTCGTCAACGGTATTTTGAACTCTGACTTTCCTGCTGCCTGCGCGGAAACCAAAAGCCTCCGCTACCGGGGACGCGCCTTCCAGAATCACGAACCCTCCGGCTTCGGCGTGTTCGAGCCACGGCTCGGCGGGTGCGGCCGCATCCCCGCGCAGGACGACGATTCCGGCTTTGCCGTTGGCGGGCAGAAAACCCACCGACGAGAGAACGTCCGGCCAGCTCCCCGGATCCTTGCCTTCCACCCGGAAGTCGATAGTCCCGGGGGCGGCGGCCGCGCTGGCGGCCAGCAGCAGAAGCAGGGAGCTAGCGGCTAAACGCATACCAGAAGCCCGCTCTCAATTCGAAAAAGTTGGGGTCCCGCGGATTACCCGCGTTGTTCGTGTAGACGCCGCGCAGCAGGTTCACCGAAAAAACGAGTGACGGCGGAAGAGCCTCCCAGCGGAAACGCAGTCCCGGGCCGAACTCGACGAAATTTGCCCAGTACTCGCGCTTTACGTCGGTGGTGAAATTGGCGTTGGCGTAAAGTTGCGTTTGCAAGCCGGAGAGCGACGGCGGCGTGTATCCGATGCGGTTCTGAAGGTAGACGATAAAGTCGTTGTTAAACCGGCTGATGAAGACGCCGTCAGCGGTGGTTTCGGCGAACCAACCGGGCGCTTCACCGCCGAGCAATTGGCCCTTTGCCCTGCTGAACGCGATGCCGCCCCGGTAATCCGGCAGCATGCGGCCCTCCGAGCGCCCTCCCAGGTAGCTGATCGCCTGGCCGGCCTCGGCCCACAGACTCGCCCCGTGGAAGGAGGCGGTGGCGATTCCGGCGCCCAGGATGAAGGAGCTCTCGGAGAGGTACTGCGGAAGCGCGCCCCCGGTGGTCCCGCGTGTGTCTCCGATGAAGCGCAGCGAAACGTAGGGGCGGAAGGGAAGTTTTCCCAGGCGCAGGTCCGTTTTGACCTGGCCGTACGAGAACACGTCCTTCCAGCGCGTTGAATAGAACGGGAACAGCCACGCCGTGGTGCGAAAACGGGCAAGCCCCGGCCTCAGGTTCCGGTAAGCCTTTCGGGCTTCGGCCGCGAGGGCCGGGTCCGGGCTTTGCCGCGCCAGATCGAACCAGTGTATGGCGTGCTCGTCCTGGCGTAGCAGGTTATGGACCTGGCCGAGGCGCATCATCACGGGGAAATCGACGGGATCGGCCTCCAGAGCGGCGCTGTAGTATTTCAGGGCGTCCTTGAGGTAGCCTGCGCGGAAGCTCCGTTCGCCCATTTCCCTGGGGCCGGGTTGCGGTTCCCGGCGGGGAGGGGGCGGCTCCGGAGGCAGGCCGAGCGCCGTCCGGACGGTCTTGCGCAGCTTCTCATCGGTGGTTTCGAGCGCCCGCTGGAGCAGCGGCACGGCTGCTTCGCGGTCGCCGCGGTCCAGGAGCAACAGGCCGAGTTGGGCGGCGGCCAGATAGTCTTTTGGCGCCTGCTCTGTGATGATCTTGAATTCCGCCTCGGCCTCCTCGCGCCAGCCCATTTCCAGCAGCAGGTATCCCAGCTCGCGCCGCAGCTCTATGTTTTGGGGATCGAATGCGAGGGCCTGCCGGAACTCGCTTACGTATGGATAGCGCAGCGGCAGCATTTCACGGGCTTCCTCGGCCGCCCGGGGGCGAGAGCCGCGGGAAGCAGCGAGCAGCGGCGCGAAGGCTTCCTCATCTCTGCCATCGAGTTGCAGGACGCGCCCGAGATCCACCAGCAGCGAGCGCTCGTCCGGGCGCAGCCGCCAGGCGTTCAAATAGTTTTCCGCCGCCAATCTGAGCAGCCCGCGCTGTTCGGCCAGCCGGGCCAGTTCGAGCCGCGCGCTGAAGTTGCCCGGCTCGGCCGCGACCACCTCGGACCAGCGTTGAATCCCCTCGGCGAGCGGGCGGTCGATGTTCTCGAAGCCCTCAGCGGCCTTGGCGCGGATTGCGGCGTCCGGGCTGTTGCGCAAGCGCTCGAAAAGACGCCGGGCCTCGGCCGTTTTCCGGGTCTCGTGGCAGAGAAAAGCGTACTCCAAAGCGGCGTTCTCATCCGACGGATCCAACCGCAGGACTTCGGCGAACTCGTCGCGCGCCGCCTCGGTCTCCCCCATCTTCAGATAGGTGTAGGCGAGATCCTTGCGAAGCGCCGCGCGCGCCGGTGCATCGCGGAGCGCCTGAAGGAATAGCGGCACCGCCGCGTCGTAATCCCGGGCGCGGAGAGCCTCATAGGCCCGGGCGGCCGGATCGGGCGCCTGCGCATGCGCGAGCCCGGCCACACACAACGCCGCAAGCATAGCCGCGCGTGCCATAGAAAATGGTAGTGCCTCCGGAGGGACGTTTTTCGCGCGGAAATTTGCGGGGTTTACCATGAAACCATGGAAAAGTTCAGGGGCGTGGATTTTCTCTCGATTGACTCGCAGTTCAGCGCTGAGGAGCTGCTCGTCAGGCAGGAGGCGCGCAAGTTCGTCGACGAGCGGGTCTTGCCCATCATCCGCGACTGCTACCGCGAGGGACGCTTCCCGGCGGAACTGATCCGGGAGATGGGCAAGATGGGCTTCCTCGGCGCCAGTCTCGAGGGCTACGGCTGCGCCGGGATGAACAGCGTGGAGTACGGGCTGCTCATGCAGGAACTCGAACGCGGCGATTCCGCAATCCGGAGTTTTGCCTCCGTTCAGGGCGCGCTGGTGATGTACCCGATTCTGACTTTCGGCTCGGAAGAGCAGAAGCAGCGCTGGCTGCCGCGGCTGCAATCGGGCGAAGCGGTGGGCTGTTTCGGGCTCACGGAGCCGGATTTCGGCTCGAATCCCGGGGGCATGCGGACGCAGGCGCGCCGCGAGGGAGACTGCTGGGTGCTCAACGGCGAGAAGACCTGGATTACCAATGGCTCGCTGGCGGACGTGGCCGTCATCTGGGCGCGGACCGATGAGGGAATCCGCGGATTCCTGGTGGAGAAGGGCACACCCGGCTTCTCAAGCTCGGATATCCACGGCAAGCTGTCGATGCGAGCGTCGGTGACCTCCAGCCTTTCGTTTTCCGATTGCCGCATTCCGGCTGAAAACCAGTTGCCGGGGGCGAAAGGTCTGAGGAGCGCCCTCATGTGCCTGACCGAGGCGCGTTACGGCATCGGCTGGGGCGCGATCGGCGCCGCCATGGAGTGTTACGAAACCGCGCGGCAATACGCCCTCGTCCGGAAGCAATTCAACGAACGGCCGATCGCCTCCCACCAGCTCGTCCAGGAAAAACTCGCCTGGATGATCACGGAGATTACCAAGGCGCAGTTACTTGCCCTCCATGTCGGGCGGCTGAAGGACCGGAAAAAAGCCGAGCCGGCGCACATTTCGATGCTCAAGCGCAATAACGTGGCCATAGCGCTGGAGTGCGCGCGGTTAAGCCGCGATCTTCTCGGCGCCAACGGCATCACCGACGAGTACCCCATCATGCGGCATATGTGCAATCTGGAAACGGTGAAGACCTACGAGGGCACTGACCATATTCATGCACTGATCATCGGTGAGAAGGTGACGGGTATCGCGGCTTACGAGTAAGCGGCGTCAGAGGAGGCCGTGGCTGCCCTGCGTACGGAACTCATAGCGCTCGATCGCGATGGCCGCCATCGCGCCGTTGGTACGCACGACGCGGCCGGTGGTCACGAGCTTCAGCGGGCAGCGGTTATCGAGCTGCGCCGGCCAGTTCACCGATAGTTCGACGCGCTCCCCCGGTCCCAGCACTCGCTCAGTGGTAAACAGCACTCCTCTGGAACTCATATTCACGGTCCTGCCGGAGCCGACTTCGATCGTGTTCCGGTTGAAAACCTTATAACGGACTTCCTGTTCAATCGGAAACCTGGCCGAGGACCGCCGTTCCGCCCCTTCCGTTTGCAATGCCATTCTCGCTGCTCCCATACTGGCTCTCTCACTATTCAGTCAAACATGGCGCGGTCGCGGAGAACCATAGGCGAAAGGGTTCAATTCCAACCCAGAACGAAAGTACCGATATGGAATTCCGGTACTCCCCCACGCCCTCGATCGTACCCAGGATATCAAGATCGGGGAGTCTTGTCTGTAAATTTAGTTACAGAGCACTTCTGCCCTGGATGGCCGTTGAGTATCGCGCTTTGAACCCAACGGCTGAACTCTAGTTTACTGTAGTTCGGCTTTCCGGCTGGTGGGCGGCAACTTGCCCGAGTGTATTTCGAACAGGCGCCTGTTAGTGGCCTGAACGGCCTCCACCAGTTCCGGGTAGGGGCGGTCCGTAACGTCCACCAGGCCGATGTTGTAGTTTTCGCCGTCCATGCGTCCGGTGGAAGGCTCGTCCACATACTGGAACCAGTGCACCCCGATCATGGCCGGCATGGCGGCGGCATTCTCGACATAGTAAGAGTACGCCGCCCCGCGCTCCTGCTGGTTGCGCGTCTGCCTGAGCCCCGGGGCGAGGCCTCTGCCCGGCGTGCCGAAGTGGAATTCCCCGATCAGCAACGGGCGCCCGGAGAGCCGGTACGCTTTCTCCAGGTCGGCGGGATCGGGGGCGTACGAGTAAATGTTCAGGCTATAGACATCGCAGACCCGCATGACGCGAATCATCTCGTCCGGGGTCGAGCCGCCGAACCGTATGCCGAGATTGAGGTGGTTGGGGTCGTGCTTCTTGATCGCCGCGCTGATGGTCTGGATGTACCGCTCGAACGCCCGATAAACAAATTCCTTCCTTCGCTCGGGAGTGTCTCCAGCGGCCAGAAAACTCTTCAGTTCGCGCTGCACGGCGGTTTGCGGGCCTTCCAGGATCGCATCCACGACGACGGATTCCCGATGAGCCCACGGAGGCTCGTTCGCGATGAAATACCCGATCAGGTACGGATCGTCCTTGCGGGGCGCGCACTGGCTCGCCGCGGCCTTGTCTACCTGAAGAGCGAACTCGGGGGAGTAGACGTCTGGCAGCCCGAGGTAAGTGGGTCCGGTTCCCCACTGGCCAAGAGGCAGCACATAGGGCTTGCGGCCCGAATTGATGAATTTCTGATCAGACCAGTTCGCGATGGTGTTCAGACCCCACGCATCCATGCGCCGCACCGAAAAGTCGATCCATTTCGCTTCCCAGTCCGGACCGAAGCGGCGCAGCAGGTTCCAGGTGTAAAACGACACGAAGGAAGGTCTGGCGCGCAGTTCGGGCGGGGGCAGAGCGGCAAACAGATCCTCGCGGCCCTCCACGCGCGTTTCCGAGTACGGCCGCATGCAATCGGCGCCGATGGAAAAGAACAGGTGCCCGTCCGGATCGACAAACCACCATTTCCCGTCCACTTGCTCGACGCGGAAAAAGCCGGTGGCTTTCGCCTTGGTGTTGCGGTAACCGCCGTACCGGCAATAGTCGAAACCACCCGCGCGGAGGGTCTTGTCTTCGCGGTCCCAGTCGCGCCGGAGGTCGTCGATGGAGCGAGCCTTGCCGGGCCACTCCGCATGAATCCACTGGCCGAACTCATCGACCAGAGGCTTGGGCTCGAGAACGGCATCGCCGGGGGACTCCTTGGCGAGCGAGGCGGAGCGCAGCTCCAGCGTGGGCTTCCCGATCGGCCTCTCCATGGCAACGGCGATCGCCTCGACGGCGTTCAGGGGGCCGAACGGACCTCCGATGTTCATCCAGTACGAGACGCGGGGCTTGTTGCCGATCGAAGCCAGGTCGTGGCCCTCGCGGTCGGGCGCTAAAAAGTATTTCAGCGGCACCGAAGCGCGGATCCAGGCGCCGGGGAACGGGTGAATGCGCATCCGGCGTTGGCCGTCGGCGGTGTAGATCTTGAATTCGAACCGCTGGGGCGAGGACGCCCTGAGCTCAAGCACGAGGAACTCATATCCGGACCAATCCGAGGGAAGACCGGTCTCTTTCACCGTCCATCTGTGCTCCGAGACCGCGCCTTCAAAGGTTACTTTGCGTGTTTCCGCGGCATTGAGGAAGGCCGCAGCGGTGAACACGAGAAGAAAAGCCGCCGTGCGCATGAGATCCCTCCCGAGATGAAGATATGAAGATATCACGATGCGTCAGTGGACGAGAGGGCGCCGGGCGTTACTGCTGTTTGCGCGCCTTGCGTATCTCTTCGAGCCGCTCGGCAATGCGCTTCTCTACGCCGCGGTCCGTGGGCTGGTAGAAGCGGCGGCCGGCCAGCGACGGCGGGAGGCACTCCATATCGGTGATCGCTCCCTCAAAGTGATGGGCGTGGCGGTATCCTTCGCCGTAACCCCACTCCTTCATGTGCCTGGTCACCGGGTTGCGCAAATGAAGCGGTACGGGTTCGGCCACGGTCTCGCTGGCGGCTGCGCGCGCCGCATTGAGCGCCTGGTAAGCGGCGTCGGATTTCGGCGCGGCGGCCAGGTAGATGGCTGCCTGGGCGAGAGCCTGGTCGCCTTCGGGAATTCCAAGGAAATGCACCGCCTGCATGGCGGCCACGGCCTGCTCGAGCGCGCGCGGGTCGGCGAGGCCGATGTCCTCGATCGCCATACGGATGAGACGGCGCGCGATATACAGGCGGTCCTCGCCGGCTTCCAGCATGCGCCCGAGCCAGTACAGCGCGGCGTCCACGTCGCTGGAGCGCACCGATTTGTGCAGCGCCGAGATGATGTTGTAGTGCTCCTCACCGGCTTTGTCGTAAAGCAGCACCTTGCGCTGGATCGCATCCTCCACGGCTTGCGTGGTGAGGACCTTGCCTCCGGAGGCGGCAACAGCGGCCTCCAGCGTGTTGTACGCGGCGCGCGCGTCCCCGTTGGCGAAGATGGCGATCTGCTCCAGCAGGTCATCGGGCGCTTCGATTTCCAAATTGCCGAGCCCGCGTTCGCGGTCGGCCAGCGCGCGGCGGAGCAGCTCAACAATCTCCCGCACGGTGAGGGCGCGCAGGTTGTAAACCTTCGAGCGCGAGAGCAGCGCGGAGATGATTTCGAACGACGGGTTTTCGGTGGTGGCGCCGATGAGGGTGATGTCGCCGCGCTCGACATAAGGCAGAAAGGCGTCCTGCTGCGCTTTGTTGAACCGGTGAATCTCATCGACGAACAGCAGGGTGCGGCGGCCGTAGCGGCGGTTGCGTTCGGCTTCCGCCATCACCGCCTTCACTTCCTTGATGCCGCTGAGCACGGCGCTGAAAGGGACGAAGTCCGCGTTTGTAAGGCGGGCGATGAGGCGGGCCAGCGTCGTTTTGCCGACGCCGGGCGGCCCCCAAAGGATGATGGATCCCATCTCGCCGCGCTCGATTTGCGCCCGCAGCGGCTTACCCGGACCGACGATGTGTTCCTGCCCGACGAAATCCTCCCAGCGCTCCGGACGCATGCGTTCGGCCAGCGGCGTTGTCTTATCGGGCCTGCTTGGGACGGGCGTGGCGTCAAAAAGGCCCATAATTCACATTACAGCCGATCCCGGCGTGCGCTGACGCCGCGCTTCGTAGAGCAGAATGCCGGCGGCCATGGCGGCGTTCAGGGATTCCACGCCGGTAACAGGGATACGGAGATCGAGGGCGGCAGAGCGCAGCCGCTCGCCGATGCCGCGTCCTTCGTTGCCGATGATGAAGGCGCAAGGGCGCGTGAGGTCGCATTCCTGGAGGTCGCGTTTGCCCCTTGGCATGGCGGCGTAAATGTCGAGCCGGCGCTGCTGGAGGGCCGCGAGCGCTGTGGTTTCATCCAGGCCGGAAACCAGCGGAAGGCGGAACAGCGAACCGGCCGAGGCCCGCACGGTCTTGGGGTTGTAGGGATTGACCGTCCCTTTGAGAAACATGGCGCCGCTGGCCCCGAAGGCTTCTGCGGCGCGAACGATGGCGCCGGCGTTGCCCGGGTCCTGCACGCCGTCCAGAACAACGACCAGGGTCGGGTCGCGAAAGAGTTGATCCAGGCGCCAGGCGGGAGGGCGCACGAGCGTCAGCACGCCCTGCGTAGTCTCGGTGGCGGACACAGTCTGAAACAGCCCGTCTTCAAGAACCACCACGCGCAGGTCCCGGCCGCGCACCTGGCTCTCCACCGCCGCCCGGACCGGCGCCGCGGCAAGCACCGCCTTGAGCTCGCACTCGCTCCGCAGCGCCTCTTCCAGCAGGTGAAAACCTTCCGCGACGCAGTAGCCGTCGTGGGTGAGATCGCCGCGCGCGACGGCCCGCCGGACGTCCTTGAGCAGAGGATTTGCCCGGCTGGTGAGAATTTCGGTCCTGGCCATAAGCCTAATAGAATCGTAGACTGAACATAATAGAGACGGTACGGAGCGATGAGGAAAATTCTGTGCCTCGCGGGGATTGTTCCGGCGCTGCTACTCGGGGGCTACATCCTGGTCATCGCGTGGCAGATACACGAGCAGTCCACCGTCGACGAGGCGCAGCCGGCCGACGTCATTCTGATTCTGGGCGCCGCGGAGTATCGCGGCAAGCCGTCTCCGGTTTTGAAAGCGCGGCTTGACCACGGACTGGAGTTGTACCGCGAAAAGCAGGCGCCGCGCATCCTGACCACCGGCGGAGCGGGAGGCGACCCCGTCTTCACCGAGGGCGAGGTGGCGCGAACCTACCTGGTCAAGAAGGGCGTTCCCTCCGAAGCGATCCTGGTGGAGGCCGAGGGCGAAAGCACCATGCACAGCACGGCTGCGGCGGCGGAGATCATGCGGCGTGTGGGCCTGAAATCCTGCATCGTAGTGAGCGACGGCTACCATATCTTCCGGGCAAAAAAGATGCTCGAAGCGCAGGGGATGAAGGTATACGGTTCGCCGCGCCCGGCCGCGCCGCGGAACGATCTCAAGCAGTGGTGGCTGTATTTCAGGCAGTCGGTTGGTTACGTGCTCTGGTCCGTGGGAATCCGGATTTAGCCTCGCCCGGCCTTACAGCTTCAGCAACGTCCTGAGCCGTTTGGTTTGCACCCGGCTGACCGGAATCTCCGTCTGCCTCTTGTCGTCCATCCGCAGCATGTAGCTGGATTTGAACCACGGGATCACTTCTTTGATCCGGTTGATGTTCACCAGGTAGGAGCGGTGGACGCGCCAGAAGGTGTCCGGGTCGAGGTTGGATTGCAACTCTTCGATCGTGCGGTAGTTGGACTGCCCCTCAAGGTTCGTGGCGACAATTGTGATCAGGCCGTCATCGATGGTGGCGTAGATGACGTCATTGGCGTCCACAATCAGGTTGCGGTTCCCGCTCCGGACGAGCAGCTTGGTGCGGTGGGGAGCGGGGCGTGGCGGGGGTACGGATTCCGCCGGAGTGGCCTTGTTCTTCTCGGCCACGATGCGCCGCGCGCGCTCGATGGTGAGGGCGAGCCGCTCTTTTTCAATTGGTTTCAGCAGGTAATCCAGCGCTTCCAGCTTGAACGCTTCAACGGCGTACTGATCGTAAGCGGTGGCCAGAATGAAATGCGGCAGCCGGCCGCCTTTCTCCTTCAGCTTGCGGATGACACCCAGCCCATCCAGCCCCGGCATCTGCACGTCCAGGAATACGACGTCCGGTTCGAGATCTTCGATCAGCTTAAGTGCCTGGAGCCCGTGTTTGGCGGTTCCGACTACCTCAAAATCGGGGAACTCTTTGAGCAGGTAAGCGAGCTCGTCACAGGCAAGCTGTTCGTCCTCGACAATGAGCGCTGAGATAACGGAAGTCGCACGCTCCGACATGAGAATGCTAGTATATCATTTCGGTAGTTTTACCCAGCCGCGGTTAGACGGCGGCGTGCTGTGCGAAGGAGAAAAGCTTGGCTCAGAATGAGAACGTGTCGATCGCTCCGCCAGTAGGAAAACTCGGCGTACTGACTCCCGGAATCGGCGCGGTAACTACTACTTTCATCGCGGGAGTGGAGGCCATTCGCAGAGGCCTCGGACAGCCGATTGGCTCGCTGACCCAATTGGCTACCATCCGGCTTGGCAAGCGGACCGAGGGCCGCACGCCCATGATCAAGGATTTCGTTCCGCTGGCCGGGCTCGACGATCTCGTATACGGCGGCTGGGACATCTTCGAGGACAATGCCTACGAAGCGGCGCTGAAGGCGGGCGTACTGGAAAAGACCCTGCTGGACCAGGTGAAGGAGCCGCTCGAGGCAATCCGGCCGATGAAGGCCGTTTTCGATCCGGCATATGTGAAGCGCCTGAACGGCCCGAACGTGAAGACGGGCGGCTCGAAAATGGACAAGGCGCAGGCCCTCATCGCCGATATCGAGGAGTTCCGGCGCTCGACCGGGGTCTCGCGGATGGTAATGATCTGGTGCGGATCGACGGAAGTGTACCACCGGCCGTCGGCGGTCCACCAGACGCTGAAGGACTTCGAGTGCGGGCTGCAAAAAGACGATCCGGAGATTTCGCCCAGCCAGATTTACGCGTACGCGTCGTTGATGTGCGGCGTTCCTTACGCCAACGGCGCCCCGCATTACTCTCACGACGTTCCGGCGCTGTTGGAACTGGCGCGGGAGCGGCAGGTTCCGATCGCCGGCAAGGACTTCAAGACCGGCCAGACGTTCATGAAAACGCTCGTCGCCCCGGGATTGAAGGCACGGATGCTCGGCGTGCGGGGATGGTTCTCGACCAACATCCTGGGCAATCGTGACGGCGAAGTGCTCGATGAGCCCGGGTCTTTCAAGTCGAAGGAAGAAACAAAGCTTTCGGTGCTGGAGCACATCCTGCAACCGGATCTGTACCCGATGCTGTACAAAGACCTGTATCACCGGGTACGCATCAATTACTATCCTCCGCGGGGAGACGCCAAGGAAGGCTGGGACAATATCGACATTTTCGGCTGGCTCGGCTACCCGATGCAGATCAAAATCGACTTCCTCTGCCGGGATTCGATTCTGGCCGCGCCGATCGTGCTCGACCTGGTGCTGTTCCTTGACCTGGCCCAGCGCGCCGGGATGAAGGGGATCCAGGAGTGGCTGTCGTTCTACTTCAAGGCGCCGATGACCGCTCCCGGACTGTACCCCGAGCACGATATTTTCATCCAGTTGATGAAGCTTAAGAACACGCTGCGCTGGATGCGTGGCGAGGACCTGATTACGCACCTCGGGCTGGAGTACTACGACTAGTACGGGCCTGGGCCGGGTGGCCAGCGCCGCGGTGCCGAAATAGCCAAATTCGCGGGCCGGGACGAGCCGGCCCCTACGGGAATGCGTCATTCCGCACGTGGGGCGTCCCGTGGCAACGCAAGACGGCGCGGGCCGTGAGCGCCGCGCAATTGGAAGAGCCAAATGAACCTTGGTGAGCGGGGCTCCGCAAGCCGCCGGAAAATCCTGGTTATCGGCGGAACCCAGTTTATCGGCCGCGCATTGGTTCCCGAGCTGTTGAAGGCGGGACACGACGTCTCTGTGCTACACCGCAAGCCGGACCACGGCTTCGGCAAGCGCGTAACCAACATCGTTGCCGACCGCAACGACTGCGAGCAGATGCGCCGCATCCTGTCGGAAGGGCGCTTCGAGGTGGTGTTCGACAACGTTTACGACTGGGAGCGGGGGACAACCGCCGCACACGTCGAAGCCGCCGCCCGGGCCTGCGGGGATCGCTTGCACCGGTACGTGTTCATGTCGAGTGTGGCGGCATACGGCGACGGCCTGAACCACCACGAAGGCGACGCGCTGGCGCCCGACGACCACCCGGACCCCTATGTCCGCAACAAGGCCACCAGCGAGCGGGCGCTGTTCCGCCTCCATCAGCGGAACGGCTTCCCGGTGGTCACCCTGCGGCCTCCGTTCATCTACGGTCCCGGCAACCCGTTTTACCGCGAGGCCTTTTTCTGGGACCGGATGCGGGACAACCGGCCGATCGTGCTGCCGGGCGACGGGCGTCGCCTCATGCAGTTCGTTTACATCAAGGACTTGGTGGCCGCTTGCCTGCGCGTCATGGAGGAGCCCGCCGCGGTGGGGCACGCCTTCAACATCGCCAACCAGCGGGCCATCACCCAGGCCGACGCGGTAGCGGCCTTCGCCGCAGCGGCGGGCAAGAAGCCCACGATCGTCCGGGTGCCGCGCGAACGGATATATCAGCTCGGCGGCCACCCGATGGGCCCCCTCCTCTACTTCGGCTACTATTTCGACCTGCCCCCGATCACCCAGATTGTTACCAAGGCGCAGCGGGTGCTGGGGTTCAAGCCGACCGATTTTCTGGCTGGCCTGAAGCAGACCTACCGGTGGTACCTGCGGCACCACCCCAAGCGGGAGATAGACTACAGCTACGAGGAGAAGCTGCTGGGAGCGGTCCAGGCCCACGCGAGCGCCGGGGCGCAGTAACCCATCCCTCCCCCTTTTGCGATATCCCTGTCCCCCCTGGACGGAACAGTTCGAATTCCGGAACTCCAAATCGCTGATACCCCCACCGTGAGGGGGTGTATATTGGGATGAATCGGTACTGATACTCCGAATTCATAGAGTAAAAGGGGAGTTAGAAAAGTACCGAAAGTACTAGTACCGTACCCGCAGGGATATCCCTAAATTTACTGCTTTCCCCTTCCTTTGCGGGCCTCCCTAAAGCACAATTAATTTGGGGCTTGTAAATATAGGAGCGGACCCATGGTCAAGTGTGGCAAAGTTGGTACACCGAGGCGAACGACGCCGGCCCGCAAGGGCGGGTTCGTAATGATCGCCTTGGCCCTGTCTATTTTCTTTCTGCTGGGTGTAGTGGGTCTGGCGGTTGATCTGGGAAGGATGTATGTCGTCAAGAACGAATCACAGTCCTTCTGTGATTCTGCTGCGCTGTTCGCGGCTAAGGAACTGGACGGAACGGCTGACGGCATCGCCAAAGCGGTGAACAAAGTCACCTGGGTTGCCCAGGATCCCAACGGGCCCATGAAGGGATTCGAGTTCGGCACCCGGCAGTTTCAAAACATTATCACTGAATTCGCGACAAACTGGAACGGGCCCACGTGGGTGGATGCCGCGGCCGCAGCGGCGGATCCCACCGACTACTATTTCGTTCGAGTTCGGACAAGCAACTCGGTAAACCTGTGGTTTCTACCGGTGATTGTAGGTAGCGATGCGGGTAGTGTCGCCGCGGTTGCCGTTGCAGGGCGAGCAGTTGAGGACACGATGGTGCAGGGTCTTGCCCCGTTTGCTCCCTTTCAACTTCCAACCGACTATACGCTTTGCACCGCTGCTGAACTCGCAGGGTGTTCGATAGACCCCAACGACAGGTTCGGCATGGTTAAGGGCGAATGGTACACGATCCGTTGGATGTCCGGGAATCTCAAGAAAGATGAGATTCCGAACTTCTGTCCTGGAGACAGGTGTGAATGCATGATGAAGATGGCAAACGCCAGCGCGGCATCCGCCGGGTATGCGCTCTATCAGGGCGCCAGGGATATTCGTGAAGCCATTGTCGGAACGCCCCCGCTCGGTACGCCTATCACGATAGGGTCAGAAATTCCTTTGGACAACGGAGAAATGCAAACCGAGATGAGGGCGCTGGATGACCGCATCGCTCAGGATACGGATCAGACCTCAAACCATTACATGCCGGAGTGGAGCGGCTATCCAGGCCAGCCTACGTCCCCGAACTCCTACTCGGGAAACGGAAGAAGGATCATGGTCACCCCGGTCCAGTCCGCGGCCGGCGGGATGGACGGCAATGCCAAACTCAACACTGTCGTGGGGTTCGCCGGGTTCTTTCTGGGGCCTTTATGCCCAGATCTTTCCACTAGCTGCAAGGACCAAAACCGCACCTACGAACAATTTCCACCCTCGAAAAAGTCAGCATGCGCCCAGTACCTCGGCGAGTTTACTATAGGCGCGCCCGGATCGGGTGGTTCCGGCCCCGGTGGCTCCACTGTTTACACCTTGAGGCTCTATCGATGAAAAGGCAGCGAACAGCGAGAGATTCTGGCAGCGCAATGGTAGAGTTTGCGCTGGCAGTGCCGCTTCTGACCGTGCTGTTTCTGGGCACGTTCCAGTACGGTTACGCCTTTTTCCTCTACAGCGAGCTTGAGAAATCGGTTCGCGCAGGCGCCCGGTACGCATCGGTGCGGACCTATTCACCACCCACAGTTGAAGCGGGAGCCGACCCGGCATCGGCAGATCCGGATTATGTGGACGCGGTGCGTGATACGGTTTTGTACGGTGATATCACCACTAAAGACATCACCGTTGTGCCCGGTCTGCGGCCGGAGCACATTGTCGTGACAATGCCCGAGTACTCCGCGGGACCGACCCGCGTGCGCGTCTGTATCAATGGCTACTCGGTGGGCTTCTTCTGGCCGGTGCAGATGAATAACAAGCCGTGTGTGGAGTTTCCTTATGTCGGCAATTTTGCGCCAAGAAACTAGCCGCTTGACCCGCCGCAACTCCGGCGCGGCGGTCGTGGAAGCGTCGCTGATCCTGATGCTGTATCTGGCGTTCGTGTTCTCCATATTCGATTTCGGGTTTGTGACTTTCAGCTTCCACACGATCCAGGAGCGCGCGGCCGAGGCGGTGCGGTACGGCGTGGTGAGGCCCATATCGATCACCGCCGGGTGCGTCACGGGAAGTGCGGCGAGCGGCACCGAAGCCGAAATGGTGAACATCCTAATGTACGGCGCGCCGAATGCGAGCGGCGGCAGCACGGGACTGCTTGGGTTGACCAAAGACAAGATACAAATCTGCCGGGACTATGCGCCGTTCGCCGAGGAGCGATTGCGGCTGCGGATCACCGGGTTTCGATACCCGCTGATCAACTACTTCATTCCTGGCTGGCACACGGCGAGAACCTTCACAGCCAGTCTGCCGATGGAGTACGCTCCTCCGCCGTCGCCGTAGCACGGGGCTGGGCTATCGCCCCTTCCACCCCACCCGCTCCAGCACTTCTTTGGCGATTTTGGCGGTGTTGACGTGGATGGTCACGGTGTCGTTGACGTCCACCGCGTAGCCTCCGGCCAGTGTGATCGCCACCGGCACTTTATTCAGCAGCGCGGTTCCCAGCACCAGGTGGTCACGGGCTTTCAAGCCTTCCAGCGTGAGCGCGAGGCCGCCTAACTGGTCCTGGTAATAGGGGTCGGCGCCGGCCACGTAGATGAGCAGTTGCGGCTGAAACTCGCTGAGTGCGGGCACGAAGGCGGCGCGCAGGCGCTCCAGGTACTCCTCGTCGCCCACCTCGTCTTCCAGGTTGATGTCTATATTCGAAGGCGGCTTCTCGGCCGGGTAGTTGTTGAACTGATGGATGGAGAGGGTGAATACGCTTTCGTCTCCTTCAAAAATCGCGGCCGTGCCGTTGCCCTGATGGACGTCGCAATCCACCACCATTGCGCGCTCGATCAAGCCTTCCTTCTTCAGCCGGCGTATGGCAACCGCAACGTCGTTAATGGCGCAAAAGCCCTCTCCGTGGCCGGGAAAGGCATGGTGGAAGCCGCCGCCGATGTTGTATCCGCAGCCGTCGCGCAGCGCCAGCCGCGCGGCAAGCGTCGTGCCTCCGGCGGCAAGGAAAAACGCCTTCACCATCTGGCGGGAATACGGCACCTCGAGCTTGAGGATGTCGTAAAAGCTGAGCGTGCCGTTGGCGAGCCGCTCCACCCAGTCCCGGTCGTGAACGAGCAGCAAATCCTCTTCAGGAGCGGCTTCGGGCTGTACAAAATCGGCGGAACCGGCGAAACTCTCGGCGCGGAGCCGTTCGTAGACCAGCCGGTATTTCTGGGAAGGGAAAACGTGGTCGCCGAAGTTCAGGTCGTAATCGGGATGGTAGACGAGTTTGAAGGGGAGCATCCCTAGACGGTGGCGGCAAGGGCGCCCCCTGCCTGAAGCGCGGTGATGATGGCGGCGTTGTAGGCGTCCTCGACCGAGCAGCCGCGGGAAATTATGCTCACCGGCTTCACGATTCCCTGCAGCACCACGGCGAGCAGCGCGCCCGAGCCCAGGCGCTCGACGAGCTTGTAGCCGATGTTGGCGGAGTTGAGGTCGGGGAAGATCAGAACGTTGGCGCAGCCGGCCACCGTTGAGCCGGGCGCTTTCGAACGGCCCACCTCGGGCACGAGCGCGGCGTCGGCCTGCAGTTCGCCGTCGACGTTGAGCTCCGGCGCGCGCTCCCGGATGTACCGCAGCGCCTCCACCACCTTGTCCACTTCCTTGTGCTTCGCGCTCCCCTTGGTGGAGAACGAGAGCAGCGCGACCAGCGGCTCGGTTTCGAGCACGGCGCGCGCGGTATCGGCGGAGGCAATGGCGATCTCGGCCAGTTGCACCGGGGTAGGCGAGACGATAACGGCTGCGTCGGAAAAAACAAACAGGCCCTTGTGGCCGTAGCTCTGGTCCTGGACAGCCATGATGTGCGCGCTCGACAGGCGGCGGAAGCCGGGCCGCAACTCGATGCACTGGAGGATGGAGCGCACGAACTCGGCGGTGGTGTGGACGGCGCTGCCGACCTCACCGTCCGCGTCTCCCGCCATAGTCATCAGCGCGGCGAAGTACAGCCGGTGGCGGGCGATGTCCGCGGCTTCCATTTGCGTGATGCCTTTGGCGCGGCGGCGTTCGTAATAGATCTCGGCGTATTTCCTCGCCAGAGGCGACTCTGCCGGATCAATGAACGTGACTCCGCCGGGCGCCCCGGCGGGCGGGCGGCCGATCAGAATGGGCTCGAGAATCTCCTCGCGCGCCAGGCGCGCGGCGGCCTGGAGCACGCGCCCGTCGTCCCCTTCCGGGAACACGATTCTCGCCTTTCGATTGAGCCGGCGCAGCCGCTCGATGCGTGCCGTGATAAAAGCGGCCGCGCTCTCAGGGATGTGCATAGAAATTTCCTATTGTAGCGTCAGTGCCACGGGAGCCGAGAGCCGGTCCCACCAGAATCCCAAACGAGCGCGCAAGGAAGCGGCGCAAACCGGGAGGGAAAATGGCGCCTCTCAAAATAAATCATATGATATGATGTTTTACCGTGACTGCCGGCTTTGATGCCTTGCCCCGCCGCGAACGGCTCCACGCGCGCGTCACCGAAGCCCTGGCCCGCCGCGTGATCCAAGCCGAACAGAACGCCGAACCGCTGGTGTTTCCTAAGGAAGAGATTCTCTGTCAACAGCTTGGCGTCAGCCGCACCGTTCTTCGGGAATCCATGAAGGTGCTGGCCGACAAGGGGATGGTCGAGATGAAGCCTCGCGCGGGAACGCGGGCCAGGCCGCGCTCCGAATGGCGGCTGCTCGATCCCGACATTCTGGCGTGGCAGGCGGAGATCTACGCCGACGCGGCGTTTCTCCGCGACCTGTGCGAAGTGAGGCTGGCCATCGAGCCGACCGCCGCCGGTTTTGCGGCCGTGCGGGCGACGCCCGAGGAGATCGCCGAAATCGAAAACTCGCTGCGCGAGCGGGAGGCCAGGTCGGGATCGGCGAACGGCGAGGAACTGATCGAACTCGACCTGAAATTTCACACCGCGGTGGTGGCGGCCAGCCACAATCCGTTGCTGAAGGAGTTGAGCGGCATCATCCGCGAGCCCTTCCGCATCGCACTCTCCATCACCTCGCGATTCCCTTCGACGGTGCAACTGGGGCTGGAGGCGCACCACGCGCTGCTGGCGGCCCTGCGAAGGCGCGATCCCATGGCGGCGCGGCGGGCGGCGGAGGAAGTTGTCGGGCTGGCCATGCTGGCGGTGGAAAAGGCGATCCGCACCCGGAGCCGCAAGAAATCCACAGTGGAGCAATTCAAATGAGCGAACCAAGCCGTCTTTATCAAGCGATTCTGGAGGGCAACGCGAAGGACGCGCTTGCCATAACGCAGCAGGCGCTGGCTGAAGGCGCCAACGCCCTGGAACTGGTGAACGGCCACATGATCCCGGCAATGGACGAGGTTGGCCGGCGGTTCGAAAACGAAGACTATTTCGTCCCCGAACTGTTGCTTTCGGCGCGCGCGATGAAGGCGGCGCTGGATCTGATTCGCCCGCAGCTCGCATCGAGCGGCGCTCAGCCCGCCGGGCGCGTGGTGATTGGAACGGTCAAGGGCGACCTGCACGATATCGGCAAGAACCTGGTCGCATCCATGCTGGAGGGCGGCGGGTTCGAGGTCCACGATCTGGGCGCGGACGTACCCCCTGAAAAGTTTATCGAGGCCGTACGCACGACCGGCGCGGACATCGTAGCGCTCTCCGCCCTGCTCACCGTTACGATGCCCGCCATGCGCACGACCATTGAAGCGCTGAGCCAGGCGGGCCTGCGGGACCGCATCAAGGTCATGGTGGGCGGAGCCCCCGTTACCGACCAATACGCGCGCGAAATCGGCGCGGACGGCTACAGCGAGAACGCCAGCGCCGCCGTTGCGCTCGCGCGGCGCCTGATGGCCGCACGCACTGCTGCCTGATGGGAGTGACTCATGTCCACCTACACTTGTGAGCTGGCCGTATCGAACCCGGACGAGCTCGTTTTCGGGAGCGCGCCGAAACCCGTCCGCTGCGGCTTCGACATGGAGATCGGAGCGGGCACGGTGTTTCCGGAAGTCAACTTCACTCTTCCGGCGATGGAAATCTCCGACGCCACCTGGGGGGAAGTCGTCGGGCATTACGAGGAGATGGCGCGGAACGTTTTGAAGCGGGCCGTGTCGCTCCAGGCGCCTGGGATCGTGCTGGAATTCGAGCTGCTGCCGCCGATGACGGAGCGCCCGGAGTGGGGCGCGGAAATCACGGCCTTGCTGCGCCGCCACTTGGCCGCAGCTTACGAAAAGTCCGGCCTGAAGTCGGCGCTCCGGGTGACGCCCACCGATATTCGCGATCAGGGCAAGCCGCCGCTGCTACGCACGGGCGAGGCCTGGGAGAAGCTGAAGCGCTCGTTCGAGCTGTGCATCGCCGCCGGAGCGGACATCGTTTCGATCGAGTCCGTGGGCGGTAAGGAGGTCCACGACCTGGGGCTCATGTACGGCGATCTGCGCTCGATCGTGTTCGCACTGGGCTGCCTGGCTCCGAGAGACATGGCATGGCTCTGGGACCACATCTCCGCCATGTGCGCGGAAGCCGGCGGGAGGACCGTTCCCGGCGGCGACACGGCGTGCGGTTTCGCGAACACAGCCATGCAGCTCGCCCATCAGAAAATGCTGCCCGAGGTCCTGGCCGCCGTGGTGAGGGCGATGAGCGCCGCGCGCAGCCTGGTTGCGTTCGAACACGGCGCCGTCGGGCCCTCGAAGGATTGCGCGTACGAAGGCCCGATTCTGAAGGCCATTACCGGGTGCCCCATCTCGATGGAGGGCAAGTCCGCTGCCTGCGCGCATTTCAGCCCCCTGGGCAACATCGCCGCCGCGATGTGCGATTTGTGGAGCAACGAGTCGGTGCAGAACGTCCGGCTGCTTTCCGGAAACGCGCCTGAGGCGTACGCGGAGCTTCTTTCCTACGACTGCCGCCTGATGAACGTGGCCGCGCGCAACGGCCAGAGCAAGCTGCTGCGCGACTGGCTCACCGAATCCGATGAATGGCTCAGCCCGCAGGCGGCGATCCTGTCCGCGCCGGCGGCTTGGGAGATCGCAGAGGCAATCGTGAATGCCGGGGACGGCTACCAGCGCTGCCTCGCGGCAGGCCATGCGGCAGCGGGAATTCTCCGCCGCGCGGTCGATGAAGGGCGGCTCCGCCTGCCGGCCAAGGAACTGCTATGGCTGGAGCGGATCGAAGCCGGGCTGCGGGAGATGCCATCCGCGGAAACCGGGCTATGGGACGAGATGCTGGAAAAGCACGCCGGCGTGTTCGAGCCTTCCAGCTACGGCTGGCCTCATTTTGACTTGGGCCATTGAAAACTGGCTGACCACGTCCGGAACTCGTGCAGTTTCGCTTCGTTTTTCTGAAGCCACTCGGCGGCGTCGGGCATCCGCGCCGCCTGCCACGCATGGGCGACGAACGCCTCCAGGTGCTCCGCTTGCTGCATGGCTGCGAAGTACGGGGCATAGTAACCAGCGGCGAAGCCCTTCCGTTTGGCCGTCGCCTCGAGGGTGGATGCAATGACGCCGTAAATCGTGACCAGCCTCTTGTAGGGAGACAGCTTTTCCCCCTCTCGAATGTGGTAGCCGCGACGCTCACAGACATCGCGAGTTCAGTAGCAAGGAAATCTCCTTCATCCTTCGGGGAGTCGGGCGTCAGATAGACCGTGATGTTGGCCTGCCCTGGCTTGCCGCCGCTGCTCACTCCGCTGCGATGAGTCCTTCCAGAGCCGGGAGAACCTGCACGCTTCGCGGCGTTCTCGTAATCTTTCAGGGCAAAGTACGTCATGGACACCTCGTGCAGCGCATGAACCTGGTCGGGCGACTCGGACAGCACCTGCTTGTACTTCGCCAGCGCTCCTTCGTAATCGCCAGCGTCACGGAGAGCGATGCCTCCTCTGATGAGTTGCCGCTGATAAGGCGTGGGAGCCGGCGGCACGCGCTTCGGCTTGGGAAGCTTTTCGGCACAGAGCGCCGCCGCGGGAAGCGAGGCAAACACCAGCAAAGCACAAGCAAACGGTCTTGGCATGGTCTTTCGGGGCGGTCGCAATGGACCGCCACGGCGATGATGGTGCACACGCCGTGCGAGACGGCGCCGAGCCATTTCACTTCAGCATGAGCAAACGCGGACCCGTGAAACGTGAAAAAGGTTTTATTTGCGTCCGCAGAGGTTTGCGCGTATTTCCGGCCGTTGGCAGCCTTCCCAGGACTAGTACCGTCGCGGTGTATCATTTTAGATTCACATGGCCCGCTATTGGGCGACCAGGGGTCCGCAAGTTGATGTACTCGCAAAGTGGGCAGAGGACGTCTGTTAGGAATTGTTGATGAGTATGAAATTCAAAGCCTGTTTTCTTATGGCAATGGCGGCGGGTGCGCTGTGGGGGCAGGAAGCGCCGCAGGAAACCAAGCCTCAGCCGAGGCAGCCGCCGCCGCTGTCTACGGGGGCTGTCTTCAAGGAGCCGGTGTACGTGCGCCGGTTCTCGGCCGGAGTGACCCTCAGCGTCCTGGGCCTGTCGCCCTTCCGCAGGGACAGCGCGTTTGTTTATACGGAACTGCCGCCCGTGGACGCTGTTCACGATACCGAGGACATATCGCGGCGGGTCGGCTTTGGGCTCACCGTTCAGGGCGCTGTCTCCGAGCGCTGGGCGGTGAACGCCGGTATCTTCCTCCGTCCCAATATCGGTTATACGCGTTTCAGCGATATCTACGAGGGGACTGATAACCCGAGCACCCCACAGGATGACCGGACGCACATCAACCGGCGTGAGGAAACAAGGTTTCGCTACTACGATATCCCAGTAACGCTCCGGTACTACGGCCTGGACCGCCACGATCCGGGTCCGCGGTGGTTCATCGAGTTCGGTGGCGCTTTGCGCCGCGTCGCCCGCGTCAGGACCTCGATCAGCCAGCAGGTCGGCGATGAAGACATGCAGTGCTGCGACACCACCCCCGCGACCCCGGCGCGCCGCACGATTCGCGGCCTGGTGGCCGGTTTCGGAGTTCAGGTGATTGACCCCGTGGGAGTTCGAGTCGTTCCGCAAGTGCGCTTTACCCGCTGGGCCGCCGACACGTTTGATCAGCCCTCCACCTCCACTCAGCGGAACCAGTTGGAAGCGATGATTTCGCTCACGTTCTGACGAGGGAAGCAGCGGGCCCGGCGGAGAGGCGCGTCAGCCCGGCCCGCTGGAATTCCTCGCGCGTGGCGAGGCTGCCGGGGCCGCTTGCGCGATCTATGGCCAGAATGCCGTCCAGGTGGTCCATCTCGTGCTGGAGCAACTCCGAGAACGCGCCGGAGACATTCAGCGTCCGGGATTCGCCCGCGGGGGTCAGATAGCGCACCGTGACCGAAACGGAGCGCTTGACCCGAACCACGAGGCTGGGGAAGGAAAAACAATCATCCCAGACCAGGCATTTCTCCCTGCTCCTGCGCGCGTAGACAGGGTTGATGAGCGCGTACGGCACGCCGTCGAATTCGATGTAGATGATGCGCTGAAGCTCCCCGATCTGCACCGCGCTGATTCCGCGGCCGAAGCCGTGCGTCCGGCGGAAATCCCGCAACGTGGCACGCAGGTCGCGCAGAATCAGGCGGGCGTCGGCAGGGCGCGCGACGGGCGAGGAGACCTGTCTGAGCATCGGGTCGCCAAGCTGAAGGATGCGGCGCACTGGCATAGTCAAATGATAGCCCGGCACACCCCCGGATTCAGGATATAGTGGTCGTTTCGCCTATGAAACTGACCAGCAAAGCACCATGCCGGGTCGACCTGGCCGGCGGAACCCTGGACATCTGGCCGCTCTACCTGTACCACTCCCACGCGGTCACTGTGAACTTCGCGATCAACCGCTATGCGACGTGCGTTCTGGAAACCCGGGACGACGACCGCATCGTTTTGAGTTCCAAGGACCTCAAGGGCGAGGAGGAGTTTGAGTCCCTCGACGCCCTCCGAAGCGCCACGAAGTACCGCCTCCCGCTTGCAGCCTACCTGGTGCGCTTCTTCGCGCCGAAGACGGGCCTGACTCTCAGGACGGATTCCGAGGCGCCGGCGGGGGCGGGCATCGCGGGCTCCTCCACGCTCATCATCGCGACCGTGAGTGCGCTGAACCGGCTCACCGGCGCGGGTTACAAGTTGGAGCAGCTCCGCGAAATTTCGCAAAACATCGAAGCCCAGATCATCCGCGTGCCCACGGGATCGCAGGACTATTATCCGGCGATGTACGGCGGCGTCAGCGCCATCGAACTCGGGCCGGCGGGCATCGTACGCAAGCAGATCCCAGTGGATCTGGAGGATTTCAACGAGCGCATCGTGCTGGCCTACACCGGAGTGCCGCGCAATTCCGGGATCAATAACTGGGAAGTGACCAAGGCCCACATCGACGGCGACCGCAAGGTGCACCGCAACTTCGACCGCATCGCCGCCATTGCCAACGCCATGCGCGGCGCGCTCGAAAAGAGCGATTGGCCCGAGGTGGGGCGGTTGCTGCGCGAGGAGTGGGCACACCGCCGCAAAAACGCGCCCGGGATCACCACGCCCCTGATCGACCGCCTCGTTGCGGTAACGCGGCGGGCGGGCGCGATCGGCGCCAAGGTGTGCGGCGCGGGCGGCGGCGGCTGCGTTTTCTTCCTGGTGGAACGCGGCGCAAAGCAGAAGGTTTCCGAGGTCATCGAGCGCGAGGGAGCCAGCGTGCTGCCCGTCCAGGTAGCGCCCTGTGGAGTCAAGGTCAGCGTGCGATGACGACGCGGCTGCCGGACAAGGCGCTGGCGACGATCCTAAGGGTCGGGGTATTCGTCATTTTGGCCATCGCCGGGCTGTACGTGTTCGGATGGGCCTTATTCCCGTTCGGATACCTGGTGGCGAGCGCCCTCAGCGTCTTTGCGGCGGCCGCCGCTGCCAATGCGCTGGCAATGCGGATCTACGAGCAGGCCTCTCTGGTGGAAACCGGGCTGCACTGGACCCCGGCTTCGGCCCGCAACCTGCTGGTGGGGCTGGGGAGCGGGATCGCGGCGGCGGTCTTGATCCTGGCTGGGCCGCTGGTGGCCGGCGCTGCGGAGCTGGTGAAAGCGCCGGGAGCCGAGGCGCAGGCGTCTTCGATTCTGATGCTGCTGGTGATTCTGATATTTGGCGGCATCGGCGAGGAGCTGCTGTTCCACGGCTACGGTTTTCAAGTTCTGCTGGGCGCGGTGGGACCGGTAGCGGCGATTCTGCCGGTCAGCGTGTTGTTCGCGCTGGCGCACAGTGGGAATCTCAACGTAAGCACGCTCGGCCTGATCAACACGGGGCTGTGGGGGGTCGTTCTGGGATACGCCTTCTGGCGGAGCGGCGACCTTTGGCTGCCGATCGGCCTGCACGTGGGCTGGAATTGGATGCTGCCGCTTTTCGGCACGAATCTGAGCGGGTTTACAATGAATGTAACGGGTTACGTGATGCGCTGGCACGCGGGGCCGTTGTGGAGCGGAGGCGACTACGGGCCGGAAGGAGGCCTGCTGACCAGCGCGGTGGTTGTTGTGCTGTTCGTCTGGCTGGCTTTTAAAGCGCCTGTCCGGCGGCAAAGGCCGTTTCTGCTGCGAGAGCGCCGGCAGGCTGAATAGCACAAGGCAAAGATTCGCGGGAGGTTCCGATGCGCAGATGCTTTCCCCTCGCGCTGGCAATCGTTTCGGTGACTGGGCTCGCCGCTGGAGAAGAAAAACTAACCAACGAGCAGCGGATCGAATTGATCCGCGGGTTGACCGCCGAGTACGCAACCGTCAAAGCGCAGCTTCCGCGATCGAAAAAGGACCTTCCATTCCACAGCACGGGCGAGTATGACAAGGAAGTCTGGGCCGACGCCTGGAGGGAATTCGGCCCGGCGGCCCGCGTTGGCGATCTCGTGCAGGTGAGCAAGATCGAGATCCAGGACAAGAAAATCGTGCTGGAGATCAACGGCGGCTTCAACAGCGGCAAGCCGAAGTGGTACGAGCGGATCGAAGTCGGAATGGGCACCAGCGGCCGGACTACGACGATCGGCCAGCCCACGACGAATGCGCCCAGCGGAACCTCCATAGCGCTGCTGTTTCCGGGACGCGTGCCGCCCCTCAGGCCGGACGACGTCAAGAAGATGCTCGCGCCGATTCTGGATTTTGAGAAGCGCTCCGCCGCGGAGACCTTTATGGAGAGCCTGCCACCCGAGTTTCAGGAGGCGGTGAAGGAGAAGCGCGCGGTGGAGGGGATGAACCGCGACCAGGTCATCTTCGCGATGGGCAGGCCCGCGCGCAAGGTGCGTGAGACCAAGGATGGCATGGAACTGGAGGACTGGATTTACGGCACGCCTCCGGGCCGGATCGTGTTCGTTACGTTCCACGGCGACAAGGTGATCAAGGTCAAGGAAGACTACGCCGGGCTGGGCATGGCGGCTCCGCCGCTCGACCCGCCGCGGTGATCACGCTGTGACGGGCACGCGGATCTTCAGGCCCGCGCCGTGGCCCGGCCGCGATTCGATCTGAAGATCGCCGCCGAGGCTGCGGACGCGCCTTTTGATGCTCTGCGGGCCGAGGCGCAGCAGGTCCAGTTCATCCAAGGAAAACGTGCCGCTGAAGGCGAACCCCGTTCCGTCGTCGTCCACCGAAATCTCCACGTTCTTGCCCGCATGCTCGAGGGCGACCACCACGCGCGACGCCTTGGAGTGCTTCTGCACGTTGTGCAGCGCTTCGCGGAGGATCTGGAGCACCTCCTGGCCGATCTCCGGCGGCAGCCGCACCTCGCTCTGCGCGCTGATGAAGCGCGCGGAAATTGCGGTGTCCTTCTGGAAGTACTCGACAATGCGGCGGACGGAGGTCACCAGGTCGCTCGAGTCCACTTCGACCGGCTTCATGCTGCGCAGGAACGAGCGGATCTCGCTGACCTGCGAACGCGCGATCTGCTGTAATTCCCGGAGGTCCTCCAGGGCGGCGTTCCGGTCGCGCTTGAAGAGCGTTTCGAGGATGTCCAGGCGCACTTGCAGCCCGATAAAGCTTTGCAGCGGGCCGTCGTGGAAGTCGCCGGCGATCCGCTGGCGTTCCTGGTCGCGGATATGCTCGGCCTCGGCGCGCAGAGCGGCCTCGCGGCGCCCGGCTTCGAGCAGCCGGTCCTGAAGGCGCCGCTTCATATCGCCGGCCAGACAGGCGAGCAGTCCGGTGGCGACGACGACGTGCCGCAGGGCGGCGGCGTCGGGCCTGCGGACGAAGGCGTAGAATCCGATGCAGGCGCCGACAATGATGCAAACGTCGCTCCAGTCGTGATGCATCACGGCCACGGTCATCAGGTAGAGGAACAGCATGGTTCCGATCCACCCGCTCTTGTCCGCGCCGTAAACCGAAAATGCGATGAAAAAGGCGGTGTCTACGAAAAGGCTGGGGAGGGAAACCTGGATCTCATCAATCTTCTTCCACAGCAGCGCGACCAGGCTGTACACGACGTACGCAGCCGTGACCATCGTCAGCGGGCGCTCGAGGGAAGAGAAGAAGACCTGCGCGTACAGGCAGGCGAATGCAAGCACCGCGCGGACGACGCTGCGCAGCCATCGTGACTCCCGCGCGAGCGATCCTGCGGCGGCCATCTCCGGTCCGGCTACCTGCGATACAGGTAGAGCGTATGGCTGCGGCCCTCGCCGTCATCCTCGATCTGTTCGACTTTTTCGGGTGTCCAGCCGGAAAACTCGAAGTCGTGCGCGACAACGCGCGCGCCCTTCTTGAGCTGCTTTTCGAGCAGCGGGCGCAGCTTGTCGTTGGAGGAGGGCAGCAGGTAGACCGTCAGCAGGTCAGCCGAGCTGTAATCCTGCTTCATGATGTCGCCGCGAATGATGCGGGCCCGTTTTTCCAGCCCCAGCGCCTTGATCCGGTCGGTGCTCTGCTTCCAGAGGTCCTTGTCGAACTCGACGCCGGTGGCATCGGCCTGGAACTTGCTCGCGGCCATGATCACGATGCGGCCATCGCCGCTGCCGAGATCGAACATCTTTTCGCCCGGCTTCAGACCGCCGAGCTGAAGCATCTTCTCGACGATGGTTTCCGGGGTCGGGTAGTACGGCGCGAGTTTTTCGGTTTGGTTGTCCTGGGCGAGGCAAAGAACGCCGAGCAAGACAGGCAAAACGAACGTTCTCTTCAGCATGCGAACCTCAGGCTAGCAGTGTACCAGAACCGCCGGCCCCGGGGCGCCGGGGGCCTTGCCGCCGCGGCATCCGGAGGCGCCCTGCGCGGCGTCTTGGCCTACCTGCCCTCCAGTACCTCCCGGATTTTCCGTCCCAGCGCTTCCGGAGTGAACGGCTTCTGAATGAAGGCGGCGGTTCCCAAAGAGATGCTCCTGTCGGTGTACCCAGACATGAACAGCACTTTCAGGCGGGGGTGGAGCGCCAGCAGTTTTTCGGAGAGTTCCTGGCCGCTCATCTCGGGCAGGACCACGTCTGTCAGCAGCAGGTGAATCGGGCCGGTATACCGGTGCTGGAACATCAACGCCTCGCTCGGCTTGGCGGCCTCGAAGACGGTATAGCCGCGTGCGGACAGCACGGTGCGGACGAGCAGCCGCACTTTTTCGTCGTCCTCGACGACCAGAATCGTCTCGGTGCCGCGCGCGTCCGGCGCTTCGATCTCCGGCGCTTCGACAACGGCCTCTTCCACGCGCGGGAGATAGATTTTGAAAACCGAGCCTTGCCCAGGTTCGCTGTAGACCCAGAGACTTCCGCCGCTCTGCTTCACGATGCCGAAAACCGTCGAGAGCCCGAGTCCCGTTCCTTTTCCGTATTCCTTGGTTGTAAAGAACGGCTCAAAGATCCGTTCCTTCGTTGTCTGATCCATTCCGATCCCGGTATCGGTAATCGCCAGCATGACGTGCGGGCCGGCGCGCGCCTCCACGTGCTCGCGCGCGTATTCTTCGCTGAGTTCCACGTTCGCGGTTTCGATCGTCAGCCTGCCGCCGCGGGGCATCGCATCGCGGGCATTGACGGCCAGGTTCATGATGACCTGTTCAATCTGCGTGGGATCCGCTCTGACCTGCCCCAGGTCCCGGGCCAGAATGGTCGTAAGTTCGATATCGTCTCCCATCAGGCGCCTGAGCATCTTTTCTATCTCCATCACCACGCTGTTCAAGTTGATAACTTTGGGCTGGAGCATTTGCTTGCGGCTGAAGGCGAGTAACTGTTGAGTAAGTGACGCGGCCCGTTCGGCGGCGACTCTGATCTGTTCAACCTGGGAGTAAGTTGCTGTGGACCGGTCGGCGCCGGAGAGCACCAGGTCGGAAAAGCCCAGAATGACCGTGAGCAGGTTGTTGAAATCGTGGGCGACCCCGCCGGCGAGCCGCCCGATCGCTTCCATCTTTTGCGACTGCATCAACTGCTCCTGCAAGTGCCGCCGCTGCGCCATTTCTTCGGACAGCTCGCGATTCGTGCTGCTCAGCCGTTCATTCGCTGTGGTGAGCTCTAGCGTGCGGGCGGCGACGCGCCGCTCGAGCTCCTCGTTAATCAGGCGCACTCGTTCCTCCGCCGCCCTTCGCTCTTCGATTTCGTTCGCCAGCGCTTCGTTGATCTCTTGTAACTGAGCCGGACTTGGCATAACGAGCAGTGCGGGAACCAGTTGCCATAGCGCTATCGCCGTGGCGATGGAAGCCACCGCGGTGATCGCCTTGATGACCCCGTCGAGCCGGTAAGTCGGGTTCCAAACCGTCCAAACGCCCATCACGTGGGTCGTTCCGCAGGCAAAAATGAATGCCGCGAAGGCGAGAAATATCCAACTGAAGCTAAGGTCCGTCCGTTTTCGCGCGAACGAGAACAGGATAAGAGGAATGGAGTAGTAAGCCAGCGCGATCACCACGTCGGACACCACGTTGAGCCACAACACACTGGGCTCCCAGAAATAGCAGTGTCCGTGAGGCATGAACTCGCTTCCGAACAGGTTGCGGAAAAAATCCAGCATCCGTGCCCCTCCAAGCTAGACCGATTATATCTCCGGGGCATTCAGAACCCGGGTGAGCTGCGGCAATGTTCAGAAGTTGCCAGAGCGCAAATAAGGTTTTCTCGCAGCGAAGCGCCCAGTTACCGGCGGATGTAGATCTGGACCAGATACACCGTGCCGTCTGGCGCGCGGGTGGCGCCGGTGCCCGCGCGGTTGAGGTCGCGGTCGAGCGCGTTCTGGCGGTGGCCGGGGCTTTTCATCCAACCCTCAACCGCTGCTTGTGCGAGATCCTGCGGACCCTTGCCGGCGTAGAGGTTTTCCGCTGCTTTTCTCCAGGAGATCCTCGCCAACTTTAGCCGGTCGCTAAGATTGCCGCGGATGGGATCGGAGTGTGAGAAGAACCTGTATTTCGCCATTCTTGCGGCGTGTTCGCGGGCAGCGGCGGCGAGCCGGTCGTCCCACTCCAGCGCGTTCAGCCCGAGCTCGGCGCGTTCCCGGTTGACAAGTTCCCAGACGCGCCGCTCGATCACGGCAAGCGGCTGTTCCGAAGTCTCCGGCTGTCCGGCCCACACCGCGAGGCAAGAGGCAAGCAGAAGCAGAGCCCGCACGGGATGGCGCATACTCAATTATCGCCCGCTGCATTCACCTTTGGTTTTCGGTTACTGTAGTCTGATAACTGGCCCATGACCCAAGTACTGATGGTGGCATCCGAAGCGATCCCGTTCGCGAAGACGGGGGGACTCGCCGATGTGGTGGGCTCGCTCTCTCCGACGCTGCTGGCGCAGGGCGAGCAGGTAGCCGTGCTCATGCCTCGCTACCGCGGAATCAGCGTCCAAGGTCTGCCGCGCGTCTATGAGGATCTGCGCGTGTGGTTCGGACCGGACTGCTACGTGTCGCACCTGTACCGCGCCGAACACCGCGGCGTCCCCTACTTCCTGCTGGATAACCCGGCGCTGTTCGAGCGCGATGGCCTCTACCAGGACCCCAACGGCGTCGATTACCCGGACAACTATCTCCGCTTCGCCGTGCTTTCCGGCGCCGCGCTCATCGTTGTCCGGCACCTGTTCCGCCCGCAGGTGATCCACTGCCACGACTGGCAGGCAGCGCTCGTTCCCGTCTATATGCGCACGCGCTTTGGTCTCGACCCGACGTTCATGGGCATCAAGACGCTGCTCACCATTCACAACCTCGGCTATCAGGGCCTGTTCCCGCCGTCGATCTTGCCGAAGATCGGGCTCGACCCGGGGCTGTTCCGGCCGGAAGCGCTGGAATTCTACGGGCAGGTGAACCTGTTGAAGGGCGGTTTGATTTACAGCGACGCCATCAACACCGTCAGCCGGAAATACGCCGAGGAGATCCAAACGCCGGAGCTCGGCTTCGGACTCGATGGCGTGCTGCGCGAGCGCAGCGACGTGCTGAGCGGCATCCTCAATGGCGTCGATTATTCCGAGTGGGATCCGCGCGTCGACCGGTACATCGCCGCCCGCTATTCGGCCGAGGACCTCGAAGGAAAGCGGGCCTGCAAGGCGGACCTGATCAACGAACTCGGTCTTTCCACCGGGCTCGAAACGCCGCTGATCGGCATTATTTCCCGTTTTGCCGGCCAGAAAGGTTTTGATTTGATTGAGGAGATTGCGCCGCGGCTGCTCGAGCACGACGTTGCAGTGGCGGCTCTGGGCAGCGGCGATCCCAGCTACGAACGGATGTTTACGGACCTGGCGGCGGCGTACCCTGGGAGAGTCGCCGTGCGCATCGCTTTCGACGAAGCCCTGGCGCACAAAATCGAGGCCGGCGCCGATATATTCCTCATGCCGAGCCGGTACGAGCCTTGCGGGCTGAACCAGATCTACAGCCTGCGCTACGGAACCGTGCCGGTGGTCCGCGCGACCGGCGGCCTGGATGATACGATTGATACAGATACGGGCTTTAAATTCAACGGCTACACGGGGGAGGCCCTGCTGGAGGCCGTCCGCGCCGCGCTGGCCGCTTATCAAAATCGGGAACAATGGAGGCGCATGATGCTGGCCGGAATGCGCAAGGATTATTCCTGGAGCGCGTCGGCGATTGAGTATGCGGCAGTGTACAGGCGGCTGGTGGAATGAATCCCCTCAGCCGTTTTCTGCATCATGTATTTTTGACAGGGGAGGGCTCAAGATTATCGCCCAAACCCCCGATCATTGTGAGGAATGAATTAGCATGGCGGGTGCAAACGTACTGACATTCAGCGATTCGACTTTCGACAAGGACGTTCTCAATTCGGACGTGCCCGTGCTGGTCGATTTCTGGGCCGAGTGGTGCGGTCCGTGCAAGATGATGGCGCCGACGGTTGATCAGATTGCAGCCGAGTACGCCGGCAAGCTGAAGGTGGGCAAAGTCGATGTGGACGAAAACGGCGGCACGGCTATGCGCTTCAACATCCGCGGCATCCCTACGCTGCTGCTTTTCAAGAACGGCCGTGTAGTGGATTCGCGCGTTGGCGCGGTGGGCAGGTCCGAAGTCCTCAAGATGCTTGAGCCCCACATTCAGTAGGTATCCGCACCATTTCCGTCCTTTGATGTGCATGGAGGCCGGAGCCCAGCCGGCAAAGACTTGGATGGAGGATTATGCAAGCCCTTCTGGGCTTGGAAGTCCAGGACATTGAACGGATCCTCGGGCCCGGCGAGCCGCGCTTCCGGGCGCGCCAGATCTACCGGGCGCTGTACCGGGAGCGGCAGCTCGATTTGATGCAAATTTCGACGCTGCCGCTCGAGTTGCGGCGGGAGCTGGCCTCCACGTATTCCGTGGGCATCCCCTCCGTGGAGCGGAGGTTCGAGTCGCAGGACGGAACGCGGCGCTACCTGCTGGCGCTTGAGGACGGCAAGACGGTCGAAGCCGTCTGGATGCCTGAGGAGAAGCGGCAGACCATCTGCATCTCCACCCAGGTGGGTTGCGCGGTGGGTTGCCGGTTCTGCATGACGGCGCTGCTGGGGTTCGAGCGCAACCTGAGCGCCGGAGAGATCGTGGGCCAGGTGCTGGCGGCGGCTGCTGATAACGGCCTCCCCGTTGGGGGGGAACGCCTCAACGTGGTCATGATGGGCCAGGGTGAGCCGCTGCTGAACCTGCCCAACGTCGTCAAGGCGACGCGCATTCTGACCGATCCGGCCGGATGCGGCATTTCGCCGCGGCGCATCACGCTTTCCACTTCCGGCATCGTTCCCAAGATCCAGGAACTGGGGCACCAGGAGGTCCGTCCGAAGCTCGCCATCTCGCTCAACGCATCCACGGAAGAGATGCGGCGCGAGTTGATGCCCATCACCAGGAAGTATCACCTGAAGGATTTAATGGAAGCCTGCCGCGCCTACCCGCTGCGGCCCTGGGAGCGGCTGACGTTCGAGTACGTGCTGCTCAAGGGCGTCAACGACAGCGATGCGGACGCGCGGCGCGTGGTGAAGCTGCTGGCGAACCTCAAGTGCAAGGTGAACCTGATCGCTCTGAACCCGGGTCCGGAAATCCCGTTCGACACGCCGGAGGAGGAGAGAGTGCTGGCGTTTCAGCGGATCGTGAGCCGGGCCGTGCCCTGCTTTATCCGCAAGCCGCGCGGGCGGGACGTGTACGCGGCTTGCGGGCAGTTGAAGAAAGTCAGCCTGTAGCTACTTGGGCATGGGGCGCGGAGTCGCGTCGCCCGGGACCATTCCCATCAGCCACTTGACGTGCTCGACTAACATCTTCTGGATGTCGGAGCGGTCCCACACGGCTTCCACGTGGCCAAGCCCGTTGTACATTACGCGGCCCTTCCCGTAGTTGCGCACCCAGATGACGGCGAAGTCTTTATCGGTGCGGTGGACGCGCCGGTTATTCAGATTGAGCTTATCTGCATCCAGCCTGAGCAGCACGCGGACCTTGTCGCGCGAGTAATCTTTCACCTGGTAAATTTCATCCCTCAACGTAAAGGCCCGCGGCAGGAAATTCATGCCGGGAAAGTTGGGGTCTTCGACTATAAGCGGAGCTTCGAAGGTGTCCCACGGGTGCTCATCGAAATAGCCGCCCACCATTTCGCCGTACTCCGGCCATTTGTAAAACGTATCGTTGCCGCTGTGGATGGCCAGAAAGCCCTTGCCGTCGTCCCTCACGAAGGAGAGCAAGTCGGCCTTCTGGGACTCATCCATATCGAGTTCGCCGCTTGTATAGAAAGCTACCGCGTCGAAGAAATTGAGGTTCTTGGCATTGTTTTGAAGCCTTTTCTTGGTGACGAGCTCGCAATCCGTTCTGATGTAAGTGTCCCAGAGGCCTGTTTCCTGGCCGAGTTTCCAGAGCGTCCCGGCGGCATGGGAAACCGCGTCATGCTGGAAACCTTTGGACTGGCCCACAAAGAGCAGCCTTTTTTTCCTGGCTTGCTGGGCGCCGGGCGCACTTTTCTTGGCCTGCTGGGCGGTGAGCGAACCGGCGAGCACCAGCCCGAGAACACCAACTATCGCGACACGAACCAGCTTCATCGAAACCTCCGCCCCGTCATCTTCTCACCGGCGAGTTTCCGGATGCAAGCGCTACCCGGCGAGTGCGCGGCGCAGCCGGTCCAGAGCGGGTTCGATGCGCTGGCGCGACTCCCAGAAATCGGCCCACAAGTCGCCGGTCCTTTCCAGGCGCGCGGGCATGGTTTTTATGGTGAACTGCTCGGGTCTCAGCGACGGGCGGAGTTCACCGGGCGTGATGGGCGCTGAAACGCAGGCCTGCGGAGTCGGGCGCACGCTATAGACTGAGGCGAGCGGCCGCGAGTAGTTGAGCTGCGAGTAATCCAGCAGCACCCGGTTGTGCGGGCGCCTTTCCACGACGCGTTCGAAGGTCACCTTGTCCGGCACGCGCGCGGCAGCCACTCGCGCGATGATTTCCGTGAAACGGTTTGCCTGCTCGAAATCGTAAACGCGCTCCAGGGGCACGAAAATATGCATGCCGCTGGCGCCCGAGGTCTTCAGATATCCCTTGAGCCCGATCTCGCTCAGCACATCGTGCACGGCGCGCGCCACCGCGACCACGGTCGAGTAGGGCGTCTCTTCGGTGGGATCGAGATCGATGAACAGGTAGTCGGGATGCGTGAGGTCGTCCACGCGGCTGGCCCAGGGGTTGTGGTCGATGCAGCCGAGGTTCGTCAGGTAGAGCAGCCCGGCGAGGTCGTTGACCATAAAGTAGCGGACGCCGTCGATGGGGACGGTGGGCATCCAATCCGCCGCGTACTCGCCCGCGTCCTTCTGGTAGAACAACTGGCCGCGCATGCCTTCGGGCATGCGGCGCAGCACAAGCGGGCGGTCCCGGAGGAAAGGCAGAATCAGGGGTGCCACGTTGAGGTAATAACAGAGAAGGTCGCGCTTGGTGAGGTTTTCCTCGGGAAAGTAAAGCTTGTTCAGATGGGTGAAACGGAGGCGCCGCCCTTCAATCTCCGCGCTGACGGTCTCTGCGGTGGAGCGGCACAGTTCGGCCTGGAGCGTGTCCGCGGGTGCGGGGGGAGCAGCGGCGTCCATCATGACGCACTCGCGCGGATCCACGTCGGGGCGCAGGCCAAGAAACACCGGCGCGCGCAGGTGCTTGTCCCGCGTCCACTCGGAAAATTTAACTCGGGCTACCAGCGAAGGCCGCACCCATTCGGCTTTCTCGCGCGTCTGCGGCTTCTCCGCGAACGGAGGCTTGGGAGTGATGAGCGGGTTGAGCAGCTCCCGGACCTGCTCCTCCGATTTTCCGGTCAAGCCGCTGCCGCAGCCGCCGACAAACCGCAGGTTCGGGCCGTCGTAAAGGCCCAGCAGCAGCGCGCCGATGCGGCCGCGGGCGCCGCGCTGGGCCGTAATACCACCTATGACCGCGTCCAACTCGCTGGTGGATTTCAGCTTGACCCACTCGGCGCTGCGCCCGCTGCTGTAGCGGCTCTTGGCGCGCTTGCCGACAATGCCTTCCAGTTGCCGCTCCCGCGCTAGCCGGTACAGATCCTCGCCGCGGCCGGCGATGTGATCGGAAAAACGGAAAGGTCCCCCTGCCGGCAGTATCCGTTTCAAAAAATCTTTTCTGGCGCTGAGCGGGACGCCTCGCAGGTCGTACCCGTCGCAGTAGAGTATGTCGAACAGGTAATAGATCACGGGCACTTCGGCCAGCAAGGCCGCCGAAGGGCGCGCGGCGCTCATCCGCTGCTGCATCAGGGAGAAGTCGGGCCGGCCCTCGCTATCGGGCGCCACGACCTCGCCATCGAGCACCGCCTGTTTCACCGGGAGCCTTGCGGGCAGGCCGGCGAGTTCGGGGAACTGCTGCGTGACGATCCGATTGCGGCGCGACCGCAGCTCCAGCGCGCCGTCGCGCACAAAGGCGAGCACGCGCATGCCGTCCCACTTCAATTCGAACAGCCAGTCGGGATCGGAAAACGGCTTTTCGATCAGCGTGGCGAGCATGGGCTCGACTGAGGCGGGCATGGGCGCTTTCCGCGCGCCTTCCAATCCCTCGGGACCGGTTGGACGCGCCGGTAGTCCCGCTTCGATTTCACTCATGCTGCGGCCGGAGAGCACGGACCAGTTCAGCTTCTCGATGTCCCAGTCCGGGTCAGCCGCTTCGTCGCGATGCTTGATGAGCAGCCAGTTCTTCTGGTCCTTGGGATCGGCGGCGCGCCTGCCGCTGTGTACGAGCGCGAAGCCGCCGCGCAGCTTGCGGCCGTAAAGCCGGATCTTCATCTCCCCGCGCGCAAGCTGCTCGGCCGCGCTTCCGCCACCCTCAACCTCGTATGTGCCGTTGTCCCAAACCATCACCGTGCCGGCGCCGTAATTGCCTTCGGGGATGATGCCTTCGAACGTGGCGTAGTCGAGAGGATGGTCCTCGGTTTGGACCGCCAGGCGTTTGTCGGCCGGATTGAGAGACGGGCCTTTCGGCACCGCCCAGGAAACCAGCACGCCGTTGATCTCCAGCCGCAGATCCCAGTGCATGCGCGTGGCGTCGTGCTGCTGGACGACGAAGCTGTTTCCGCCGCTGCCCGCCGGCTTGGGTGGCGGCTCCGGCGTCGCTTCAAACTTGCGCTTTTTCCGGTATTCTTCCAGCGGCAATGCCGCCCCTCACTCAATCTCTTGGATGCCGCGATGGGTCAGGACGGACCAATCCTGTTCGTCGATATTCCAGGACGGATCGGCGAACTCGTCGCGCTCCTTGATCAGCAGCCAGCGCCTCTGCTGTCGGGGATCGGCCGCGCGGCGGCCGGTGTTGATGAGGGCGAAGCCGCCGCGCAGCTTTTCGCCCTTAAGCGTGAACTTCAACGAGCCTTCGGCAAGCTGCTCGGCCGCCGGCTTGCCCTGCACCTCGTAAGTGCCCTGGTCCCAGACCATCACCTTGCCGGCGCCGTAATTGCCTTCGGGAATCACGCCTTCGAAATCCGCGTACTCCAGCGGGTGGTCCTCGGTCATCATGGCGAGGCGCTTATCGCGCGGGTTGAGCGACGGGCCTTTCGGCACGGCCCAGGAAGCGAGCACGCCGTCGATCTCCAGGCGGAAATCGTAATGCAGGTGGGAGGCGAGGTGTTTCTGGACGACGAACCTGGCCTGCTCCGAGCTTTTTTGAGCGCTGCCGGCCGGCTCGGGTGTCTCATCGAACTTACGTTTTTTCCGGTACTCTTCGAGCGCCATCGACTTCCACTTTACCGACCGCCACGGCGCTCTGGGAAAAATCCTTCCACGGGTCCGGCATGCTCTCGAGCCGCTTGAAAACGTCCCGGATGGTGCAGCCGTCGGAGCGCAGGCCGTTGCGATCGAGTTCTTCCCATTCGAGCGGGACCGCCACCGGTGCCCCGGGACGCACCCGCACGGCGTAAGCGGGCGCCGCGGTCTGCCCGTACGAGTTGCGGTGCGTGTCAATGAACACGCGGCCACGGCGCTTGGTCTTCCGCACCTCCGTCGTCCACTGCTCGGGATTGCGCGAAACCAGTATCTTCGCGAACGCGAGCGCCAGGGCGCGGACCTGCTCGAAGGTTTCGGTCCGTTTCAACGGCACAACCACGTGGAGGCCGCGCGAGCCGGTGGCTTTGACGAACGCCGGGAGGCCGTGTTCGGCGAGCAGGCCGCGGAGGACGCGCGCGGCGCTCTTGACAGCGTCAAACTCCGCATCCGACGGATCGAGGTCGAACATCATCTGGTCGGGATAATCGAGTTTGTCTTCCCGGCTGAGCCAGACGTGCGGCGTAATGCAGGCCTGGGTGGCAAGATAAACGAGGATCGCTTCGTTGTCGCAGACGACGTGCGTGATCTCGCCGCCCGCCTTTTTCACCGTCACCCGTTTCACCCAATCCGGAGCGAAGCGCGGCGCTGCCTGCTGGAAGAAGCCGGGCGCCTCGATGCCGTCGGGGAAGCGCTGCATGGAAACGGGCCTGCCGCGCAAGTGCGGCACCATCCAGCCGGCGACGCGGCGGTAGTAATCCACCAGTTCCGCCTTGGTGATGCCGGCGTCCGGGAACAGGACTTTGTCCGGGCGGGTGAGCTTGACGGCCTGGCTGTCGGCCTGAATCATGATGCTTTTCTCCGGCACTCACCCCTCCCTGACCACCTCTCGTGCGGCCTTGTCCGTACGCAGGCCGAGAAAGCGCGGGTGGCGCAGCTTTCCGCCCCCGGTCCATTCGGTGAAGCCGATTTCGGCCACCAGTTCCGGTTTCACCCAATGCAGGCCGCGGCGTGGCAGCACGGGTTCGGAAAACGGCGGCGCTTCGGTCCTGAGAGCCGCCAACCGCCTGGCCAGCCCGCGCAGCGTTTCGTCCGTAAACCCTGTCCCGACCTTGCCCGCGTAGCGCAGCTTGCCGCCTTCGTAATAGCCCACCAGCAGCGCTCCGAATTCCGCGCGGGCGCCCTGCGGGTCGGTGTAGCCGCCGATGACGAACTCCTGCTGGTTGACGCACTTGAACTTCAGCCAGTCGCGCGAGCGGCCGGAGACATACGGGCTGGCGGCGCGCTTGGCGATCAGTCCTTCCCATCCTTTCTTGCACGCCTCCGCGTAGTAGACTTCCCCGGCGGTTTCGCGATGCGTGGTGAAGCGCAAGGGATCGGCGAAGCGAAACTTCGCTTCGAGCAGCCGCTTGCGCTCGGCCAGCGGCTTGTTCCTGAGGTCTTCGTCGTTGAGAAACAGCAAATCGAAAAGGTAGTAGAACACCGGGATCCGGCTGGCGAGCGCCTGCTGGGGAACGCGAATCTGCATCCGCTGTTGCAGGCGGCTGAAGCTGGTTAGCTCGCCCTCGAACGCCACAATTTCGCCGTCGGCGACAAACGAGCGGGCGGGTTGGCCGGCCAGCGGCTCGATCAGTTCCGGATAGGCGCCATCCAGCGGCTTGCGGTTGCGCGAATACAAGTGCACGCGGCCCGCGCTGCACACCGCCAGGCAACGCTCGCCGTCGAACTTGGATTCAAAAAGCCAGCCTTCACGCGAGAACGGTTCGTGGGTGAGGGTGGCCAGCATCGGCTCGACCCAGCGGGGTTCCGCCCCCATATCTTCATTGTCGCGCCGGTCAAAAGGGAGCCCCGTTTGTTCGCGGGCTCTGAACAGTGCGGGTGGAGTATACTAGCTCGTCAGCCGCTGCCGCGGCGTAAACGATATGAAACACTATCTCGCTATCGACCTCGGCGCCGAGAGCGGCCGGGCCATGCTGGGAACGCTGTCCGACGACTCGCTGGCGCTCGAAGAGTTGCACCGCTTTCCGAACACGCCGGTACGGCTTCCCACCGGTTTGTATTGGGACACCTTCCGGCTTTTTCATGAGATCCAGCAGGGGCTCGCGATTGCCGGTCGCGACCGCAAGCTCTCGCTCGACGGTATCGGAGTGGATACGTGGGGCGTGGATTTCGGCCTGCTCGGCTGTGACGGCGCGCTGGTGGACAACCCCCGCCACTACCGCGACTCCCGCAACAACGGAATGCTCGAAAAAACCTTCGCGGTTGTTCCGCGGGAGGAGATTTTTTCGCAGACCGGGATCCAGTTCATGCAATTCAACTCCCTGTACCAGTTGTATGCGGCGAAACTGGCGGGGGCGCCCGGGCTGCAGGCCGCCGAACGGCTCCTGTTCATGCCGGATCTGTTCAATTACTGGCTTTCCGGGGTGCAGGTAACGGAACTCAGCATCGCGAGCACGTCGCAATTTTACAATCCGTCGAAAAAGCGCTGGGCGACGGAACTGTTTGCCAAACTGGAGCTGCCCGAGAAGATCCTGCCGGATATCGTCCAGCCGGGCACGCTGTTGGGGGCGCTGCTGCCGCACGTCGCCGAAGCAACGGGCCTTGAGGCCGCCACGCCGGTCTTTGCCACCTGCGGGCACGACACTGCGTCCGCCGTTGCGGCAGTGCCGGCCACCGGCGAAGACTGGTGTTACATCAGCTCGGGCACGTGGTCGTTGATGGGGGTGGAGCTTGCCGAGCCCGTCATCAACGAGGGCAGCCTTGCGCTGAATTTCACCAACGAGATCGGCGCCAACGGCACGATCCGGTTCCTGAAGAACATCGCCGGGCTCTGGCTGCTTCAGGAATGCCGGCGCGCCTGGGCGCTCGAGGGACGGGAGTATACGTACGCGGAACTGGCCGGGATGGCGTCCACCGCGCCTCCTTTCACTGCAATCATCGACCCCGATGCGTTCCTCGAACCCGGGGGAATGCCGGATAAGATCGCTGCGTTCTGCCGTCAACACGGTCAGCCCGTTCCGGAAACGCCCGCGGCGATGTGCCGTTCGATTCTGGAGAGCCTTGCCCTCAGATACCGGCAGGTGCTGGAGAGTCTGGAGTCGCTGCTCGGGCGTAAGCTCGGCGTCATCCACATTGTGGGAGGGGGCTCGCGCAACCAGGTGCTGAACCAGTTTGTGGCGGACGCTACGGGGCGGCCGGTGGTTGCCGGACCGGCCGAAGCCACCGCGCTCGGCAATGTGCTCGTGCAGGCGATCGGTTCGGGAGAGCTGAAAGGGCTTGACGAGGCGCGCCGCCTTATCGCGCGCTCATTCCCGCTTGAAAGATTCGAACCGCGGCCGCAGGCGGACTGGAACGCCGCTTACGAACGCTTCTGCCGCCTGAAAGCGTAACAGGGGATTGCGGGCGGCCTGTCCCGCCCGCTCTTCACGATCCTCTCCCGCGCTTTTCCCTTCAGACTTTTGCAGTCGGCGCGAGTTCCCGGCTGGTAATGACGCGGTCGATCATCCCGTATTCGAGGGCCTGTTCCGCATCCATGATGTAGTCGCGGTCGACATCGCGCGCAATCTTCTCCACAGGCTGGCCAGTGGACTCTGCCAGGATCTGGTTGAGAATTTCACGCATGCGGAGAATCTCTTTGGCGTAAATATCGATATCGGCTGCCTGACCGGCCAGCCCGCTCATGGAGGGCTGGTGGATCAGGATGCGGGAATGGGGCAAGCTGTAACGCTTGCCTTTGGTGCCGGCGGCCAGCAGCACCGCCGCCATCGAGGCGGCCTGACCGACGCAGATGGTCACGATGTCGGGTTCCACGAAGCGCATCGTGTCCAGAATGGCCAGCCCGGACGATATCGATCCCCCAGGAGAGTTGATATACAGCGAAATGTCCCTCTGAGGGTCCTCCGCCGCCAGGAAAAGCATCTGGGCGATCACCAGGTTGGCGACCGTATCGTCAATCGGCGTGCCCAGAAAAATGATGTTTTCCTTCAGCAGCCGAGAGTAGATGTCGTACGCACGTTCTCCCCGCGATGTCTGCTCGACCACCATGGGGACCAGGATGGAATTGCCCATCGGGTTCCTCCTCTGCGACCCGACTGGCGGGTCCGTTTTATTTCTTCGCGGCGGCAGCCCTTTTCACTTTTTTCGGCTTTTCCAACGCCCGGCGCTTCTGCTCGAGCGCGGCAGCCAGGTCTGCGATCGTCGTCGTCTCTAAATATTCCATGATACGCGAACGCAGGTGCTTCCACGAATCATGCATGCCGCAAGGCGCATCATCCGTGCATTCCGCCAGCCCGCTCACGCACTTTTGGTAATCGCTCAGCCCGTCGAGAGCTTCCACCAGTTGGATGAGGCTGATCTCCTTGGGCGAAGTACGCAGGCTGAAGCCGCCGGTGGGACCCTTGCTCGAACGGAGCAGACCCTTGCGCGCCAGTTGTTGCAGAATCTTGGCCAGGAAATGAGCAGGGATGCCTTCCTGTTCGGCAATCTGCTTAACCATGGCATACTTGCCGTCCGGGACCTGCGCCAGATTCACGAAGGCACGGATGGCATATTCCGTGGAACGCGAGTAGATCATCGATTTCCCCTCCTGATAGGTACTTCAGTACGCCTTTATCTTAAAAGCTTAGCGATACCCCTCGCAAGCAGGGGGAGTCTGAAATTCCCCTGAGCCGTTTTTTCAGGCGATATTTGGGTCTCATTTAGTACCGTATAAGGATGGGTACAGCATCCCCGTCCAACGGCCGAATACCAGGCCGGCTATCTCTGCAAGTCTCCGGGAATTCTGATTGGGATCGATGGGAGATGCAAGTTCCCGGACGTCGTCCGCGTTGGTTTCCTCCGTGCACCAGGAGGCGATCATTTCCGGCGTGACTTCGAGATGGAATTGCAGCCCGTACGCTGATCCTACACGAAAAGCCTGATGCGGGCAGGCGGCCGAATACGCCAGCCACACCGCACCCGCAGGGAGATCGAAGGTTTCGGCGTGCCAGTGAAAGACCATCTCCGGCCGGTTGAAATCATGGAATAACGGATCATGGCGGGCTTCCGGCCTCCAGCAAACCGGGGCCCACCCGATCTCTTTTGTATGATTCCTGTAGACTTTCGCGCCCAGCGCCCGGGCGATCAATTGCGCCCCCAGACAGATCCCCAATACCGGTTTGGATGCCGCGACCGCCTTTTCGATCAGCCGTAATTCGGCGTTGACGAATGGCAAATCGTCATTTGCGGACATCGGCCCTCCCATAAAGATGAGGGCCGCGGCCGATTCCCAATCGGCAGGTATGGTGGGATCCGCGACGACGTCGGCGTACCGGCAGGCAATCCCCCGTTCTTCAAGCGCCGGAAGGATCAGACCCAGATCCTCGAACTGCACATGCCGGAAGGCGAGGACGTGCATGCTTTCCTCCAGCTTACCAAGGTCTGAGGGTCTAGGGGGGAAGTGCTGCTCAACTCCCCTTAAGAAACCCCAACGGGTTTGCCGATATGAAGACCTGAAGAAAGGCGGGCTTCCATGCAGGTACTCATAGCAGACGACGATGCCGTATCCCGCCGGATGCTTGCGAGGACACTCGAGTCCTGGCACTACGAGGTGATTTCCGCCTGCGACGGCAACGAGGCCTGGCGGCTTCTCCAGCGCGATGATGCGCCGCAACTGGCGATTCTCGACTGGATGATGCCCGGCATGACGGGTCCGGCCGTCTGCGGGGCACTGCGGCGCCGGCAACGAGACGTCTACACCTACGTGCTTCTGCTGACCGCTCGCACGGAGAAACAGGCCCTCATCGAAGGCATGGAGTCCGGGGCGGACGACTACATCACCAAGCCGTTCGACGCTCAGGAGCTGAAGGTGAGGCTGCGGGCGGGGCTCCGCATCCTGGAGCTTCAGGCCCAGTTGGTCGCCGCGCGGGAAGCCTTGCGCGAGCAGGCTACGCGGGATCCGCTGACCTGCCTCTGGAATCGCTATTCCATTCTGGATATCCTCAACCGGGAAGTGAACCGCGCCAACCGCGACGGCACCGGGCTGGGCGTGATCATGGCCGACCTCGACCACTTCAAAAGGGTGAACGATACCTACGGGCACTTGGCCGGCGACGCCGTGCTCCGCGAAACAGCCCGGCGCATGCAGGCCGCGGTGCGCAGCTACGACGCCGTAGGCCGGTACGGGGGAGAGGAGTTTTTGATTGTGCTGCCTGGTTCCGGAGATTCCAGCGCCATGCAGCTCGCCGAGCGGCTTCGCGAAACCATCTGTGCCGAACCCATCAGCATCCCGGAAGGCTCTCTGCGAACCACCATGAGCCTCGGGGTGACCGCCTGGCAGCGCGGCGTCTATCCCACACCGGAAATGCTGCTCCGCGCGGCCGACATGGGCCTTTACCGCGCGAAAAAACACGGCCGCAACCAGGTGGAATGGGTCAGCCTGCAGCGCGCCGGCCGGACAATGCACGCCCGTTAGCGGCGTTTGCCTGTCTGCCGCCTTTCCACCACCGCTCGAGCCCTCCGCCTACGATCATTTCAGTTAGCGGCGTTTGCCCGCCTGCCGCGCCTCCGATAGCGGACTGCCGTAAGATAAAGTTCGTGGGCCGAATCTATACACGCGAAGAGCTGGCCGTTGCCCGCGAGAACTGGCGCCGCGAGGGCAAGACGGTTGTTTTTACCAACGGATGCTACGACATTCTGCACCCCGGCCACATACGGCTGCTCGAACGCGCACGATCGATGGGCGACGTCCTGATTCTGGCCCTGAACACGGACGCCAGCGTCGCGCGCCTCAAGGGACCCACCCGGCCCCACATCCCGGAAGCGGAGCGGGCGGAACTGGCCGCCGCGCTTGAGGCGGTCGACGCGGTCACATTTTTCGACGAAGACACGCCCCGCGAGCTTATCGCCGCCATACTACCCGATATACTGGTGAAAGGAGCCGATTGGGCTCATTGGATAGCAGGCCGGGAAGAGGTGGAGGCCGCGGGCGGTAAAGTGTTCGCGCTTCCCCTGGAACCGGGCTATTCTACTACTGACATAGTAGAAAAGATCCTCTCTCGTCAACCTTGACTCACCCTGCGATACGAGACTTGTTATCCGGGTTGGGAAAACATCCCGCCTTCCAGGAACTCGTACGCCTGCTCATCTCCGGAACCAGCCCCCTCAGACTGTCCCTTTCGGGATTGACCACCACCGCCAAAGCCATCTACACAGTCCTGCTTTGGCAGGCCATCGAGCGCCCGATCATCGTCATTGCCGACGGAAACAGGCAGGCCGAGGCGCTCGCCGAGGCGGTTGAAACCTTTTTCGAGCTGCTGGCGGGAGGGCGCGGCATTCCCAAGCCGCAGCTTCTGCCGGCGCTGGACGTTTTGCCCAACCAGCGTATGTCGCCGCACGCCGAAATCAGCGAGCAGCGCGCGATCGCGCTATGGCGGCTGGCCGGCGAGCGCGTTCCCATCACGGTCACTCCGGTGGCCTCGGCACTTCAGCGGACGGAGACGGCGGAGTTCTACCGCCAGCTTGCGCTACGGCTTCGCGCCGGAGACGAGATTCCGCTCGAGGACCTCACGGCGCATTTGGAAAGCGTCGGCTATGAGCGCCGCGAGCCCGTGGAGATGGTGGGCGAGTATTCCGTCCGCGGCGGCATCCTGGACGTGTTCCCGCCCGAGTCCGGTAAGCCCGTGCGGGTGGAGTTTTTCGGGGACCAGATCGAATCGATGCGGCGATTCGACGTGGACACGCAGCGGTCGGTCCTGAAGGTAGACGAAGCCATGCTGCTGCCGCTGCTCGAGTATCCGAAATCGCGCGAGCTTTTCGCCGAGATCAGCGAGGCTTCGGGCGGCGAAATACCATTTACCGGCGAGCCGTTTCCCGGATGGGAACTCGCGGCGCCGCTGGTGAGGCCGCGTCCGGGGTCGGTGCTAAGCCTCCCGGAGCGCCCCGTTGTGCTTTGGGACGAGCCGGAGCAGCTGCGTGGTGCCGCCGAGCGGCTTTGGAAGCGGCTGGAAGATCCGGACCGGCCCTCGCTGTGCCCGCCCGAGCGCGTCTTCCTGCGCTGGGAGGAGCTGGAAGAGCAGGCGGCGGGCTCATCGCAGGTTGCCCTGCGGGAACTCGGTCTGGAGGTCGAAGACAGCGGCCTCCACGTCCCCAGCAGGCCGACGATGGCCTTCCAGGGCAACATGGCCGTGGCGGTCGCCGAGGCCCGCGGCTTTGTGGAGAGCGGCGGGCGCGTGGTTTGCTTCGGCGCTTCCAACGGAGAACTGGAACGCCTGGCCGAGATTTTCCAGGAATACTCCGTGCCGTACCAGCTTGCCCTGGAGCCCACGGCGGGCAGCCAGTCCTATCTGGCCGAACGGTCCTACCTGGCGGGCTCGGTGGCCAGCACGTTTTTGGTGAAAGGGCTGGTTCGCCGCGGCGTCGTCCTCCCGGATGCTGGGGTAGCGATCTTCGGCTCGGAAGACCTGTTCGGGGTCACCGAGTGGGTGACGAGACGCTCCCCGTCAAAGAAGGGGCTTTCGGCTTTTGCCGCGGATCTCGCCGACCTCAAGCCCGGCGATTACGTCGTCCATGCCGAGCACGGCGTCGGGCGATTCCTGGGCCTCCGCGAGATTGCTCAGGGCGATCACCGGGGCGACTACATGCTGGTGGAATATGCCGGGGGAGCGCGGCTCTACGTTCCCTTGGCGCGCCTCGACCTGATTCAGAAGTATCGCGGCGCGGGCGAGGCCGTCCCGCCGCTCGACCGTCTGGGCGGCGCCACCTGGGCGCGCACCAAATCGCGCGTCAAGGCCAAGATGCGCGACATGGCGGACGAACTCCTGAAGCTCTACGCGGAACGGCAGATGGCCGAGGGGTTCGCCTTCTCGCCGGACAGCAACTGGCAGCGCGAGTTCGAGGACGCCTTCGAGTTCACCGAAACCGAAGACCAGCTCGCCGCGGTGAGGGACATCAAGCATGACATGGAGCGCCCGCAGCCCATGGACCGCCTGCTGTGCGGCGACGTCGGCTACGGAAAAACCGAGGTCGCCATGCGGGCGGCTTTCAAGGCGCTGGGCGACGGCAAACAGGTGGCGGTGCTGGCGCCCACCACCGTCCTGTGTTTCCAGCACTATGAGACCTTCAAGCGGCGGTTCGCTCCGTTTCCCGTGCGCGTGGAGATGCTGAGCCGGTTCCGGTCGAAGAAGGAGATCGAAGCCACCCTGGCCGACACCGCCGACGGCAAGGTGGACATACTGATCGGAACGCACCGCCTGCTATCGAATGACGTGCAGTTCCGCGACCTGGGGCTGCTGATTATCGACGAGGAACAGCGGTTCGGCGTGCGGCACAAGGAGCGGCTGAAGCAGATTCGCAAGAACGTGGACGTCCTCACGATGACGGCGACGCCGATTCCTCGTACACTACACATGTCGTTGTTGGGATTGCGCGACCTATCCGTCATCGAAACCCCGCCCAAGGACCGGCTTGCCATACACACCGTAGTCGCCCACTTTGAGCCGGAACTGCTGCGCGCGGCCATCGAGCAGGAGCTCGGGCGTGGCGGGCAAGTCTATTACGTGTATAACCGGGTGGACACCATTTGGTCGCGCGCCTCGATGATTCAGAACCTGGTGCCGGGGGCCAGAATCGGCGTGGGCCACGGGCAGATGAGCGAGAAGGAGCTCGAGAAAGTGATGCTGGGGTTCATGCAGCACAAGTATGACGTGCTTGTATGTACTACAATTGCAGAAAACGGTCTCGACATCCCCCTCGCCAACACCATAATCATTGAAAACGCTGAACGTTACGGCTTGGCCGAGCTCTATCAGCTTCGCGGCCGCGTGGGACGTTCCAACCGCCGCGCCTATGCCTACCTGCTGGTGCCCCCCGACGCCGAATTAAGTGAAACCGCGCGCAAGCGGTTGGCCGCGCTCAAGGAGTTCAGCGATCTTGGGGCGGGCTTTAAAATCGCAGCTCTCGACCTGGAACTCCGCGGCGCCGGCAACCTGCTGGGCGGCGAACAGCACGGGCATATCAACGCCGTCGGCTTCGATATGTACGTGCGCATGCTCGAGGAAACGGTGCGTGAACTGAAGGGCGAGGAAGTGCCGCTGGAAGTTCACGCCAACATCAATCTCGGGCTGGATTTGCGTATCCCGCCAGATTACATCGCCGACGAGCGGCAACGGCTCCGCGCGTACAAACGGATCGCCGAAGCCTCCACGCACGAAGAAGCGGAAAGAATCCGCGCGGAACTGACCGACCGCTACGGTCCGGCGCCCGAAGCCGTAGGATATTTGCTGGAGTACTCGGTCTTGAAGAGCCTGGCGGAGAAACTGGGCATCGAAGCCATCGACCGCCGCCAGGGCCAGCTCAATATCAAGTTCCACGGCGAATCCAGAGTGGATCCGGCGCGGCTGATGGCGTTGGTTAAGGAAACCAAAGGCGCGCAGTTCACGCCCGCGGGCGTCTTGCGCCTCCCGTTGGACGGGCACGGAGCGCCCGGGCAGCTCCTCGAGCTGATCAAGGAAAAGCTGGGCGCGCTCGCCGTGGCGGAGGCCTGAGACGCGCTTCCGCCTGCATTCCGGATAGCGCCGAACCCCCGGAGAACTCACGCTCCCCTCCCCAAAAAAGGTTGCAAGCAGGACTACTCGGGACTGGTAGAATGATCGAAGGGTATGTCTACGAAGTTGGTAGTATCGCTGTGCTTCCTCGGACTTGCGGGAGGCGCACAGGCGGCGGAGGTCCAGGTTGTCGAGCGGATCATCGCCAAGGTGAACAACGAAATCATCACCATGGGCGACCTGGAGCGTGCGCGCGAACAGATCGAGGAGGAGCTGAAGCGCCAGAATCTGCCGCAGGATCAGTTTCAGAAAGTCCTCAAGCAGCACGAAGCCGACCTGCTGCGCGACCGCATCGACAACATGCTGTTAGTCCAGAAGGCGAAGGACCTGGAGATCAACGTCGATCAGGAGCTGAGCAAGTACATGGCTCAGATCCAGTCCGAAAGCAAGATCGCAGACCCCGATAAGTTCGCGCAGTACGTTCGCGAGCAGACCGGCATGTCGCTTGAGGACTTCAAGCAGCAGCTCAAGGAAAATATGCTGACGCGCGAGGTTGTGCGCCGTGAGGTAGGCTCGCGGATCGTGATTCCCCGGGCGGAGCTCAAGAAGTATTACGACGAGCATCAAGACGAGTTCATCCGCGAGGAGCACGTCGTGCTGCGGGAGATCTTCATTTCGACCGAGGGCAAGGATGCCGAGGGCATCGCCGCCGCCGAGAAGAAAGCCAAGGAGCTGGTAGCCCGGGCGCGGAAGAACGAAAACTTCGGCGAAATGGCGAGGGACAACTCCGAATCGCCGTCGGCACGCGACTACGGCGCGCTGCCGCCGTTTAAGCGGGGCGAACTCAAGAAGGAAATCGAGGACCTCGTTTTTGACAAGGAGAGGGGATACGTCACGGATCCGATCAAGCAGCCGAACGGTTTCTTGATTCTCAAGGTGGAAGACCACCCGAAGGCCGGCTTGCAGCCGTTCGAGAACGTAGAGAACGAAATTATGGAAAAGCTCTACATGCCGAGGATGCAGCCGGCGCTGCGCGCGTATCTCACCAGATTGCGCGAGCAGGCGTTTCTGGAGATCCGGGAGGGCTACATTGATTCCGGCGCCGCGCCGGGCAAGGACACCGCCTGGAAGGATCCCGCCAAGCTTGTCCCCGCCACCGTCACCAAGGAAGAGGTGATCAGCCGGCAGCGGCGGAAGCGGCTCTTGTGGATGGTTCCCATCCCGGGAACGGCGCCGAAGCCGAAGGCTGAGGAGGACGCCACGAACTAAGGCCGCCAGAATTGCAGAAGAAATGAAGTCCCCGTTCGTAGCTGAGCTGGAGGCGAATAAGGTTGCCACGGGAACCTTTCTGGTCCAGTCGAAGGAGATTCGGCAGAAGAAGACCGGTGAACCGTACCTTTCCCTGCTGTTGAGCGACCGCACCGGCGATATCGACGCCAAGATGTGGGACAACGTCGCCGACGTGATGCACACGTTCGAGCGCGACGACTTCGTCCGCGTGAAAGGGCTGCTGCAGATCTACAACAACCGGCCGCAGCTCACCATTCACAAGATGCAGAAGGTGGACGAAGCGACAGTGGACCTGGCGGATTTTCTGCCCGCCTCCAAGCGCGACCCCGGGGAGATGTTCCGCGAACTGCGCGGGATCGTGGCGTCGATCGGCAACCCGCACCTGCGGCGGCTCCTGGAATTGATTCTGAGCGATGAGGACATCGCACGCCGCTACCAAAAAGCCCCGGCCGCGAAGTTCATCCACCACGCTTACCTGGGAGGGCTGCTGGAGCATGTGCTCTCGCTGTGCGGTCTGTGCCGGCTGGCCGTGCGGCACTACCCCGGCCTGGACGAGGACCTGCTGCTGGCCGGCGCCATCCTGCACGACATCGGTAAGATTTACGAACTGAGTTACGCGCGCAGCTTCGGGTACACCACCGAGGGACAGCTCTTGGGGCACATCATGATCGGTCTGCGGCTGATCGAAGCCAAGCTCGCCCAGGTGCCGGATTTTCCGCCGCGCCTGCGCATGCTGCTGGAGCATCTTGTGCTGAGCCATCACGGGTCGCTCGAGTTTGGGTCGCCCAAAGTCCCGATGTTTCCGGAAGCGCTGCTGCTGCACTACCTCGACGATCTGGACGCAAAGATGGCGTGCATGACCTCTCTGGTGGAGAATGACCGACAGGTGGAAGGGCATTTCACTCCCTACAGCGCGCAGCTCGAACGAGTGGTACTCAAAAAGGCCAAATTCCTTGAGGATGGTGAGCCGGAGCGGGCGGAATCCGAGGCGGCGCCTCCGGTAGCGGCGTCCGCTTCGTCCAAGCCCCGGCCGTCCCCGCCACCGAAAAGTCCGATGGGAAGCCTTTTCGCCGAGAAGCTCGGAGAGGCGTTGGGTTTGAAAGTGGAGGATTAGCCGCCGATGAGGTACACCCGCGCGTCGCGGAACATACCGCCCCCGCTCGAACTGGAATGCTTGAAGGCTCTGTGGACGCTGGGTGAGGCCAACGTGAGGAGCATCCGGCAGGCGCTGCTGCCGGGCCGCAACCTTGCGTACACGACCGTTATGACCATCATGGACCGGCTGGCGCGCAGGGGCGCCGTCGAGAGGCGCAAAGTGGGCCGGTCATTCCTGTACAGGCCGGTGCTCTCGCGCGAAACATTGAGGAAGCTGGCGGTGCGGGAGCTGGTCGACTCGTTTTTCAGCGGCTCGGAAGACGAGCTGGTTTCCTACCTTCGTTCGCGGGAGAGCGCGGAGACCGTGCCGCCCGCACCGGAACTCGACACGGCCCTGCTGTAGCCCCGGCGCCCGGCGCTTACTCGTACCCGTTTGGGTGGGCGAGGCGCCAGTTCCAGGCGGTGCGGATGATTTCGTCCAGATCCGGGCAGGCGGGTTCCCATCCGAACAGCCGGCGCGCCTTGTCGGCGCACGCCACCAGATGCGAAGGGTCGCCGGGGCGGGGAGGCTGCTGCCGAATTTTGATCTCCCGTCCAGTGACCCGGCGCGCCGCCTCGATCACCTCGAGCACCGAATAGCCCTTGCCGTTTCCCAGGTTCACGAATTCCGATGGCCCGCCCTCGCGCAGGTAGTCGAGCGCCAGCAGGTGGGCGGAGCCCAGGTCGGCCACGTGGATATAGTCGCGAATCGGCGTGCCGTCCGGAGTGGGGTAATACTGCCCGAAAACGGGAACGTCCGGGCGGACCTGGAGCGCGGCGCTTAGCACGTTCGGAATCAGGTGGCTTTCGGGCTCGTGATGTTCGCCGTGCTCGGCAGTGGCGCCCGCGGCGTTGAAGTAGCGCAGCGAAACGAACTTTAGCCCGTAAGCACGATCGTAGCTTTCCAGAATCTTTTCCACGAACAGCTTTGACCAGCCATAGGGGTTCACCGGCGACAGCGGGTGGTCTTCCGTGATTGGAATCTGCTTCGGATGCCCGTAGACCGCCGCGGTGGAGGAGAACACGAACCGGTTCACGCCCGCCGCGCGCAGGGCATCCAAAAGCGCCATGGCCTGGACGGTGTTGTTCTGGAAGTACATTGCCGGGGCGGAGACCGACTCGCCCACCTCGATCAGGGCGGCGAAATGGATGCACGCTTCGATCTCATGCTCGGCGGCGATACGGGCTACAAGCGCGGCGTCGCCGGCCTTCCCCTCGTAGAAAGGGATGTCCCCGGGGAGCGCGGCGCGGTGCCCGCGGTAAAGATCGTCCAGCACGACGACTTCTTCGCCGCGTTTCCGCAGCAGTTCGACAGTCACACTTCCGATGTATCCCGCGCCGCCGGTGACAAGTATGGCCATAGACTTGATGTTACTGTAGCAGAAGCCAATCGCAAAGCAGCGGGATATAATTCAGCGAGGAGGTACCGATGGACACGAATCATTCCGCCGCGTCGCGGCGCAGTTTTATTTCGAGGGCTGCTGGAGCGGCGGCCGGCGCCTTCATGATCGTGAAGCCGGAGTCGGTGCGCGGTTCGCAGGCGAACTCGAAAGTTTCCGTCGGCCTGATCGGGGCGGGGAACCGCGGCACATACGACGCCAGCATTGTGCATGCCGATCCGCGCGCGCAGATCACGGCGATCTGCGACCTGTTCGACGACCGCATCGAAGCGGCCTCGGCGAAGATGAAACTTCAGAAGCCGGCCGTTTACAAGGATTTTGAGAAAGCGCTCGCCTCGGATCTCGACGCGGTAATCATCGCCACGCCGCCGTTTGAGCACCCGCAGATGCTCGAAGCCGCCATCCAGGCGCGCAAGCACGTCTACTGCGAGAAACCGATGGCGGTCGACTACGCGGGCTGCAAGCGCGTGATCGCGGCGGGACGCAAGGCCGACCCGAAGAAGTGCGTTTCAACGGGATTCCAGCAGCGCTACGGCCCGGTTTACCTGGAAGCGTACAAGCGGATGAAGGAGGGCCAGGTCGGCGAAATCGTCAACGCGCGAGCGTTCTGGATTGCCAGCGACCCGTTCAAGCGCGTGCCGTACGACGATCCGAAGATCGAAAGGGTGCGCAACTGGTTTTGCTACCGGGAACTGTCGGGCGACATCATCGTCGAGCAGGACTGCCACAATCTCGACGTCCTCTACTGGTTCCTCGGCGCTACCCCGATCCGCGCCGTCGGCTACGGCGGGCGCAAAGTGCGCACCACGATGGACATTCTCGACCACCTCTCGCTTACTTTCGAGTTCCCGAACGGCATACACGTCAACTTCGAAGCGAACCAGCTCAGCCCGCCGGGCTTCAGCAACGTCGGCGAGGAGTTCACGGGAACGAAGGGCGTGCTGCAGACGTCCCGCGCGCGCCTGGTGCATGTGAAGGGTCCCGGCCAGCGGGAGACCATCCCGTCGAAGCGCGATATCACCATGGACGCCATCGAGGCGTTTATCGGCCGCATTATCAGCGGCGATGTCGAAAACGTGGCGGAGCGGTCCGCAATCAGCACGATGATCGCCATCCTGGGGCGAACCGCTCTTTACAGGCGGAGGGAAGTCACTTGGAAGAGTCTCTACGGAGCGTGACAAAATGCTCAGACTTTGCTTTGCACTACTGTTGGGAACGGCCATGTTGACAGCCCAGGAAGGAAAACTTCGCGTGATCGCTTTCGGCGCGCACCCGGATGACTGCGATATTCGCGCCGGAGGGACCGCGGCGAAATTCGCCGCCATGGGCCATCTTGTGAAGTTCGTCTCTCTGACCAACGGCGACGCAGGGCACCAGAGCCAGGGGGGCGGGGCGCTGGCGATGCGGCGGCGCGCGGAAGCGGCCGAGGCGGGCCGGCGGCTCGGCATCGCCGAGTACATCACCCTCGATAACCACGACGGCGAATTGATGCCAACACTCGAGGTAAGGAACCAGGTCATCCGGCTTATCCGGCAGTGGCAGGCCGATCTCGTGCTGCTGCCGCGTCCCAACGACTACCACCCGGACCACCGCTATACGGGGATAATCGTGCAGGATGCCGCCTATATGGTCGTGGTGCCGAACATCTGTCCCGACACCCCGCCGCTGCGGAACAACCCCGTCTTCATGTACTTCCAGGACGGATTCCAAAAACCGGCGCCGTTCCGGCCGGACATCGCGGTGGACATCGACGACGTCTGGGAAAAGAAGATCGATGCTCTTGACGCCCACGTATCCCAGGTGTACGAGTGGCTGCCCTGGGTAGACCACGCCCTCGACCAGGTTCCGAAGGATCCGGCCGAGCGCAAGAAATGGCTCGCCAGCCAGCGCGACCGCGGCGTGAACCCCGAGGTCCGGAAGGCCCTCATCAAGTGGTACGGGCCGGAGCGCGGCAACAAGATCCGGCACGCCGAGGCGTTCGAAATCTGCGAGTTCGGGCGGCGGCCCGACGAAGCCACTCTGCGCAAGCTGTTCCCGATGGTAAAGTAGCCCGAATGACGAACCGGGAGGGAGAGCTGCGCTCGCTGCCTTCCGTGGACGCGGTGCTTGGGAGACTGGCGCACCTCGCTGGGAGGTACCCGCGGGCGCTGATCACGGACGAGGTGCGCCGCGTTCTGGACGAAGCGCGTGAAGCGATCCGCGCGGGACGCAAGCCCGATCCGGGGCCGGTCGAAGAGGTCGTGGAGCGCCGCCTGGCGCGGCTCGCGTCGCCGTCGCTGCGCGCGGTGATCAATGCGACCGGCGTCGTGCTGCACACGAATCTTGGCCGCGCTCCCCTGCCGCGCTTCGAGCCGCTCTGCGGCTACTCGAACCTGGAGTACGACCTGGAGGAGGGGACGAGGGGCCGGCGCGACGTTCACATATCGGGCTTGATTGAGCGCCTGCTCGGAAAACCGGGCATCGCCGTCAACAACAACGCCGCCGCCGTCTACCTTGTATTAAGGGAACTTGCCGCGGGCGGCGAGGTGGTGGTTTCCCGCGGAGAACTCATCGAGATCGGCGACGGGTTTCGCATCCCGGAAATCATGGCGGAGTCCGGCGCGGTGCTCCGCGAGGTGGGCACGACCAACCGCACGCGAATCGAGGACTACCGCGCGGCCATCAATGAGCGCACGCGCCTGCTGCTGCGCGTGCATCAGAGCAATTTCCGCATCACCGGATTCACCGCGCGGCCGTCCCTGGGCGAGTTGGCGGCGCTCGGCAAAGAGGCGGGCATTCCGGTGTACGAAGATCTGGGGAGCGGCTGCGTGGCGGATTTGTCCGGCTACGGCGTCGATGAGCCGCTGGCCGCCGCGAGTCTGCGCGCCGGGGCGGCCGTCGTGTCATTCAGCGGAGACAAGCTGCTCGGCGGGCCGCAAGCCGGCATTATTGCGGGCGAAGCCGGACTCATCGCGCGGATCAGGCGCAACCCGATGTATCGCGCGCTCCGGCTCGATAAGCTGATCCTGCAAGCGCTTGAGACGACGCTGCGGAGCCTGCTGATGGAGCGCTGGGACGATGTGCCGGCGCTGCGCATGATCCGGGAGAGCCCGGAGGCGCTGCGGGCGCGCGCGGAACGGCTCGTCGCGCGGCTGCAGGGCGTGAAGGCGGAAATCGTGGCTGGCGAATCGGTGATCGGAGGCGGATCTACGCCCGAGCAGTCGCTGCCCACCTGGGTGATCGCGATCGCCGCAGCGGATGTGCCTGGGCTGGAGCGCGCTCTGCGCACCGGCGACCCGCCGGTGATTGCCCGCATCGAGGACAACCGGCTGCTGCTGGACCTGCGTACAGTCTTTCCCGAAGAGGAACCCACGCTGCTTTCGGCGCTCGCGGGAGCGATGGAACGAATACGGCGGGCGTGAGCGCCCGCGATGAGATCAGGCGCGTTCCAGGTACGTGCCTTCCGCGGTGTTGACCCGAATCTTCTCGCCGGCGTTGATGAACGGGGGTACTTGCACGACGAGGCCGGTCTCCAGCTTCGCGGGCTTGGTCACATTGGAAACGGTAGCGCCTCTCAGGCCCGGCTCGGTTTCAACCACAGTGAGATCGACCGTCGGAGGGAGTTCGACGCTGATCGGCTTGCCCTCATAGAACTCGACCGTGACGTTCAATTGAGGAACCAGGTACTTGATGGCGTCGCCAAGCAGGTCCTTGGTGAGGTGCATCTGTTCGAACGTTTCGGTGTTCATAAAATAATAGAACTCACCGTCGTCGTACAGATACTCCATCGTGTGTTCTTCGAGGGCGGCGCGCTCGACGCGGTCCTCCGACGCGAACCGGTGTTCGATCATCGTTCCGCTGCGCAGGTTGCGCATTTTGGCCTGAACAAAGCCGCGGAGATTGCCCGGGGTCCGATGGAAAACGCTGAACACGGAATACAGTTCATCGTTGAACTTGATCACCATGCCCGGGCGCAATTGTGTTGCCGAAATCATATGTTTAACAAGGTAATACACATCTTATCAGATCCCGGAATGTGGATCAGGGAAGGGGAGTATCTGGAAGCGCGCTGAAGGGCCGGATCCAGCGCTGTGGAGCGAGGGCGGCCAGGCCCGATGTATCACGCAAACCCGCCATTTACCCGCAGGACCTGCGCATTCACCCAGCCGCCATCTGGACTTGCCAGGAACGAAACCACGTTAGCGATGTCTTCAGGCCGGCCCAGCCTTTCGAGCGGAGCCAGCCTGCTCAGTTTCGCGATCCGCTCAGGCGTCTTGTCCTTCAGAAAGAGATCAGTTCCGGTGGGTCCTGGAGCGATGGCATTCACGGTGATGCCGCGTCCCCGCAGTTCGTTGGCCAGTACGCGGACCAAGCCCTCGACGCCGGCTTTCGATGCGATATAAGGTCCGTACGTTGGGAACGACTTCGCCAGCACACTGCTGGAAAAGGCGATGATGCGCCCGCCTTCGCCCAGATGCTTCGCTGCCTGCGCGAATACCAGGAAAGTGCCGCGAAGGTTCACGGCAACTACCCTGTCAAAGGTATCCAAATCGCAGTTCTCAATGGTTGAGAGCGGCATGATGCCGGCGCTGTTGACCACAACGTCCACGCGTCCAAACGTCTCAATCGTCTGCTCGAACAGTTGTCTCACCTCTTCCGGGTCGCTCACATCCGCCTTGATTGCGTGTGCTTTTGCACCGGTACTACGAATCTCGTTCACGGCCTCCTGGGCCTGATCCGCATTGCTCGAGTAGTTCACTATGACGTTGAATCCATCGGCAGCCAGCCGTTTGGCGATGCTGCGCCCAATGCCGCGGGATGCGCCCGTAACGATCGCTGTCTTGGCCATTGCCCCTCCGTGCTTCCCAGTCTAGCCAACGGAAATCTGAACCCACCGGCTTTTGCCGAACTTTGTTCGCCGGCGGCGCCCGTCACGTTGCAGCGCTTTTCGCAGCTTCGTATCATTGAATATGGTTGTGGACGCCATTCCCGAAGCACTTACCTTTGATGATGTTCTCCTATTGCCGGCGCGGAGCAATGTTCTGCCTTCGGAGGTCGATACACGGACCTGCCTGAGCCGCGGCATCAGCCTGAACATCCCTATCGTCAGCGCCGCCATGGACACCGTGACGGAGTCGCACCTGGCGATTGCGCTCGCCCGTGAGGGCGGCATCGGAATCATTCACCGCAACATGCCGATCGAGCGCCAGGCGGAAGAAGTCGACCGCGTGAAGCGCAGTGAGAGCGGGATGATTGTCGATCCCGTCACGATGGAGCCGGAGCAGAAGATTTATGAAGCGCTCGAGGTCATGAAGCGCTACCGCATCTCCGGCGTCCCGGTCACGCGGAATGGGCGCCTGGTCGGCATTCTCACCAACCGCGACCTGAGATTCGAGACCAACCACGACCAGCCGATCGAGAACGTGATGACGAAAGAGAACCTCATCACGGTTCCGGTAGGCACCACGCTTGAGGAAGCGGAGAAGATTCTCCACCGGCACAGAATCGAAAAGCTGCTGGTGGTGGACGAAAACTACATCCTGAAGGGTCTGATCACCGTCAAGGATATTCAGAAAAAGTTGAAGTATCCCAACGCCGCCAAGGATTCCCAGGGGCGGCTGCGCGTGGGAGCGGCGGTCGGCGCGGGCAAGGATTTTCTTGAGCGCGCGCAGGAACTCGTCGCCAAGAAGGTGGACGTGCTGGCGGTGGACACGGCGCACGGCCACAGCGAGCGGGTGCTCGAAGTGGTCAAGACGCTGAAGAGGAAGCTGCCGGACGTGCAACTGCTGGCGGGCAATGTGGCTACCTACGAAGGCGCGCGCGACCTGATCGCGCTGGGCGCCGACGGCATCAAGGTCGGCATCGGGCCGGGTTCCATCTGCACCACGCGCGTGGTGAGCGGCGCCGGCGTCCCCCAGTTGACGGCGATCATCGAGTGTTCGCGCGCCGCACGGGAAGCTGGCGTGCCGCTGATTGCCGACGGCGGCATCAAGTATTCGGGAGACATTACCAAGGCCATCGCGGCGGGCGCCGATTGCGTAATGATCGGGAGCCTTTTTGCCGGCACCGACGAAAGCCCGGGAGAGACGATCCTATATCAGGGCCGCACCTTCAAGAGCTACCGTGGAATGGGTTCGACCAGCGCCATGGCGGTAGCGAGCGCGGACCGGTACGGCCAGGAGCAGAACTCCAAGCTCGTGCCCGAAGGCATCGAGGGCCGGGTGCCCTACAAAGGCCCGCTGGCGGAGCTCGTGTTTCAGCTCGTGGGCGGGCTGAAGGCCGGCATGGGTTACTGCGGCGCGTCAAACATACGCGAGCTCCAGCAGAAAGCGAAGTTTGTGCGCGTGACGTCAGCGGGGCTGCGGGAAAGCCACGTCCACGACGTGATTATCACCAAGGAAGCGCCGAACTACAGGCTGGAGTAAGACCAGCGCCGGCGCGAACTCCGCTTGCCGTCCGGATCTGCTGCTTGCGAAGGCAGGCCGGAGACGCCGCGCCGGCCTTTACTCCTCTTCTTCGGCTTCGGCCGCCTTCACCAACTCCCAGCGCCCGCGGCCGCACTTATTTCTGCACTCCGGCAGGTCCTCGCCCTTCTTGAAGCTGGCGGGCAGCTTGCACACGCTGCACCAGTAAATCCCATCGGCGGGAGCGGGAGTTCCGGGCTTATACGTCATATGATCCAGTAATACCTCGTGCTTTCCTTTCGGCGATCACGGCCCGCACCAGTTCTTCGGGCCGGTCTACCATCATATCCGGCGGATGTTCCCGGAAGGAATCTGGCTGGAAACCGTAGGTCACGCCGCAGACCCTGATGCCGGCATTCCGGGCGGTGCGCACATCGACGGCGCTGTCGCCCACCAGCATGGTGCGATCCGCGGCAACGCCGAGTTCCTCCAGAAGTTTATGCACTCCGGCCGGGTGCGGCTTCTTGTTCTCAAAGCTGTTGCCGCCATATATGCGTGCGAAGTAGGGCGCGAGGTTCAGTTGCTCGAGAATGTGGCGGGAGACGGCGTCGGGCTTGTTGGTGAGCACGGCCATGAGGAGGCCCGCGGCGGCGAGTTGTGACAGCGCCTCGGGAATGCCGGCGTAAGGGCGCGTATTCTCCACCGCGTGGTCCTTGTAGTAGGCGAGGAAATACTGGAGCGCGCCGGCAAGCTCTTCTTCTGAGGCTTCCGGCAGCGCGCGCCGCATCAGAACCGGGGCGCCGTTGCCTACATAGGTCGAGATCAGCTCGGTGTCGAGAGGCGGCAGGTTGAAATGACGGCGCGTGGCGTTGACCGCGTGCGCGAGGTCAAGCTTCGAATCGATCAGCGTGCCGTCGAGATCGAAAATCAGCAGGTCCATGGGTATAGCATCTGGTTGAAAGCGGATCCCGATCCGGTGGAGCGGCGGGCGAACCGGACTGAGCCGCCCGGAGTTTCGCTACAATGTTCAGGTTCTCCGGAGGGACTCCATGCGGCTTGGCGCGGTCACCTACAACGTCCTGAAAGACTGGGATCTGGAAACCATTATCACAAAGCTGGAAGCCGCGGGATTCGAAGCCGTCGAGCTGCGGACGGAGCACAAGCACGGCATCGAGCCCTCCATTTCCGCGGCGGAGCGGGAGGCCGTGCGCCGGCGGTTCGCCCGCAGCAAAATCAGGCTGCTCAGCTACGGCACCACCTGCGAGTTCCATTCGGCCGAAGCCACCGTGCGCCGGAAGAACGTCGAGCTGGCCAAACAGTTCGTCGACCTGGCGCACGACACCGGCGCGTGGGGAGTCAAAGTGCGCCCCAACGGATTCGCGAAAGAGGTCTCGCGGGAACAGACTATCCAGAACATTGCCGCGTCGTTGCGCGAGTTGGGCGACTATGGCGAGGGGCGCGGAGTCGAGATCTGGCTCGAAGTGCATGGCAGCGGGACGCAGCAGCCTGCCGTGGCGGCGGAAATCATGCGCGCCACCAGGCACAGGAACGTGGGTCTCTGCTGGAACTCGAACCCGACGGACGTAGTGAACGGCTCCGTAAAGCAGAGCTGGGAGCTGCTCAGGCCGTGGGTGCGCAACGCGCACATCACGGAGCTGGCCAATCCCGCCTACCCGTGGCGTGAGTTGTTCACGCTCATGCGGCAATCCGGCTATGACCGGTACACGCTCTGCGAGACCCAGGAGAGCAAGGAACCGGAGCGCTTTTTGCGGTGGTACAAGGCGCTCTGGACCGAACTGGTGCGGCCATGCGCGGCGTAGTCCGGCTGCTCGCCGTCGTGGCGGCGTGTACCGCGGCGCTGCTCGCGGCGGCCGGGCTGCCCTCGCCCGAATCGCACTTTGGCCATAAGATCGGCGCCGACCGCACCGTTCTCGACTGGGATCGCGTGGTCTCCTACTACCAGTCGCTGGCCAGGAGCTCGGACCGCATTCTCGTGAGGGAACTCGGCAAAAGCACAGAAGGCCGGCCGTTCATTTCCGCGGTGATCGCATCCCCCGAAACTCTTCGCAGGCTGGACCGTTACGCGTGGATCCAGAAGAAACTCGCCGATCCGCGCATCACGCCCGAAGCGGAGGCCGAAAAGCTCATTGCCGAAGGCAAGGCCGTGGTGCTGATCACCTGCTCGATCCATGCCACGGAAATCGCTTCCAGCCACACCGCCATCGAGTTCGTCTACCGCCTGCTGACCGAAGATACGGCGCGCAACCGGGCCATTCTGGACAACACGATTTTTCTGCTTGTGCCCTCGCTCAATCCGGACGGCATGGATATCGTCACGCGCTGGTACCGGAAGACGCTCGGCACGCCGTACGAAGGCACATCGCCGCCGGAGTTGTACCAGAAGTACACCGGGCACGATAACAACCGCGACTGGTATTTCTTCACTCAGGCCGAAACACGGCTGACAATCGAGCACCTGCACAATGTCTGGCATCCGCAGATCGTCTATGACATCCACCAGCAGGGGCCGTATGCTTCGCGCATGTTTGTGCCGCCGTGGATGGACCCGATCGAGCCCAATATCGACCCGATCCTCGTGCAGCAGTGCAACATGATCGGCGCGGGGATCGCGGCGGACCTCACCGCTGCGGGAAAGACCGGCGTGGTCATCAATGCGCTTTACGATTTCTGGAGTCCGGCGCGCCACTACCAGGCCTATCACGGCGGCATGCGCATCCTTTCGGAATCCGCGAGCGTGCGGATCGCCTCGCCGATCGTGGTGAAGCCCGATCAGATCCAGCACCGCGCGGCGGGGTACGACCCGCGGCAGTCAAGCTGGAACCACCTGGAGCCATGGCTGGGCGGGGAATGGAGGCTGCGCGACATCATCGACTACCAGATGATCGCGATGCAGTCGGTCCTGTATCAGGCTGCATGCCGCCGCGAAGATCTGCTGCGGAATTTCTACCGGATCGGCTGCCGCGCGGTCGCGCGGAAAACGCCATGGGCGTTCGCGATTCCGGCCGAGCAGCGCGATCCCGGGGCCCTGCGCAAGCTGCTGGAAACCCTCCGGTTCGGGCTGGTGGAAATCGAGCAGGCGGCGCAGGCGTTCGAAGCGGGAGGCCGGAAGTACGCCGCCGGAACCTACCTGGTGCGCATGCAACAACCCTACAGCGCGTTCGCCAAAACGCTGCTGGAGCGCCAGCGCTATCCCGACCTGCGGGTCTATCCCGGCGGTCCGCCCAAGCGCCCCTACGACGTGACGGCGCACACGCTGCCGCTGTTGCTGGGTGTTGAAGCCGACGCCATCGAGAGCCCTGTCTCCGTGGAACTGAAAGCCGTCGCGGAGGTCCCGGAGGGGCCGGTGAAGGGCATTCTGCCCGCCGCGTCGTCGGACACCTGGCGGACGGTCAATGCAGTGTGGAAGGCAGGCGGGACCGTATGGCGCGATCCCACCACAGGCGACTTTTCGACCTCGGAGGTCCCCAACTTCAGGCGCATCGCGCGCCCGCGCGTCGGGCTGTACAAGTCCCACATACCGAGCATGGACGAAGGCTGGACGCGCTGGGTGTTGGAGCAGTTCGGGTTCGAATACGCTTCGGTTCGCAACCCAGAGATCCGGCGAGGCGGCTTGCGCAAGCGCTTCGACGTAATCATTTTTCCCGATCAGGGCGTGCGGGCGATCGCCGAAGGCTACCAGGCCGGAGAGATGCCCGAGGAGTATACCGGAGGTTTGGGCGACGCGGGCGCGGCGGAGCTGAAGCGCTTCGCTTCCGAAGGCGGAACGCTGGTGTTTCTGAACAACTCGACCGCATACGCGATCGAAAAGCTGGGCGTGGAGGTTCGCAACGTGGTTGCGGGGGTTCCCAGCAGCGAATTCTACTCACCCGGCTCACTGCTCAACGTGAGGCTGGATCCGCGGAGCCAATTGAGCCTGGGGCTGCCCGGCGAACTGGCCATTTGGAGCGAGGGCAGCCCGGCCTGGGACGTGCCCGAGAACTCCCCGGCGTCCGTGGCGGCCCGCTACCCGTCCTCGGGCATTCTGGCCTCGGGATGGCTCCTTGGGGAAAAGCACCTTGCCGGTAAGGCAGCGCTGGTGGAGTACCCAATGGGGTCCGGGCGCATCGTGCTGTTCGGCATGCGCCCCCAGTATCGCGGGCAGAGCTACGCGACCTTCAAGCTCCTGTTTAACGCGCTCTTATAAGGAGACAGGGGCGGGAGCAAGCGCGTAATCTTGCCAAAATGGCATACTCATAACAGTGATGCCCCCGCGTGCCACAACCATTGAGCCGCCGCGCGCTCTCGCGAAAATTCCGGAGCTGGAAGCCACGCTTGCGTCCGCGATTCGCGGAAAACAGGAGGTTTTGCGGCTGTCGCTGGTCTGCCTGCTGGCCAGGGGCCACCTGCTGATCGAAGACGTCCCCGGAGTGGGAAAAACCACCCTGGCCCATGCGCTGGCGCGCTCGGTGGATTGCCAATTTCACCGCCTTCAGTTCACTTCCGACATGCTGCCGAGCGACGTTCTCGGCGTGACCATTTACAATGCCCGGACGCAGGCGTTCGAGTTCAAATCCGGGCCCATCTTCACGAATTTCCTGCTCGCCGACGAGATCAACCGGACCACGCCGAAGACGCAATCGGCGCTGTTGGAAGCGATGAACGAGCGGCAGGTCACCATCGACGGCCACTCCCATCCGCTTCCGCAGCCGTTCATGGTGATGGCCACTCAGAACCCCGTCGAGCACCACGGAACCTACCCGCTGCCGGAATCCCAACTGGACCGCTTCTTCATGCGGCTGCGCATCGGCTACCCCGACCGCGGCAGCGAGCGCGAGATCCTGCGCAACAACGAGAACCCGTTAAGCAGGCGCATTGAGCCGGTGCTTACGGCCGAGGAAGTGTTGCAGCTTCAGGAGTGGTCGAATCACATCACGGTGGACGAGTCGCTCGTCGACTACATGCTTGCCATCGTCGAAAAGACCCGCACCCACGATTCTCTTGCGCTCGGCGTCAGCCCGCGGGGCGCGCAGGCGCTCTACCGGGGGGCGCAGGCGCTGGCGATGATCGAGGGGCGCGATTACGTCATTCCCGACGACGTAAAACGCCTGGTGGTGCCGGTGTTCGCCCACCGGGTGGTCATCAACACACGCCTGGCGCTCTCGCAACGCAGCTCGGACGCAAGCGACCGGATTTTGGAAGAGATTTTGACCCTGGTGGACATTCCTCTCTGAGATGAAGACTGCAATCATCGGCCTGCCCATGGTGGGCAAGACATCCCTGTTCACGATTCTGACCGGCATTCACGAGGCTGCGCGCATTGGTTCGATGGCGACCCGGATCGGCGTTGCCAAAGTGCCGGATCCGCGCATCGAAGCCCTTGCCGAAGTTTTTCAGCCCGCCAAGACCACGCACGCCGTGGTGGAGTACGTCGACACGCCCGCAATCTCCAAAGAGGCTCTCCGCGACCCGGGCTTCCTGGCGAGCCTGCGCGTGGTGGATGCGTTCGCCCACGTGCTGCGCGTGTTCGAGGACGACAGCGTGCCGCACGAGGCCGGCTCCATCAATCCGCTGCGCGACCTCGAAAACGTGGATCTCGAACTGATCCTCAGCGACCTGATCGTAGTCGAGAAGCGCCTGGAGCGCCTCGAAAAGGACCGCAAGAAAATCAAGTCCCCCGAGCTCGACCGCGAGTTTGAAGCCCTGACGCGGTTCAAGGCCACGCTCGAAGCGAACAGGCCGCTCCGCGAACTGGACCTGAGCCCCGAGGAAGAGAAGAGCACCCGCGGCTTCCAGTTCCTCTCGCAGAAGCCGATGCTCTACGTGCTGAACCTCGGCGAATCCGATGCCCCCCGGTTGCACGAGATCGAAGAGGAGTATCGCCGGACGCACTTCGCCGGGCGCGCCCGCACGGCCGTCACCGCCATCTGCGGCAAGATCGAAGCCGAGCTCGCGGAGCTCTCCGAGGAGGACGCGCGAGAATACATGGCCAGCTACGGGCTGAAGGAGTCCGGGCTCGAGCGTTTGATTTCAGCCACGTACTCTCTGCTGGGCCTGATGTCGTTTCTGACCGCCGGAGAAACCGAAGTGCGCGCCTGGACGATTCCGGTCAACAGCACCGCTTTGAAGGCCGCCGGGACCATTCACACCGATTTTGAAAAAAAGTTCATCCGGGCCGAAGTCGTGAACTGGCGCGCGCTGGTTGAGCACGGCGGTTACGCGGGCGCCCGAGAAAAGGGGCTGCTCCGCCTCGAAGGCAAAGAGTACATCGTGCAGGACGGAGACGTGCTGGTCATCCGCCACGGTTGAACGATGAGTAACTCTTAATGCCAAACTTATCCGGCACTTACTCGACCGGGCCCTAATCCCAGTCCTTTTCGCAAAATCCAAAAAGTTGGGAACACCTGCTCCGCGCCGTCTCTGTAAGCGGCTGATTTCCGGCAATCGGACGATGGCATCCCGTTTGCATTTTTCGCCGATGGGAAGCGGAGTGTGTATGTGGTTTAGTGACGTGCCGAAGTTCGACCAGCTTCAACTCGCAGCGCTGTTCTTCGCGGCTACATTCGTGGCCGCTTGCGTGTTCGGCTGGATTAGCAGCCGTTCATAGTAGTATCTGCCGCCGGCCCGGCCGGAGAGCGGAGACCAGCGCCGCCACCGTCCCTGCGGCGCAGAGCCAGACAAACCAGTCTCCAAACCTCGAGTAGAAGGTCAGGCTGTCGATGTAGGAGAAGAAGGTCCCCGCGGCGGCGGCTTGGTGAGAAGGCAGATTGACGTACACACGGCCGGCCGGATCAATCGTCGAGGTGATGCCGTCATTGGTGGCCCGCAGGATCCAGCGGCGGTTCTCAGCCGCCCGCATCCGCACGATTTCCAAATGCTGATGGCGCGCCGCCGAGTCGCCGTACCAGCCGTCGTTGGAGATGTTCACGAACAGGTCCGCGCCCATGCGGGCAAACTTCCTCACGAAATTCGGAAACACGGACTCGTAGCAGATGAACGCGCCGATCCGGTGGTCGCCAGCCGGCAGCAGGATCTGGCGCTCCCCGGCCGCGAAATCGCCCGCCTCGCTGGAGACTTTTTCAACCAGCATCTTGAAGATCCCGGGCACAAACTCGCCGAACGGCACGAGATTCATCTTGTCGTAGCGGGCGACCGGCCGGCCCTCGGGGGAGATCAGCAGCGCTGAGTTGAGCGGCGCGCCGTCCTGGTTGTGCGGCACGACATTCAGCAGAAAAAACGTCTTGGTGTTGCGGGCGAGACTGTCGATCCGCTCACGAAAACGCGCGTTGTCGTAGTAGTACATCGGCGCCGGCATCTCCGGCCATACCACCAGCCGGGCGTCCTGGTTCTGGTCCAGGCTCCCGGTGGAAAGCGACTCCAGCCGCCGGTGCATATCCTCGACCCACTCGGGCGTCCATTCCGCGTCCTCGGCGATGTTGGGCTGCACGAGGACGGCAGTTTCGGCGCCGCGCTCCGGCTCGGGAAGGGAAGGCAGGAGAACGATCAGCGGCAGCGCCAGCACGGGCGCCAGTTGTTTCCGCGGTCTACCCAGAGCGATCAAAGCTGCCGCCGTGCCCGTCATGGCGAAGATGAACGAGAGGCCCCACACGCCTGTCCAGGGCGCGAGCCGCATCGGGAGTCCCATATCGATAGCGGCGTTGCCCAGCCCGAGCCAGGCGAAGCCGAGCCAGCGGTGCGTGCTCTCGACGGCGACCCAGAGCGCGGGCACGGAGAGAATCGCCCAGGCGCCCGGCATCAGCGATCCCGCAAAAAGCGCGAAAACGCCGGTATGAAGGGCTTTGACCATCGAAAACAGCGCAAAGGCGCCCCAGCTTGCCGGCCCGGACATCGAACCGTGTGTCTCGAGCACCCCCTGGATCCAGTAACACACCCCCGCCCAGAAAATGACGCCGGAGACCCATCCGAGCAAAAATCGCCGGCCGTGCCGCTTTTCCAGCGCGCTCGCCAGCACGAGGGGTGAGATCGCCACGGGCGCAAGAAACGCCAGCCCGAAGCGCGGATAGGCGAGGACCAGCAGAATCGCCGACGCCGCCGCCAGCCCGAGGTTCAAGCGCATACGGCCTGCGCCCTTACTGAATCCGCCATGTACGAACTCCGCACCAGCGGTCCGCTGAATACCATCTTGAATCCGAGGGAAAGCCCGTAGTCGCGGTAGGCGTCGAATTCCGCGGGGGAGATGTACGCGGCCACCGGCAGGTTCCGCCGAGTCGGCTGCAAGTACTGGCCGATCGTGACGATATCGGTTCCCGCGCCGCGCAAATCGCGCAGCAGTTCGTGTACTTCTTCCGCAGTCTCGCCCAGTCCCACCATCAGCCCGGATTTTGTCAGGATGTCCGGGCGGCACCGCCGCGCGTACTCCAGCACCGCGAGCGACCGCCGGTAATTGGCCTGCGGGCGCACGCGCGGGTAGAGCCGGGCCACGGTTTCCATGTTGTGGTTGAAGACGTCCGGGCCGGCGTCGAGGACGCGTGCGACGGCGTCCAAGTCGCCGCAGAAATCGGGGGTAAGCACCTCGATGCGTGCGCCGGGCAGCGCCCGCCTTACCTCGCGCACGGTTTGGGCGAAGTGGTGCGAGCCGCCGTCCGGCAGGTCGTCGCGATTCACGCTCGTAATCACGACGTAAGACAGGCGCATACTGGCGGCCATGCGCGCCACCTTCGCCGGTTCATCGGGATCGAGGGTAAACTCGCGCTTTTGCGGCGATCCTTTCGGCACCGAGCAGAAACCGCACCCGCGCGTGCAAAGGTTGCCCAGAATCATGAAGGTAGCCGTGCCCCGGCCGAAGCACTCGTGGAGATTGGGGCAGCGCGCCGATTCACACACCGTGTGCAGGTTGAGCTTTCGGAACCCCTGCTTCAACTCGTGTACGGCGACAAAATCGGTTGTGGGCTTTCGCAGCCACTCTGGCAGACGCGGGCGCCGGATTGCTTCGGACACTACCTAGTATTTTCGTACAATTACGGAAAATCCGGCGTTCTGGAGGTCCGCCCTGGTCTTGGCAAGCGTCGCGGCGTCCGGAAGCGGGCCGACCAGAACCCGCCACAAGGCATCGTCGGGCTGACCTGCCACCACCGGCGCAATCCGGGCGGAAAAGCCCCTCTTTTTCAAGACGTCAACAATAACCTCCGCATCGGGTTTCTTGACCGCGCCAACCTGGAGAAACGTCTGGCCGGGCGCGGGCGGGAGGGAGTCGGCGGATTTCTGCGCGGTCTCGGCAGGCTGCGGGGCGGGGGCCTCGGTTACGCTCGCCGCCGGCGCTTCCCGCACGGGCACGGTTCCCACCGGAGCCTTCGCCTCCCCTTCTGGCGGCAACTCGGGCACGGCGGTGGATTCCGTAGCGGGCAACGGCGCGGAAGGTCCCGGACGCTGCGCCACGACATCCGCAGGCTGCCCTTGCACCGCGGCCATGGCTGGTTTCTCGGGCGAACCAGCCTTGCCCACGAGGTATCCCATCGTAAAGACGATCCCGAACAGGACCATCATGATGAACACGATCGTGAGCAACTGCCGGTTGCCCACTACCAGTTCAAATTCGCCTTCCTCGTTTTTCGGCATACGATACGCTCTGGACTTCTCCTCCCTTACATGGTCGGCTGTTTACGCCGCCAGATTTACAGCCGGCCCGAGAAGAGATTATATCGAGCAGGCTGCGCCAACTGAATCGCGCGCGTTCAGCCTTTCTGCTCTTGCTGCTGCTGCCCGCCGGCGGCGCGATCCAGCACTTTCGCCAGCGATGTCACGATGTCTATCGGCAACGGAAACACGACCGTGGTGTTCTGTTCCGTTCCCATCTCCACCAGCGTCTGGAGATAGCGCAGTTGAATGGCAGCCGGCTGTTTCTGAATGAGTTCCGCCGCCAGGGACAACTTCTCGGCCGCCGCGTACTCGCCCTCCGCGTGGATGATCTTCGCGCGGCGCTCGCGCTCGGCTTCGGCCTGGCGCGCAATGGCCCGGATCATCTGCTCCGGCAGGTCCACCTGCTTCACTTCGACCATGGCAACCTTTACGCCCCAGGGGCCGGTGTGCTGGTCGAGCACGCTTTGCAACCGCAGATTGAGCCTTTCACGCTGGCTCAGCAGTTCGTCCAGCTCCACTTCGCCGAGAACGCTGCGGAGCGTGGTCTGCGCCAGTTGCGATGTGGCGTAAAGATAGTTCGAGACTTCGACAACGGCGCGAATGGGATCCAGCACGCGGAAGTAGATGACGGCGTTCACCTTCACGGTGACGTTGTCGCGCGTCACCACGTCCTGCGGCGGAACCTCGAGCGCTTCCACCCGCAGCGACATCCGCACCATGCGGTCGATGGGAGCGAATACCAGAAAGATGCCCGGCCCTTTCGGCTGAGGCAGCACCCGCCCGAGGCGAAAGATGACGCCCCGCTCGTACTCGGCCAGGATCTTAATGGACGAAAGGAGATAGATGGCGAGAATGAACAGCACGATGTAGAGGGGAGACATGTATTCCATCACGTTCCTTTCCCGGACCGGTCTCCGTCCGGCTCGGGGTCCACTTTCAGAGTCAGCCCTTCGATCGCGCGAACGCGCACGCGCTCGCCCGCGCGGACCGGACTTGACGAGATCGCATCCCAGTATTCGCCGTGTACGAACACCTTTCCGGACGGCTCCAACGGGGTATGCGCCACTCCGATTTCACCCAGCATGCCCACTGTGCCGGTAATCACCTTGCTGGCGCGCGCGCGGATCACCAGCGACAGCAGGAAGGTAGTGATAATGGCAAACGGCAGCGCCAGGCCGATCGCCGTGCCGGGCCTGACGCGCATCTCAGGCAGCGGGCTCTCCACCAGCAGCAGGGCGCCCAGGATCATGGCGGCTGTCCCGCCTATGGCGAGAATTCCCTGGGTAGCGAACTTGGCTTCCAGAATGAACAGCACGATGGCGAGAACGAGCAGCGCCGCTCCGGTCCAGTTGATGGGGAGGACCGACAGGGCCGAAAGCCCCATGAGCGCCAGTATGGCCCCGGCCACGCCCGGCACGATCAGCCCCGGAGCGCTGAATTCGATGTAGATTCCCAACACTCCGAGCACGAGCAGCACGAGGGCGACGTTCGGATCGGAAATCGCGCTGACGATCTTCTCGCGGATGGTCTTTTCGTATTCGATTACCTCCGGCGCCGTGAGCTGGAGCGTCTGCTTCCGCCCGTCGAAGCGGGTGATCTCGCGCCCGTTCAGGATCTGGAACAGCTCGGCCTCATTGCTGGCGACCACGTCGATGAGGTTATTCTTCAGCGCCTCCTCTTCCGTAAACGACTTACTCTCGAGCACGGTTTGTTCGGCAAGCTGGCTGTTGCGGCCGCGTTTTGCGGTGAGGCTGCGAATCGAAGCGGCAGCGTCGTTGCGGACCTTGGCGGCCATCGTTTCGTCCATTTGGCCACCGCCCATCAGCACCGGGGTGGCCGCGCCCGTGTTGGTGCCCGGCGCCATCGCCGCCACGTCGCCCGCCTGAAGAATAAAGAAGCCGGCCGAGGCCGCCCGCCCGCCGCTCGGTTCCACGAAGGTCACCACCGGAATCGGCGAGGCCACGATAGCCTGAACGATTTCGCGGGTCGCCTCGGACATTCCGCCGGGCGTGTTCAGACGGATCAGGATGATTTCCGCGCCCTCCCGCTTAGCCTCCTCTATGGCGCGGTTAATGATGTCGACTGTGACCGGGTGAACGACCCCGTCCACTTTGACCGCTTCGATCTTGGTCCTGGCGAACGCGGCCTGTACGGTTATGAGGAAACACGCCAGGGCCAGCGCCATCCGTTTCAAAGCATTAACACTATAGCATCAGGAGCAAGACGTGGGAGCGGCTCCGGGGACGTCCGTCTGCGCCGGACGCCCTTGCCGGCTTTACACAGCTTTACCAACTTTTCCCGCCGGGGTGCGTTTATACCTTTAGAAGGAGATAACATGAGAGCTTTTCTCAAGATGACAGCACTCAGCATGGTGGTTGGCGGCCTACTGTTTGCGCAGGCGCCGATGGGCCAGCGCATGGCCAATCGCCAGCAGCAACGTATGGCGCGGCGTGCGGCCGCAGTGCGCGCCCCTGGGGGCCAGCTGGGTAAGCTTATGGCCGGCTATCTCGGGCTTACCGAGCAGCAGAAAACCCAGATCCAAGCCATTTACCAGAACGCCCGGACGGAGTCGCAGCCGCTCCGGGAGCAGCTCCGTCAGAACCAGCAGGATTTGCGCGCGGCGATCGTCGCGGGCGGGCCTGTGGAATCGCTGGCCGCGGCGCAAGGTGAACTGCTCGGCAAGTTGACGGCGATCCGGGCGAACACCCAGATCCAGGTTCGCAAGGTGTTGACGCCGGAACAGCTCGCGAAACTCGACGAACTCCGGTCAAACCGCAGGGTGCGCCCCGGCCGCAGAGCCGGTCCGCCGCAGCAATAGCGGCGCAGTGAGCTGTCTGCGCGGGCGAATGGTGTCTGGCGAGGGCGGGCCGGGCAGATGACGGTCCGCCCCGCCGCTTCTACTCGTACTTGAGAGCGGCAGCCGGTTCGACGCCGGCGGCACGGCGCGCGGGCAGCAGGCAGGCGGCGATCGACACCGCTGTTAACAGCGCCGAAACCGCGACGATCGTAAACGGGTCGCGGGGGCGAATCTCAAAGAGAAGACTCGCCAGCATGTTCCCGGCGGCGAGGGCCGAGGCTATACCAAGAAGCAGCCCCACGGCGACAGGCGCCAGGCCCTGCCGCAGCACCAACCTGTAAAGGTCCGCCGGCCGCGCCCCCAGCGCGGCACGAATCCCCATCTCCCCAGTGCGGCGGGCCACCGAATAGGAAACCACTCCGTAGATTCCGAGACAGGCCAGCAGAAGCGCGGTGAAGGCAAACGAGCCGGCCAGTGTCATCTGGAAGCGGCGCTGCGCAACGGACTCATCCAGCACCTCGGAGATTGTCCGCATCTGTGGCACCGGCACATCGGGATCGGTTGCCCGAATGGCGGCGCGCATGGCGCCGGCCACCGACCGCGGATCTCCCGCGGCACGGGCAACCAGGATCGAACGGAACGGCACCCAGTTCGGGTCCCAGTAGGGCCGGTACACCATCGAGACCGGCGGTTTGTGTACTTCGGCGCGCACGTCGCCGACGACCCCGATCACTTCGTAGCTCATATTGTTGCCACGGCTGAAGGTGCGGCCGACTGCATCGCGGCCGGGCCAGAGCCGCTGGGCAAGACGCTCCGAAATCAGCGCCACGCGGCGGTCGCGGTCGTTGTCCGAGAAGGTCCGGCCGGCGCGGAGCGGGATGCCCATTGTGCGGAAATAATCCGCGCTCACGAAGCGGACGTTGACAAGGATTCGCGACTCCTCGCTTTCGGGCAGGCCGGGTATATATGCCTGGTCGATCCACGTCTCACCCTGCAATGGCAGCGCCGTGCAAATGGCGGCAGCCTGCACTCCCGGGCGGGAAGAAAGGTCGTTCAGCAGTCGCTGGTAAAAAGCCTCCCTTTGCTCGCGTTTCCCGTAGGCCGGACCCTCTATGGCGAGATCCACGGCCAGCACGGTGGGCGCGCTGAAGCCTTTGTCGACCCGCATCAGGCGTACGAAACTGTTCATCAAGAGCCCGGCGGTGATCAGCAGGACGGCGCTGAGCGCCACCTCCGCCGTCACCAGCAGGCTGCGGATCCGCAGGCCGCTGCGCGACTCGGTGGCCGTGCGGCCGCCGGCTTTGAGCGCCTGCTGCGGGTCGGCGCGGCTCGTGCGCCAGGCGGGCAGTAATCCGAAGAGCAGGCACGTGAGAAGGGTGAGACCGAGCGCGAAGATCAGGACGCCGGCATCCACCTGCACCTCGTTCAGGCGCGGAATATCCAGCGTGCTCCGCCTGAGCGCGGCCACCGCGAACGCTGCGGCGCCGAGGCCGATCCCGCCTCCCGCCAGACCGATTATCAGCACTTCCGCAAGCGCGCCGCGGAGCAACTGCGCGCGGCCGGCGCCCAGCGCGGTGCGGACGGCAGCTTCGCGGGCACGCCGCTCCCCGCGCGCGAGCAGCAGGTTCGCCAGATTCACGCAAACAATCAGCAGCACCACTCCGACCGCGCAGAGGAGGTAGATGAGCCCGCGGCCGGCGTTCCCCACCACCGTATCCAGCAGCGGCGTCACGTGCGCCCGCAGTTCCGTCTTCGCTCCGGCCAGTTGGATCATCTGAAGCTGCACGGCTTCGAGTTCGGCGCCGGCCCGTTGGCGGGTCACACCGGGTTTCAGGCGCGCAATGACGGCGTAGTTATGGCGCCCCAGCAACTCGGCGAGTTCATCGTCTCGAAAGCTGAGCGGGCGGAAAAGATCGGCTTGCGGCGCGACGCTTTCGCCGGTCCCAAAGGCATTGCGGTTCGGGTAGCGGAAATCGGGCGGCAGCACTCCAACGACGGTGTGAGGCAGGCCGTTCAGCCGGATGGTCTTGCCGACCAGCGAGGGATCGGCGTGGAAGCGGCGGCGCCAGAGGCCGTCCGTGAGCACGACTACATTGTCTCGGCCGCGCTGCTCCTCCTCATCCAGAAAATCGCGGCCCAGCGCCACGCGGACGCCCAGAACGCGGAACAGATTGGGCGAAACAGAGGCCGCTTCCAGGCGCTCCGGCTCGCCGCTGCCCGTAAGGTTCAGCGAGACCTGGATGATCGCGGACATGCCTTCAAACGATGGGCACTGTCTCCGCCATTCGACGAAGTGGCGCGCGTTGACCGGAACCGTCGGGTACAGGTGCGCGAGGTGCGATGCGACCTCGCGAATCGAGACAAGCCGCTCGGGATCGTGATACGACAGCGGTTTCAACAGAACGCCGTTGACTACGCTAAATGTGGTCGTGGTGGCGCCGATGCCGAGCGCCAGCATCAGAATCGCTATGGAGGTAAAAGCCGGCTCGCGGATCAGAATGCGGGCGGCCAAACGCAGATCGCGCCAGAGATTCATATCCGTTGGTACGAATAAGGGACCAAAAGGTTCGAGCGAAACCGCGGCTTTTTAAACTTCGGGAGTAAGTAAGGGAATTAGCAGGCGAAAAGCTGGTAGCGCGGCTTTGAATCGGGTATTCTGTTTCGGGGGTGAAATGCCATGGCTTTGGCGATGATTCTGCTGGCTCTTGCCGGGGTAGCCTGGGCTCAGCCGGCTTATGACCTGCTGCTGCGCGGGGGGCATGTGATCGACCCGCGAAACAAGATCTCCGGACGCCGGGACGTGGCGATTCGCAATGGCCGCATCGCCGAAGTAGCGGCCAGCATCGACCCGGCGCGCGCCGCCAGGGTGATTGACGTTTCCGGCCTGTATGTCGTGCCGGGGATCATCGACATCCATGTGCATTGCTACGCGGGCACCGGCGAGCGGAACTCGTACGCGGGCGACAACAGCGTTTATCCCGACGGCTTCAGCTTCCGAGCGGGCGTCACCACGATGGTCGACGCCGGCGGCGCCGGGTGGCGTAATTTCGCCGATTTCAAGGACCGCATCATCGACCGTTCGCGGACCCGCGTGCTGGCTTTTGTCAATATCGTCGGGCACGGTATGCGCGGCGGCAAGTTCGAGCAGAATCTTGCAGACATGGAGGCCAAACCGACAGCCGAGGCGGCTCTGCGGTACAAAGACCTCATAGTCGGGATTAAGTCGGCTCACTATGAGGGGCCGGAGTGGACGCCCATCGAAAACGCGGTCGAAGCGGGTTCGATTGCCAACGTACCGGTGATGATCGACTTCGGGAGGAACCGCCCGGAACGGCCGCTGCACGATTTGATTCTGAAAAAGCTCCGGCCGGGCGACATATACACACACGTTTACTCCGGGCTTCGTAATGAAATCGACGACGACCGGAGGGCGAACCCCGCCCTGTTCGAGGCGCGGAAGAGAGGAGTGATTTTCGATGTCGGCCACGGTGGCGGCAGCTTCCTCTGGCGCGTGGCGGTGCCGCTGATGCAGCAGGGCTTCCCCCCGGACTCGATCTCGACCGACCTGCACATCGGCAGCATGAACGGGGGAATGAAAGACATGCTCAACGTAATGAGCAAGTTCCTGGCGATGGGTATGTCTTTGGACGACGTCATCGCGCGCTCGACCTGGAACCCGGCGCGCCTGATCCGGCGCGAGGAACTGGGCCATCTGTCGGTGGGGGCGGTAGCCGATGTTGCGGTGCTGCGGCTCCTGAAGGGCGATTTCGGCTTCCTGGATATCGGCGGAACGCGGCTGCGAGGTTCCCAAAAACTGGAGTGCGAAATGACGCTCCGCGACGGGAAAATCGTCTACAGCTTGAATGGACTGGGAGCGCCCGAGTTCCGGTAATTCACAGGCGGCCTACAACTTACCATACTTTTCAAGTTACAAAAAGTTACCACAAAAATAGGATTGAATTTCATCATCCAGGTGTATACTACCCTCGCAAGTTGCAGCTTCCCGGCAGACTGACGGAGTTTCCGGGAAGCGTTTGGGCCGCATGATGGCGGCCTGTGTGCTGGGTGCAGCAAACAGAGGGGGACCGAGATGGGAATTCAACTTACCCGAATGGCCACGATTGCGGGGCTGATTGTGTGCATCAGCTCCGTGTTGATGGCGCAGGTCACTACCGGAACGATCTTGGGCACCGTCCGCGACAGCAGCGGAGCGGTAGTCACCGGGGCGGCCATCACCATCAAGGAAGTAACAAAGGGAACGTCGCAGACTTTTGAGACGGATGAAAACGGGGCTTATTACGTGCCTTTTCTTATCCCCGGCACTTATCAGGTGACGGTGGAAAAGGAGGGCTTCCGGAAGCAAGCCAGCCAAAGTTTTGAACTGCAGGTCGACCAGAAGGCGCGCATCGATTTTGCGATGCAGGTGGGCGCGCTGACGGAGACAGTTGAGGTGACGGCGGCGGCACCGCTGGTGAGGTCGGAGACGGCGGAACTGGGAGCGGTGGTTGCCGAAAGGGCGATCCGTGAACTGCCGCTGAACGGCCGCAACTTCGCGCAGTTGGTTTACCTCGCGCCCAACGTAACTCCGGGCCAGCAGGGCGAGAACTTGTCAGGACAAAGCTCGTTCAACCCGCGGGCGGCGTCTAACTTCAATGCGCTGGGCAGCCAGGCGAACACCAACGCCTGGCTGGTGGACGGCATCGACAATAACGAGTACACGTTCAACACGGTGATCGTTCAGCCATCAATCGAATCGGTGCGCGAGTTTAAGGTGTTGACGGGAACGTATTCGGCGGAATTCGGAAGAGGCGCGGGCGTAGTATCGGTTTCCACCAAGTCCGGCGGCAATGACTTGCATGGCAACGCGTTCGAGTTCCTGCGCAACGATGTGCTCGACGCGCGCAACTACTTCAACCACAAGCCGCAGCCCAAACCGCCTTACCGCCGCAACCAGTTCGGGGCGGCGCTGAGCGGTCCGGTGTATCTTCCGGGGCTCTACAACGGCAGGAACCGGACCTTCTTTTTCATGGATTACTTCGGGATGAGGGAGAGAAGGGGGCTGACGTTCGTCAACACCGTGCCGACGGCGGAAACGCGGATCGGCAATTTCAGCAATTTCACCAACGCCAGCGGCAGCCTGATCAGGATCTACGATCCTTTGACCACACGCCTGAATCCGAATTTCGATTCCACCCAACCGGTCAGCACGACGAATCCGCAGTTCCTCAGGGACCCGTTCCCGGACAACGTGATTCCGCAGAACCGCATCCACCCGGTTAGCCTGAACGTCGCGAGCATTTACCCGCTGCCGAACGGACCCGGCAATTTCAACAACTACACGAGCAGCCTTCCCCGGTCCGTGGACGACGACGGTTTTACCACCCGCGTGGATCACCAGATTTCGCCCTCAGATTCGCTGTTTGTCCGGTACAGCTATGAAAAGTTCCGGCTGAGCGCGCCGCAGGGGCAGGCAAACTGCTGCCTGCCGACTCCGGACTTCGCCGCCAGCAGGTTCGACCTGGGGCCGTACGTAGCCGGGCTTCAGGTGACCGACCTGACCACACAGGGGATGGCGATCAACGAAACGCACGTTTTCAAGCCGAACCTGGTGAACGAATTTCGCGGCGGATTCGCGCGCACGAACCCCTTTACGCGCCAGTCGGACATGGGGCACAATGCCGCCACCTCGCTCGGCATCCAGGGAATCAACATTTCCCAGCAGAGTTCCGGGATACCGAACATCAACATTGCGGACTTCACAGGACTGAGCGGCGGCCCCGGCTTCCTGCCGGCGAACCCGCGCCAGACGCACTGGCAAATTGAGAACGGCCTTGCGTGGACCCTGGGCCGGCACCAGACGAAATTCGGCTACCGCTACATCCGCCGCATGACCTCGCCGTACACGGGACCTCCGGGCGGCGGCCCGCGCGGCGACATAACCTTCGGGCGGAACTATACGAACGACCCGGTGACGAATACCCAGGGAACGGGTTTAGCCACGCTGCTGATCGGCTACGTCAGCGGCGGCGGCGGGCGCAGCATCCTGCTGGAGCCGTATTACACCACGGTCCAGGACCACGGCATGTACTTCCAGGACGACTGGAAAGTGACGCAGAGGCTGACCGTGAATCTTGGGGTTCGGTACGACATCTTTATACCGGACGTCGAGATCCGCGACCGGCTCGCCAACTTCGACCTGACCAACCTGCGGCTGGCCTGGGCGGGCGAAGAGGGCTATTCGCGGACAGCCGGCAAAGAGACCCGGTACCGCAACATCGGACCGCGGATCGGCTTTGCCTACGATCTGTTAGGGAACGGCACGACAATCATCCGGAGCGGATACGCGATCAGCTACTTCCCCGAGATGCCGTCCGGGTCGAACATGCTGGGCCAGCAGGTTCCGTTTGTGGTATCTCAAACTCCGTTCGGCAACCTGCCGACCAACCCAATCGATTGGACCGTAATCCCGCAGATTGACCGGCCATTCCCGGAGATTCAGACGTTCAAGCCGCGTACGACGGCCGAACTGAACGCGAATCCGGTGGCGGTGCTCGGGCACGGATTCCGCAATGAGACGCCTTCGATGATGAGCTGGAATTTCAACATCGAGCGGCAGCTCACCGGCAGTATGATGATGGAAATCGCCTATGCCGGCAGTCACAGCACGCACCTGGTGTTCGGCTACAACCCGAACGAGGTGCAGCCCGGCATCGGCTCCGTGCAATCGCGGCGGCTGCTGCAGCCGATAGCGAACGTCAGCAGCATCACGATTTTCGACCCGCGGAACTCCTCGACCTACCATGGCTTGAGCGGCAGGCTGGAAAAGCGGTTTTCCAGCGGGCTGCAATTCATGGCCGCGTACACGTTCTCGAAAAACCTGGACTACGGCGGCTCGGCGGCGAGTGGCGGCGGCCAGACCGGCGGACCCCAGACGATCACCAACATACGCGCTGGCCGCGGGCCTTCGGGCTTCGACGTGAAGCACCGGTTCGTAGTGAACTACCTTTACGAGCTTCCGTTCGGTCCTGGCAAGCCCTGGGCGACCAGCGGCGTCCCGCGATGGGTGCTCGGGGGATGGGCGCTGAGCGGCATCACGACCATCCAAACGGGCCGTCCATTCAACGTGACCCTGGCCACCGGCGTGAACAACGGCGCGCCGAGCTGGCCGAACCGAATCGGCAGCGGCAAGCTGGACAACCCGGACCGCGCCCGGTGGTTCAATCCGGCGGATTTCGTGGCGCCGCCTCCGAATACCTACGGGAACGTCGGGCGGGGCGTGCTGTACGGGCCGGGCCAGACGAACTTCGACGTCTCGTTCGTGAAGAACAACCGGATTCGCGAGCGCTACAACGTCCAGTTCCGGCTGGATGCTTTCAACCTGACCAACACGCCGTTTTTCGGTTTCCCCAACGCCGCCATCGGTTCGCAGACCGTGGGGGAGATCACGACAACAAACTCGGACATGCGCGACTTACAGTTCGCGTTGAAGTTTGAGTTCTGAGTAGTAAGTTGTGCCAGCGAGCCGCGGTCCGCGCGGGCCGCGGCTCTATGTTGAGCATCCCTTCGCCCGGCGGCAGCGCTACAGCGAGAACTGCGGGATTTTGATATTCTCCCCGTCCTTCATGGCGGAGAGGTGAGCATAGTAGCCTGGGACCGTCATGTTCAGCGCATCGATGATGTCAACCTTCGGCTTCCGGTTGCGCAGGATTGCATCGACGAAATCGTGGCCAAGATAGCCGTGGGAGCCGCCGTGCCCGCCCGGCTTGACGCCCGGCGGCAGGGCGTACTTCTTGGTATTCAGCCCTTTCGCCCTTGCCTCCGCGAGGCGCCTCTTCCCCTCGGCATCGCCGACAAATCCATCTTTGAGCCTTCCGTTGTGCCAGTCGTAGCCAGCATACTCTCCGCGGAGCCGCCCGGCTTCCAGATACTCGCCTTGCGAGTAGCAGACGACAAACCGGCAAAGCCCTCCTTTGCGGGTTCGAAACAGCCCCACCTCGGAGGTAAATACGTTGCCGATCGCGTTGGGCTTCCGCAGGCTCTTGTCGAACGGCGCCGTGCCCATGCAACTTACCTCGACCAGACTGTCGTGCGTCACGCCGACGTAATAGGCGGTCGCGTGAGTGGGATACCACATCGGCGTGCCATTCTTGCGCCAGTCTTTGTACGAGGGAAGGGATGTCCCCAGCTGGCGCGGATGGCAGTACTCTCCTTCGCAGTAAACGACGTTCCCGAAGACGTTCGCCGCGTAGAGCTTCTCCATGGCGTACAGGTCATCGTGGAAAACCGAGGTTTCGAACATCGCATACACGAGTCCCCGGTTTTTCTTCACGCATTCCAGCAGCCGCCATGCGTCTTCAATATCGCCCCAGAAGGCCGGAACGGCGGTGCAGACGTGCTTGCCGTGGTTGAGCACTTCGATGCAATGCCTGGCGTGGGACGGGGCGTCCGTGGCGACGAAGATGGCCTCGATGCTGTCGTCCTTTACCATCTCCTCGAGCGAGGGATAAGTCTTCGAGCACTTGACGTGCTTGGCCAGCGCCTCGCAGCGGTCGGGAAATAAGTCGCTGACTGCGACCACTTCTACGTTGGGATGGTTCTGGAATTCAAACTCGGCCGCAAACTTGCAATACCCGTAGCCGACCAGCCCGAACCGGATCTTGCGGTCGGTGTAAGGCTGCCAGACCTGTGACTGGTCCACCTCCGTGCGCGTTTGATCGAATCCCGGAATGACCTGGGTGTTCTGTGCGGCCGCCACCGTGGCGGCCGTTGCTCCTAGAAAAGAACGGCGGGTGGTTTTCGTTGCCATAATCCGGACCTCCATCTCCGCGGCGCTGCGCCGGGGGGCCTGAACGGAAGGCCCGCAAATGATCGTACTCTGTCCCGCGGTGGGCATCAACCGTCCTCCGGGTGGGGGCCGGGAGACGGTTGTGCCGGTGCAAGAGTGCTACCTCGCGCGGTCGAGCGCACGCTTTACAGCCGGAGTCGGATTGGTGATGTCGGTGGCCGAGCGGACTGTGATGGTTGCCAGCGCCTCGTGCTCCTCGTGGATGCGCGCCCGCAACTCCTC